>Ga0066188_1000065_pt1 | contig 17571 bp, 15 predicted proteins | sample WorMetHERISLAND2_FD_61185 | JGI IMG/M metagenome (GOLD analysis project Ga0066188, IMG submission 61185) | Marine gutless worms symbiont microbial communities from Max Planck institute for Marine Microbiology, Germany - Olavius loisae HERON... | ecosystem: Host-associated > Annelida > Digestive...
GCTTAGAACTTGAATCTTAAGTGCGCCGCTTTTATCCCGAATAGCTCCCTGACACCCCTCTATCGCCCCAAAGTCGTGATAGCCACTATCCTGATCCTCTCTCATACGCCAAGCAATACCGACTCCGATGCTAATCGGCTCCTCACACCCACAGACGAAAACCCTCCCTATAGCGCTCGGTAAGAACAGATAGCCTTGTCTTGTGCTTGTGCGCGTAACTGCGCACCTCTCTTGGATGCTTCGGTTTGATGATCAGGTCGTTACCAATAACTGTCTCATCAACCTCAACAATGCCACCGTCGCTGCCCATCACATCAAGCCTGCCAGGCTTTAGATCGATTCCCACTATAGATACTAAAGAATCTGTATAGATTTGCAACGTATAAAATTGACTAAACAATGGTGATCACGCTACCGCCGTACTCTCCGGTTAAGATTCAACGCTTGAGAATTTTCAAGATCTCTTCGAGTTCCAGCCGCAGTTGGCGGATGATCTGGTGACTTTGCGAGACGCCCTGCTGAGCGGTCTTGCCTGATAGCTGTTGACGGGCACCGCCTATGGTGAATCCCTGCTCATAGAGCAGGCTCCGGATCTGGCGTACCATGAGTACGTCATGATGCTGGTAGTAGCGGCGATTACCCCGTCGCTTCACTGGTTTGAGCTGGGGAAACTCTTGCTCCCAATAGCGCAGAACATGCGGTTTAACCGCGCACAGCTTACTGACCTCGCCGATGGTAAAGTAGCGCTTACCTGGTATGGGCGGTAGCTCGTTGCCGCTATTGTTCGTTTCCAGCATGGGCTTCCACCCGTGATTTTAGTTTCTGTCCTGGGCGAAAAGTGACGACACGACGGGCGGAGATCGGGATCTCCTCGCCTGTTTTAGGGTTTCTCCCCGGACGCAGCCGCTTCTCCCGGAGCTCGAAATTCCCGAACCCAGACAGCTTTACCTGCTCGCCCTTTTCGAGGGCAGCGCGGATATGTTCGAAGAACCTCTCGACGATGTCTTTGGCCTCCCGCTTATTTAGGCCTAGCTGTACGAAAAGATGCTCTGCCATGTCGGCCTTGGTCAGTGCCATCGTGTCAATCTCTCAGTGTCGCCCCTAGTTCGCTTTTGATGCGTGCCAACACGCCGGAAATCACCACCTTGACTTCCTGATCTGTAAGTGTCCGAGAAGATGCTTGCAGAATCAATCCGAAGGCAAGACTTTTTTTCCCGGGATCTATTTCCGGCCCCTGATAGACATCGAACAGGATGAGGTCCCGAAGCAGATCGGACGCGGCGCTCGCCACACAATCACGCACCTGGTCGTAGGCCACATCTGTGGCGACGATGATCGCCAGATCGCGCCGGATAGCCGGGAACTTGGACGGTGGCTTGAATACTGGCGGCAGGCCCATCTGCAGCTCGGCAAGTGCGACCTCGAACAGGAAGGCATTGCCGTCGATGTCGAGCTCCGCCGCCAAGGCTGGGTGCAGCATACCGAGTATCCCGATCATGTGGCCCTCGTACTCGATGCAGGCGGTCTGGCCCGGATGCAAAGCCGGATGTTCAGCGGGTAGAAAGCGAAATCGCTCCAGATGACCGGTCAGGCCGAGCACAGCCTCCAAATCTGCCTTGGCACCGTAGAAATCGACAGGGCGAACCTGCATACCCCATTGCACGGAGGCTGAGGAATCCACAACCAGACCGGCGAGCTTCGCGTTCTGCTCAAGCTCGTCCCCGGTACGGAGGAAACACAGGCCACTCTCGAAGATGCGCATGCGATCCTGCCGACGGGCTTGGTTTTGGCGTGCCGTCTGCACCAGACCCGGCCAGAGACTGGTACGCATGACGGACATCTCTACCGAGAGCGGGTTGGACAGGGACAAGACCTCGGGTTGCGGGTCAATACGGTGTTGGAGCTCCGGGCTCACGAAACTGTAGGTAATGACCTCGTGGTAACCCCGCGCTACCAGGACCAGTCTGGCACGATCCAGATCAAATGCCGTCTCGGAGAACGCCTTGATGGTAGCCGCCACGTTGGCATGGGTCACGGGAATCTGTTCGTAACCCTGGATACGGCCGAGCTCGGCGATCAGATCCACCTCGAGCTGCAGATCGAAGCGACTGCTAGGCGGGACTAGATCCCAGCCATCGGAGGTCGGTGAGATCTCCATACCCAACCGGGTGAAGATATCCTCCACGGCCGTGTCCGCAGGTTTTATCCCTAATACTTTAGGGATCCGCTCGCGGCGCAGGTGCAACCTTTTCCGCTGCGGCAGGTGTTCCTCCGCGTTCAAGATCGCGACCAGTCCTGGCTTACCGCCCGCGATGTCCAACAACAGTGCCGTTGCCCGCTCCAGGGCCCGTGCCTGAAGCTCCGGGTCGACCCCGCGTTCGAACCGGTGGGAAGATTCGGTATGTAGCCCGTAGCTGCGAGCCTTGCCACTGATAGCCTGAGGAGCGAAGAAGGCACTCTCGAGCAGGATGTGGCAGGTACTGGCCGTCACCCTCGTCTCGGCTCCGCCCATAATGCCCGCCAGGGCAATTGGCCGGTTGCGGTCGGCGATCACCAGGGTATCGTCCCGCAGCGTGAGGTCCTCGCCGTTGAGCAGGAGGAGACGTTCGCCAGCCACCGCCACACGCACTCGGATCGCTCCGTCCAGCCGGTCGAGGTCGAAGCCGTGCAGCGGCTGGCCGAGCTCTAGGAGGACATAGTTAGTGACATCCACCACGGGGCCGATGCTATGCAGGCCACTGCGGCGTAGGCGTTCCTGCATCCACAGGGGAGTCACGGCGTCAGGGTCGATGTCGCGGACGACCCGGCAGACATAGCTGGAACAGGCCGCAGGGGCTTCTAGACGGACCGGGAAGCGGTCGTTGTTACGTGGAGGGACGGGCTCAATAACAGGTCCCTGGACGGGGCTGCGATTGATAGCCCCCACCTCCCGAGACACGCCGGCAAGGCTCAAGCAATCGGCCCGGTCGGGGGTCAAATCGAGCGTGATGCACCAGTCATCGAGATCCAGGTAGGCCCGTAGGTCCATCCCCACCGGCGCATTCGCAGGTAAGGGCAGGATGCCATCTGAGAACTCGGCGAGTCCGAGCTCATTCGCAGCGCAAATCATCCCCAGGGACTCGACGCCGCGCAGTTTAGCCAGCTTGATCTCGACCCCTCCTGGCAGGTATGCTCCCAACATGGCGACCGGGACCTTCATATCTGCGGCTACATTGGCAGCACCACTAATGATTTGCAGGGGCTCCCCGGACCCCACATCGACTCGGCACAGACGCAGCTTTTCAGCGTTGGGGTGGCCCTCGATGGCCTGGACCCGGCCCACTAGAACACCACTGAAATCGGGGGCTGCGGGTTCCACCGCGTCTACCTCGATCCCCGCCATCGTCAATTGGTCAGCCAGGGTTCGGGTATCCACCCCGGGATTCACCCACTCCCGCAACCATGACTCGCTAAAGCGCATTTCACCCTTTCCTACAAGGCTTTGTTAGGTCACTTACTCAATGAGATATGCGCAGCCATAAAAATCTTTTTCGTCGAAATCTAAAATAGTGGCGGGAACCTGGTGGTATGTATCTAGACTAATGGCTCGGCCGCGATTGGAACACATGTGTTTAAGTCTACACCGGGATTTTCCGTGTAAGCCTCTTTAAATACTTGCTCTACTCCCTGTTAGTAATAGGTTTGCGCCACTAATCTTTCACTAGACCTAACGAATCCGCAAGGATACGGAATATCAAGCAGTTCGCTTTTCTAGGGCGTCATTAAGCCGGATTGCACGTCGGTCGTGCCGGCGATTAAGTTCCAACTTAGACTTCCTCATTTTCACAACAGCAAGGAAATCCGAATTTGTATGATCGGTCAGGTGAACTGTCTGAGGAACCGCAGGTCGTTCTCGAAATAGAGTCGGATATCATTGATGCCGTAACGCAGCATTGCCAAGCGTTCCACGCCCATGCCGAAGGCATAGCCGAGGTGGCGGTCGGCGTCAATCCCTACCTGACGGAACACCTCTGGATGGATCATCCCGCAGCCCAATACCTCCAGCCAACCGGTCTGCTTGCATACCCGGCAGCTGGCTCCGTTACACATGACACACTCGATGTCCACCTCCGCGGAAGGTTCGGTGAAGGGGAAATAGGATGGTCGGAAGCGTAGCTCCAGGTCACGTTCAAAGAAGTTGCGCAAGAAATCATAGAGTATGCCTTTGAGATCGGCGAAGGTCACCTGCTCGTCCACGAGAAAGCCTTCTACCTGATGGAACATAGGGGTATGGGTCAGATCGGAATCGCAGCGATAGACTCGTCCGGGGGCGATGATCCGCAACGGTGGCCCCTCCTTCTCCATGACCCGGATCTGCACTGGCGAGGTGTGGGTGCGCAGGAGCAGGTGCTCATCGAAGTAAAAGGTATCGTGCATGGCCCGGGCCGGGTGACGGGCCGGCATGTTGAGGGCCTCGAAGTTATGATAGTCATCCTCGATCTCCGGCCCCTCGACGATGCCGAATCCCGCGTTGGCGAACAGCCGCTCGATCCGCTGCAGAGTACGAGTAATGGGGTGCAGACCACCGGGCCTCTGGCTACGGCCCGGTAGTGTGACATCAATACGCTCAGTGGCTAAGCGATCAGCCAGTGCTGCCTGCTCTAGAAATTTCCTGCGGGCATAGATAGCCTCTTGGACCTGCACCTTGGCCTGATTAATCACCTGTCCAGCCCGTGGGCGCTCATCTTGCAACAGCTTTCCGAGCCGCCTGAGCTCCCCGGTAAGCAGGCCACTTTTACCGAGATAGCGTACTCGTATCCGGTCCAGATTCGCGAGGTCCTGTACCGCAGCGATCCGTTCCAGGGCATCAGTTCGTAGCCGGTTGATTTCCGGTAATGCCTCCATATTCTTATCCATTTTCTGAATAACCGCCAAACCTCACTCGAATCTGGATTTTACTCTTCCAGATATTGACGCTTACCCTCTATACCACGCCATTCATCGGCATCTTTAAGCGGTGGTTTAATTTCCGTGATAACCGGCCACTGTTTGGATAAGCGAGCATTTATATCAAGAAATATTTCTTGACCTTGGGGTAAATCATCTTCGGAAAAAATCGCGTTTACCGGGCATTCGGGCTCACAGACAGCACAGTCGATACATTCCTCCGGATTGATGGCCAAAAAATTCGGTCCTTCATAAAAGCAATCTACCGGGCAAACCTCAACACAGTCGGTATATTTGCATTTAATACATTGTTCAGTCACCACATATGTCATTGCCTGTCACTCCTGTCATGGTTGCTGTTGCTTATTCTGGATTCCAGATTTTCCTAATCCTCCACCCACGGCGCGACTGCTTAGGGTGCGTTGAACGCAGCGAAACCGGCGCGGGCTAGCGGATACTTTTGGAACGCGGCGGCAATCTGCCCCCGCTTGGTTCTGTTGGAATCCACAGCTCTAGGTCCTGTTGACATTTAACTCTAAACTAAATTGTTTTTTCATATGTTAAATGGACACAACCCAATCAGCCCGCACAGCAGACTCTCCGGTTTGATTATTTCAGAGTCCGCTGTGCGGACCTTCTAGATGTCAATACGACCTAGATATAACCACAGGATTAAACAAGAAGTGCTTACTCGTCGCCGCTTTGGATTCAGAGGTACCTCTTACCGAAACAAAGATGTTGCGATCAAGAGAAAGCGCCATCGCTGTGGCGCATGTAAAGCTCAATGCCCAGCTTCCCGGCAAAGGCTGCATATCCTAAATGTTGCTGAGGTTTGACCCGTTGGCGCTGTTTGTGCTGGCACACTCCAAAGCAGACCGGAATCCACAAAGAGCCAACAAATTTATTACGCGTTTACTCTGTGAACGAGTGCGAGCCGTCAGGCGGCGACTGCTGCCTTCGCCTGCTTGGCCAAAGCCGTGAAGCCCGTTTTGTCGTGATAGGCAATATCGGCCAGCACCTTGCGGTCTATCTCGATACCGGCCTGTTTCAAACCGTTGATGAGACGGCTGTAGGACAGCCCGTTCTCACGTGCAGCCGCATTGATACGGATGATCCACAGGGAACGAAACTGGCGCTTTTTCTGGCGCCGATCACGGTAGGCATATTGGCCAGCCTTGATGACGGCTTGCTTGGCAACCCGGTAGACCCGACTCCGGGCACCATAGTAGCCCTTGGCCTCTTTCAGCACCTTTCTGTGACGGGCGCGTGCTGTAACCCCTCGTTTTACACGTGGCATCTGCGTCTCTCCGGAATCGATTCGACTGGGCCAAGCACCTCTATAGACAAATGAGCCTGAACACATCCCCGCCCGACAACTAAGCAAAAGAGAAAACGCCGAATCGACGCGAACAAGATCCCTCCTTTCGGTTCGGGATGACAATTTCGCGCGGATTCTTGTAATTCGCCGTCTTTCCTCTTAATTTACCGACCGGTAACGCTTAACTTAACGACACTGCCTCTAATGCAGTCCTTACTGTCTCTCCAGGAGCCTTGGAAAGCTATTAATCTTCCCAAAAATGCCCCCACAGCTTGCGTTTCTAGAGGCACGTCTTTAGGACAGATCGATTTATGATTCAGTCATACGGAAATTCTTCAGAAGAATTAGTACCTCACCAGCAACCCTCCGAGCTGTGAAACGGAAGCGCAGTTCCCACTTCACACGCTTATCCAACCGCCTGGGTACTCGAAACTACGAGTCAACAATAGGGAATCATCCGCTGGGCAGATTTCACATCCGATTTATGCAACGCCTTGGGGCCACGTAAATGGCGCAGCCGCTTGGTGCTCTTCTTGGTCAATATATGCTGCCGGTGGGAGGCATTCCGTTTGAAAGCTCCGGCGGTGTTGCACTTGAAGCGTTTGGCCGCCCCGCGATTGGTCTTGATCTTTGGCATTTTTTGTCCTACCCCGCCGTTTCTTATCGAATTATCGTGTCTTTAATCACTACTGTACGCAACCATGGGAACTCTTTAATTTTACGCACATGAATGTGAATAACTACAAATCGAAAAACGCAGCTTTCGGTTAGGCCGCTTTGGTTTGTGACGTAGCAATTAGCATACTTTACTATATCAAAATGGTAATTTACGTTGGGCCATTTGATTCCCGTATTTGCACAAATAAATGTGTAGTTGATTAGTTTGATTAAAGGTGGTGTTCTTCAATTCCTCACATCATCCTATTCGGAGCCGCTAAGATGCGCCTATCAATTAATCACACATGGAAATATTAATCGTCGAGACCTAATCTTCCCACCTCATCCAAGCATAGATCTTATCCGCGCACACTTTTTATCAGGAACTCAGCCAGCTTACAATATTCTTACCCGATGGTAGACCTAACTTCATATTTAATTCCCTTATACTCGTTTGTGAGGTATTCGAGAGGTCATGTCAACTGGAGAAGTGACGATCTTCGTAACCACTCCTTACCACGTATGGCATCACTCCTGAGGAACCCTTCCTGGTAAATAATTACACCCCTAAACCGAAGATATAAGAAGTGGTGCCAAAGCATTTAGGCACTTCCATCAAAATACCTCAGTTGATCAACTACGATTTCTAATTTATTCATTAAACTCCAGAGCTATCCAGTGGCATATCAAAAGTAGGAACCGGTGTGTAATTGAGTTGCTCTAAGACAGGTATTGTACTCATCTTTAACAATGGCCAACCCATTCGGCAATCTAGCTCCTTCTTGGGATCCGGAAATGCTTCTGAAGCACTCAAGTTAGTCTTTCCAGTCATTGCCAAATACTGATGTGATTCTTGTAGCCAATGTAGCGTTTTCCGCACTTTCCCGTCCAGTGTCCATCAACGTTTTTGTTGGGCGCGCTTGGCTTCGCCTCAAGCCTCACGGAACTTTACCGTTCTTGATCGCGGCGATTCTCTTCGCGAGGATTACGATTAGATCGACACCGGAACGATCATGGCATCAATGATCTATCCTCGGTTGGCATGGATGCCCTGCAAAGCTAAGAAACTGTCGAAGCGACTGAATACCTGCTCCAACAACTCAAGCTCTTTGAGTCGCTCACGAAAGCACCACACCATGGTGCATCGGGAACCTCATCTTCAATTCCCAAAGCCCAGAAAACGGGCAAACAAAAGCCGACCACGAACCTGATACTCGGATCCGCTCGCCGGCAAAACCAGGATCTTGAACATCAACGCCATGTCGAACGGCTTGTGATCAGCGTTGGATCTACGGATCCTCTCGTGTACCAGTAGTAGGGAACGAAACTTCTCCCAAGAAATCGCCGCTCCAACAGGTTGTCTAGTTGGCTGATGCTCTGTAACCGGTTTTCGATGTCGAAGAAGCTGTGTTAGACCACGATTCCCCCGTCAACGAACATTCATCTTTAGGACCTGCCTGGTTTTACCTTCGGTTAGCCTCACAAACAGACAATTCTTCAAGGTACCCTTAAATCTCCTCTTTTATCAATCAACGTTATGTTCTTCATTGTTATCGTGAGGGTAATTAACTGATAGGATTGCCGTTACCCTCCATGGCCCCCATGGCCCCTCCGTAAAACCCCACCCGCGACGGGTACCGGGCTGCGACCACACACACGGCTGCTATTTCTTCTTGGGGGCCAGGACCATCACCATTTGCCGCCCTTCCATCTGTGGTTGCTGCTCTATGGCACCTAGCTCAGCCAAGTCGGCCTCTATGCGCCTCAACAGCTGTAGCCCAAGCTCACGGTGGGCGTGCTCACGCCCACGAAAACGCATGGTGACCTTGGTCTTGTCTCCATCATTCAGAAATCGCGTCAGGTTACGCAGTTTGACCTGATAGTCTCCCTCATCCGTCCCGGGACGAAATTTGACCTCCTTGACCTGAACCTGTTTTTGCTTCTTACGGGCCTCGGATTTCTTTTTTTTCTGGTCGAATAGAAACCTTCCAAAATCCATCAAGCGACAGACCGGTGGCTCCGCGTTGGGAACAATCTCCACGAGATCCAGTCCCTCCCCCGTCGCCCGGTCCTGGGCCTCCTCCAAACTCACGATACCGACCTGATTACCTTCCGCGTCGATGAGCCTTACTTGGTAGGCGGTTATTTCATGATTGACGCGGTTTCTCTTTGGCGCAGCGATAGCAGGTTCCTCCGAATAGATAACAATCAAGAACGAACAACGGCACGGAGGTCTCGAATCTTCAAGGAGAATAGTCTATGCCGTTCCGGTCGTCAGTGGGTTCGATTCGCGATCTCTCTATCCAGCCGAGTGACGAGGTCAGCGAGATCGGGCGTGCCGAGGTCTTTGCTTGTGCGGTCACGGACGGCGACCGTCCGTTGCGTGACCTCCCGGTCGCCGACCACTAGCAGGTAAGGCACCTCCTGCAACGTGTGCTCGCGGATTTTAAAGCCGATCTTCTCGTTTCTCAAGTCCGATTCCACCCGGAAGCCCTTGTCGCGCAAGGTTTTAGTGACCTCACGTACATAGCCTGCCTGGCGAGCCGTGATGTTCAGGACGACCGCCTGGACCGGGGCCAGCCAGAGGGGTAGAGCGCCCCCATAGTGCTCGATCAGAATGCCAATGAACCGCTCCAAGGAACCAAGAACAGCTCGGTGCAGCATGACTGGTACCTGTCTGCTGTTGTCCTCGGCGATATAGTGGGCACCTAGGCGTCTGGGCATGGAAAAATCAAGCTGAATGGTGCCAACCTGCCAGACCCGTTGCAGGCAGTCACGCAGGGAAAAGTCTATCTTGGGCCCATAGAAGGCACCTTCTCCCGGTTGTAGCGCCCAGTCCAAGCCCCTCTGCTCCAAGGCGTCCTGCAGGGACCGTTCTGCCTGGTTCCAGACCGCGTCACTGCCGACCCGCAGCTGCGGACGGGTAGAAAACTTGATCAGGACCTCGTCGAAGCCAAAGTCCCGATAGACCTCGAACAGCAGATCAATGAAAGCGGATACCTCCGCCTGGATCTGTCCCTCAGTGCAAAAGATGTGGGCGTCATCCTGGACGAAGTTACGTACTCGCATCAGCCCGTGCAGGGTACCAGAGGGCTCGTTGCGGTGGCAGGAGCCGAACTCGGACAGGCGTAGCGGCAGATCCCGATAGCTCTTCAACCCCTGGTTGTAGAGCTGGATGTGAGCTGGACAGTTCATGGGCTTGATGGCAAAGACCCGGTCTTCCGACTCGGTAACGAACATATCGTCGCGGAATTTTTCCCAATGGCCAGATCTTTCCCACAGGCTGCGGTCGATTACCTGGGGCGTACGCACCTCTTGGTAGCCGCGCACCCGGAGCTGGTCACGGATGTACTGCTCTAGGATCCGATACAGGGTCCAGCCCTTATGGTGCCAGAACACCATGCCCGGGGCCTCATCCTGGGAATGGAACAGATCCAGGGCCTTGCCGAGTTTACGGTGATCGCGCTTCTCGGCCTCCTCAAGGCGTTGCAGGTAGGTCCTGAGTTCTTCCCGATCCCGCCACGCGGTGCCGTAGATGCGTTGCAGCATCGCGTTGCGGGAATCGCCGCGCCAATAGGCACCAGCCACCTTCATCAGCTTGAATCCGCTGCCGAGCTTGCTGGTCGACGGCAGATGGGGGCCGCGGCATGCGTCGAACCAGTCCCCCTGGCGGTAGACGGAAACCTCCTCGCCTTCCGGGATCAAATCTCGGATGATCTCTACCTTATAGTGCTCGCCGAGCTTGTCGAAGACCCGGATCGCCTCGTCCCGATCCCAGACTTCGCGCCGGATGGGCAGATCGCGTTCGACGATCTCCCCCATACGCTTCTCGATGCGGGTCAGATCCTCTAGGGTAAAGGGTGCATCGCGAGCGAAGTCGTAGTAGAAGCCGTGCTCGACGGCAGGTCCGATAGTGACCTGGGTGTCAGGATAGAGCTCCTGCGCTGCCTGGGCCATGACATGGGCGGCATCGTGACGCAGCAGCTCCAGGGCGTCTTCGTCCCGGACAGTGACGATGGTGACTGCTGCATCCTGCTCGATGATATAGGCGGTATCTACAAGCACCCCGTCCACCCGACCGGCCAGGGCGGCCTTAGCGAGACCAGGGCCGATGGAAAGGGCGACCTCCCGGACAGAGACCGGGCCATTGAACGCTTTCCGGGAACCGTCGGGAAGGGTGATCCGAGGCATGTGCAACCAGACCTGCAACAAAGAAGATAAGCCGGTGGTGGCTAAATATTAAGTAGTGGAGTCTGCTTGATTCTTTTTCTTCACTGTTGCCGAAAAACCGCCAACCACCAGCGATTAACAACCGTCACCGGAGGCCGGCGGCTTATAGATGGTAGGCGCGATTGGACTCGAACCAACGACCCCCACCATGTCAAGGTGGTGCTCTAACCAGCTGAGCTACGCGCCTGTCACCATTTTGTATCATACCTGCACGCGGAGAAGACATGCAAGCTTCCTACTCGATCCACCAGGTTGAACGCATGTAACTTTGGGTAGGGTGAGCCGTGCCCACCGACTCGTACTCGTCCAGCACTGATGAAGCTATGGGAATCGTTTGAACCGAAAAAGTTAAGACATCGGGTGCGGTGAGGAACAAAGAGCACTATATTGGAGTGCGCCGGCTTAAGCAGCTCGGCCAAATGGATCTCGGTGATGAGAGGGCCAGCAGCGTTTGCTGGAAACCTGAGCATCGGGTTCCACACGTGCCGTGGCGACGCTGTTTCCCCCTGGTCCCAACGGGATGGACACGTTGCCAAATCCGATAGCGGCGGTGGGTGGGTGCACCATAGCTGACGCTGGCGCTTAGAGGAGCACCGCAAATTCCAGTCGGTACCGAGTTCGGGGTAAAGGATTGGTGGAAACGACCGTGTTGAGAGTGGAGGTCTTCCCATACCGATAGGGTAACGCCGGAACCCAGTCGTCCAGGGATGGCAGGCAATTCATCTTCCGATCGCCGGGAATTTTTAGCAATGACCCCGGATAGGCTGAATGGCAAGCCGTAGGCCCATGGCCTTGGGGATAGCTGAAAGACTGCTAATGGTCGGATTGCCAGCCGATGACAGGGTGCGATAGGACTGGGTCAGGTTCAACTATGCTTGTTCGGCTACCTTCCTAGTGCCCCATCGGCTGTCAAGTACCATCATCACTTTGTAGGGTACGATAAAATGGCTGTAACCGGTTGCGACTTTGCATTGATGCGTTGATTCGCGGCAGAAAAATTCAGAAAGGCTAGGTTTACGGGAAGATTGCTACGCATCCGGCCTGCTCGGCATATTCAGCATATAATGAGCGCCTATTGCAGTACTCCACTGACCAGAAGGGCAGATCCTAGACATGACCACGATTCGCCAAGAAGACCTGATCCAGAGCATTGCCGATGGCTTCCAGTACATCTCCTACTACCATCCCCAAGACTACATCCAGGCCCTGGCCGCGGCCTACGAAGCCGAGGAATCCCCCGCGGCGAAGGACGCCATGGCCCAAATCCTGGTTAACTCCAGGATGTGCGCCGAAGATCAGCGTCCTATCTGTCAGGACACCGGGATGGCAGTGGTTTTCCTCAGGGTCGGGATGGACGTGCACTGGGAGGCGGATCTGGGTATCCAGGAGATGGTGGATGAAGGTGTGCGTCGAGCCTATGCCCACCCGGATAATGTGCTGCGGGCGTCGGTCGTCGCACCGCCACTTGGGGAGCGCAAGAATACCCACGACAACACCCCCGCGGTGGTCCATGCAGAGCTGGTCCAGGGAGATCGGGTGGAGGTGCGGCTGGCAGCCAAGGGCGGCGGTTCGGAGAACAAGACTAAGTTCACCATTCTGAACCCCAGCGATAGCCTGGTGGATTGGGTGCTCGATATCGTTCCCAGAATGGGTGCCGGCTGGTGTCCGCCAGGGATGCTGGGTATGGGCATCGGCGGCTCTGCGGAGAAGGCCATGCTGTTGGCCAAGGAGACACTGATGGAGCATATCGATATCCATGAACTCAAAGCGCGGGGCCCCGCGACCCCTATAGAGGAGCTGCGCCTGGAGCTATACGAAAAGATCAATGCCCTTGGCATTGGCGCCCAGGGGCTTGGGGGCCTGATCACAGTTCTGGACGTCAAGATCAAGGAATATCCGACCCACGCCGCCTCGCTGCCGGTGGCTGTCATCCCTAACTGTGCTGCCACGCGCCACCTGGAGTTCGCTTTGGACGGCAGCGGGCCGGCTAAGCTCGAACCCCCTCGCCCAGAGGATTGGCCGGACGTCACCTGGAAGGCCGGTCCGGATGCCAGGCGGGTTGATCTGGACCGGATCACGCGGGAGGAAATCACCAGTTGGCGACCCGGCGACCGAATCCTGCTCTCCGGCAAGCTTCTCACTGGACGCGACGCGGCCCACAAGCGCATCGCCGATATGCTAGCACGAGGAGAGGTTCTCCCCGATGGGGTCGATTTTACCAATCGTTTCATCTACTACGTGGGTCCGGTGGACCCGGTGCGGGATGAGGTTGTCGGCCCCGCCGGTCCCACCACTGCCACGCGCATGGACAAATTCACCGAGCAGATGCTGGCCGAGACCGGGCTCATCGGCATGGTGGGCAAGGCCGAGCGCGGACCCATCGCTATTGAGGCTATCAAGGAACATCGGGCGGTCTACCTGATGGCCATTGGCGGGGCTGCCTATCTGGTGGCCAAGGCGATCAAGAAAGCGCGTATGGTCGCTTTCGAGGATCTGGGAATGGAAGCGATCCGCGAGTTCGAGATCCGGGATATGCCGGTGACCGTCGCCGTCGATTCCCGCGGCGAGTCAGTGCACAAGACAGGCCCGGCGGAATGGCGGAAGAGGATTGGCAGGCTTCCGGCAGACGCTTAAAGATTTGTTAACACTCTTAGAGTACGGCGGCAATTCTATCTCGATATTCAAAGAGTTATATGGGACTTGAGGTAGAGGTAACCGAGGCCTTGTCAGAGGGTACTTGTCCGCCACCGCTTTGGAGCCAGGCAAGGCAGCATCTTCAACCAGGAGACCTTGCAGAATCCCTTCCATAGGATTTATAACCACGCGGAGTCAAGCGGTCTGCTTGACTCCGCGTTATCTTCCATTGCTCAGGTGATGCTTACGTGGCATCACTTGCAAGATCTCGTCGCCTTCCCTGCTAGTTAGTCTGAAATTTTCCAGTTCTCGTATCTTGATATCGCGGAGTAGTCTGTCAGATCCACTAGGTTTCTTAGCCATTTTCTTATAGGAATTATATACTTCAATTCCACTTCGTTTATTCCGATGTGGATCTTGTCATGTGCCTGGTTGTCATTGCCTGACAAAGGCATTTCATCTCTTCAGCTTTCAGAGGAAGGTTCAATAATTCATACTGATGAGCATCGGTTTATATCACGGACGCAGAAGCGTCAAGCATAGCTCCGGCGAATGTGTTAGCCCTGGAGATATCTTGACGAATAGTGTTGAGAGTATGTAGGCAGTCTTAAAACGTGGGCTATATGGAACGTGACACTATGCTAGCCGGAAACATCTAGGCCGCTACATGAATGAATGCACGTTTCGGCTGGACGAGGGAAACGTAGAACGGCACGCCCGGGAACGGGTTGATAGTTTCTTAGATCGGCCTTTCTATCACCACATCATTACATATTCGGAACCGATTGTATGATTTCCTCTCAGAGCAACGAAAACCGGCGTGAATTTTCTGATTATTTGCAAAGGATAGGTTACTAATGACTTGCCCGGGAACAACTGGAAGGGTCTTTATATGTTCCTGCAAGGATTGATGGCTTTTCCACAACGCATGACCTTATTCGGATCGTCCTATATGATCCCGGAATAACAGGATACTTGTATGCATAGCTAGACACGTCGATGGCTCGGGCTCGAATCCTGAGCCATACACATGGTAGGCAGATTGACCATGTCACAGATGAGCAAGCTGCCAAGGAACCTGTTCCCAGGTTGGAAAAAGACCGAATACACAAGATCGATACGGCAGTGATAAAGGCTATCAATGACCGTGAGTGAGTGATAGACATACTAACCGACGCTTGTCCGGATCAACGACAGAACTGTCATTTCCAAACGTTTCGTACCCCGTTCTTTCAAGGAAACTTCAGTATTACGTTACAAGGGAACCCCGCGGGGATACATCAGAAGAGCACGTTTGCCAAAGACAGACGCGCAGCCTCATCGAAGAGTATGGCTACCCAAAATCTGGCTTCGGAATAGAGATGAAGATAAACATTGGACACGCAAGGAAACATGCCGATCTGGTGGTATTCAAGAATGGAGCAGAACACACTCAAGATGAGGCTCTGATAGAGGCGAAACGCGCTGAAGAAAAATTGTCAGACAACACCCACGGAGAAGGACAGCTGACAAGCCATATGGTCGTTCCGTCTTATGGGCGAACCCTTGAAACTTGGCAAATCGACCGGACCGGCATGCTAGGATATAGTTCCAACGCGCGAGCTTAAATCCGTCTTTATCTATGCAAACGCAGGTTTGCAGAAGACCAAAGCGTTCCATGAGTTATTGAGGCTGGTTTCTCGCAAGACGTTCGATCAAGAGGAAGATGGCGAGCAGCCAGTTTTCTCTGTCCACCAAAAATAACGAACCTTGGAGAGCAGTCAATGCAAATTGGCGAAGGAACGTCTCGGCCCTCCGTTCTCTGAGATTTCAGAGAGATATCCATTCATTTCTGAAGAGGGAGAACGGATCAAGTTAGATCCGCGGGTCGTCGCTTACGTTGTATCCAAGCTTAAATATCTCTCTTTCTCCAAGACGAGCACCAACGTTAAAGACGGGTTCTTACGAAGAACTGGCCAGCTAGGATTTACGTGGCGACATGGGCGAGTATTTTACGCCCCGGAATGTGTATGACATGGCTGCGCGTATGGTCATGTCTTCATACCCGGAGAACAAATTAACTTATCTCTTAAAGTTCTGGATTGTTGCTGCAGAACTAGCGGATTCTCCGTCTCGTGGATGAATAACCTGTTTGACCTTCTGTTGCATCAATAAAATACTCGGCTCCAGAGAGGCAGATCTTCGTAAAAAGTAAATAGTGCGTCGCCGGGTAGGGAAGTATGTGCTGAATATGAACCCGTTTCTTGTTCGTATATGACAAATGAACCTTGTGCTACACAGGTATGGTTCATCAGACAAATCCGCCCTTCGGTGGCAAAGCGAAACTTGATGAATGCCCGTCATTTCGTCCTTTTCCAACCGATGTGAAGCTTATTCAAGCTGGCGGTCAGCTTGTCATCATCCTTTCTGGTAGCATATTCAATAATCCAGGCCTGAAGTTCATCCGCTCTTGGATTCCCCGACGAGCGAAGCTCGCTGCGGCTAGGGACCTACAAAAAACAACCTCCGATGTCCTACTGCTTCCCGTTATCGTTCGCTTACCGCTAGACAGGTTGTCCAATGTGTTGCGGTCGCGGTTCGCTGTGCTGACCACACCCTACGTCGGATTGACGGGGTGTTAGGATACGGTAGACGTTTGTCCACAAAACATCCATCGCTACCCATCGCTGTAGCGACTCGATCGCAAGAACTGCTCTCCCTCAAGGATTTGTAGTTATAACAGGAATATTACCAAGGCCGACTCTCCCTTAAGGGACCACCGGGCTGGCGCATGAACCGCATCTCCTCAAGCATGAATTGGTTACGCATCAGCAGGGAGGGATCGCCATCTACCTGCTGTAGGCGTTGTTCCATAATGGCCAAGCCGGGGCCACGTATCGGCAATCCACCCAGCGCGGACGCCACGGCCTGTCGAGCATCTGATTCCTGGTTGGACATGGGCTGTTCACCGAGCTGATCGAAGCGATCAACAGCGTCCACCGAGCTACCTTCCGGCGGCACATCCGGCAGTCCGTCCCCCGGTGACCAGTCGTCGGATCGTGTCCCACGGTTACCCATCTGCGGTTGGTCCGAGCGCTCCTCGGTCTTACTGGGCGTCTCCTGCGCAGCATACGGACCCTGACCTTCTCCACGTCCTTCTTCTTTGCCACCCTTGTTGGGTGTGTTGGGGGATGCCCCTGGTTGTTGCTCCTCACCTCTCCCTTGTTCGGGGCGTTTCTCTTCGTCACCCCTCGTGGCTTCCTGCTTAGACTTTTGTTCCTGGTCACCGGCGGTCGCATCTTCGGGCTTCAGCTCCTCCCCTCCTTTGCCTTCCTCATCCCGGCGCTCTCTGTTCGCTCCGGCCTGTTCGGACCGAGCTTCCGGTTGCTCACCACCGGTTTTCTCTTCGGCCGTTTTCTGCTTCTCCTTGCCACCTTCCTGTTGTCGAGACTCGTGTTGTTCTTCGCTGCCTGTTTGGGTTTCTGCTTGCTTTCGTTCCTGATCAGATTCAGAGCCGGATTCGGCCTCCTGCTGTTCGTCTGTTTGTTTGCCTTTGGCTTCGGTGTCCTGCTCGCTTTTCTGCTGACCTTCCTGGGGCTCTATGGTCTCGGGTCCAGATTTACCTCTCTGTTCCTGTTCGGATGCCTTGCCCTGCGTCTGTTCCCCGTCGCTCAGTTTGCTGTCCCCACCCAGCTCGCCTCCCGAGGGTTGCTGTTCCTGCTTTTGTCCCTGTTGCTGTTCCTGCTTTTGTCCCTGTTGCTGTTCCTGCTTTTGTCCCTGTTGCTGTTCCTGCTTTTGTCCCTGTTGCTGTTCCTGCTTTTGTCCCT
>Ga0066188_1000066_pt1 | contig 17542 bp, 15 predicted proteins | sample WorMetHERISLAND2_FD_61185 | JGI IMG/M metagenome (GOLD analysis project Ga0066188, IMG submission 61185) | Marine gutless worms symbiont microbial communities from Max Planck institute for Marine Microbiology, Germany - Olavius loisae HERON... | ecosystem: Host-associated > Annelida > Digestive...
CAAGAGGGCGATGGACAGGTTTCTGGAGACTAACGACATTAGGTTGCACTATATTCATCATCAAGGGGTGGAGCCGCCTCTCCTCCTCATGCACGGCCTTACCGCCAACGCACATTCCTTCGATGCAATACTGAAAGCAGGTGTCCGACGAGAGGTTTTAGCCGTGGATTTACGTGGACGTGGACTCAGTGATAAGCCGACACACGGATATACCATGCAAGACCATGCAACCGATATCATCGGTATGCTAGATCAGCTCGATATGGAAAGTGCCGTCATTGGGGGTCACTCCTTCGGGGGATTATTAAGCATCTATTTGGCTTTCCACTACCCTAACCGCGTCGAAAAGATCATCATAATCGACGCAGCAGCCAGGATGCATCCTGATGTTGCTACGATGGTCAGACCTTCCATAAGACGTTTGGGTAAGAGATGGCCATCCTTTCCCAATTATCTGGAAGAGATAAAACGATCTCCCTATCTGAAGGGTAAATGGCTTCCTGAGATGGAGAGTTACTATCGAGCGGATGTGGTAGAGAAAACAGACGATGGAAGCTACACGACGAATTCATCTCCGGAGCATATTACCGAGGCCATCCAGGAAGCGATCGAAGGCCGCATCGATTGGTTAGAGTATGCAGGCCGAATCACACAACCCGCAATCCTCATCAATGCTCTGGAAAACTATGGTGAGGAAGCACCGCTCCTGCCTGAAGCGCTGGCCAGAGAGACAGTTGATACGATGAAGGCATGTAAGTATGTACCCGTACCAGGTAACCATATCACCATGCTCTATGGAGAGGGGGCTAGGGAAATCGCTCGGGTGATCGACGACTTCTGAGCAGGGCCAGCGCTGCGCTCATTACCAGGTCGAAATCCTATCGGGCGGCATCTGGACAAGGAATCCACCTATCGGGTGCTCAAGATCCTTGAGGGGGCCACAAGAGCCTCCTCCCCGACAGGTCATCCCTGCAGGTGATCGGTAAGGTGTGTCAGAAACGCAAGGCTCGGAGCCAGGGAAACGAATTTGAATAAGTGGGATTCCAGGGCTGGTTCCATATCGGGGCTTGGATGCGTTGAATACCCTTTTGACAGCCAGGGCAAATCGAATCCAATGGATACTGCCGTCTTCCCGGTTAGCGCCTAGAACTTCTGCATCCATGGCATCCAACTGCTTGAGTACCCCCCATGACCGTTGACATGCAGGGGTGTCGGGCCAGCGGTTCACGTGCTGAATAGCCGGTCAGTGTATCCGTTGGTAGTCTGCTTTTTAGCGCTGCACTGTGGTTGTTAGATTGCTCGGGGGAGTGAATAAAACGGGGTTTTGTTAATCTGTGTGATCGCAGATTTGAGCACCTTGCGGTTAAGGTCCCAGTCTTCCCAGTAGAAGACTATGTCCCCAAGTCCAAGAACTTGCCAGGACTTCTTGAACGGTCCACCAAGGTGTCTCCCCTGCCCTGCGAAAGCTTAGGCAATTCTGGCAATTCTCATATAGCGCTAGTGCGTAGCCACTGGTGAAGTTGTGCTACACGCCCATGTTGATCCTCGCATAGATCTTCGGTTGGTAGAACTTTTTGTACAGATCTAGACTGTAAGAATGGGAGCACCAGGCACACATATATTCGCGCGGTAGAGCAGCACACAGGCCTCCTAGTCGTGCTCGACGCCTTTTTTGTGGAACACGTTCCACTTAAAGACTGTCTTCATCAGGCCGAACAGGGCGTCCTGCAAACATTTCCAGTCGTTGCTTTCGAAGCCCAGTACCTCGGCGAACTCACGGACGCGGATTCGGTGAGTCTCCTGGGTAAGGAGGTGTGGATGGGCGTTTAGCAGCAGGACATTGGCCAGTCTTCTTTGAAGGAACGAGAGCTTAGCGTCGGTGTGGATCGCCGCGACGTGCTTTTTGACTTCTTCATCTATGATCCCTATCCCGCCACAGGATTCAAATTTACTGAAATTGCGTCCTGAGATATTAAGGTATAGTCCACGTTATGGTACGTCCTGTAAATGTGCACATTTCATTCTATATCTACATGATAATTAAAGAGAATACAGCCCACAAAACATCTAAAGCAAATATTAAAACATATAAAACAGAGATGAGATCCCGTGAATGAGAAATTTTCGCAAGCAGACAGAATAGTTCCCGTCATCGTTTCTTTTCCAAGGGTGCAAATTACAAGCTGTCATCCAAGCCAGGAATATCAGGTAACCAACCGGATATCGTAGGGCAACCATATGGGGAAATGCTGTAACTCAGCGTATCGAAAAACCGGAGATTTTCAGTTATGAATGACAAATAATGTATCGAGTTGGAAGAAAGCACCTTCAAGAGGTCCGGGACGGAATGACTATACTAGTGATACTATTTATTAGTATATAAACGACCAATAAGATATATATTATATCGACCTAACATAGTTGTATTTTGACGAATTATAAAAATATTATAGGAGTACCATAAATCGATCCATTTTTCTGCAACTTCATTCATAAATACGTGGAAAGTGAAGTAGCGACGAGATCACGGATAAACTCCACCTCCGTGAGTAAGACTTGACAGCTCTTCGAAATACGCTCAGCGGCAGGTTTTCTCAGCTTGCTGTCGGAAATGCGTTCTGTGGTTAGGCTGTGCAGAAGACACGTAAGTAAGTACGCTGGGCTTTTTGTCATGCTGAAAGGAGATGAGATCGTCTCCAGGCATAGCATCGGTCGAGGATAAAGTGGATGGTGCTGAAGTGGTTTGCGACGAATGCAGGGAAGCGGGGGGTAGGGGTACCATCGTTGCGCCGTCCTACAAGAATCTTTTGGATACTTACCCCACGCGTTGCGTGCCCACTCGGGAGCTCATAGTCTCAACGGACGGCAGAATGGATAGCTCCAAACTAGTTCCTTCCCTTATTGCATTCCTGATCATCTAGAACTTATCTCCATCCCTGTAACGGCGTGAATATTTACCCTTTCTTTTCATGGACGTGGAAACAATTATGGTTTGTTTGATGATTCTAGCCGATAGTCATGGATCCCGAGGAGAGTGTTATTGGTTCTGACGAGTGTATCGGTCAGTGCCCGAGTGGAGACGAGCACGCGGTCTGAGTTGACTAGGAATGGATTATATGCTCAGAGCGTCATGCTCAGACATATCTCCACCAAGATCAGATACTACATCGTAGCCGTGGAGATCAGGGAAGGGCTCTGATTTGGAGTTGATAAATAAGCGTTCTCCGGAAATCACATAGTCGATTGTGATGTCGTTCTTGAGATCGTTGTTAGCGATAGCCTATTCATTATGCTCAGCCAGTTCCATACCGATGTGGCTTTTGCAGATAGAGCATTTAATGCTGTAGAGCGTGAATATCATGTTTCATAACAATAGTACCTAATACCTAATGTGATATGACTACATAATATACTGTTATTTATTATAACTAATATAAAACAAATATTACATATTTCACACATAATATATACTGTACATACAGTGCAGAGTATACATACTCCATGTAAACATATCGCCTCTTTGAAGTTCTACTTGTCTTCTTGCTATCGGCTTTGCAGTAGATCACTCAGTTCTTCATCACGCTTTCGAAGCAACACGAGCGTTCTACAGAAATTTGACCAGGACGACATTTCCTATAGATCTGCTCCGCGCCCTTGATGCGGACGGCGTAATTTGTACGCGCTGTCGGATGGGTTAGCCAACAGACACAAAAAGCAGGGCTGACGTATGGAGAAACAAACCGCACTGTCTCATATGGGTTGAGACGCGTGTCGACCTCGATATCTATGTCCTTATCAGTACAGTATGTTTGTTCAGTACGCTTGAGGTTGACATGCCAACGACAGTTCCCAATTGTCTTGGCTACAGCGCCGTACCGTGCTTTCCTTAAAAGGAAAAGCAGATTTAGCCGAACGACGCCTCGGTGGCTAGGCAATCGCGTGCAGTTCTAGCATCTCGAGTAGAGGCAGCCATGAAGTAATGGGAAATCGAGATGGACAGAGCACAGATCAAGCAGGCGGGACTCAAGGTTACCTTACCTCGGGTGAAGGTTCTCAATGTGTTCGAAACCAGCGCCGAGAATCACCTGAGCGCCGAGGATGTTTACAGGACATTGCTGCAGAAGGGAGAGCAGATTGGCCTTGCCACCGTCTATCGGGTCCTTACCCAATTTGAAGGTGCCGGGCTTGTACGCCGTCACCACTTTGATGGCGGTCAGTCAGTGTTCGAGCTTGATCGTGGTGCCCATCACGACCATCTGGTGTGTGTCAAGTGCGGTAAGGTCGTGGAGTTCCTAGAGAACAACATCGAGGAACGCCAAGGGAGTGTTGCTCAGGGGCATGGGTTCAGCTTGGAAGATCACTCATTGGTCATCTATGGGATATGCTTAAACTGCCATGCGCGGAATTCCGAGTTATAAACCAGAATTACCCAGTCCGAGCGCAACAACCATTCCTATGACCACGTGGCAACGTCCGTCGGAACACCTCCTAGAGTCGCTAGTGCATATCCGCTTCGAGGAAAACGCAAGCTCATTACGGTGAAACAACATATGTCTTGCTGTTGACGCGCAATGGAGAACTGAATTTTCAGTACATACGATCACTATTCCGACGTGATTTCTCTGGTCTCCACCTGCGATCTTGGTCAGGCCCAAGCCAGTATACCAAGGCGCACTGCCGATCCACTAGGTCCATCCCACTGGGTAAGCTGGCTCGGGGCATTTGCACAACACACGGCGTCTCCGAAGATCAGTAGACGTTGGACCATCTGTGTCCTTACAAGCTTCACATCCACCAATGCGCTCGGTCCCGCGAGGAGCTACTCGAGCAGGCAACATTTGCAACAATTGCCCCTCGAGCCTTGCAGACTTGCCGGTCCCGCTGTGTAAACGGGGTATTCTGGCCCAATCCGGACATGGATTCCGACGAATCCGACCACCCTAGTCGAGTGTCTCGCAACGCGGATAATCCAGCGTAATCTGTGACTATTTTTCGGAGGGCCGCAAATGCCGAAGAATGAGGTTGTCCATGCGAAAAATTCAAGAGGTGTTGTGCCTGAGATAGCACGCGGGATTATCGACCTGACAGATCGGCGTGCTGATAGGTATCGGAAAACAACCGTATCGGACTGTCTTGCCCCATGCCGAGGCCATGGGAATCACTTGGCTGATGCCTGATAGCACGGACGCCACGGATCCATAGCATCTCTTACGTTAGGGCAGAAGATCGGCCCTGGCACCGGTGCGGTGATCAAGCAGCATACTTACCGCTCGCACTCACCTCTAACGGGCCTTCAACGCCTGCTTCGAGGTGCTGCTCTTAGCCCAAGGGGGTTCCGCGTAGCGCCTGCAAACAGCCTGTACACAGGCGCTGGCCATCGGTACCGTAAGCTACGAAAGCATTGCCTCAATCCTGGATAAAGGATTTGACCGGCACCCCTCCCCAAGGCTAACAGCGCAGCCTGCCGCAGGAGCTCGGCATCGCCTGCGGCGACGGTTGTTACCCGGAGCTGCTCGCCGGGCTGTCCAAGACAGACCTGACCAAGATCCTCGGTGATCGCTTCAACGCTTGTGCGACCCTGGTCACTAGCCAACTACCGCTCGCGCAGACGCCGGTGGTGAGACCGCGTGATCGAACCAGTGTTGCTAGCGAACCGTCAACCACAGAGCGCGTTCGCTGGAGAGCCATCGGAGTAATATATGGGCGCAAGCCACCCTCACGTACATGGGGGACCCCCTCTCAACAACTTTAATCGACGAGTATATGGTAAATGGAACAGTCCAATGAAGGTGTGCGCAGGGACCCATGGAGTCGAACGTTTCCTGGTTCCACTTTCTTCCAAGATCCATGGAATCTAGTAGACGAGACAGTCTTCCTTGTTCATCGATATGGAATCCCCGTTGCAGGTTTAGCTACGGTACAGGAAGTTGGGTTGTACGGGGACACTGCAGCGCCGTGTGCTACGGCGAGACAACGGTATTGAGAATAGTTTGCGTTTGCGTTATACGTGCACTACCATATTTCTGGATTTTAAATCGTCCTCATTGAGAATCCCGAACTATTCCCATGAGCCAGTATATCCTTACGTCCACGGGCGTATCCGCGTGAGGTCCAAGGCATTTCGCTGCCGCTTCAAGAAGGCAGGGGCCGCTGAGCACAGACTGCTCGCGTTAACCGGAGTGAGTCAGGTTCACATCAATCCCCACACCGGAAGCGCCACTGCTCACTACGACTCAGCGTTGCTCAAGAAATCGGACCTCCCTGCCGCGTTGGAGCAATCTGGTTGCCTCGGTGCTACCAGATGCAGCAGCGAGGTTCCCAGCAAGGCAGGTGAGATATTTAGCAAGGCATTGGTCAGCACGGTTGTGCAAAAAGCCGTCGAACAATCCGCACGCCCACTTGTAGGCGCGCTCATTTGAGGCACCGTTGGTACCCAAAGACAGCGGTTCAAAACCCTTTCCTCTGAGCATAGCGGACGAGGGCGCCCTAGTGCGCATCCACATGGTGCGCGCGGGGTGCGGACTAGCCAAACGGCTTACCGATCTCGGCCTAAACGTTGGTGGCGAGGTCCGTATTGTCCAGCGGCAAGGGGCGGGGCTCCTCATCGCTCGCGGCGAGGGACGTGTCGCCGTCGGCGCTGGTATGGCTGCCAAGATCCTGGTAATTCCCGCCTAGCCTACAACGCCAGTCCGCTTTCGACGCCAGAGCAATATTACGCTCTGTAACGCAGTGCGTGTTTAAAACACAAATCACTAGAATAAAGAGCGTCATGAGTACGACCCTGAAGGATCTTTCGGTTGGAGACCGCGGACAAGTCACCGGTTACGAGGAAGGTGGTAGGTCCTACCGGAAGAAACTGCTATCGATGGGACTGACGCCAGGAACCGAGCTTGAGGTCGTCCGCGTTGCTCCCATGGGAGATCCCGCCGAGATCAGGGTACGCGGTACCTTGGTGAGCCTGCGCAGAGACGAGGCAGAGGCATTACAGGTGGAGAAGAAGGCTTGAGCGAAACCTATACCATTGGGGTTGTCGGCAACCCGAACTGTGGCAAGACGACCCTGTTCAATGCTTTGACCGGTGCTAAGCAGCGCGTCGGTAACTGGCCCGGTGTCACCGTGGAATGCAAGGTCGGACAGTTCAGGTTTCAGGGAACTGACTTTGAGCTGGTCGATCTGCCAGGCACCTACTCGCTGGATGTTCCCGACCGGGAAGTGTCCCTCGACGAGCAAATCTCCCGGGACTATGTCCATGCCAGAGAAGCCGACCTGATCGTCAACATCGTCGACGCCTCGAATCTGGAGCGTAATCTCTACTTAACGGCTCAGCTGATCGAGATGCGTGTCCCCCTACTCATCGTTCTCAATATGCTTGACGTAGCTGAGGAGAAGGGGATGTGTATCGACACCGAGGAGCTTTCCAACCGCCTGGGATGTCCGGTGTTGCCGGTGATCGCCTCGCGGGGCAAGGGGATCGATGCGCTCAAGCTGGCGTTGCGCGAGGCACTCAAAACCAAACCAGTCCCCACGGCGGAGCTCCATTATGACACTGTCCTGGAAGACGCCATTACGGCGCTCATGCCGAAGCTCTTGGAGCTCGCTGAGCGGAACGGCAACTCGCCGCGCTGGCTAGCCTCGCGTCTCTTGGAAGGTGACGACCTAGTACGTGATCTGGTGGGTGATTCGATATCGGCGCAGGAGCTCGATGTCATCGTCGGCGATTTAGCCGAGGAGATCGACATTCTGCTCGCGGACGCCCGCTACGGCCTAGCCCATACCCTAGCCAGGGAGGTGATCAAGCAGAAGAGTAAGGTCTCGACGAACCTCTCTGACCGCATTGATCGGGTGATGCTAAACCGAGTACTGGGCATACCTATCTTTCTACTGACCATGTACCTGATGTTCATGGTCACCATTAACATCTTCGGTGCCTTCATCGACTTTTTCGACATGTTCGCAGGAACCCTGTTCGTAGACGGGTTCGCGGAGGTCCTCGGCGCGCTCGAATCTCCTGAATGGCTGACTCTGGGCTTGGCGGTCGGCATCGGCGGTGGTATTCAGGTTGTGGCTACCTTTATCCCCATCATCTCCGCCCTTTTTCTCTTTTTCTCCTTTCTCGAGGACTCGGGATACATGGCCCGCGCCGCCTTTGTCATGGACCGATTCATGCGTGCCATCGGGCTCCCGGGCAAGTCTTTCGTTCCGCTGATCCTCGGCTTCGGTTGCAACGTGCCTGCGATCATGGCAACCCGCACCTTGGAGAACCAGCGTGACCGAATCCTCACGGTACTGATGGCCCCCTTCATGTCCTGCGGTGCCCGCCTTCCGGTCTATGCACTGTTCGCCGCAGCCTTCTTTCCTGTGGATGGTCAGAATGTCGTGTTCGGCCTCTATCTAGTCGGTATAGCCGCTGCTGTAGTAACCGGGTTGGTCATGAAGAGTACGCTTCTACAGGGCGAGAGCGCGCCCTTCGTCATGGAACTTCCTCCGTATCATCTACCGACCCTCAAGGGCGTGTTGATCCACACTTGGAATCGAACAAAAGCATTCATGTTCCGTGCCGGGAAGGTGATTGTACCCATGGTGTTGGTGCTCAACATGCTCAACAGCGTCGGAACCGACGGTAGCTTCGGCAACGAGGATAGCGACAGGTCACTGCTCGCCGAGATCGGGCGCACCATCGCGCCTGCATTCTCCCCAATGGGACTGGACGAGGAAAACTGGCCTGCGGCGGTCGGCATCTTCACTGGAGTGCTCGCCAAGGAGGCCGTGGTCGGCACCCTGGATGCCACCTACTCTGCACTCGCTGCAGCTGGGGCTGGTGAGGTTGAAGATAAAATCCCCTTCTCCATTACCGAGAGAATTGCCGAGGCGTTCGCCACGATTCCGGCAAACCTCACCGATGCGCTCGGTACTTGGGTTGATCCCCTGGGCTTGGGAATAGGGGACGTCAGCGACCAATCTGTCGCGGCGGAGAAGCAAGAGGTGAGCACCGGCACATTCGGCTCTATGGCGTCGCGTTTCGACGGGGCCACGGGGGCATTCGCCTATCTGCTGTTCGTCCTGCTCTATTCCCCATGTGTTGCAGCCATCGCCGCAGTCTACCGCGAGACCACTTTTGGCTGGACACTCTTCGTTGCCGCCTGGACCACTGGCCTGGGCTACATGTTGGCGACCGTTTTCTACCAGGCCGCGATTTTCATGCGCCACCCTGGAATCTCCTTAGCATGGATCGTCGCCATGGGGGTCATCTTCACCTTCGTCGTGCTCATGATGCGGTATCGCGTACGGCGTGATTCGGCGACTAGGGCTTTGGCTACTCGCGGGGCTGCCTGATCGGGAAGGGATGGAATTCAGTGATTTTGTCTGAGCTTATCTCCTACCTCGCTGACCAGAGGCGTGCCACGCTGATGGACCTGTCAAACCGCTTAGGATCGGATCCGGAGACGCTGCGCGGCATGCTCACTGTTCTGGAGCGAAAGGGCCGTGCACGAAAATTTCTCCCAGGATCTACCTGTGGTGGTGGATGCAGCAAGTGCGACCCGGCGTCTATTGAAATTTATGAATGGGTGGGCACTGGCGGTGAGCGACGGAACGGCTAATCAGATGAAGCATGGCAAGATCCGAATCGACCCACTTCTTGGAGAAACGCCCCCTCGCGATGCTATCCTGGCGATCAGCATCTATCATGAGAAGATTGCATTCGGCGACCTTGTCGCCGAGAGGGTACGTCCTGCACAGACCTTGTTCCCCTGGACACGACGTTACTTGTGCGCATTTAGAAGCGCTCTGTGAAGCGATTCGGCGAGGCCGATAAGGGTTGCTGCGTAAAATGTCTCTTGGGTAGGATTGGTAGACATCAAGACGCTCTGCAGACACTTCGAAGAGGTGCCTAGTATCTTGGCTTGGCAACAATACTACAGCGCGAACGGAGAAAGGCCTGCCGGCGGGCAGGGAAACCTGCTCTCGCAGTGCCCCCCAGCGGGCACAGGACAAACCATCAAGCAAGCGCACTGGGATTGGAACCGCGGTCTAATCCTCAAAGAAGCACGCAAATGCCACAGCTCCGCCATAAAATCTAGCAGGGCATCATGGAGTAGTGGCAGATCGTCTTCACCTGGGAGGGCTTCGGCAGCAGCTAGTCCAGGTTTCCCTGTCAGCGGGCCAGGTTCATCGGGTCGCGGTACTGGTAGGCGTCGGTATAGTCGAGGATGTTACTGTCCGCTGTGCTTTGATGGGGTCGATGCACGTGCTTAGCCTATCTCCGGTACTCGGAGGATCTCTCCTGAGCCCTGGGGGAATCGCCAGCCACATCTCACGGCGCTTGCCGTCAATGGCGAAGCGAAAGATCCACTCCCTGGCTCCGGTATGGGCACTACCTGGCCTCAGGCCGCCGCCATTTTCATATTTACTCTGGCCGACGGTCGCTACCCTAGCGAGGTGGGCTCATGAACAGGCTCATTTTCGGATAGAGGACTCTGTGATACCCCAGCTATTCCTGGATTATAGCGGGTGGCTAACAAGCTCAGCCATAGCATCCGTGATTGATAGCATCCTCGCCAATGATTGCAGCTTTCCGCTGCTCGCCCACGCGTCCTCTTTTATCTCTCGGATCCCTAGGCTCTGGGTCTAATTTTTTGAACGAAGTAATCAATCATGGATCCTAAATCATTAGATTCAGTCCGCTATTGTTCTGGGATGATCACACTCTAGCCCCTCATCTAACACCATACTAATGGGGCTCTTGCTGACCGTCCAGCATCAGCTCGTACTTGTAGGCTTGTAGGCACTGCATTGTTTGATCATAATATTTGCCTATGACCGGATTAAATACTATTAGACACGTAAGACACTGTATTTTCAATATGCATATTAATCTGTCTTCGTCACGAAATATCTACGTATGGTGTTTGATGAGGATTCTATCTGCGGGTTCCGCTCAATATTTGCCAAGGTCTGTACCTCCTCCGAGGTATCCCATAATCGATATGGGCGGATATAATTACCATGTACATTTGCTAGTGGAATATCCGCTTAAAGTCTCCATCTAAAGGCTTCTGAATAGTATTAAGTATGTCTCAAGACAAAGGCATATCTCGGAGATGCCAGACATGGATAACCGGTACTGTAAATACGTTCTCTGGTCGCCTTACTATTTCGCTACACCATGCATCGGTACACCGGTTCCCATCATGCGCCAATGCATCAAACATCAATCGCTCTAATATTATACTAGTGTTGAATATGGATAAGAGGACTTTTGATAGCATCGGACAGGTACTCAGCAGAGTTGAAGCGGGTGGTGTCCAAATAACGCACAGCAAGAAGGTTGTTCCAAAATTAGCCCCGGGGGTATTCTTGGCAGCTTTTGCTATACAAAGCCAAGCCGAGATGGGATTCGGTCTTGAGCCCCAGACGCTTCCGGAGCTGGAGACTGTGGTGGTGACAGCGACTCGGTATGAAAAGCGGGTGGAATCCGTTCCCGCCAATGTCACCATCATTACGGAGGCTGACATCGCCGACTCCACCGCCAGAGATGTCCCCACGATCCTGCGAAAGGAAGTCGGGCTACATGTCTATGATATTATAGGGAATGGTCGGAACTACCGGTTGGACCGCAGCGGATTCGGCGCGAATGCAGGCCTCAACACGCTGGTATTGGTCGACGGCAGACGCATTAATAATCCCGACCAGTCCGGTGCGGACTGGCCGCTGGTCCCGTTGGACCGCGTGGCGCGTATCGAGACCGTCAGAGGCAGTCGTGGAAGCGTGCTCTACGGCGATAATGCGACCGACGGCGTGGTCAACATCATTACCAAAGCCAAAGGTGGTATGCCAGGATTTCGGTTCGGTATCGAGAGCGCTGGCGGCAGCTACAACACTCTAAACCACAGTGCCTACGTTAATGGGACCTACCACGACTTGTCCTATACCGTTTCTAGCCGCTACCACAGATCGGACAGTTACAGGGATAACAGCGATACCAAGCAGCGTGATGTTGGTCTGAATCTGGGCTATGGCCTGGGAGAAATCGCTTACATTGGGCTAAGTGCTGGCTATCACGAGGATGATACCGGATTGCCAGGAGCTCTCCTGCTGAGCGAGTCGGCAGCAGGCATCCACAGACGGGACAGTACCCACCCGCTCGATTTCTCGGACACGACCGATTATTATTTCCGATTGAATCCCGAGCACTATTTCCTGGAGAATAGTGCTGTCAAGATTCCACTGTCCTATCGGAAAAGGGAACGTGATTCATCCTCATCTTTCGGTACCAGTGAGTATCGGAGTAATACCAGAATCGACTCGGTGACCGTTTCGCCTCAGGTGGTAATGGAAGAAGCGATTGGCGGCTTCGACAATGGCCTGACCCTAGGTTTCGACTACTACCGCGCGCACGAGGATATCCGCAACCGATCCTTATCTAACGGCCAAGTCAAAGTAGGCCAATTCGATCTTAAAAAGAATAACTATGGACTCTATGTCCACGACGCATTTTCTGCTACGGGCAAGCTGACGCTGTCTGCTGGTTATCGGTGGGACCGAGTCGATTACGAGTTTGCTCCGACCGCACCCGGTGCCCGAAATAGTGTGGACCATGACGAGAAGGTCTTCTCCGCTGGCTTAAATTACCGATTTCTGGATAGGTCCCACGTTTACTTCAGTTTCGCCCAAAGTTTTCGGTATCCCGTTCTCGACGAAATCTTCAGCTTCTTTAATAATACCATCAATTCGGACCTGAAGCCCCAGACCACCGATAACTATGAGTTCGGTATTCGCCACGACATTACAGATCACCTCTACGGAAGCATCAATTTATTCCGTTTGGACACCAAGGACGAGCTCTTCTACAACTCCGGCCTTCACCGTAACGAGAATCTGGGTCCGCAGACCCGGCGTGATGGTATAGAGGTAGCCACCGGATTCGATTCGAAGCGCGTCAGCCTGCGGGGGAGCTATACCTATCGGGATACGGAGATTAGAGGCGGCGTGTTCGCCGGTAATGAGATACCGAACGTCCCGCGACATCAGGCGAGTCTAGATCTGGTGTGGCGTCCAATGAATGGTCTGTCACTAGCATTGAACGGGATCCAGGTCGGGGAACGCTACTTCGAAGGAGATTTCGCCAACGACCTCAAAAAGCAGAACGACTACCGGGTCTTTAACCTCAAGATAAGATACGCTTGGCAGAAATACACGGCATTCCTAGATCTAAACAACATCTTTAACGAGACGTATTCGCCCTATGGCGTTGTCGGACCCGCTCATGCCGATCCAGCCCGCTATCCGGCCCCGGAGTTCAATCTATTCGCCGGTCTGCGTTTCGATTATTAGGACAAACGACGGATCCATGGTCCATGGACAGGCTCGTGCCCACATCCGCAGCGTTTACATGGTAGGTGTACTTCAGCTCCATAACGCCCTGGCAAACTGCATCGCTGTTCTTTTCTCATCAGCCATCGAAACCGGGTCTATAACCCGGTGCGCCAACGTCATCCGCTGCCGCTTGATGATGTTGTGATCACCGTTAACCACACACACCATTGGTACTGGATCTCTGTCCCTGGAGCGTCCTACTAGGCAGGTTAACACCAAGACAGCCTGCGGCAGTTCGATACAAACACCTTGACGCCATGCTCCTCTAGATAACTCCTACAAGCCAGGAGAAAAAACCCCGCGATCAGGTCAGTACGAGATCACCGGTCCTCACGGCGGCGGCACCAGCATCAAGCGCACCGTTACCAGAGGCAAGCTGCTGCCGCCCATGTTGGGATCCGTCCAGTGATACAAATCGTTGACCAAACTAAACACGGCGGCCGCGGATGCAGATAGGAAACCGCCTGATGTTTGATGTATCTTTCAAGTCAAAGTCGCCGGTTCCGGAGCTGATCAAGCTCGTCGAGGAGCGGATGGGCTAGCGGTCTTGGCAACCCAGCATCAAGTCCGACAGCCTCACCTGCTCGGCATCGGCGCCCCGGTGCAGCACCACGATGTGTTCTGGTTTTGGACATAAACCCAAGCAAACGAGCGCCATGCTAGCCCGCTCACCGATCCTTGCTGAACCCTGCTGCCGTCGCGATCACCATCAGTGCCGTCTGCCGTGCTTCGCTGACTGGGACCAGCCGTTGCCACGACTCCAGCAAGCACCAGAAGCGGCTTGGTCAGTCCCAGATCAACCAGAATCAGGCCCGGTAGATTCCTGTCCAGATGGATTATCAGGCCGATGTCCTGCGCTAGACGGTCATCCCACGCCACCACCTGATTCCGGCTCTCGCTCAACAAGATCACGCCGGATTGCTCCAGGAACCACTGTATGAATTCCTCCACCACGGCCTTCGAGATCACCGAACTAGGTCTCGGCTCCATATACCGGATTTCCCCGCTCTGGAATATCACAAGTACCCTGTGCCCTCGCGGGCTACCGCACCGCGGCGCATGATCTCCACTCACGCCGGTGCCCTGCTGGACAGGTTTTCCGCTTGCCATTTTTCAATCGCCGCTTGCTCTTCCTCTCCTGTCAAGCTGGGATCTAACAGCCTGCGAATGCCGCCGCCAGCGCGCATAACGCGGCCGCGGCGATGTCGTCAGAAGCCATTCACGTTCTTTCACCGATCCCATACGCCCCCAACCGTCAACCTGACGCACCAGCGCGCTCTGATGCCTCAGTGCGCGGCATCAGCCCCGGTTGTTTCGGGTTTTCAGGCAGGTTTAACGATCCAGCAGCCGTCGTATCTCTCCCGCACCAGGCTCGCCGCCGCATTGATACGCTGCTAACAGGGTTTCCTGCAGCACGTCTGCTTAAACGGGTCCAGATCGAACCCGTGCAACCGGTGCTGAATGTTCTTCAGCGCGATCTTCGCACTCAAGAACCAGTGCCGAACGCCAATCTGCACCGGCTTCAGTCGCCACATCTGGCAACCGCTCGCACGGCGCCGGCGGCGTGTAATACGCGCCCAGTTCTGCCCAGAACCTATCTGGCATCATCCCCGTGTAACTGGCATCGAGCGCGGTGAAGCCGACAAGCCCCTGTCCCTGCATGAGCAGCTGACTGAGGCCATCAACGACTACTTCCAGAAACACGGCAAGCCGCCAATAGCGTGACGATATGTATACATATCAACACCCTGTTTCTTCTTGTATTATTTGAGATCCGGTCCTAGCCGTGTTAGAGAGTGTATTTATTAATCAATACTCCGGATTTAAAAACCAAAAACGTCTGGAATACCTCAAGCTCAATGGAAAATCATAGATATCCTGATAGTTACTTAAGGAAGTATCAAAAAATCATCCACCATTAGGTGACCTGATATCCCAGGAACCAACTTATCTCAAAGGCACTTAATACCACCCTTATATCATTCTGAACAATATATTCTCAGTGGACTGGAAACCTTAGCTTATAAACTAGGATCTATTGAAGTTATAGAACTCCTCTGCTTGGAGTACACTTTCATTTCTTTTCAAGGTGAAAAACGAGATTCTAATTCCTTAGCCAAATCGTTCTTCACTAATCGGATTGATCAGAGACCTTTTTCTTTTTATCTGTTAGTCTTCTCTTTTGCAGTCTGTTCTGGGCTGCAACGCGGTATTGGGGGCGTGCAGACCAGCATCCATCGCCTCGGCGTAAGTCTCGAGTTCCTGCTCAGTCGGTTCTGCCAGGAGACGTTGGCGTGCTTAGCCGCAGAAGAGCACGTACACGATCCTGCTCTGTGAAGGCCATTCTTCAGGTGCTGCTGGCGAACGATAGGTGCTGCCTGACTGCCCTGTTGGTTAAGTGTTTCAATGAAATCGCTCTCCAGACCCGCGCTATTGGACGGTCAGCTCCTCAAGGGAGGCCGTGATCCGGTTGGCCTTGAACTGTTGACGCAAGGTGCTTGAGGTGCTCCTTGACCTCGCGCTTTCGCCTGTTGCGGTCGTCCAGTGCCTGCTTTTCGGTGGAGGCGGGGACCCCTTTCCCTTTGAGCGGTAGTCGTCTCTCAGGGCAGTTGTAGGTGTTGTAGGTGTATCTGGCGAGATTTATCGCCTCGATCTTTCCTTCGCCGCTCTCGAGGGCCGTCGACGGCATATCCGGCAAGCTGTGATCGCAGGATGAAGCAAGTGGGATGCAGGTTGTCACGGATGAGGAATTTCAGCGTCGCGATCAGGATATCGGCCGTTTCCTTAACACCCTATCTCGCACCACCATTTTTCTCTTATTTTCAGTGCCAGAATAGGCAGATTATCCAGTAAGGAAATCTACGTAAGTTTTCAAAAACACTTATCGAGTTTCTTTCCGGCGTGATTAGCAGGCCTAAACTGTAAATTACTCCTGACAGGGCAGCGCAGCCTGGATGCGCAGTGCTCCAGTGCTCCATCCCTGAAAACGGCGCGCGAGAGGCTCTCAACGTCCGTCTCAGGCGTCTTGAAAGGCCAAACTAAAGACTAAAGAAAGGGGGGAAGACCGCAAGAACGCTCCCTTAAGCCTCATTAGAGGCTTAGAGAGCTAACAAGGAGGGAGACCTCAAGATCATGCAGACACGGAAGGTTTTCTCGCCTATCGCCTTTCTGTGGACAAACAACAAATTTTTTATTTGTTCAAACAGTTCAGAGAATCTACAGCCTAGATGTTCATAATTATTCCCATGCTCCCCTTTCTTCCCTCTCCTTCCGCTGTTGCTTTTCATATTTCTGCTTCATCTCCTGGACAGATGGCAGATCAATCGTGTTCAGCCTGCAATTCCTAATCTGCGCGATGCGTGAGAGGTGGTTATATCGTTGGCGGTAGGCCTCATACTCTTGCGCTTCCGCGTTTTTGAAGTCCATGAAGAACAACGGAACAATCAAAAACCAGCCAGCAACACCAAGGGCTACATTTTTCGCAGTTTTGTCTTTTTGGGGTAGTAAACGCTGAATTTCAGCCTGTATGTCGTCCATTTCAAGCCCAAGCTCCTTGCATGATTTTTCCCGGTCACTGTACTGAGTGATCAACACTGGATTAGGTGTCCGGCCAGCGCACGCGGCGAGAAAGCAAACAGCCGTTAAGGCGGCAATTAATCTCATGGTTTTTCCTTGTTGTTTCTCCGGCGGACACCAAACGCCCGTCTCAGGGGCCCTGGAGGATAGGTAGGGGGGGGTTGGGTTAGATAACCGCAGGGAATGGCTCTTAAAGCCGCTGAGAGGCTTCTAAAGCCAGAGTTTAAGGGCCGCTACGACGAGGCCGCCGACGGCCAAGGTGGTGGCGAATGACCACACCATGAAACGGTCGATCCGCCGCGTCAATTCCTCGAAGCGCCGATCCATGCTCTGCTGCATACTCTCGAAGCGCCGGTCCATGCTCTCGAAGCGCTTATCCATCTGCTCCAGGATGGTCTTGATCAGCTCGCGCTGGTGCTTGAGCTCTTCCTCGATGCCGCACCATGCGCTCGCGCAACTCGATCTCATAGACCCGCCGGTGGCTTTCCCAAGGACTGCTCAGCGAGCCACTCCCCAAGATGCGCCTTGATATACGCGAGGTCTTCTGCGGCGAGGTTTGTAGTGGTCATCGGCGTTTCCTTGTGGGAAGCCT
>Ga0066188_1000070_pt1 | contig 16855 bp, 23 predicted proteins | sample WorMetHERISLAND2_FD_61185 | JGI IMG/M metagenome (GOLD analysis project Ga0066188, IMG submission 61185) | Marine gutless worms symbiont microbial communities from Max Planck institute for Marine Microbiology, Germany - Olavius loisae HERON... | ecosystem: Host-associated > Annelida > Digestive...
ACACCGACGAGCAGCTCCAACATCGCCGACGCCAGCGTTATTCAACCACACCAGATCATCGAAGAAACACGGCTTCAACAAGCTCCAGGCCGTCTGTGCCGTCATGCATAGGCTGCTGCAATGCCATCCACGCCATGCTCGAACCGAACACCTTGACGCGCTGGCGCCTAATTTGCTACACCACATGGCAAACCGTTGAATGCCGTTCGGACCGGGCTCGCATGGGCGACTATCTGCTGATCTTTTTGAGTACCGCGTTGGTAAACAACGTGGTCTTGGTCAGGTTCCTGGGCCTGTGTCCCTCCATGGGCGTCCAACCAGTTGGACGTCGACTTAGGTATGGGCTTGGCTACCACCTTTGTGCTCACACTGGCCGCGGTGGCCGGTTGGCTGTTGGAGCAGTTCCTGCTCGGTCCGTTGGATCTGGGTTATCTGCGCATCCTGACCTTTTGGTCATCGCCGCAGTGGTCCAGCTTACCGAGCTGGTGGCGTATAAGCTCTCACCAGTCCTGTATCAGATGCTCGGGATCTTTCTGCCGCTGATTACAACCAACTGTGCCGTGCTGGGAGTGGCCTTGCTGAACAGCCAGGAGAAACACGGTTTTCTGGAGAGTCTCACCTACGGATTCGGGTCCGCCCTGGGCTTGACCCTGGTGATAGTGATGTTTACCGGGATGCGCCGACGCCTGGCGCTGTTGCAGGTCCCCGACGCCTTTGTCGGCACCCCGATCACCTTGGTAAGCGCCGGGTTTTTGTCTCTTGCCTTTATGGGTTTTCCGTGTCTTACCGGCGGCTGATACCGAGAATACGGTAGTACTGAAGTACCGATAACGTGGGAAGCGTTTTTTCCGCCAATGAACATGAATCAACACAAAGCGGTCGCAAAAGATCAGATTATCTTTAATCCATCTCTGGTTCCTACGCTCTAGCGTGGGAGCAAATCTGGATGCCCTAGCGTCGTGAACCATTGGCTGCCGGTGCGGCCATAATTGCATTCCCACGTTAAGGCATGGGAACGGGCCAAAACACTGAGGAAGCGTAGTCGGATAGGGTTTCAACGATGAATTACGCGAATCGACGCGAAGCTTCCCGTAGGCGCAAACCATCCAACTTGCGCAGATTCGCGTGATTCGGCGTTATAACAATCGAGAGGACACAAACATGTTTGCCGCAATTGCCAGTCTTACCGTCCTAGGTCTGATCTGCGGATGGCTCCTGGGGCTCGCCGCCCGCTGCTACCTGAGGGCGGAGGTAACCGAGGAACCCATTGGCGAACAGGTGGAGGCCCTGCTTGTCGGGCTCCCGGTGTGGCCAATGCGGCAATGCGGCCTCCCCGGCTGGTAGACTGCGCGCTGACAGAGGAATTAGCGGAGTTATTGGGCATTGGTATCGATTTATCAGTGGTGGCGGACAAGGCGCCCATTGTCGCCTACGTCCATGAGCAGCTTTGTATCGGTTGCACCAAGTGCTTCACGCGTTGTCCCACCGACGCTATCCTGGGGGAACCCAAAATGATCCATTTCGAGGTCTGCCCCACTGAGGGCATTGAGATGTGCCTGATCGGGGCTACCTTCCAGACTTGGTATTGGCCGCGACTGGCACTGGCTGGCTGAAGTATGGGCACGAAACATACAGGATCAGTATACCCCGACGTCGCTTCTGCCGCCTATACAGATGCTCTTAAATACTGACCTCCGAGGACAGAGGGTTTGGCGGGTACCCTGATAGCCGATTCAGAGACGCTGATAGCCGCCTACCTGGTCGTAGAGGGGAAAGCCTGCGTGTACTAGGGAAATACCCAGACGTTCGGCTATGTGAGCAGTATGGGAGTTGCTGATCAGGACCTAAACACTACATTGTCCTCCAGGCCGCCGAGCTTGACTTAGTCGGTATGGACTTGCCGCAAGGCGGGCGCATTGAAAGGTACTACCGCGGCAACCGTCGTCGCTCCCATGGATGCCAGCAGGTCTGCGTCGGCGTCCAGGGCAAAGCGGGACATGCCGAGTATGAAGTGAGTGTCCAGCATAGTATCTTGGGGCTGGCTGCGCTGGCGCTTGACCCGAGCCGGTACAGGCGCGACGGAGATCCGCACCAGATCGGCCACCAGGACATCCACGGCGGTGAGTCCCATCATGTGGGGGAAGCGGGCGTCCAGTACGCCGGTGCGTTCGGCCATCAGGTCCGCGGCAATGTCCAGAGAGGCACCGATCCCGACCATCAGGTCCGCGGCAATGTCCAGAGAGGCACCGATCCCGAGCGTCGCTGCCGAATCGCCCAGGACCGCCAGATCTGCTACCTAGGTACCACCCACTGTCAGGGGGCTGAGGTCCTGTTCGGTGAGATGGCCGTCCAGGAAATCAGACAGGTCTGGCAACACGATTGGGTACAGGGCGATCAGGTCCTTAAGGTGCTCCAGGTCACCTGGAGTCAGGTGGGTACCTGCCAGTACATTGACTTGGCGCGGGTGCCTACCCAGCCGGGTCCCGACGTCGCTTACCCGCAGCACCAGCTGCTCGATGACGGCTGCGATCGCCAGGGCACAACCGGACTCCATAGCACTGGTTAAATCCGGCGTCGACACCAGCACCACCGGGATGGTGTCGAATTGAGGATGCCGGTCCTGAAACATGCGTACGGCCATATGCTTCTCGTTCGCGCCCATTACGGCGCTGCCCTGGTCGATAGCCGTAGTCTGGACTTGCTATGTAGCCGAGATTTTGAACCTGCTACCTGCAGAAGCCGCGGGTCATGCTGGTGAAGAAAGATGAGTGGGGCTGCAGCGAGGCCTGGTGCCTACATTCTATGGAGGGTGTACGTAAAAATGACAACCTCTACGCGAAGTATATGGCCAGCACTTACGGCGTGGTGCCGCAGGTCTGAAGCATGATTAGGGGCTGTTGACATTCGTCGTTCACGGTCCGATTGTGGCCCTTTCCCGCGCTGACAGCGTTGCAGTTCGTCAAAATAGGCCTATTATTCCTCCTCGCAATCGCCTGAACGGCCCTTGGCTGCCGCGGCAGCCAAGCCTGGAAGGTTCACCGCGCACAAACAACTGTATTGATTGTAGGAGAAGCCGACATGGACGTTGCTTTCATCAAGCAGGAGATTCATTACACCCCCAAGCATGGCAGTTGGTCGGACATCGCCAAAGTTGAACTGAGCATGTTCACCAAGCAATGCCTGAACCCGCGCATCCCGGATCTGGAAATACTCCGCTGTGAGGCAACTGCCTGGGCGCAGCGGCGCAATGTCGAACAGGCTAGCGTTGATCGGCAATTTACCACCGAGGGTACGCGTACCAAGCTCAAGCGAGCTCTATCCGCAATATAAGGGGAAATGACGTGCCCCTGGACCAGGGTTGTATCAGAAAGATAGATTAAAACGAGGTACTATGACGAGTTGGTATTTAACTCTAACTAACTGTTCTTTCTATGTGTTATAGTCACAACTAAATGGTCCACACACCGGATTATGCGCTAACCATCTGATTATTATAGGGCCCTCTGCGTAGACCTTCCTAAATGTCAACGCGACCTAGTCCTCCCGGTCTCCCGGTACGTGGCGTAGCTGGTCGGGGTCTCCCACAGGCGAACCTCTGCCGCCCTGAGCCCGAGGTGTTGCACCTGCTCGAAGAGCAGCCGTGCCAAGTTCTCCGCCGTGGGGTTCTCGTCGAGAAGGTAGAGTGGCTCTCCAAGGTCTCGGAGGGCAGGTATTGCGGGATCCTGTTTACACAGGATCATCCGGTGGTCCAGGTTGGCGTCGATCCAACCCTTGACTAGGTTCCTCACTTTCCTGAAGTCCACTACCATCCCCATATGGTCAAGCGATTCGGTCTCCACGTCGATCTCCAGCCTTCCGTTATGCCCATGTAGGTAGCGGCACTGGCCATCGTGCCCCAGAAGGCGATGGCCGTAGCAGAAAGCGATGGATTTCGTGACTTGGTATGGCATGCTTACCCCTCCACTCCGTCTCTCCTGTTATCGTCTCACTCTTGAGAAAGGTAACGATGACCTCGACTATCTCAGCGGTGGAGGACTCCCAGCGGAGCGGAGCCTGCTCGACCTCTCCTCGCTGCCACGCCGCTTCGCTGATGTCTGCGGGATGCATAGTGGGGCCAAGGGCTACTGATACCATAGGATGCCAGCTCGGTGGTGAGGATCCGCGTCATGAAGTCTACCGACACCTTTGCTGTCAGGTAGGGTAAGTAATCCCAATATGGCGTTTGGGACGGCCATGCGTCTGGGGCGGGTTTTTCTGCATTTGCCTGGTAGCATTCACGGCCAGCAGGTAGTTCCCCTTGGCAAAAGACATGGCGTTCTCCCAGGCCTGCGCGTCCAGCGTTGGAAAGGAATGACGGGGAAAGTCAGAAGCGAGATTGACTAGGTAAAGACAGGTCACTTAGTCTTTCCTTCGCCACCGCTACTATGTGGGCGACATCCTCCTCGGTTGCGAGATTGATGCCTTCCCAGGCCAGCCGGTGAGCGACATCTCGCTCTATCCGCCTAGTCCCAACGAGCAGGGCCCCCTTTTCTAGAAAGAGAAAGCGAGGAATCAGCTGCCACCGCCAAAGGCGTGGCTTATCTGCTGAGAGTTACACGCGGCTCACCCAGGGCAACCTCCAGCGACAGAAAATCTACCACAACCGCGGTCACGTTGTCGCGTGCGCCCCTTCGTCCACAGGTCTCGTCGATCAGAGCCTGGGGACCGCGTTCAATATGTACGGACAGTTCGTCAATGTCGCCTTCTAAAAGCCGGTGTTACGGAGATGTCTCCAGGTCCTGCACGACCAGGCAGCTCGCCAGATTGCCGTCGGCATGGCGCCCATCTCATCCGCGAGGCCCATAACCCCCTATCCGGTCGGTCCAGATAGGCATCCTGGTTGACATCCCGCACGTTAAGGCGATGCAGACTCGTACCAAGACCTGATGTCGTCGATGCCTATGCCCGTCCAGCTCTGGCAACGCCAGGATGTCTTAGTCCTGCCCCTCCGCGCCTGTGCGCGCCCTATTGCCGCCCTCCTTCAGTGTTAACAAGAAAACTGCGTCTCCAGAGCCGGCAACCGCTACCTGTGCATCGTCCCCCATGTGTAGGCATGCTGCATGCCATCCACACCATGCTTAAGAACCGGACGCCCTTTGACAGCCGCTGTTTCTACACACTGACTGAGACGTCTGCCGATTAAGCCAATCTATGGATCACGGACAACTTTCTGTTGATCGCCACCTAGACTTGGACTTGCTCGGGAACAGAGCATCTACGGGTTTTGGAGACATCCCCACTCGTCCCTGTTGGGGCCTGTTCCCAACCCCATCAGTCCCATTCGCCCGTGAGCATGCCCGCGAATCCGGCACTCAGCGGTAGGTCCTGGCATAACAGGACCAAGGGTTCGACGACCTACGAACCGGTTGAAGTCTGCGAGTGCTAGGTCCTGCTCCAGGCAGGCGAAGAGGAGGATCTCGGTCGACTCATCAGGCAGCGGTGCTGGTCACAACGCCGAGTGGATGGGGCCCGGTGGGTAGGGGCAGGAAGGGGCAGCGGAAAGCAGCGTCCGACCTGATCACACTCGGCATAAGCAGGTCAGCCCAGGGCGATTGACCGGCTGTACCTGGCGCGAGGGCAAAGCGCCAGACCAGACTAGTAAAGTTAGGTACCGAGTCAGCGCTCGCCAAGCTGATCCTGGCTGTTCATGATAAATTCCTGGAGCCAGCGGTCCCAGTTTCCCACGGAGGTGGTGGGTAACCGCCAAGACACGAAATCACCATTATTCGGCAGCTTACCGTAGAGGCTGGGGGGTTGCTCGAGAGGTGGATTCATAGGTGCACCAGACAGTGAAAGCTGCGTAATTCCGTGACTCCGAACGGGTTGCGCACGCCGAGCGCGTTCAGGTTGAAGGTCATGCGCAGGCTATTGGTTCGGAAGGTGGCACGATAACGCTCGTCATTGATCCTTTGTAGCGTAGAGCAGTCGAGGATTCGAAACCAAGCCCAGGGACCGTGCTCGGTGTATATCCTTGGTCGACGAGGTCCAGGAAGGAGAGGTGCACCATCAGGGCCCGAACAGTTGTCCGAAGTCCTTAAAGGGGTCTCCGCAGTGCTCGCGGGGTGGAACGGAGCGGTTTCGGGTTGTCCGCCGGCAGAAAGGTAGTACCTCTATCTTCCAGAGCTTATTGCCCCTTGATACCATGTTCTTGCTGTCTCGGGCCTAAGGGAAAGCCAATTCCGAGGGGCCTAGGAAGGGTCTAGGCGGCCCGCTCAACCGCTTCGGCTTCTTTGCTCTCCTGCTGCTTGAAAATTCCGAGCAGCTTGGGTCCCTTGCCCACCCGGTCCGCATAATTGTCCATGTAGACATAGAGGGGATGGAGCTGATTTAGGACGGATTCCAGCTCCGGGAGCTCGCTCCCCTCGGTACCGACTAACTCGTGAATCTCCGAAAAGGTATCACTTACGATATGTTCTGGGGCTCGCTCGGACCGGAGTACCACCGATCCAGCCCATCCTGCGCTTGCACATAGTCTACCGCCTCCTCTGTATGACCGGCCTGTTCCTCCTGTTGCGCCTCCCGGCGTACCAGACCGGTCTCCCGCACAATGGCCGGAGCAGGAGGAGCAACGGAGACTCGCGGTCTCTCTAGGGTTGCGCCCGCCGGCGGGCGCAAGATCATCCAACAAGGCCTGCTACTGTCTGATGACTCCTGCAGGTAGAACCCGCGCACGTCGTCTAACAGGGTCATCTTGTCTGACAGCGAGACGCGGGTACCCAAGACCTAGCGCTCATTTTCCAGGGTGACGATCAATCTTAATACCTGCGGTCAGAACCCCCGGTGATGTAGGCTTTTATAGGTGTAGAGGGCGTCTTATTCCCGTCGCGAGCGTCTTACTGATCTCGAGTTCCAATGCCTGATCGGCATAGGGTCCCCGTGGCGCGGCTGATGATGAAGTCGGGGAATTTGTCGCCGCTGCCGGTCTGCTGCAGACAGGAGAAAACGCACTCGGCGGGTGGTTCAGGACCTTGTACGCCCGCTCCAGGCGACCGGGGTGGGTCAGGAGAGCCCCTGATCCATCTCATGTGGTCGATAGGCCAAGGGCTCCTCCGTGAACGGGGCCTCCAGATTACGTTGCAGATCCGCGCGCTATTCCACAGGTACCTCCCGCGATCAGTTGTGTTCCCAGTAACCATTGGCCTAGGCCCTCACCGTCTCCGCATTATAGTGCGCGTCGTCGTAGAGCATCAGATAGATGCCCAGGGCCTCGTAGAGCTTGTCAGGCTCGGCGATGAGTCCCCAGATCTGGTCTTCGAGGCCTAGAATGACGGCAGACAGCCTTGTTCAAGGTCTTGAGATAACTGTCCTGGGCCGCCTCTCCAAGCTTGCCGTACCGAGAAAACCTAAACTTTGCCGAGAGTAAGACCCAGTCATCACCGTAGCCGCTAGGCAGAGCCTGCATGGCGTCGAGCAAGGGCAGGAACTGCGGGGGTTCCTTCTGCTTCTATGACCGCAGCACAGGCAGCCCGATGCAGCTGCACCCAACGGCGGTGCCGCTCTAGACGCGCAGGTCGGTCCCCCCGGCCAGGCCAGCCTCACGAAATGTCAGTTCGTGGAACAGGCGGTTGATGAAGAAGCTTTTACTGCTGCCGGTGAAGGTTGATGCGGCCTGCCAGTCGAGTCCCAAGTTAGCCACCAGTGCTCCCATAATCCGGTCAATGGGATCCCGTCCGGGTTCCGCTGGTGAAATAGACGCCACGGACCAGTGAGTGCTCTTCATGCCGCCTCGGTTGGAAGACGTCCCACAGGAAGCCGTTCACTACTTCCTTGAGGGGGGACAAGCTGCTGCGAAAAGACGAAAATCAGAGCCTGTTTCTGCTGCAACCCGCGCTCTGGCTGCATACGATCTATGGAGTAACAAGGCTAGGAAAGCCAAGGTCACAAATTGCAAGCCGGTATTGAGTTTTCGCTTGCAGTTTTCTCATAACCTTCGACATGTTTCCAACCAAGCAAACGAGCGCTCGACAACCCATCGTTAGTCACTGCCGACAAGCTGTCTTGATGGTTAGGGAAAGCCACCGAGGTGCCTGCACTGTCAGTGACATCCGTTATCGCATGGGGAAGCCCTTGCGTATCCACAGCAATGTGCCGTTTGATGCCAGATACCTGCTTACCCGCGTCATCTTGTCTTCTATGGGCACCTTGTAAAACAGGTATGTTCACCGATAAATGTGAACTAACAAATTGATTATTAAGATATTTTATCTACGAGAACCGTATTTCTCAAGCTACCTTTATGTCAAAATCACTTTGATACAAAGATCGTAAGCGGGTCCTAAGTTCTAGTGCATCTCCTGGCCCCGTTGCTTGATAGTGTGGGCCTAGAGGCGCTGCTCGGTAGCCGTCTGCTACATCAGATCGGCTAGGCTGACCGCGCGACCAGGACGTCGCGGATGGGGTCCCCTGGCCGGCTCGCTCCGTGAGCAGGAGCGCTGGCCGGATTGGCCAGGGCCGTGTTTTGCTGCATCCCGGCAGGTCAATAATGAGATACCAGGGCAATTGATAGACGTAAGCTCCGCCGAGCTGCCCTTTGATATCCGCCTGCTTCAACACCGCCATGGCCTCGCTGAAACGTTCGTGCAGGGTCTCGAGCTCCCCGGCAGGGGCCACTTCCGCGGCATCCAGTTAAGGCTCGGGAGTATCCGTCATCCCAGGCCCGGATCAGGATCCAGATACCGACACAGACAGTCGGCTAGGATCTAGCGTGGCCTCATCTCTTCTATCGGATAAGAGCCTGCGAATCCGAACAGGAGCCCCAGGAGCCAAGTCAGTGCTGCCAGAGCCAGCACACCCAAGAGGGTAAGGAACTAGAGGTTTGCCTAGGGACCGGAATAGCTTCTTCAATGGTTGTTGTACACTATATCCTACCTAATTGATTAATTTTTAATGATTCACATTGAAAGCAACTCTAGGGCGTGTTGACATTTAGAAAGTCCGCACGGCAGATCCTAAAATAATCAAACGGTTAACGTAGGGTCAGCTGTGCGTGCCGCTTGGGTTGTGGCCATTCAATACATAAAAGAAACAGTTAGAGTTAAATGTCAACTGGATCTAGTATGTTCTCATGGTTCAGTTTAAGCCATCCCTCATGTTAAGGATGGATACTGACAGCCCTTAAGTCCTCATCCTCACCGTCCTTACTCCAGATCGCGGCATCAAGCCTTGCATCATAAGCTTCCTCTGCCTTCTCCATCTGCCCCTCCGAGATTCGCTCCACACATCAGAGCCGAATATAGCCCCAGACCATCTGCTCGGAGACCTTGGAGAAGATAACCAGCTCCTTGATCAGGGTCTTGCAAGATCCTACTCTACCCCTCCGTAGGTCGGGCTGGGACCGCAAAGTATATAGACATCCCCATGATAGGGGATCGGCTCCCAGGTTTCCATATTCAGCTCCAGAGATTTGGTTGTCATTGACGCTCTGAATGATCTCAGTATCCGAGGCAGCATCTCGGTTGCTGACACACAGGATCGGATCGCCGTCCCTAGGATCCGCTGCCCACTCGGGTCCCCAATCCGCGGCTACCGATTCCGGGCAAGCTGTCCCACAGGAACTCGGCTTAACAAAGCTCCTGCATTAGGAATTGCAAGTCATCGCGGTTAAAGATCGCGGAAGGGAAAATCCGGATGCCGTTTAATCTATTCCAGCTTCATAATGTCCCCGAAAGCCGCCCCCGCCCAGCAGTCCGGTAACCAAGGCCAAGGCCGGCGCGGCGGGAACGACAGCCCCATCGGCTAGCTCCCTGCTGTTGCTCCAACGCCGTGAAGAAGGCTATAATGACTGAATGGCGCGTCTTGGCGAGCGGCGACGGAACGGGTAATTCAGGAGAACGGCGAACTCGTCCATACGGACTAGGCACCAGTTGAATGTCTGCGCTTCTTCATCCTGACCCCGAGCCACTCTGCAGCCCGGACCGCCTCGGTGGTGCCGACATGGCTGCTCGCCCTGCCTAGTCATCTGCTTGACATAGCGCCTCATACGGCCTCCTGCTCCACCACATCCCGCTGCTCTTGTCCGTCGTCGGCATGTCGTCTTGCTCCTATGTCTCTGGCATGAATTCCTGCAGCATCTGTTCCTGCGGCGCCGGGCAGTAGTTGTTCGGGGCTCGGTCGAACCCCGAACGGCAACTGACCATAAACCACGGTCGGCGACTTAGCTCACGGAACCTGATTGGTACTTTGGTTGGAAAGCGTATCAAGTCGTGGTTCCAGATGAGCAATATCGCCCTCTATGTTGAGTTATGGAATAATACCTGACGCTAGCATTTAGTACGCTTCGTACGTAAGACCTTAATTTCCTCCCCCCAAATGCAGTCATATGCATGAGATTTGCTTAAGACTCTTCACTGCATCGCCTGTTGGCTAGTATTCCATATACTATATCAACCACTACCGGAGTAGAGTATGATCCGCTGTATCTCAGGAAATCGCTTAGGCCGCTGCAACCTCTTCTCGTTGCCAACCCTTCTCCGAGACTGCTAACACTTCACCCCGGTCCGTAGGCCATTCGGCGAGCACAAGGCGGGTCGCGGGGTTGCCGTCGAGCATGAAGGTGTGGTCCATCGGTCGGTGGGTATGGCCGTGGATAAGCCGCCGGGCCGAATAACGGCGCATGTATTCCTCGACTGTCCGCTGGTGCACATCCATGATGGCTGGTGTCTTCTCCGCTATGGCCGCGCCACTCTTCCAGCGGTAGCTGTCAGCGATGATACGCCGTTTGGGCAGGGGCTTCAAGAGAAAAAGACGCCTCGCGACGGGATTGCGTATACGTCGGCGGAACCTCTGATAGGGCACGTCGTCCGTACACAACAGGTCCCCATGCATGAGCAATGTGGGGGTTCCCGCCAAGTCCACCAGCGTGGGGTCTGCGAGCAGCGTACAGCCGGTGTCACGGGCAAAGGTGCGCCCGATCAGGAAGTCCCGGTTGCCGTGCATCAGGTAGCAGCTGGTGCCTGAATCCGTCAGCTTGCGCAGCGCAGCGCGGATCGTGGGATAGGGGGGTTGGGCGTCGTCATCGCCGATCCAGGCATCGAACAGATCACCGAGGATGTAGAGGGCCTGTGCTTCCCGCGCACGCTTGCGAAGAAGGTCGAGAAAGCATTTAACCGTGACCGGCCGGTCAGGGGCTAGGTGGAGGTCGGAGATGAAGAGAATCGCAGGCACTACGACGCTTCAATCCAATAATCGCAGGCGTTCCACGATTCGCCCCCCTGCTAGGTGCTCGGTCAGGATTTCTTCGACGTCCTCCCGGTCTACATAGGTATACCAGGTAGCCTCGGGATAGACTACGATCACCGGACCTGCGGCGCAACGGTTCAGGCATCCCGCCGTGTTGATGCGAACGCCCTTGGGACCTGCGATGCCCAGTTCTTTGGAACGTCGCTTCATGTGATCGCGCAAACCTGAAGCATCGCACTTGGCGCAACACTGGCTGCCGTCGTCCCGCTGGTTAGTGCAGAAAAATACATGGTAGCGATAGTAGGACATGATTCAAGATCCCCGACTGCTTGAATAATGGGCACAGGCTACCATCTTAAACTCGCCTGAGCGCCTGTGCACAATCAAAGGCAGCTACCATCGAACTACCCGCTTCATCAGTCATGACCACACGCAAGCTCAGCTCCCTCGACCGGGTCTTGGTCAATCTGGACCGGGCCGTACGCACTGTCTTCGGCAGACCGCAGACCACCAGGCGGCCCAATCCGGCTGGGAATATCGCCGAGACCGAACTCCCCGAGCAGGAACGCAGACATAGCGCGCGCCTGATGCGGATCAACCATACCGGGGAGATATGTGCCCAGGCCCTTTACCAGGGTCAGGCCCTTACTGCTCGCCTACCTGAGGTACGACGCGCCATGGGGCGCTCGGCCCGGGAGGAGAACGACCACCTCCACTGGTGTGAGACCCGCATCCATGAACTCGGCGACCGCAAGAGTTTCCTTAATCCGTTGTGGTACGCAGGCTCCTTCACCATCGGTGCCCTCGCCGGGCTGGCAGGCGACAAGTGGAGCCTGGGATTCGTAGTCGAGACCGAGCACCAAGTGGAAAATCACCTCGATAAACATCTGGACCAGATCCCCGTGACCGACCGCAAGACCCGCGCTATTCTCGACCAGATGAAGGCGGACGAGATCCACCACGCACAAGTGGCCAAGGCCGCCGGCGGCGCACCGCTTCCGGGACCGGTCAAGCTCGCCATGCGTCTGACGTCGAAGGTTATGACCCGGAGTGTATACTGGGTCTAGGGTTCCTTAAGAGGGACCCAAATCTTTAACAAACGAGTTAAGTTTGTGCCCTCCCCAGAGAGCAGTTGTCAGTTATCAGGTTGTCTGCCCCTGAAAACTGCTCCCTGAATTGTTGGGCACGGCGCACTGCCTGCCTGTCAGCAAATAGGTCCCTGGTGCGCCTCATCTCGACTCGTCGGTCTGAAGCGAATTAACGTATGAAAACGGTCGGATAGAGTTACAGGAACTAACAGTCAATCGTAGCGTAATCCCGAAGAAATTCTCGGGCAGCCGCAACCGCCATTTTTGATGACCTGAACCACCTGAAGAAGAGAAATCCGTGCTGCACTCGATCATCCTCTGAGAAAAAAAGTGTCCGACAATGAACGCCTTGGTCCTCAAGGGCACGTGCATAGGCCCGCGACTGAGCGAACAGACTGTCTCCCCTTCCCGCGCACAACCAGACCGGCGGGAGGTCTCGGGAAATCTGCCTGATGGGTGACGCCAACTCCGAGTTCCTTGTGTAACTGCGCGGATCATCGCCTAAGAAGCTGCGCGCGAATAGCTTTATAAAAGGGAACCGCGCATCCGGTACGGTGTCGAAGTCGTACACCCCGTAGAAGAGCAGCAATCCTTTCACGGATATCCCGCTCGCAGGACCCCGGCTCCCGATCCGGTGAAACAGGTCATTACTATGCAGGGCACTTGTATACCACGCGGCGATCTGGGCACCGGCGGAATCCCCGGCCAGGACAATCGCCGAGCGGTCGCCGCCGTAGTGCCCGGCATTGCGGTAGATCCAGTCCATGGCGCAGGTGGCATCCTGTAGCGGAGTGGGAAACCTGCTTTTCGGTGCCAACCGGTAATCGACATTGAAGGTAAGAAACCCGTTGCGCGAGAAGGTTGCGGCGATCCCCGCATAGATTCCTTTTCCGGCGCTGATCCAGCCGCCGCCGTGAAAATAGACGAGAATGGGCAGGTTGCGGGAGTTAGTGGATCCAGGCCTGAATATATCCAGGCGCTGATCAGCGTCGGACCCATATGGGAGATTGAAAAATACATCCAGGTTCCGCGTCAGGCCGAAATTGAGCAGGGGACTACCCAATCTGCCAAGAAGGTTGAAGCAGGTTTTTACGAGATACGCTTTGAAATCCAGCACCGAAATCATGTCGGCTTACCCACACTCGGTGAGAAGTACAGCCAAAATAATACGGGAAACGGGCTCACTTTGGGAGTTGTACCTGGGTCACGAGCCTAGAGCGGCCACCTTAACCGGAGGTGAGAGGATAAAGATGTTGAACGCACACCCTTAATAAATTAATAAGTTCTAATTCACATAGTCTGCAGGAATCTGGAATCACTGATTTTGGGAAGTCCCATGCGTGCTCACTCTTGGAAGACAAGGGAACTAACTATTAATCTAGCATATGCTGTAAGTATAGTAGAAAATTTATCTTCTTTATCTTCCCTCGCCGTCTGTCCGTAATCGATCATCCACTTCAAGCTATTTCAATAAATACAGGATAACCCGTGCGGGGATTTGAGAAATGTTGGAAAATTCAAGGGTGTGAATTCTGCTAGGTTCTCACCGCGGCGACGAGCAGTAGGTCGACATGTCTTCACAAGTATTTGGATACGAAACGCACCAGGGTGATAAGGGGCATAAATCCGAATTGTCGGATTCCAACGAGATTCTGTTTCGCCGTTTTTCTCTGGATGGCGAAGATGAACTCCAGATGGGCGAGCTCCTGTTCAACAATGCCTTCCTCGGCCGCCCGTTCGACGTCGTCTGTCCCTGTAAGCAGTGGTTCTCCGATGTCGTCCTTGCTCCCTACATTAAATATCAGCGGGAGAATATCCACATTGCCGTTCACAAGTCCAGCGGACGTTTGATCGGATATCTCACTGGCTCTACGGGGGGAGGGCGATTCGAGAAGCTCCAGTACCGGATGGTGCGCAGAGAGATCGTGTTCCTCGCTGCGTCCTTGACCATGCCCTGGACATTTTTCAACCGATCCAGCCGCCTGTTTGCGACCCATGTGATCTTCAAAGGGGAGAGCGAACGTCCGCTCCATCCGCGATCGGGCGTGCACTGGCATTTCCAGGTCCACAAGGATTTCCAAGGCCGTGGTATTGGCACGAAGCTGCTGCAATGCTTCGTCGATGACGCGATTACTGCCGGCTTCGATCTGATCTGGGCGGAAGTATCGTCCTATCCTGAGAGACCTCCCGATTACTTCAAAGACCGAGGCTGGTTGATCTACGACGCAAAACCGACGGAGATCTTTTCAAGCCACGTCGACTTCCCAGTCGAGACTTTGTGTATCACCAAACCGATTTCAGTATTCAAGATGTCGGCACGTGCAGCCTGAGCCTTGCCAGCGCTCGCGGCGGGATGCGCTGCGCTTACCTGCTCGTTTACCTGCTCTACGGTCTTGAATTAGGCAGGATTTAGAGGATGCTTACATTAAGTGAAAGATCCTGTAAACCCTATTCCGATTGGAGCCTCACATTATTGACATTTAGCTCTGATCAACTGTTTTAACGTGTTAAATGGCCACTACACCCCACTGGTCCACACAGAGAGCCATTCTAAATGTCACCACGACTTAACCCCCCCATCTTGGTAGCTTTATCAGCCCCGCATCGGGTGCCCTTCCATGGTTGTGAGCAACCCGAAATCATATGGCACTTTGAGCGATCCAATATCCTGTGGTTTAGGATAGAAAGGTCCCCCCAGTTGTTAAGCAGTCGTGTGCTTGACAACTGGGGCAATGCGAAAATTGCGTTTCTATTCCGCGTCTTGCAGAACTGCCGGGAAGGCAATTTCTCAGGGTCCCTAAGGAGCGCACCCAATTGTTTTGGGTGTCCACGCCAGATTCAAGTGCCGGGCGGCACGCACTTCGTCCAGGCGGCGGACGGGCATCTGGTGGGGTGCACCCCTGACTAGGTCCGGTTGTTCCCGTGCCTCCGTTCGGATCTTTACCAAGGCGTCTACGAAGCCATCCAGCTCATCCCGGGTCTCGCTTTCTGTGGGCTCGATTAACAAACATTCGGGAACCAGCATCGGGAAATAGGTGGTCGGGGCGTGGAATCCGTAGTCCAATAGGCGCTTGGCAAAATCCATGGCACTGACCCCTAGCTCCTTGGCCTCTCGGTACAGAGTAATAATCAACTCGTGACCGGCACGACGTTTCCTGTAAGCGGGCTCGAAGCCGGCCTCGGTTAGGCGCTTGAAGAGATAGTTGGCGTTGAGAGTGGCAATCTCAGCCACCCGTTGCATTCCCTCGGCGCCGAGCATACGGGCGTAGACGTAGGCCCGTAGCAAGACGCCTATGTTGCCGCCGAAGGCTGTAAGGCGACCGATACTGTTCGGACGCACCGTCTCGTCGAGCCAGGCATAGTGGGTACCGCTGCAGGTCACCAGGGGTACCGGCAGATAGGGCTCCAAGCGTTCCGATACCCCCACCGGTCCGGCGCCCGGACCGCCGCCGCCGTGGGGAGTAGAAAAGGTCTTGTGGAGGTTGATGTGAATCACGTCGAAGCCCATGTCGCCGGGTCGCACCTTGCCGAGTATGGCATTGAGATTGGCCCCGTCGTAATAAAGCAGGCCGCCGGCGGCATGCATCCTAGCAGCGATCTCCCGGATGTTGCGGTCGAACAGACCTAGGGTGCTAGGATTGGTAAGCATAATGCCGGCAGTCCGGGGACCAACGACATTATGCAGGGTGGCGAGATCCAGATCGCCGTCATCCCCGGTGGGGATCTCCCTGACTTGGTAACCGCACATGACCGCCGAGGCTGGATTGGTCCCATGGGCTGCGTCCGGGATCAGGATCTCGCGGCGGGCGTCGTCCCCCCTGGCCCGATGATAGGCGCGGATCATAGCCACGCCGGCGAATTCGCCTTGGGCACCGGCAGCTGGAGCCAGGGAGACCGCAGACATGCCGGAGGCCTCCTTGAGAATCTCCTGCAACTCATATAGACAGGCCATGAGGCCCTGACCGTGACTAGCAGGGGCCAGCGGGTGACGTCCCAGAAAACCCGGCAGCGAGGCCAGACTGTTGCAAGCCTTGGGATTGTACTTCATGGTACAAGATCCCAGGGGATAGAAATGGGTATCAATGGAGAAGTTCCGCTGTGACAATCGGGTGTAGTGGCGCACGACTTGGAGCTCGGAGACTTCCGGTAGATCGGGCCGCCGCTTACGGCGTAGATGTTCCGGTAAGTCGTTCGGCACCGCGGCCGGTGCAAGCGGAGCCTGAGCGTGGGCGCGGCGTCCGGGGCGGGATTGGTCGTGGATGAGCATGGTATTCTAAAGCATGGATTGGCGTAATCGCTCAGGCTCCGTCTCGTCATTTCGGTAAGTGTTGCCGGAATCCAGTGCCATGGATGGCAAAGACGGTGGGGGCATGAACGATTAAAAGTTAGCTGGTAACTACCTATTCCAATTAGTTTGCAGCCTTTTTAGGGATGCTTCTGCTACACTTTTCCGACTTTCTGCGCGGAAGACTCTTTGAAGAACTGATTATGCGGCTTTGCTTAACGCTTGCTCTAATGTTTCTGGAACCTCAATTGGAAGAGAGCCTATC
>Ga0066188_1000077_pt1 | contig 16172 bp, 18 predicted proteins | sample WorMetHERISLAND2_FD_61185 | JGI IMG/M metagenome (GOLD analysis project Ga0066188, IMG submission 61185) | Marine gutless worms symbiont microbial communities from Max Planck institute for Marine Microbiology, Germany - Olavius loisae HERON... | ecosystem: Host-associated > Annelida > Digestive...
TCAGGCGGTCCCGTTTGCCCGCATTGCGGCGGAATGGGGAAGGTCTACGAGATTAAGGGAGAACGCCCGGATCGGTTTGAAGAAGTGCGGTCACTGCCGGAAGCAGTTTATAGTAAAGGTCGGGACTATCTTCGAGTCCAATCATGTTCCGCTGTTCAAGTGGTTCCAGGCGGTGTATCTACTTGCATCCAGCAAGAATGGCATTAGTGCTCATCAGTCACACCGGATGCTTGGGGTCAGGTACAAGACGGCTTGGTCATGTTCCATCGGTTGCGGGGAGCCATGCGCTCTGGCAGGCTTGATGTGATGGGCAGCGACGGTGGCATTGTTGAGGTTGATGAGACAGTTATTGGTAACGACCTGATCGTAAAAGTTGAAAAGAGCGACGGAGTGGTCCGAAGGGCGGAGTGTGGCGATGTCTTGATAGTCACCTCTGCTCTCACAATCGCTGAGGTCTTGTGGATGCGAGGTGCGCCAGTATATATGGTAGGCGACAAACCATAGGGGCACACCACCCGCAAACCGAAAGTGGATCTTTGAAGTATATAATCGCCTTTTCTTACTGTCTGAGTTATTTAGATTTCGGTTCCACTACTCAAACACCCCGGATCTCGAAGTCGTGGCTGATCTCGGCGGTGGCACCGAGCATGATAGAGGCCGAGCAGTACTTTTGGGCACTGAGGCGGATGGCCCGCGCTACCTGCTGCTCCTTGAGATTGTGTCCAGTAACGATGAAATGGGCGTGGATGCGAGTGAATATCTTGGGATCCTTGGCAGCGCGTTTGGCTTCGAGTTCGACGACGCATGCGGTCACCTGCTGGCGTGCCTTGTGCAGAATCAGCAGGACATCAAATTGGGTGCATCCCCCCATGCCTAACAGCAACATCTCCATGGGCCGCACCCCGAGGTTACGGCCGCCGAATTCTGGGGGGCCATCCATGACGATGGCGTGTCCGCTACCGGATTCACCCACCATAGTGACGCCTTCGGCCCACTTGATACGCGCCTTCATCTTCCACGCTCCTGGATTTTCTTCTTGCCTACGGGCTCTGAACTGAAGCGATCAGACTTCTCCAAGAACAACTGTGTGAGCATTGCGCCCGGGTCCGTAGCACGCATAAAGGCCTCCCCGACCAGGAAGGCATGGACACCGTGCTCGCGCATGCGGGCAATGTCTTCCCGCGTGCTAATGCCGCTCTCGGTGATTGGAATCCGATCCTTAGGGATGGCGCCCAGCATCCCGAGTGTCGTCTCCGGATTGACTTGGAAGTTGCGCAAGTTGCGGTTGTTGATCCCGATCAGGCGACCGGGAATTGCCAGAGCTCGCTCCAGCTCTTCCCGGTCATGGACCTCCACCAGCACGTCCAGACCTAATTCTTCGGCCAAGTCACTGAGCTCCCGCAGCCGGTGGTCGTCCAAGCAGGCCACGATTAGCAGGATACAGTCGGCACCCATGGCCCGGGTCTCGTAGATCTGATAGGGGTCGATGATGAAATCCTTGCGGAGGACCGGCAGGGCACAGGCAGATATGGCCTCCTGCAAATGGGCATCGCTGCCCTGGAAAAAATCCGGGTCCGTAAGCACCGAGAGGCAGGCGGCACCGCCGCGCTCGTAGCTGGCTGCGATCTCGGCAGGTCGGAAATCTTGCCGTAACACGCCTTTGCTGGGGGACGCTCGTTTGAGCTCGGCGATGACCGCCGACTGACCGGCTGCCAGCTTGGCCGTTAGGGCGTCGGCAAAGCCACGCACCGGCGGCAACTCGGCAAGCCCCTGGGTCAAGCGCTCTAGGGGCAAGCGCTCAGCACGGACCGCGACTTCTTCCACTTTGCGGTATAGGATCTTCTTGAGGATGTCCGGTGTGTCGGCCATCGGGGTTATTCGAAGCTCTGGGTGAGCGTAACTAGCCGCTCCAAACGGTCGCGTGCCTCACCGCTCCGGATAACGGAGTCCGCCGATTGTACGCCTTCCGACAGGCTGGCGGCGACACCGGCTACATAGATGGCGGCACCAGCGTTGAGGAGCACGATGTCTCTGGCCGGTCCTGGCTGGTCTTCCAGTACACCGCGGAGCATGGTTAGGCTCAGCTGTGGTCCCTTGACCCGGATGGTGTCTAGAGATGCGCGGGGGAGGCCGAATTCCTCGGGCGCGATGCTGAAACGGTGGATCGCGCCGTCCTTCAGCTCCGCAATCTGGGTCTCGTCGCCGATGCTGATTTCGTCCAAGCCATCTCGGGAATGGACAACCATCAGATGGTGGCTGCCCAGGAGCTGGAGCACCTGGGCTAGGGGTTCCAGCAGGTCTGCACAGAAGACCCCGAGCAGTTGATTGGGTACCCCGGCGGGATTAGTCAAGGGGCCGAGTAGGTTGAAGAGAGTCCGCACGCCTAGCTCCTTACGCGGACCGATGGCGTGCTTCATGGCCCCATGATGGGCCGGGGCGAACATGAACCCTACTCCGACCTCCCGCGTGCAGCGGGCAACCTGACTGGGGGTCAGGCCCAACCGAACGCCGGCCGCCTCGAGGACATCGGCGCTGCCGGACTTGCTGGATACCAAGCGATTACCATGTTTAGCGACGTGACAGCCGGCAGCGGCGGCCACGAACATAGCGGCGGTGGAGATGTTGAAAGTCCCGGATGCATCACCGCCGGTCCCTACGATGTCCAGGGTGTTAGGCAACCCACTGAGATCTACGCTGCTGGCCAGCTCGCGCATGACGGTGGCCGCAGCTGCGATCTCGATGACCGTCTCTCCCTTCATGCGCATGGCAATCAGGAAGCCGGCAATCTGCGCCTGGGTAGCCATGCCACCCATGATAGCCCGCATGGTGGCGGTCATCTCCGCTGAGTCGAGATGCTGTCCGTCGATGGCCTTGGCGATGGCTCGCTTGATATCCATAGATCCCCCCCCACTGTGTGACAACACCTGTAAAAATCACGGCCCCGTATGAAGACCGAGCTGCAACAGCCTGTCACATTACAGAGTAACTCGCTAGAATTACAAGGAATCTGTAAAAATTAAAGGCTTTTTATGGGTTCCGGACTGTTTTGGAGTACGTCGGCAAAGCGGCGCGGCCGAACGAGCCCCAGCGACGGGAGATCCCAGCAGCATTTGCCGGGAAGCTTAAACGTCGGGTTTCACACGCGGCGCGGCAACAGCGCTTTTCCTTAGTCGCAACGCTTTGGTTCGGGACAAAAATTACCAAATCCAGGGCAGCGGGAAAGTGTCTCATGGCCGCTCTGCGGTTCGCTGCGCTCACCACACCTTACAGCTGCGCCAGGGGTGGAGGATAGATGTCAAACCCCATCAGATTATAGACATATTTTTGAATCCGGTTTGGCTGTTTTTGTAGCAGTTCTTCATGGCCTGAAGGGATAGAATGTGGCCTAACGGCTTTTGGGGAATGTGTTGATTGTGGACCTGGACGTAGCGTTTGCTGGTATCGGCCAGGTGCTCGGCGGAGTCGAAGTGGGCGGTGGCTGAGATCACACCGATGCGCCGGTCGAAGCGTTCGATCATGCCGTTAGTTCAGGGGGTCCTGGGCGTGATCAGGCGATGTTCGAGGTATGCGTCGGCACAAACCTGGGTGCCAGTCGGCTAGTGCTAGCCCGTGGCGGTGCAGACAGCGGTCCAGGCAGGTCACCCAGGGAAAGACAGGAAGGCCTCACGAACGCCACCACTACACTGAGGGTTGTATGGAGCCGTTGCAGGCGGTGCGAGGCGTCCTTCCGCCGTCCCCTCGCGTTGACGCCGGGACCTGACATCTAAGCTGGTTAACTGCCGTGGTATCAAGACCGTCCCAACCGGTTAAGAACTCACTAATAAATGCCTCCGCCTCACCATACAATTTCCACAGACAGAGGATGCTCTGTTGGGAACGTGCCCTGCATGCAGGAATTACAGCTGGCTTCGCTTGCTTCCAGATGGGGTATAGTGGGGCTCCGTGGGAAAGGTCTCGAGTCGCCGGATCTAACCCTCGTCAATGGCCTTATGGATAAGTACCTCATCACTACCGCCCTCTACCGACAAAGACATCTTCGAAACTATCATGGGATTTCCGAATCGCCTCGGCCGGATTGGTCGTCAGCTCATGCATGTCGACAGATTGCATGGTGATCACCAAATTGAGCGTGTGGAGAAAAACTAGCCTCTAGCATATCAGCACATCCTTGTCTAGGATGTCGATGTCCGTACCAGGATGCAATTTCAACTACCTCATCGGCGGCAGCCTCGAGAACCTTTGAAAGACCATATCAGGTACCGGCCTGTGGATATGCATAACGCACACCCCAACAGCACCTGCGAGCACCTGCGCGGGCCCCAATAAGTGCCCTACCGCGCGCTCAACCGGCGGTTGGGATTGCGGGAGAGACTGGGGTACATACGCTGAGCCGGCGGCGCCGCTCCCCATTGAGGGAGAGGGAGCGGTGATGGTAACCACGGGTCTGGGAGATAGAGATCCGAGGGATAGGGATCTGAATGCCGATCAGGTTGTCCATGTGATCCTTGCCAGCGACCCCGAGCTCCGGGTGATTTCTCCAGGGGTCGAAAGCTGTAGACTTCCCACGGATGATCGGCGTAAGCGGTCTGGGAGGAATAGGGTGCCTGTCGCTGCTGCTGTTGCACTTGCTCCGCCAGGGGTCTAAAGCGGTAACCATCCGTATGGATGCGGGTCCGCGTGCCATATGGATCAGGGGATCCGTAGCCGCCATAATCGAAGCCGAGGTAGGGTTGCTCGGGATAGATTCCCTGTTTGCCGTAGGAGGAGGTCACAAAAGGGACCGATCTTTGCCTTTTGACTCCCTTTCCCCCGTAGAGGGGATGGGTATTTTGTGTGCTGAGCCGGCTGACTACCCCGTGATTGTGGCTTAGAGTCGGGAAATCGGATGTCCGAGACTGGGACCGACGGTCGTTGGTGGAACCCGCGTTACCTTTCCGACTATCGGAATCACAGGGCTCATCCCCAGGCCGCAAAATCAGGAAACATACAACCAGGATTGTCAGGAGACCGATGATGCGCAGTTTGGTAATCATACTGGATAGCAATGTCCCTGCCGTGGGTGGGTCACGCCCTATGCCTGGTACCTGGCTCAAAGCGAGGCCTCCGCCACCCGTGCCTCTGCGTCCTTGTCGCGTTCGATGAGAGCGTAGGCAGAGTGGTTATGGATGGACTCGAAGTTCTCCGATTCCACGCGGTAGGCACCCACCCGGTCGTCGTGGTTCAGCTTCCCGGCTACGTCCCGCACCATGTCTTCGACGAACTTGGGGTTGTTGTAGGCGCGTTCGGTGACGTGTTTCTCGTCTGGGCGCTTGAGCAGACCATAGAGCTCACAGGAGGCCTCCTGCTCCACCAGCTCGATGAGCTCCTCGATCCAAATAAAGCCTCGGCTGCGTACCTGCACCGTGACGTGGGAACGCTGGTTGTGCGCGCCGTAGTCGGAGATTTCCTTGGAGCAGGGACAGACGCTAGTCACGGGCACGACCACCTTGATGTACATCTTGGGCTTGCCGTGGCGGATCTCGCCGATAAAGGTCACATCATAATCCAGCAGGCTCCGGACGCCGCTGACCGGGGCGGTCTTGTTGATGAAGTAGGGGAAGTTCATCTCGATGTGACCTGCTTCGGATTCCAGGTGCTCGGCCATCTCACGGAGCACTTCCTTAAAGGAGGTGACGCTGAGCTCGCGTTCATGGCCGTTGAGGATCTGTACGAAGCGGGACATGTGAGTGCCCTTGAAATTGTGGGGCAGATGCACGTACATGTTGAAGCTGGCTACCGTATGTTGCTCGCCGTTGCTCCGGTCATGTACCCGCACGGGGTGTCGAATGTCCTTGATTCCGACCTTATCGATGGCAATGCGCCGGTTGTCGGCACTGCCCTGGACGTCAGCAATAGCCAGGGTGGCGGAACTTATCTTCAAGGCTGACTCCATGACTGATTCCTCGGAGCGGAAAACGGCGACTCTTAAGTCTATTTCTAAAATAGGCTTAAAGCCCCAACCGGATGAATCAAACATGGGGCTTGTCTGGTTTCTTTACGAGCGCCGATGGACGCTGAGCGGCGAATAGATAATTATCTGTTCCGATACGGTCCGGGGCAATACAGCAGGGGTTGCAGTAGCAATCCTGAGATTATCTGGCGTTGTTTGGAGGGGAAAGATCCTTACCCAGCGTTGGGATGAGAATTTCGTGCCTTTTCGTGTCTTTCATGGTTAATATACTGGATGATACGACAGTGAATGACCCAGGACCACTGAAGCCTGATGTTGTATCTGACTCTGAATCTGCGCCGCCGCTGGGCGTTACGCAGGACCCCTGCCGGACCCCTGCGGGACTATCTGGAAACGCCCTTCCCGAAGCCGTCTGCAGACTGCCGGGATCTAGCGTTCCTTGCTGTGGATATCGAGACCACTGGGCTCAACCCGAAGCGGGATGACATCCTAAGTGTGGGCTGGGTAAGCATGCAGCGCGACCGCATCGACCTTGGCGATGCCGGCTATCGCCTAGTGCGGGCTGCCCGTGCCATCCCGGAGGCCAGTGCCATCGTCCATCGGATCACCGACGACCAAGCAGCGCGGGGGGAACTCCTAGATGATGTGCTCGCGGAGCTGCTGGGGAAGCTAGTGGGAAAGGTGATGATCGCGCATCGCGCGACAGTGGAGAAGGGCTTCCTCAACGCCGTCTGTCAACGGCTCTACGGGGTCGGGTTCCCGGTACCCGCCATCGATACCCAGGTATTGGCCAAACGCACTTTAGAGCGCCGTCACATCACCTGCAAGGATTCGGATCTGCATCTGCATGCCTTGTGCGAACATTACAACCTGCCCCGCTATGGTGCTCACAATGCCTTGAACGATGCCCTCGCCGCGGCCGAGCTATTCTTGGCTCAAGCATCATACTGGGACCGCGGCAAGGAAATACCCTTGCGGGACTTCTTGACCTGGTAGCTGGAAGCCAAAGTTACCAATCGTATTTCGAAACTTGGGCGTGTTGAAATTTAAATATAACCAACTGTTTTTTACGGGTTAAATGGCTCAACACAAGCGGTCCGCATAGCGGGCTATGCTCTAACCTTTATGATTATTCCAGAATCCGCTGTGCGGACCCTCCTAAAGGTCAACACGACTTTATGCCCGTCGCACGTGAATATTTCGGTAATCGAGGTGCATGGATGGTACCTGAGAGCTAAGGTGCAACAAAGCCCTTGTGAGAGCAAGGCCAAGACCCAAAATCATCAGCGGATGAGTATAGCGGGTCAGGAGCAGATGCGCTCAATAGCTTGCACGAACTGCTCCGGATCCTGGTCGTCTAGGTAGGCGAATAGCTCCTCGGTTGCACGCTAAACTCACGCAGGCCAAGTCCCAGCAGCAGGGGCACGTAACGGGGGGGGTTCCCGCCATCTCGTCGCACATGGATACGGGGACGCCGCAAACCCGTCCGGCCTTGATCGTCATGCGGATGAGGCGGAGTATCGCGGGGTGCAGGGGGTCATGAAGATAGCTGACGGTGCCGCCCGTGCGGTCGATGGCCAGAGCGTATTGGATGAGATCGTTGGTGCCGATGGAGAGAAAAATCCAACCGGCGGGCGAATGCCGGCGCGGACAGGGCGGCCGCCGGTACTTCGATCGTGCCACCTACTGGCATGCGCGGGTCGAAGGCCAACCCCTCGCGCTCAAGTTCTCGACCGATCTGCTTGATGAGCACGAGGGTCGAATCCAGCTCCCGGATGTGGGACAACATGGGGATCATCAGACGCACCGGGCCGAACGCGGAGGCACGTAGGATCGCGCGCAGCTGGGGTCGGAACAGCTCGAACTCCTTGAGGCACAAGCGGATGGCGCGCAGACCCTGCGCGGGGTTACAGCCTGGCGAGCAGATAGCCGAGTTGCCGTCTACCTGTTTGTCCGCCCCCCAGATCCAGGGTCCGTATCATGACCGGAGCGCCTTCGAGTCCACGTATGACTTCCAGGTGGGCCGCCAGATGCTCTTCCTCGTCCGGCGGATAGTCCCGATTCGTGTAGAGAAACTCGGTCCGGTACAGGCCAACCCCAACTGCTCCATTAGTCCGGATGGCTACCGTAGCCTCCGGGAAGTCGAGATTGCCCAGCAGACTTACCGGGGTTCCATCGACGCTGAGTGAGGGCTCCTTGATTAGGTACCGGAGGCGGGCTTGGCATTCATCGAGTACCCGCATATGCTGCTGGTAATACGCCAGGATGTCCGCGTCGGCATTTGCCGACACGACGCCAGCCTCGTTGTCGACCACCACAACCGTGGGGAGATTCAAGCTGCGCGCTAGGATGGCGGTATGGGGCAGGGATCCGGTACTCGGTGAGCAGGGCCGCTACCGTCTCGCCCTGGCGAAAATAGCCGGCAACATTGCGCACCCCAACACGCCGTTGGCGCAGTACTACCGTGTCTGCGGGAGAGACGTCATGGGCAATGACAACGCACCCGTTCAGGTTGGCGTCTTCTTTCGGGTCCGAAATTCGTCCGCCGAGCAGGAATCCGAGGATGTGCTGTGCTGCGAGGGGCCACCGTCAGGGGGCTCCGGTCGAGCAGAAAGACGGGGCAAATCGCGATCACCCGGGCGGTAGCAACGCCAATGCCGTGATAGGAAAGGGTCATTCGTCCTCCCCGAAGCGGTCGGCGATAAGCCTTTCCAGGGCAGCACCGGCGGCAGCCTCGTCATCGCCTTCGATTAGTAGTGTAATCACAGTGCCCTGCACCGCGGCCAACATCATCACATTCATGATACTTTTACCGTTTACCCGCTGACCTTTCCATTCCAGCCGGATCTGACTGGCGAAAGCACCGGCACAGGTAACCAACTTGGCAGCGACTCGGGCATGCAACCCGAGCTTGTTGAGGATCTCAATCTCTTTACGAATCACGGTGCGCACCCCTCTCCGGCGTCCCGGAAGCAGTTTGTCAGCTTGAATGCGGGGCTGGCTGAAACAGCTTGCTAATCAGGACCGCGTTTAGCAAGCAGCCGTCGTTCGCACTATGACTATGCGACTTTTCAGTAGACGATAGGCATACCTGTCATGACCGCTTGGGTTAGGGATTCGAGCTGGTCATTGAGAGCGACAAACACTGTACCCCAGCCGTTGAGCGGGTCCGGGATCCTGATCGCACTTCACCAGATGCATTGCTGTTGTAGATTCGGTGGGTGTTCTCGGTCCCCTGGGCACGCGCAAGCTTATCTCAAGAGAAAGTCAATAGAACATGGTAGATCGCGATCAGTGGCGTTTCAGCACTGCGGGAGTGGCACGTCCTATTATGTTGGTAATCCCGGAATCACCGTCTTGGGACACCAGGATCCTTCGTCAGCTGCCGTATTATCAGGTCCAAGTTTACGATCCAACGCAGCAGCCCATTCTTCAACCGTCCCGGTTTAGACATATCCGAGCATGCCCGCCTCATTCTGGTCGGCAGCGTAGGCTCCGCAGAGAGGTACATGCCAAGCCCATCGTCGCCGAGGTAGGAACCGATGTCGACCTTTCCTTTACATAGACGTTTTGCACCGCACCATTGAATACGGATACGCCTCTTTCCAGCGTCCGCCAGGTCTCCAGCTCGTCCAGCCTAAGATTCACGATCGGGATCGGGGTGTAAATAGACCCCCAGCTTACGGCCCCGCCCCTCCGCATGGAGGGGCTGCTGGTAGATCAAAAGGGTTTCGATGGGTATCTCCGAGAAATCGGAATGCCGAAAATCCAAGGAGAGCTGCCCAGCAACCCGGCCACCGGCGAACACTCCTATCAATGCGTGTGCCGGATGCGCATCCGGCCATCCCTTCGTACGCAGCTAGTCGCCAGGTTTTCGAACTCATCGAGAAGTACCTAGTCCACCACCCGGGTATCAGAACTTACGTCGCGCCCCCAACGTTCCCATATCTTGTCGTCCTCAATGGACGCTTGCAGAAATTCCATCGAGTCGGTCCAAGGCATTGTTTATGTCGTTGACGACCGCTAACGGCTTGGCCTCTGAACCCGCGTTCTTCAGTCGGTAACGAAAGTCGGAGTAGAGGAACATTTCTTGCGGTGTGGAAACCACAACAAAAGACGCAACGTTCTGATTCCAGACTCGCCGATAGGTTTCCGTCGGCGCTTCTTCCCCCTCTTTATCTACCTCGCAGATGTACACTAGGGACGCCGAATTGCAGCTACCGACATCCTGTAGCACGTACACCCCCTGCAAGTGACAGGTGTGCCGCGCCCTGCGAAAAATACCCGGGCGTATCCAAAGTGGGCGTCCATCCATTCACCTTGAAGAAAGGCTGACGATTCGGAGTACCCGAGCGTGCGGATCAGTGCTTGCATCCCGTCCCGGCTCACCGATCTACTATCTGGAGGTTGAACGGCGGAACCTGGATTCCGTCAATGCCTTGGGACGTTCTAACGCACTTTGTTACATTGGTGCGGTCCGCCACGAATCCACTGAGGATCGGCCCTCGAAACAACTGTGTGAGAACCAAACCCGCTCGCTCCAGCGTAAAAACTACCTGATATTCAGGCCATTCCAAAGCGGAATGGCTCCTCAACCAGCGCTGTAACTCCCGCAACGCGCGGGGCTATATATGGAAACCACGATGTGCGCTTTCTTCATCTGCAAGACCAACGCCGTGGTAATTACGTTCGCCTCGTCGCACTGGGCATAAACGCCGGGGACTTTTCCAGCATGAGCGGGCACCAGGGGTTTTCAACGCAACCATAGAGTTGAAACAGCACCCAACAGGCCACTGCTCATAGCAGCTCTCGGTGACGAACCATAACCTTGCGGCCACCGGTCTCGAAATGTCTTTTGAGCTGCTCAGCGATATAGACGGAGCGATGCTGGCCGCCGGTACAACCGACGGCGACAGTCAGATAACTGCGCCTGTCCGCCTCGAAGCGGGGAATCCAGCGGTCGAAGAAACGCGCCAGGTCGCCGTACATCTTCTCAACTTCCGGTAACCCTTCCAGGAAACGGGCCACCGCGGGATCCAAACCAGTCAACGAGCGCAATTCCGGCTGCCAATGGGGGTTAGGTAGACAGCGTACATCGAATACGAAGTCCACGTCCTGGGGCATACCATGTTTGAAACCGAAGGTTTGGAGCAGAATCGAGACCTTGGGCGGGGCACCGTCGCGGAGGTGCTCGCGCACCAGATCCCGCAGCTGATGGACATTGGTGTGGGTAGTGTCAACACGCAGGTCGGAACCGCTCAGGATCGGTTCGAGTAGCGTGCGTTCCAACTCGATTGCCTCGGCCAATGGACGATTAGGGGCAGTCAGGGGATGCTTACGGCGGGTCTCGCTGAAGCGTTTGATCAGGGTCTCCGTCCGGGCTTCCAGATAAAGGATGCGACACTCGAAAGGCCCGTTGCAGACAAGCTTCAACAATCTCGGTAGCCCATCCAGCTGCTGTGACTGATTACGGGCGTCGATGCCGACGGCGGTTTGGGCGAAGGCGTCGTTGTCCGCCCCCGCCAGTCCTGCGACTAACTCCTTAAGTAGGAATAGAGGGAGGTTATCGATGCAGTAATAGCCAAGGTCTTCCAGCGTATGCAACGCGATGCTTTTTCCCGACCCGGATAGCCCGCTGACGATAACCAGTTTCTTTGCGTTCATTTCAGGCTCACCGCCGTTCCTCGCGCGGGTCCTGTGGTTCCGATCTGTCCTAGCAGCCGGTATGGTCGAATCGCGGGCCGATTCAACCTATCAGGTTCTCGGAGGGGTTGGACTCGGGTCATTGAGCCTAAGCGTCCGGTTCCGGGTCTTCCAGGAGCACAAGGATCTGCTCCGCCGAGGTGGCTTGGCGCAGGTCCTGGCGCAGCCGTGGATCCTTGAACATGGATGCTAACTGTGCAAGCAGCTGCAGGTGCAGACTGGTCACCGACTCGGGTACCAACAATGCGAAGGCCAGATCGACCGGTCCGTTGTTGGGGGTGTCGAAAGCGACTCCCTTTCGGAGTTGGACGAAGGCCCTACGGCTCCAGTTACCTCCCACATGTGGGCATGGGGCAAGGCGACCCCGTTGGCCGAGCTCGGTGCTGCTGAGACCTTCGCGCTTGCACAGACGCCCGAACACGCCTTCTGGACTCAAGTTCGGGACGGCGCTCGCGAATAGCACCCCGAGCCTTTCCAAAAGACGCTTTTTGCTGCTCAGATCCAGGCCATTGCCGATGCGATCGGCAATGATGAGGCGAGAGGGAAACATCGGATGCTACTCCCGATGAGTAAGTCGTAAAGCCGTTCAGTAAACCTGGCGTAACCGTTGTCGCGGACGACAAGGGACCTCGTAGGCAAGGCATTCAGACTGTTTCCGGATCCTGATCGAAGCCCTTATAGCCGTTGTTCCGGTGATCGCGTTTCTTTTCTTTGTGCTTTAGGACCTGACGATCGAGCTTATCAATGAGCCCGTCGATCGCTGCGTACATGTCTTCGTGGACCGAGTCCGCAAAGACCTTTGTGCCGTTGACATGCAACGTGGCCTCCGCCTTTTGGCGCAGCTTCTCCACACTGAGGATGACATGGATGTCGAGGACATGGTCGAAGTGTCGCGTCAAGCGTTCGAACTTATTGTGCACATAGCCCTTGAGGGACTCCGTGACATCAACATGGTGACCTGTCAGGTTGATTTGCATCTTTGACTCCTGAAGTTTCCAAAGATAGCACCGACCAGCCCTCGGTGGCAGGCGTTAGGACCTGTCCCGTATCCGGCTGTTCGACCGCGGAATCGAAGCAACCAGCCGGCTTTCCCGCTCGCTTTCATTAAACCGGTCTCTATCGCCTCGATCAAACACAGAACCTGCCTGGACCCCTCGCTACAAACGCGTCAAGGTAGTGGCAGATTCTAAAGATAATTAGCGTAACAGCGGTTCATTAACCACGCTCCATTTCTTCGATTCCCTCTCCCCAGCCCTCTCCCGGAATGAAGAGGAAGCGTAGCTTGTAGCGTACCCGACACGCTGTTTAGTGACGATATTCCCATTTAAACCTTAACCACGCCTCGTGCACGCCGGAGCAGGCCCTGAGATTCCTAACCTTCCACAATCCCCTGCGGAAATTTCATGGCCTCGAAGCGCCCATCGCCCCAACCGCTTGCGCTCGTTCGAGGGTGGGACCCCCATGCTCTCCCGATACTTGGCGATTGTCCGCCGCGCGACCTTGATGCCTTGCCCGGCAAGGATCGCCGCGATCTTGTTGTCGCTCAGCGGATGGCGCGGATTCTCCGCGGCAACTAACTTGCGGATGTAGGCTCGAACCGCTGTCGAGGAGCACTCGTCGCCGGAGTCCGTGCTCAGGTGGCTCGAGCAGAAATACTTGAACTTGAACGTGCCCCTGGGGGTGCACATATACTTTTTTGTCGTCACCCGAGAGATGGTGGACTCGTGCAGCTCCAGTGCCTCGGCGAGGTCGCGCAGTACCATGGGCTTCATCGCCTCTTCGCCGTATTCGAAAAAGTCCTGCTGCAGCTCCACGATCTTGGAGGCCACTTTCAACACGGTGTCGTTGCGGCTGGCCAAGCTGTTTATGAACCAGCGCGCCTCCTGCAGATGTTTCTTGAGACACAGGTTATCTTGGCTCCGATCAGCGCGCCGAACCAGTTTAGCATAATCCGGATTCACTCTAAGTCTAGGTGCTGTTTCCGGATTTAGCTCGACGATCCAGGCAGTTTTCCGTTTCCGCACGATGACGTCAGGGATAACGTACTGCGGATCGAGGTCCGCAACCAAGGTTCCCGGCCGTGGGTGTAGAGAACGGATCAAATCGATGATCTCATCCATAGCTTGGACGGGCAGTTGCAAGGCATGCCGGATTTGCTCCGTGTCGTTTTTCGCCAGGGCCTCGAAGTAGCGGTCGCAGACATTGATAGCCGGACCGCGCATCCTGGTCCCCACCGGGAGGTGGCGCAGTTGGATCAGCAGACACTCGCGCAGGTTACGTGCTCCCACCCCGGGCGGGTCAAAGGACTGGATCCGATGGAGTACAACCTCGATCTCCCCCAGCGTCAGGTCTGCGTCGTCGAAGGTTGCGAGGAGCTCCGCCGGCGTCGCGGTGAAATAACCATCCTCGTCGATGGCATCAACGATGGCGGTAGCGATGGCTAGGCTCACATCATCCAAGCGACTCAGGTTGAGCTGCCAGTACAGATGGTCTTGGAGCGTCGGTGCTTTGCTGTGCTGGGCGAAGATGTCAAACTCGTCCGTCGCTTGCGCCGTGGCCACCCCCCCACCAGGTAGATCGCTATCGTAATGATCGGTCCACTCCACATCGACCGGCAGTTCGTCGAGAATCGGCATGTCCTCGGGTCGTATCTCCTGCTCCTGCTTGGCAGCGGCATCTGCCGTCTCCAGGGTCTCGTCCGTTGGCTGGAGGTGATCATATCCGTTAGGGAGCTCCACCTCCTCGGCATTCTCCAACATCAGGTTGGAATCCAACGCCTCCTGTATCTCTTGCCGAAGATCCGAGATCGATAGCTGCAGCAGGCGAATTGCCTGCTGCAATTGCGGGGTCATGGTCAGCTGCTGACCGAGCCGGAACCGCATCGACTGTTTCATCGGAGATCCAGATTAGGTGTAGGTTGCGTTAAGACGCCGACACCGGCGCCATAAGAGATCAGCGAGCTCTGGGGCATCAAATACAACACCTCACAGTCCCCTCTCCCCCTCCAACTTCCCTCAAAGCACTAAATTATTCAGGATTGCTGAATGAAGATTAGCGTATCGGGTATCGATTTTGCAAAGCAGCGCTCCCGGATCTAAGGATTTGGATGGGCGCGAGCACCGGGTGCCGTCCAAACGTTTGCGTCGTTTCGCTCGATGCAGATTCCCTTGCAACGTGGATGAGCCCGTATAAGATGCCTCTATCAGGATTGTTCGAAATTCAAGTTTTCTGGCGGAGATCACCGATGTACGCTGAGTTTTCCCTCCCCGATCTGGTACTCAACGCCAGCATCGTGGTGCAATTGGTACTCGCGTCTCTGGTGTTGGCCTCTATCATCTCTTGGAGCATGATCTTCGACCGTGCCCGCGTCTTGAAGCGTGCGCGGCAGGCCACGGGCAATTTCGAGCAACGCTTCTGGTCCGGCGGAGACCTCGGCACCCTCTACCGGGACCTGGAGCAGGATCAGCGGGGGATGAGCGGGTCGGCCGCCATCTTCCGAGCCGGCTTCAAGGAATACATGCGCCTGCGTAAAGGTGACAATGGGGATCTCATGGCCGTCCTCCAGGGTACCGAGCGCTCCATGCGCGTCGCCCTGAGCCGTGAGATGGAGCGCTTGGAGGCCAATCTGCCCTTCCTCGCTACCGTGGGCTCCACCAGCCCTTATGTAGGCCTGTTCGGCACCGTGTGGGGCATTATGCATGCCTTCCAGGCCTTGGGAAACGTCAAGCAGGCTCCCCTGGCCCTGGTTGCGCCGGGCATCTCCGAGGCCCTAGTGGCGACCGCCATAGGGCTGTTCGCCGCCATCCCAGCGGTGGTCGCATATAACCGCTACTCCAGCCAGGTGGAGCGGCTGAACAACCGCTACCAGGAATTCATGGAAGAGTTCTCGACCCTCCTGCAACGCTGGGACCAGAGGCAGAGGCAGGACTGAGCGGACTGACGGGGCGAACGGGAGCACTCGAATGCGAAAGCTACCTTTGCGCCGTCGGTTCATGTCCGAAATCAACGTTGTGCCCTACATCGACGTGATGTTGGTGTTGCTGGTGATCTTCATGGTGACTGCACCCCTGATTACCCAGGGGGTCAAGGTCGATCTGCCCCAGGCAGACGCCGCGGTCATCTCCAAGGCGACCTCGGAGCCGATAATCATTACCGTAGATCAATTCGGGGATCTCTACCTGGATGTAGGTGAGGCCAGGAACCAGCCGGTGAATCGGGAGACCCTGTTGCCCCAGATCTGGACGGTACTCAAGCGCAATCCCAGGGTACCCATCATGATCAAAGGCGACACCGCTGTGGATTATGGGCGTGTAGTGGAGGCCATGGTGCTAGCCCAAGCCGCAGGGGCTACGAGCATCAGCCTGATCACGACCCCGTCGGAACGACGCAGGCCATAGAAGCGGGGCTGTCCTAGCTAAGGACGTTTTTGTCTCGAATTCACCCATGTCTTTAATTGGTTAAGCAGTTCTCGGTGATCACCTCCATTGAACCGCCATTCGCACTCCTTTAGGAACAGGTG
>Ga0066188_1000080_pt1 | contig 15778 bp, 15 predicted proteins | sample WorMetHERISLAND2_FD_61185 | JGI IMG/M metagenome (GOLD analysis project Ga0066188, IMG submission 61185) | Marine gutless worms symbiont microbial communities from Max Planck institute for Marine Microbiology, Germany - Olavius loisae HERON... | ecosystem: Host-associated > Annelida > Digestive...
ATTATGCACGGCCCGCTCATCAATGGAACTCTTTGCGGCTCAAAACAGACATGACATATCTCCAACCTCCTGATTCTATTATTCTGATCCAGAAAGTGGGTATATCAAGTATGATGACGCTTTTTATGTGTTAAATTGCCACAACTCAAGCGGTCACAGCACAATAAGTATAATAGCGGACCCTACGCTAACCGTTTGATTATTGTATCCTCTGTGTAGACCTTCCTAAATGACAACACGACCTAGACTCAGCAAACCGCAGCCGCCTGCGTCTCGGGGGCCTCGCATCGCAGGCTGCCGAGGGTTTCCAAGAGTCGGTCGATATCTTCCGCCGTGTGCGCGGCGGAGAAGGTGATTCGTAGTCGGGCCGAACCCTCCGGCACCGTTGGGGGTCGAATGGCGCTGACCAGGATACCGGACGCTTCGAGCTGTTGGCTCCAGGCCAGGGCCTGCTTGGATGTGCCAGCGATGAGGGGCTGGATCGGGGTCGCGGAGTCTAGGAGTGGCAGATCCAGCTCAGCGGCACCCGCCCGAAAGCGCCGGATCAGCGTTTGCAACCGCTCCCGCCGACAGGATTCGCGCCGGGCGATGCGCAGGCTCTCCCGGGTCGCCGCGGCGATCGCCGGGGGTGGTGCCGTGGTATAGATATAGCTGCGCGCGCGCTGGATCAGTGTCTCGATCAATTCCTGGCTGCCCGCGACGAAGGCCCCAGCAGTGCCGAAGGCTTTCCCTAGGGTGCCTACCAGAATGGGGACCTGCTCCGGCCCCAGACCCCAGTGGGCAAGGCTACCGCGCCCTTCCTCACCCAGTACCCCCAAGCCGTGAGCGTCGTCTACCAACAACCAGGCGTCTGCCCGGCGGGCGATGGGGACCAGCGCTGGCACAGGTGCCAGATTTCCGTCCATACTGAAGACCCCGTCGGTGGCAACAATCCGGGCCTTGTCTCCGTCTAACATCGAGGCCAAGATCAACGGGTCTGCATGGGCATAACGCCGCAGCCGCGCTCGGCTGAGCTGGGCCCCGTCTAGGAGGGAAGCGTGGTTCAGCTGGTCCTCAAAGACCTGATCCGCCCGCCCCGCCAGGGCCGAGGTGACCCCCAGGTTGGCCAGATAACCGCTGGAAAAGAGTAGGGCCCGCGCACGACCAGTGAAATCCGCCAAGTCTTCCTCCAGGGTTTGATGCGCGACGCTATGGCCAGTGACCAAGTGGGACGCCCCGCTGCCGACGCCGTAGGTATCCGCCCCCTGCTTGAAAGCGGCGATCACCTGAGGGTGGTTAGCCAAGCCTAGATAATCGTTGCTGCAGAAGGCGAGCATCCGGCACCCGTCGATCAGGGGCTGTGGCCCCTGGGGACTAGCGAGTGTTCGTAGTGCTCGATAAAGATGTGCTTCCCGCAAGCGGTCCAGCTCGTCGGCGAGATCCGAGTGAGGGTAGTGGTAATTTCTCAAGTGGTCGTGGTAGTGGTAAGTCTTTAGGTGGTTAGGAAGATCGGTTCATTAACCACATCCCATTTCTTAATTTAACCTCTTCTCCCTAAACTCCTTGGGAGCGCCAGTATCTTGCTGACATCTGTGGGTACGGGCTACCTGGAGGGAAAACAGGTACCCCCAAATCAGCTCCTTACCGACATACCCGCCGCCTGGAAGGTGGTACCCCGGCGGCGGGCTTTTACGACACCTTTCAGTTCTCACTTAAAACTCACCCGCCACCCGGGCGAGCAAGGTTCAAACCGCTTGTCGCGTGCAGGGGCCAGGCTCATTCTTCTTGGCGGCATCCAAGGTCTCGAATGCCAAGCCCAGGCGATCGAACAGCCGTTTGTCGCTGGCCGACGCAGCATTCGGGGTGGTCAACAGCCGCTCGCCGTAGAACATGGAATTGGCACCGGCCAGGAAACACAGGGCCTGGAGCTCATCGCTCATGTCCGAGCGTCCCGCCGACAGGCGCACATAGGACCTGGGCATCAGGATACGGGCCACCGCGATGGTGCGTACGAACTCAAAGGGGTCCAGATCCGCAGTGCCAAAGAGGGGGGTCCCCTCCACCTGCACCAGCAGATTGATTGGCACGGACTCCGGGTGTTGGGGCAGGTTTGCGAGCTGTTGGAGCATGGATGCCCGGTCGTGCCGCGACTCGCCGAGCCCCAGAATGCCACCGCTGCATATGCGGATCCCCGCCCGCCGGACATGGGCCAGGGTCTCCAGGCGATCCTGATAGGTGCGGGTGGTGATGACCTGGTTGTAGAACTCCGGCGAGGTATCCAAGTTGTGGTTGTAGTAATCGAGTCCTGCGTCCGCCAGCCGTCGGGCTTGGCGTCCGGTCAACATGCCGAGGGTGACGCAGGTCTCCAGACCCAGGTCGCTCACCCCCCTGACCATCGCGATGACCCGCTCCAGGTTCTTGTCGGTGGGATTGCGCCAAGCCGCGCCCATACAAAAGCGGGTTGCGCTTTGGTCCTTGGCTGCCTGGGCTGCCGCTAGTACCTCCTCCACCGGAAGCAGATGCTCCTGCACTAGACTAGTATCGTGCTGCGCGCTCTGGGAGCAGTAGACGCAATCCTCCGGGCAGGCCCCAGTCTTGATGCTAAGCAACGTGCTCACCTGGATCCAGTTGGGCTCGAAATGGGCCCGGTGTATGGACTGGGCACGAAACAACAGGTCGTTGAAGGGCTGGTCGAGGAGCGCAGCAATCTCGTCAAGCAACCAGTCGTGACGGGGCTCTTTGATACTCATCAGCGGAGTAGAATTTGAATTTGTTGGGTAGCAGCTAAATTCTAAGGGTACCTGAAGAGATAGGTATTTTCACCAATTGATTGGCTCTAAACCACTGATTGTTGAGGTGTGCTGTAGACGAAAACTGTATTTTTCAAAGTGTCCTTCTAAGCGGTGAAGTCTGCCACCCACTGCCACGCCATCCGGCAGAGATAGCAAAAACAGTGGGGGTTCGAAATCACTAGGTTGCACAACCATGCCGCTTTAAATTTAACCACTGCTGATTTGTGATCGGGCTGGCGTGCGGGTTGCAGTTTGACCAGCAGTAGATTAGCGATTTCTGATTAGCTGTCAATCCTATCTGGATTATGAAAGTTTACCAGCAATCCTGAATGTGTGGTGTTGTTTCGGGAACTGTAGCGTAACGTAACACAAGGCTTACCAAGGACTACGAAAGACACGAAAGAACACGAACAGATCCTTAACCTAACGTCAGGATGACAATTTTGTGTCTTTCGTAGTTAATGAAGGCTTCCAGCCCGTAGGCTGGGTTCCAGGAACGACCCTGGCTTTTCCTACCCCTGACAACTGCTCCCTGTCCCCTCTCTGGTCGCTGTCCGTGCCAGTGTATTGATGCAATCGACGCCCACATTACCCCACGTAGCCCGCCCGCGCTACCTCGCTTTGTGCAGGTAGCGGCTGCCGGCTCTGGAGAGGCAGTTCTTTTGTTGACACTGGAGCCGGACTGGAGCTGGTGCGGACATGGCACCCCACTGCCTGGTCTGCATCTCCTCGGGCAGGAGCAGCAGTTCACCGAAGAGTTGAATGGCGCTGGCGTCGGCGATGCTGCAGGGCTCCGCAGCCTGGGCAAAGGTGCCTCGGGCTACCACCGAAGGTATGAACTAGGGAGTGGTCGATTATCACCGAAGGGAGCATCGACATAAGACCCTGGCCGCAACAGCTGAATGAGATCGAAGCACCCATCTGCCGGGCTTGGGGTCAGGCGTTGCGCCATGACAGGATCTAATGGCTGTTCGCTATTGTCAGTCGGCTGGGCGACGGCGTCTTCTGGTACAGCCTGATCGCCGTTATGTCCGTGGTCGATGGCTGGGACGGATCGTATGCTGGCCTGCACATGCTGCTGCGGGAGGGGTGGTCCTTGCGATCTATAAAACGCTCGAGGGGATGATGCGGCACGAGCGTTCCCACCATTGGGTAACCGGAATTACCGCTACGGTTCCCCGCATTACTATCCCCTGCTGGCCTGGATCCTGGTGCCTTTCACCCTTAATTAGTCGCAAGCGCTCGCGGGATCCTCGGTCTACACTATCCAGGCGGCGTCCTGGCAGCCCTAGGCATTGGGTTTGCGCTGGGTTTATGCGGGGATTCTGCTCCTACCCTGACCTCCAGCCTGTCTGTCTCACCAGGGTGGCAATCTCATAAAGAGATGTGTCGAAGGTTATGGAAAACTGCGAGTATCAGGATGCCGCAATCGGAGTGCGACTTCCCAGGTTTTTCTGGTGGGTAGTCGCCTGAGAATGCATGATTCTCAGCCCTCCTGGATTTCGGCTTGATACGAAAGTATGGGCATCTTGAAAAATTGTCTGTCACCGGGAATTTCCCCTTTCTCATCCCCATGCTGTCATCGCTGAATTTGTCATCCCGAACGATCCTGATGCTCCGATTTAGCGGCTGTCTAAAAACGAACCCATTTACCCTGGGGGTTGACAAGCGGGGCCTCATAGAAGGATGGGCAAAGCGAGCGCCCGACAAGTTGGATTCTAAGGCTGCGGGTTATTCCTCGCAGATTCCTGGATCGCGATGGCCTGGGAGGATGCACATAGCGCAACGTGCCCATCACATAGCGATGAGCACGTTGCGCCTGATTTATCTCCCTGCAAGAAATGTCAACAGCCCCCAGACGCTCACTAAGGACCACGAGAAACACGAACGAACATGGATAGATCCTTTCTGTGTTGGGATGGCAATTCCGTGTCTTTCGTGGGTGAAAAGCAGGTGCGATTAGCTTCCCACTTAAAGCTTACCACCACCCATGCGAGGCTAACCTGTCGCAGCCTCAGCGGTTATCCGCACGGCACGCTCCAAGACGTTGTGCGGGGTGTAGAAATGGGGAGAAAATCTGATCCCTCCACCGCGCCGGGCGCAAATAACACCCCTGCCTGTCAAGGTTTGGTAGAGGGCTTGATGGTCAGCACCAGGGACACGGAAGGTGACGATCCCGGCCCGACGCTCGGGGTCCCTAGGACTCAAGAGCTCGAAGCCATGGCCATCGATCAGCTCAATATGGCGCTGCGTGCGTTCGGTCACGGCAGCCAGGATGCGATCGATCCCGGTCTCCAACAGCAGGGACAGGCTGGCATCCAAGGCATGGATTCCAAGCATATTCGGGCTGCCGCACTCGAATCGCCGGGCATCTGCGGCGGGACTCCATTCCAGGCGTTCATAGTTGCCGCGATGTTCCACCATGTGCCAGCCGTACTGATACAGGCGCAATTCCGGGCGCAGGCATGGGTTTACATACAGCAGGGCGACGCCCTCGGGGCCCAGCATCCACTTGTGCCCGTCCGCCACCACGAAATCTGCTTTGGCACGTGCCAGATCGAAGGGCACCACCCCCAGGCTTTGAATCGCGTCCACACAGAACAGGATCTTCCGGCCGCGGCAAAAGTCTCCCAACCGCTCTAGATCCAACCGCAACCCCCTGGCGTATTGGACCGAGCTCAGGGCGATCAGACGGGTGCGGTCATCGCACAGGGCTATGAGATCTGCCTCCGGCTGTGACGACGTATAGAGGTCGAGCCGGCGGTAAGCGACGCCCTGGGCACTCAGGGACTCCCAAACGATGCGATTAGACGGAAATTCCTGGGCGATACCGACCACATTATCACCCGCCTTCCAGTCGATCCCATAGGCGACGATCGACAGGCCCTCGGAGGTATTCTTTACCAGGGCCACATCCGTCGGCGATGGGGCTTTGATCAGCTCAGCCAGGCGTTGGCGCAGCCGCATTTCGGTCCCGATCCAGCTCGCGTAGTCAACTACACCCCGCGTCCCGCTCTCTTGCGCAAAACGGGTCACCGCAACGACCGTGCGCTTGGGCCAGGGGGCAACAGCGGCGTGATTCAGATAGAGGACATCAGGGGAGAGAGGAAATTCGGAGTGCATTCGCATACATACACGGTTCTTCAAATCCGATCTAGGTCGTGTTGACATTTAAGCTGATAGACTACGCGCAACTCGGCTGTTTTTAGGGGATGTAGAAATGGTTCCCTTGAATTTACGTAACAACCAAGTGGGAACGGATTCAGCATACCAGCGCTTCGCACGTTCGCTCCTATGGTGGGTTTGGCCACTTAGAATCTGGTTCAGTGTCCGCTTAGTGCCGGCAACGCCCATGATGCAACCCCAGCCGAGCCGTTGCTGGCTAGCCTTGAAGTTGAAAAGATAGTCGCCGACAAAGCCGAAGATTCACGGGCCTTGATCGAGATGATCCACAGCACGGAATGCATGCGGTAATTCCCCCTCATGCTAACAGTCGACACCCACGCGAGTTCGATCCCCAGCTTTACAAAACTCGTAATCTCGTTAAACACTTTTTCAATCGCATCGAACGCTTCCAGCGTGTCACCACGAGCTACGATAAGCTACGGGTGCTACCTCGCGTTCGTGATGAGGGCCTTGATCTCGATCGGTTTGGATTAAATGTCAACACGACCTAGCATCTGTGATAATAGATTTCCGTTGCGCGCGGGGTCTCCTGCGGGACGGCACCTAGTCGTTGCAACATGACATCCGGGAGGTCGACCCGCTGGGGGAGGACCCGCGTCCAAATGCGCCCCCGATAGGGGATCAAGGGATCGATTCCAGGAGGCTCGCCGGTAGGCAGCTTGTGGAAGGGCGTCGCCATCCGATTATGCTTAGAGGTTGGCATACCCAGGTAATCTCGTTATCCATGTGCAGGGATTTAACGATCTCTTCCGCGATTACCTCACCTAGGCTCAGTCCGAGGTCGTGCACGGTGCCCGCGGCGATCTAGCCCATCGTCAAGCCGTGGTAGCAGGCTGTGTGCCGTGTAGCTGGGTGGAAAGATGGGCTTGAAGAGTGCTACCACGGCCACGCACAGGTCGTGATCCGCCCAGATCCAACTGGATGACTTGCCTGCGACCTGCACGATCTGGGGAATGCCGGCCAGGTGATGGAGCGCCTGGGCAACGGAAACCGACCCCTTGCCGGCGTCGGCAAATGCGGGCCACAGTACTCAGCCACAGGTCGCTCGTAATCGATCAGCCCGCGCTCGGCCAGGACATGCACGGCACTGGCGGTCACCCCTTGGTGGAGCTTGTAGATTCGGAAACGGGTGTCTCACGGTCCTGTGATCGCCATCCCGCCGCACAGTCCGCCGCCAGCTGACCCTCAACATAGACTGCAGCCTGCAGGCAGCAATCCAACCTCCTCGCCGGATTCCACTAGATTATCCAGTAACGCCTGTACAGCACGCTGCAAATCTGCCACCGAATCTCTCCTCTCGTCGCTTTCCAGACTTGAGCTGTCAGTGTACTGCAAAAATCGTGAAACGAAATGGGGTCGACGTTATAGGTCTGGCTATTTTAAGTCAGGCTTTTTTACCAGGGTCTCTTAACGGAAAATCGTCAGCGGCACCGTTCGAAGCACAGGGTGGGGAGATCTGGTAAGGCAATGAATATTAAAACCCCACAAAGTTGATGTATCCGGGCACCTCGCTACTGCTAGGAACATTAAGAGCAAGAACTGCCGCCAATCCTTATAACGGATGATGCATGAAACGCCGCTACAAACAAAGGTCGCCCATGATTGTTGTCGATACGAACATCATTATAAATGACTATAATCTAGACGAGAAATTAAGATGGAAAATCAATGAGCATTGCAATGCAACTGGTCTCTTGTAGCGCCGGTGCAAGCGTCTCAACGCAACCTACACCCAGCATTATCTCCTGCGTGGCCTGCTGCGAGGCATTCGGCAAGATTACCTATAGTTTTGGCCTGTGAAACGAACCAGAAAACCATGGGTGGCTTCCACTTCATCCCAGGCCCACATCGAGCTGGCCAGCACCCCGAACCGGGCCATTGGAAGCCGGACCATCGGCTGTGACCTGCTGGTCACGCCAAAGCAGGTTCCCTGCACCCACGTGGTAGCTTCGGCACTTGGCACTAAGGAGAAGGCGATCGCTACTGCGGCCCCCGCCAGTAAAGTCTCCGTCGACTTGCCTCTTGCTCATGCTTCCTTTTCGCACCAGCAGCTATGTCATCCGCGGGCTACCAGTACGCGAAGCCGAAGGCGAGGTGTTGGCATTGCTTGGAGGTTTGATTCACCAAGAACCACAAAAGGTTGCTAGGTCCTGTTGGAATTTACGACTACTGAATTGATTTTACAGGTAATTCGACGAATTCCTGAAAAGGATAACTTAATGATTCAGAAGCGTTTTCGGTCTGAATTTCAACATGGCCTAGACCGGATTACACGAATCTTTGCGGATTGATTCGCATGGATTCATGTGATTAGTAGTTTTCCCCACTGGCGTGACCGGTTGTTTTCCAACGCCGACGTCTACATATCCGGCGGATAAACCTGAACTCACAAGGAGCAGCGATGCTGAAACTGAGTGATATCCTGGTAGCCCACAAAGAGGTTGAGTCCTTCGACGCGTTGCTTCCCCTGATTCAAGCAATTGCATGTAGTGGGGAACGTTTCTTCCGCATGGACGTGACGCCTCCCTACCCGGATACGCCTGGAGATTGGGAAGACCGGTTGGAGGCTGCATTCAGCGGGCTGATCCGCTAGGGGACGTTGCAGCTGATAGACAGCAATGTCGCCGCGGTGCGGGTAGAATCCGGCACCCAGATTCTCTGGTAGACACCAAATGTATCCCCGATGCATTAGGGTCGGGTTAGGCGTGTGCCTCGGTGTCGAGATATACAAACGAGTCTAAACGCACCCTAGCCCGCCAACCGACGCAAAAGAGAAAACAACGAATCGTACGAATCAATTCGTGGGGATTCGCGTGATTCGTTGTTTTTCCTCATCTTGTGCCGGCCGGTTGCCCTTAACTTAATACATGGCATTGGTTTAAATATAGAGTTATGAAGCGAAACTGGATTTTCACTGCAGTACTCATGGTATACTTATTTGGTCTAATCAAGGTCTCATCCTTACTTCGTTGTTCGCATGCTTCAGAAACGGCTAGTCTTTTATAACGAGCCGTCACTGGAAATTTACGAATCCTAATATGGACACTCGACATCGGGTGTTGGAATGGTCATCCGAGTACATGAAAGCGCAGCTGTTCGACGCAACCGGCTCGCATCCGATTCCGGCTTATCCGGAACTTGGTGCTGCTTGCGTCTCGCTCTATGGAAATTCCTTTATTTTTGGCGTGGGAGTCGATGACACCCATGCCTGGGGTAACCTGCTTTCAAAGCAGCTGAACTGTCGCGTAGCCAACTATGGAGTTGCCGGTCTTGGTCTCGGTCAGGCCCTACTTCACTTTGAAAGCAACGACGGCGACGAGGCAGCGACGTCTTGCTCAACTTATTTGTGGGGGATGTGCGCCGTCATGTAAATCAGCTGGCCAATCTGATCTTCAGGACCCCTGATGCTTTCATTAAAGCCTCACTTTGTACTTGAGCATGGCTCTTTAAGTCTGATTCCAATTCCTGCTCCAGCGCGTGATCAAGCTTTGATTCTAACGGAGCATTTCAAATTGATTTTGACGCATGATATTTTCTCCCGAGGGAAGATTTTGGGATCCGGTGCCTAAGCTTTTACTATTCCTTCTCGATACTGCAGGCATTTGGCAATGGACACATTCTTGCGAAGATCGGAGCGCCCTGATCTGGGACTAGTTTTACGAAACTAATCATCCTTCCGATGCCTTATGAAATAACTTCCGCTTTGACGGAGTGATTCATCATAGTAGGTGAGCAGCGGGGAGAACGTCCCGTGCTTACACTGGTTCCCAATGCGCATGATGTCGGGTATTACCAGCGAGGCTGAGCACTGGTCATACCAGCCATTGCTGGAGAAGCTGGAGCAAGCCGGTATGGAGTATCTTGATATGGGACTGGGACTACTCGAGTATCTCGGGGATCGCAGTCACTGTGAAAGCGGACAAAGCGCCAGGAGGCTGCTCAGGAGTCCCACCTGCAAGCCCTGCAGTATCCGACACCGGGACTTGGTGCGGGTTTGCCGGTACCTCGCAGGATATCGCTGACGTCAAGCTGCAGATGGCGCGCACTCTGGGTTAATCTGAAGCGGGGCGAGGAGGCTTGGAACCTGGGTCTTGCTGCCGACGCCTGTTGATATCCTATTCTAGTCCCATCAGCCTGACTCCCTGAGTGCCTTGGGCGGGGTATCTGGCTCACGGTTACCTATCATCTGATGGCCCCGGAGCTCTCGGTGGCGCTCTTGACTTATGGTGGCAGACGAGACATTAGACGGCGCGTATGGTGCCGCTGTGGCCGCTACAACCGCTCTGTTTCTTGCCGACGTTTGGGCTTCGGGCCTGCAACGCAAAAACCTGATGTTCCTGGTAAGCCAGACCTTAAGAAGGGTTGCTAGATGCCACGACAATGTGGATAGCCAAGAGGCATTCGACCGCTGGATGGATCGGCTTGAGCTCAAGAAACCTGCCAAATTCCTGGTACGTCTCCGCAATGTGGTGGATGTGCTGGTCCAGGACAATTGGTGGTTCGACCGTGAGGCACTCCAGGCCAAATTGCCGGTGGACTAGGTCGTATTGACATTTAGAGCGAAAACGCTTCTGAATCATCAAGTTAAGCCTTTCCAATTATTCGCCGAATTGTCTGTAAAATCAATGCAGTAGTTATAAATGTCAACAGGTTCTAAAGACGGAGTTGTACCCCGATTGGGTCTTCTGAAGACAGGTAGGAAATTACGGACCACATATCGATGAAATTCAACAGGCTTGCTATGTATAATGCGCAGCGGTTTCATAGGAGGATTTGTTTTTCCGGAAAGTTTATTGAGGACCCGAGATTGTGTCCTGTTGATATTTAACCCTAACCGACTGTTTTCAGATGTTAAATGGCCGCGATACCCGAGTAGTCCGCATAGTAGACCCTACGCTAGCTGTTTGATTATTGTAGGATCCGCTGTGCCAGCTTTATAAATGTCAACAAAGCCTAGTACATACCTTCTTCTCCGTGAGGAGAATTATGGAAAGATCTGAATATAGGTACCCGGAAGCCAAGCTTTCTGAAAGGAATTCTTCAAGGTATCCCTAAATGATCGGCTCCGAGTCCTACGCGAGCTGTGTAGTGCCAGGTCTGCAGGCCTGTGGCGTCGATAAGCTGTTTCTGGAGATCCACGACGCCAGCTTCCCGGCTCAATACGAAGAAGATATGGGCCGCGGTACACCCTATGCCGAAGGTGCCGCAGGTTTTCTAACACAGCTGGCAAGGCTCGGCTTCAACGGTGTCCAGCTGGGCCCCCAAGGTCTCACGGCCGAGGACAACCCTTCTCCCTACGATGGCACGTTATTCTCGCGCAACCCGCTGAGCCTAGCCCTGTCCTCCCTGCTGCAGGAAGGTTTGCTGGAAGCAGACGACCTCGCATCTCTGCTCGCGACACGCCCAGAGGGCCGAGATCGGGTCAACTACGCCTTTGCCTACGCAACTCAAAAGCGTGCCATTGATAGTACCTATGGGCGATTCCGCAGGGATCGTTCAGCTTACCCGGAGCTGGAAAGGCAGCTGGATGATTTCTGGCGTGCCCATGCCAGATGGCTGGAGCCCGATGCCCTGTACTCGGTGCTGTTCGAAGCGCATGGGCGACGCAGCTGGCACCGTTGGAAGACCCCCACTGGCGAGCCCCACCCCGACCGTGATCTGTTTAATCCGGCCGCCGGAGCAGAAGCTACCCGCGCTGAGAGAAGGGCTAGGCTCCTGAAAGACCACCAAGCGGCGGTCGAGCGCTACACATTTGGCCAGCTGCTCTTGCATCGGCAGCACCATCGGCTGCGAGATCACTGCAAATCGCTCGGGATGCAGCTGTACGCCGATCTTCAAATCGGGTTGTCGGATCAGGATGTATGGGCCTACCAGGGATTGCTACTGCCCAATTACCGGATGGGGGCACCCCCGAGCCGGACCAATCCTATGGGTCAGCCCTGGGGCTTCGCCGTGCTGGACCCAGGTCAATACTGGGTCGGGGACGGCTCTCCTGGGCCCGTGCTCATGTTCGTACGCTACCGACTGGAAAAGGTCTATTCCGAGTACGATGGGGTGCGTATTGATCACCCCCACGGGTGGGTCTGTCCTTGGGTGTACCGCAGTGACATTGAAGACCCCTTTCTGGCCGTGCAGCAGGGGGCAAGGCTCTTCTCCTCACCGAATCTGCCGGATCACCTGGCCCTACAGGCCTTCTCCTACGTGAAGGAACACCAGCTCAATGCCAAAGGTTCGCTGCATGCAGATCATTGGGTGGAGTATCTCACCCCGGAGCAAGTAGACGCCTATGCCCAGGTCTTTTCCCGTCTGGTCAGCCCCGATGGCACCACCAGCCACCGTTATGACTTGGTGTGCGAGGTACTCAGCACCCTGCCGCTGCCTCTCAAGCAGGTGCTGGACCGATTCGGCCTCGGTCGGTTTCGGATCCTGCAGAAAGTAGACCCACACAACCCCACCGATGTCTATCGCAGCGAGCGGGCCGAGCCCATCGACTGGATCATGCTCGGAAATCACGACACGCTGCCGATCTGGCAGCTGGCCGCGCAGTGGGTCAGGGACGGCAGCGCCCGGAACCGCGCCGAGGACCTGGGAAACCGACTGACCCCGGCGCACATGGACCGGGAACGCTGGGTAACCGATCACGCTAGACACACCGGTGCGCTGGTGCATGCGCTGTTCGCCGATCTGTTGATCAGTCGGGCCCGCAACATCATGGTTTTCTTCGCTGACCTACTGGGATTGGAAGATCAGTACAATATCCCCGGCACGGTGAACGACGAGAACTGGTCGATGCGCGTTCCCCCTGACTATGAGCGGGCCTATCTGCTGCGACTCGGCAATGATCACGCCCTTAACCTCCCCTATGCCTTGAGTATCGCGCTCCGTGCTCCTGGCTTCGATCTGGTAGCACCGCAGGTGCTGGCTATGCTTGATCGGGAAGCCCAGCATCTGCGCGATCAGGGGCGTCGTTTAGTGCATCCGCAGATGCTCGATTAGACTGCAGGTAATCATGAGAAGGGACTACCGTTAGAAGCGGCATAGCAGGCGTAAGCCGGGCGGGCTGGTCATTCCAGTTGATAAAAGCTTCGATAGATCTCTACCATATAGGTGGCCTTGAGAACTCTGCCCTTGGGATTTCCAAGGTTCTGAAATTTAAATTTCCGAATAAATCCTGGATGGATTCGAACTGTTCTCGTTTTATATCACTTGGGTAGGAATCTCTCATCAGCTCTTTCTGTATGGGCACCCTGATCACGGGACTTTAATCCATTTTGGCACGAAGATCATAAAGAGGTTCTTAGACAGTCTCTTAGCGCAGGTAGGCACCGTCCTTGCCGATCTTGCCCAGACCTCCGAGGACGTAGATACCAGCGGAGTTACCCTTGACATGAAACGAAAGGTTTCCGCCTCGGGCTGCGATCTCATTGCCAGTGACCGCATCGCGATAGATGCCGTCGCGCACGCCCTCGACGCGGATGTCCTGGCCGCCGCCGATGGTGAGTCCGACCACGGCGTAGCTCTCGCCGTCATTCCAGTCGCGGACGAAGGAAAGGCCTGAGCCCCATTCGGCGATGTGGCTCATAGGGGCCTTCTGCAGGGCGGGGATGGCCCGACGGATCCAGTTGAGGCGCCGGATGTGTTGGTACAGCGGGTGGTTTTGGGTCTCCGCGACGTGCGCAGCGGAGATGTGGTCGCCGAAGTAGGCGCGTCCCGTCGTGTCCAGGGTGTCGTCATTGCCGATAACATCCTGGGGCGCGCCTTTCATGAACTCGATTTCCTCACCGAAGTAGAGGCAGGGGATGCCACGTACTGTCCACAGGAGATTGTAGGCGGCGGCTGCCATCCATTGCTCGCCCTTAAAACGGAAGAGAAAGTCGTTGTCCGGGCCCACGTCGTGGTTCTGCAGGAAAGTGACGAGCGCGGTGGCATTGCCGTAGATCCAGTCCATCTCCAGCACCCGAGCAACGCCCTCGAAGCTGCCGCGGCTTAGGTTGTCGCGGAAGGTGGAGAAGAGACCGAAATCTAACTGGGGAAAACCGGAATCGCCGCCGGAATCAGGATCGCGCGGGTCGTGACCGAGGCGGGTGTACCACCAGGGACGAATCTGTGAGGGCCCGTTGTCACTGCTGTCCAGATCGCCCCAGCCATAGCCCTTGACTAGGTTCTCACCGAACACGAACAACCCCGGTTTACGGGCCTTCCAGGCGTTGACGTACTCGAGCAGATTATCGCGCTCAATGTGCTTGACGGTATCGATGCGTAGGGCATCGACACCCATGTCGAGGTAGCGGTTGATGCTGTCGATGATGTAGCTCTTGACCTTCTCCCGCTCGGTGGCGAGGTCGATGCAGTCGCCAGCGAGATGCTTGTGTTGCAGCGGGTGGGTGCTCTCCCAATCTCCACCGCAGATGAATCCCTCCTGATGATACCACTCGGGGTCGAGAGTATTGGCGTCGATGCCGAAGAAGCGGCTGGGGTCGTAGCCAGGCACGGGTAGGATCTCACCGGTCTTGGGGTCGATCAGGGGTTCAACACCTTGCGGGTCCCGGGCATGGCGTTCCTGGTACCAGACCGGGGCGACCGGGTTGTCGATGTCGTCCCGGTTCGGCCAAGCGTAGTTGCCTAGGTTGCCTTGGTAGGGGCCATGGTCGATCCGGCCCGGTTGCGAGCCTTGGGGTACGTAATACTTGATCGGCAGGTGGTCAATCCACGCCTTACCGCGGATGCCGTACTGGCAGGAGTGGTTGATGACCACGTCCTGGATGATCTTGATCCCCCGCGCGTGGGCCGCGTTGATCAGGTCCTGGTAGCGGGCGTCTGGCGATTCCAGCCGCGGATCAATCTGGGTCCAATCATAGCCATGGTAGCCGTGGTAGTCGAGACCGGAGCGGTTCTCGATGGGTGGGGTGATCCAAATGGCGCTGAACCCCAGGTCATGGATGTAATCCAGGCGCTGAATCAGTCCCTTGAAATCCCCACGCCAATGCGGATCCTCAGCCCTACCGGCGGAATTGAAGCGGATACGATCGCGGCAGAAGAAGTTGTTAGACGGATCGCCGTCGTAGAATCTGGTGGTGAGCAGGAAATAGATAGTCTCCTCGCGGAAGTCGGGCAACCCGGCGTCTTCCGCCTTGATCCGCGGTGTCGCCTTGGGTTTAAGCTGCGGCGAAGACTTACCTGGAGCGGATACGGTTGCCGCCGACTGCGGTGGTTGGTCGTACCACTGGCCGTCCTCCGTGTACCAGCCACTGCGATCCCGATGCAGATCGCTGCTCTGGCGGCCCTGGAAGTCATTGAAGACGAAGCTGGCCGCCGTGACGCCATCAAACCGGTGGGTCAGCCAACCGTCTACCTGCTCCATGGGAACGCCTGGCCAGGCCGAGCTATGGCTGTGGGGATGGGTGTTCCAATAATGGATGTGAATACTATCGGCCCAATCAGCGGGTTTTCTGAAACGAACGACCAGATCAGCCATCGTATGGACTCCAAAAAAGGTGTGGTAAAGATCATTCGGCTGCTTTACCAGCATCTAGGGGCTGGTGACATTCATCATTCACGGTCCGATTGCGGTCCTTTTCCGTGGTTACTGCGTTGCGGCTCGCCACAATAGGCCGGCTATTCCTCCTCGCTGCGCCTTGTCAACATGAAAATCTTTTCATGATCGCCCACACTCAGATGAATGTCGATAATCCCTAGGCACGGGTAGTGTCTCAGTTTTAAAATAGCGGGATTGACTTACTCGAGTCGTCGGCGCAAGTCTGTGGTATGCTTACCACTAAGTCATGATGATCGATTGACCCATATTTTGGGAGCGACATATG
>Ga0066188_1000081_pt1 | contig 15728 bp, 13 predicted proteins | sample WorMetHERISLAND2_FD_61185 | JGI IMG/M metagenome (GOLD analysis project Ga0066188, IMG submission 61185) | Marine gutless worms symbiont microbial communities from Max Planck institute for Marine Microbiology, Germany - Olavius loisae HERON... | ecosystem: Host-associated > Annelida > Digestive...
GGCCCGGGCCTACGACGAGGGCCGGCGGTGCGATCTCGAGGCCGGCATGGCCAAGCTCTTCGCCACCGAGGCGGCGGTGGAAAACTCCATTGAGGCCATGCGCATCCACGGGGCCTACGGCTATTCCAAGGAATACAACATCGAGCGCTACTACCGGGACGCGCCGCTCTTGGCCATCGGCGAGGGCACCAACGAGCTGCAGCGCATCATCATCGCGAAGCAGCTGGTCGAACGGAACCCGGTGTGATGGCGTATGCCTTGCCCTTGCCGCTGGCCGGTGTCCGCGTGCTTGCCGTCGAACAATACGGCGCCGGACCCTTTGGCACGCTGTTCCTGGCCGACCAGGGGGCCGAAGTCGTCAAGATCGAGAACCCCAACACCGGCGGCGACTTCGCCCGCGATGTCGGTCCCTATTTCTTCACGGAAACGGATTCCGAATTCTTCCACGCCTACAACCGCAACAAGCGCAGCCTCGGCCTCGATCTCTCGAAGGACGAGGGGCAGGCGGTGTTCCACGATCTCGTCAAGACGGCCGACGCGGTCGCCTCGAACTTGCGCGGCGACGTCCCGGAAAAGCTGGGTCTCACCTACGAGGCGCTGAAGGCCCTCAACCCGGCCATCGTCTGCGCCCACCTGTCGGCCTACGGTCGCGACGGGCCGCGTGCCGCCTGGCCCGGCTTCGACTACCTGATGCAGGCGGAAGCCGGCTACTTCGCGCTCACCGGCGAGCCGGGCGGCCCGCCGACGCGCATGGGCCTCTCCGTGGTCGACCAGATGACCGGCCTCGGTCTCGCCTACGCGCTCCTGGCCGGACTGACCGGCGCCCGGGCGACGAGCGAAGGCCGCGACATGGACGTCAGCCTCTTCGACATCGCGCTCAGCAACCTGGCCTATCCGGCGATCTGGTACCTGAACGAAGGGCACGTCCAGGACCGCCTCGAACGCTCGGCCCACCCGTCCCTGACGCCGTGCCAGCTCTATACGACGAAGGACGGCTGGATCTACCTGATGTGCAACAAGGAGAAGTTCTGGCCGGTGCTCTGCGAGGTGCTGGGGAGACCGCAATGGACGGAGGACCCACGGTTCCTCCGTTTCAAGAACCGGCTCGAGAACCGTCCTGCGATCCAGGAGTTGCTCGACGACGCCTTGAGTGCCAAGGCCACCGCCGAGTGGCTGGATATCTTCGCCGGCATCGTCCCGGCCGCACCCATCTACGACGTCCGCGAGGCGCTCGAGAACCCCTTCGTCACCGACAGCGACCGCATCCAGGCGGTCGATCTTCCGGACTATGGGACCTACCGCATCCTTAACTCGCCGGTCAAATCCGGCAGCGCCGAAACGCCGGCCAATCCGGCACCGAAGCTGGGCGCCGATACGGAGGATATCCTCAGGGGCATCGGTTACGACGACGCGCGCCTGGCCGCCTTGCGGAAAACCGAGGTCATTTGAAGGCCTCGTCCACCTCCACCTGGTAGCCGTTGACCAGCCGGTTGGTCTCGTTTGCCATGCCGACGACGGCAATGAGCTCGGTCAGCATCTCGTCGGTCATACCCTTGCCGCGGGCGGCCGCCGTGTGGCTGCGGATGCAGTATTCGCAGTTGTTGGTGATGCTGACGGCGACGTAGACCATCTCCTTGACGAGCGGGTCAAGGGCGCCCGGGGCCATGATCTCCCTGAGGCTCTCCCAAGTGCGCCGGAGGGTCGCCGGGTCGTTGGCCAGGTACTTCCAGAAGTTGTTCACGTCGGGGACGCCGCGCGTTTCCTTTATGTCGTCGAACACGGCGCGCACGGGCTCCGAAGCGTCCTCGTAGTTGATCGGGTTCACGATCGGCATCGTCGGGTCTTCCTTTCGTTTATGGTTCTCCACACTTCGAATTTTAATCAACTGGCATATAATAAGCTTACTTATTATATTGATCCCATGGATGATGAAGAATACCATCTTACGCGGAGCCTGGGCTTTCTGCTGGGCGACGTGTCGCGCCTCATGCGCAAGCGCTTCGACCGCCGGGCCAAGACCCTTGGTCTGACCCGGGCCCAATGGCGGGTCCTCGGTCAATTGCGCCGCCGCGAAGGCATCAACCAAAAAGCGCTCGCCGAAATCCTCGAGATCAAGTCGATGACCCTGGCCCGGCACATCGATCGCCTCGAAGAAAAGGGCTGGGTCGAACGCCGGTCCGACCCCAAGGACCGCCGCGCCTGGCGACTCTACCTGAAAGAGGAAGTGCAGCCGGTCCTCGACGAGCTGAGGTCGCTCTCCGAGAAGACCCGTGAGGAGGCATTGGCCGGCATTGCGCCTGAAGAGCGGGAGCGGCTGATCGACCATTTGCTGACCGTCAAGGTGAACCTGATGAGGCAAGACAGCGATGAGTGAAAACACGGCGCCAGAAACGGAAAAGCCGCCGACACCCCGTCGGCGCAACGGCTGGCGGCGCGTCATCGCGATCACGCTGCTGTCCCTTATCGGGCCGAGCGCCGTCATCGGCGGCGGGTTGGCGCTCTACCTGAAGGGCGGCCGCTTCGCGAAGACCGACAACGCCTACATCAAGTCCGAGAAGATCGCCGTCAGCGCCGACGTATCCGGACGCGTCGTCGAGGTCCTCGTCGCCGACAACCAGCCGGTCGAGCGGGGCCGGCTCATGTTCCGCGTCGACAAGGAACCCTTCCAGATCGCTGTCAACCAGGCGGACGCCGCCCTTTCCGCGACGCGCCACGAAATCCAGGCCCTGCGTGCCCTTTACCGCCAGAAACAGGCCGAGCTGAGGCGGGCCAAGGGCGATATCGAATTCTATCAACGCCAGTTCGACCGCCAGAAGGCGTTGACGACAAAGGGGTTCTCCGCCGAGCAGAACCTGGACGCGGCGGAAAAGGAACTCCGCAATGCCAGGGACCGGGTCAGCGCCATCCGCCAGGACATTGCCCGCACCTTGGCCGATCTCGGCGGCACGGCGACGGGCGCCACCGACGACCACCCGCGGGTCCTGAAGGCCCGGGCCGAGCGCGACCGCGCCGCCCTGGAACTCGCCTGGACCGACGTGACATCGCCGGTACCGGGTGTGGTCACCAATTTCGATCTGCAGGCTGGCGAGTACATCGAGGCCGGGGACGCCGTATTCAGCCTGGTCGGTACGGGATCGGTGTGGGTCCAGGCCAATTTCAAGGAGACCGATCTGACCCGGGTTCGTATCGGGCAGCGCACGACGGTACGCGTCGATACCTATCCGGACCTGAAGAAGGCGGCGACGGTGGCGAGCATCAGCCCGGCGACCGGCGCCGAGTTCGCGCTCTTGCCGCCGCAGAATACCTCGGGCAACTGGGTCAAGGTCGTGCAGCGCCTGCCGGTTCGGCTGGAGATCGACGTGGCCGATGATGATCCAACGCTCCGCGCGGGTATGAGCGTCGTCGTCGAGATCGATACGGAGCACCAGCGCAAGCTCGCCGACCTCGGCCAGGCGGCATTGACCTGGCTTCGCGAATTCATGTGATGGCCGACATCAGCGATGACCGGCCGCAAGGCCTCAGGCTGACGCTGGTCACCGTCGCCCTGATCTTGGCGCCGCTTCTGCAGGTGCTCGACAGCTCGATCCTCAGCATCGCCTTGAAGCAGATGCAGGGTTCTTTGTCCGCCTCCCAGGACCAGATGGCCTGGGTGCTGACGTCTTATCTGATCGCTGTCGCCGTGATGACCCCGTTCTGGGGGGCGCTCAGCGGCATCTTCGGCAGGAAACCGCTGCTCCTGTTCACAATCGCCGGGTTCATGGTGTTCTCTTTGCTTTCCGGCACTTCCGAGAGCCTGACCGAAATCCTCATCTACCGCTTCCTGCAGGGTATGCTCGGCGCCGCACTGATCCCGCTCTCCCAGTCGTCGCTGCTGTCGACCTATCGGCGCGAGGACTTCTCCATCGCCATGAGCTGGTGGGGGGTCGGCATCATGTTCGGACCGATCATCGGGCCGACGCTCGGCGGCTACATCACCGAGTACTTCAGCTGGCGCTGGGCCTTCTACCTCAACATCCCGGTCGGCGTCGTCGCCTTCATCATGATCGCGCTGCTGGTGCCGAGGCCGGGCATCCGCGAGCGCCGCAAATTCAACTACTTCGGCTATTCCATGTTGGCCATCGGGGTGGCGGCCCTGCAGTTCGTATTGGATCGAGGCACCCGGTTGGACTGGTACGATTCAACGACGATCATCGTGCTTACCGGCATCAGTACTGCCGCGCTTTGGGTCTTTGCCGTCAACTCGGCGACCTCGAAGACACCCTTCGTCGACCCGGTCCTCTTCCGTGACCGCAACTATGTCTTCGGCATGGCGCTCCGGGTTCTGTTCGGGGCCATGCTCTTCGGTAGCCTCATTCTGGTGCCGCCCTTTGTCCAGAACGTCGGCGGCTATCCGCTGGTCGAAAGCGGCCTGGTGATGGCGCCCCGCGGTTTCGGCGCCATGGTCGGGGCTTTCGTCGTCGGCCGCCTGATCCGGCGCATCGATCCGCGCAAGGTCATCGTCTTCGGCATGCTGGTCTCGGCGGCGACCATGTGGGAGTTCTCGAACTTCACCGAGGATATGGTCGTCTCTCATATCGTCGCCGTCAGTTTGTTGCAGGGCGTCGGCTTCGCCAGCCTCATCGTGCCCGTCAACACCGTCGCCTTCTCGACCATGGCCGCCGCGCAGCGCGACGTCGGCACCGCCTTCTACTCGCTTCTCAACAATCTCGGGCGCAGCCTCGGCATCGCGCTGCTGTCTAGCTATTGGGTCAATGCCTCGCAGGCCAATCACGCGCGGCTGAGCGAGTTCGTCAATCCGTTTTCGCCCTTATTTGGCCATATGCCGGTGCCGCCGGTCTGGGACCCGACGGACCCCTCCGGCCTGGCGGCGCTCAACAAGGTCGTCGTCGGACAGGCCGATTTGCTCGCCTACATCAGCGATTTCCGGCTGCTGGCCGCCGTCATCGTCATCTGCATTCCGTTCGCCTTTATGATGCGAAACCCGAACAGCCTGCGCCGGCAGGTAACCGCATGACCACCGGGGCTTGGAACGATGCCGTGGCGCGATTACATTTCACCGGTGCTTAAGGGAGGAGCCGCCATGACCATCGCCAACGACCGCGATCGGGCCGTCGCCGCCGCCGTCGACAGGATCCGCGCCATCGAGGAAACGGACGGTGTGAATCCGGGTGCCCTCGGGAAGATGCGAGCTGTTCTTCTGGAACTGGCCGAACGGCGCGCGCTGTTCCCCATCGAGGATTTTCCCATCGATGCCGACGACGGCAATTCGGTTATCTATCGCCTGTCCGAGGACGCCGACCACCGCTTCGCCCTCTACGCCTCGGCGGCCCTGCCGGGCAAGGGCGTGCCACCGCACAACCACACGACCTGGGCGGTCATCGTCGGCGTGCACGGCGACGAGCACAACGTCTTCTACGAACGCACGGACGACGGCTCGGTCGTCGGCGAGGGAACGGTCGGTGTCGTCGGCGAGGAGACGGTGAGGCACGGCAGCGGCGTCACCCTGATGCCCGACGACATCCACTCGATCCATGTCACCGGCGACACGCAGACCGTCCATCTCCACATGTACGGCCTGGCCCTCGAACAGCTGCACGGGCGGGTCATGTACAACCGCGACCTCGGCACCTACGCCGTCTTCCCGGCGACACAGAACATCAAGGCAATGTCGTCCTGATGACGGCGGGATTGCCAAGGGCGCTAATGCCCCGGAACTTACGCGACGCCATCCTTGCCGGCGGCGAACTGGCCCTGCTCGACGTCCGCGAAACCGGCGTCTTCAGCCGCGCTCACCTGCTCTATGCCGTGTCCCTGCCGCTTAGCCGCCTGGAACTGCGAATCGTCTCGATGGTTCCGAGAACCATCGTACCCATCGTCCTTTGTGCGGGAGCCGAAGACGATGGCTTGATCGCTAAGGCCGCGGAGAAGCTGGATCGTTTCGGGTATTCGGACATCGCCTATTTACACGGCGGCATCAAGGCCTGGCGCGACGCCGGCTACGAGCTCTTTTCCGGCGTCAACGTGCCGAGCAAGGCCTTCGGCGAATTCGTCGAAACGGTCTACGGCACGCCGCACATCAAGGCGGAAGAGCTCAACGCCCTGAAGGAACGCGGCGACGACTTGGTCATCCTCGACAGCCGCCCCATGAAGGAATTCCGCAAGATGAACATCCCGGGCGGCATCGACGTGCCGGGCGCCGAACTGGTCTATCGAGTCCACGATATGGTGCCCGATCCGGAAACCCTGATCGTCGTCAACTGCGCCGGGCGGACGCGCAGCATCATCGGCGCCCAGTCCCTGATCAACGCCGGCGTCCCCAACCACGTGGTGGCACTGGAGAACGGCACCATGGGCTGGCATCTGGCCGGCTTCGATCTGGAGCATGGCTGTGAACGGGTCTACGCGGAAAACAGCGACAGCGGGTTAGCTGCGGCCAGGGACCGGGCCGAAGCCGTAGCGGCGCGCTTCGGGGTGCGCGGCGTGGATTGGGACACCTATGAGGGATGGCGCGACGATGCGGCGAGGACCACCTATCTGCTCGACGTGCGCAGCCCCGAGGAATACCGGGCCGGGCATCTCCCCGGCGCCAAACCGGCGTCCGGCGGGCAACTGGTGCAGGCGACCGACGAGTATGTCGGTGTCCGCAGATCCCGGCTGGTCCTCACCGACGACGATGGTGTCAGGGCAACGATGAGTGCGTCCTGGCTGATCCAGATGGGGTGGGACGACGTTTTCGTCCTCGACGGCTCGAGCGTTCCGGCTGACCGGAAAGCGGGGCCGTGGCGGCCACTGGTCCTCGGCATCGAGGACGTGGCCTGCGAGACCGTGAGCGCGGGCGAATTGAAGGCGGCGCTCGAGGCCGGCGGCGCGGTCGTCTGCGACCTGGCCGGCAGTCTCGCCTACCGCAAGGGCCACATCCCAGGCGCCTGGTTCACCATCCGCTCGCGCCTGCCGGAAAACCTGTCGAAGCTGCCGCAAGCGCCGTTGCTGGTGCTGACCTCGAAACACGGCCTCCTCGCCCGCCTGTCGGCGGAAGAGGCGACGGCGTCCGGACGCACGGTCAAAATCCTGGACGGTGGCACCGACGCCTGGGTCGCCGCCGGGTTCCTGCTGGAAGAGGGGTTCCTCCATATGGCCGACGAGCCGGAGGACCGCTGGTACAAACCCTACGATCTCGATGAAGGCAACGTCGAGGGCATGCGCGAATATCTGACCTGGGAGGTCGACCTGGTCGGCCAGATCGAACGGGACGGAACGGCTCGGTTCCGGTCCTTCACATGATTGGCGATAACGGAGGATCAAATTGAAGCTGCTTGTTTTGACCGGTGACGGCATCGGGCCGGAAATCATGGCGCCGACGGTGGCCGCCCTCGAGGTGCTCGACCGCCGGTTCGGTCTCGAACTTGATCTGGAAGACCGCGACATCGGCTTCGCGGCGCTGGACAAGGGTGACAGCGCCCTGCCCGAGGCCGTGATCGAGGCGGCGAGGGCGTCGGACGGGGTCATTCTCGGGCCGGTCGACACCTTCAGCTATCCGCCGGCCGAAGAGGGCGGCGTCAATCCCTCGGGCGGCCTGCGCAAGGCCCTCGACCTCTACGCCAACATGCGCCCGAGCCGGTCGCGTCCGGGCGTGCCCTCGGTGGTTCCCGGCATGGACCTGGTCGTCGCCCGCGAGAACACGGAAGGCTTCTACGCGGACCGCAACATGTTCCAGGGATCCGGCGAGTTCATGCCGTCGGAGGACATCGCCTTGAGCGTGCGCAAGATTTCCCGGGCCGGCTCCGATCGCATTGCGCGGGCCGCCTTCGATCTCGCCATGCGCCGTCGCCGGAAGGTGACGATCGTTCATAAGGCCAATGTGCTCAAGATGACCGACGGCCTCTTTCTATCGGTGGCCCGCGACGTCGCTGCCGATTATCCCGGCATCGAGGTCGAGGATATCATCGTCGACGCCATGACCGCGCATCTGATCCGCCGCGGCGGCGATTTCGACGTGGTCCTGACCAGCAACATGTACGGCGATATTCTCTCCGACGAGGCGGCCGAACTGTCCGGCGGTCTCGGGTTGGGACCGTCGATCAATACCAGCGACGATCACGGTATCGCCCAGGCAGCCCACGGGTCGGCGCCGGACATCGCCGGGCGCGGCATCGCCAACCCGACGGCCTTGATGCTGTCGGTCGCCATGCTGCTCGACTGGCTGGGCGCGCGCAGCGGACGCGAGGAATTTACCGAAGCATCGCGGCTGCTCGATGCGGCGGTCGAGGCGACGCTTGCGGATTCCGCTTGCCATACGGGCGATCTCGGGGGTAAGGCGACGACCAGGGAGTTCGGCGAAGCCGCGCTCTGCGCCATCGAAACCGGAGAACACCCATGACCTTCCGCAGCGGCTGGAATTTCCTGATGACGCCGGGGCCGACCAACATCCCCGCTCGCGTCCAGAACGCCATGAGCCAGCCGGCCATGGAATATGCCGGGCCGGATTTCCTGGAGCTGTCCTATGGCGTTCACGACGACATCAAGGCGCTGTTCAAGACCACCAACGAGGTCTTCATCTATGCCGCCAATGGCCACGGCGCTTGGGAAGCGGCGCTCAGCAATACGCTCTCAAAGGGCGACACCGTCCTGGTACCGGAGACCGGGCAGTTCTCGCTCTCATGGTCGGCCATGGCCGAGAGCCTGGGGCTCAACAGCGTCTATTTGGAGAACGACTGGCGCCACGCCATCGATCCGAACGAGGTCGAGGAAAAACTGCGCACCGACAGCGACCATGCCATCAAGGCCGTGCTCATGGTCCACACCGACACCGCCACCGGCATCACCAGCGACGTCGCCGCGGTCAGGAAGGCCATGGACGCAGCCGGCCACCCGGCACTCTTGATGGTCGACTGCATCGCGTCGCTCGTCACCACCGATTTCCGCATGGACGAGTGGAGCGTCGACGTCTGCGTCGCCGCCGCCCAGAAGGGCATCATGATGGCGCCGGGTCTGAGTTTCACAGCGGCCAGCGACAAAGCCTGGAAGATCGGCGAGACCTCGGACCTGCCCCGCAATTATTGGGACTGGCGGTCGCGTCGCGGCAAAATCCACTACACCTGGTACTGCGGCACCGGGCCGGTCAACATGATCTACGGGCTCCGCGAAGCCATCGACATGATCACCGAGGAGGGCCTGGAGAACGCCTTCGAGCGCCACCACCGCCTGGCCTCCGCCGTGCGCGCGGCGATCAACGTCTGGGCCGAAGGGGGCGCGCTGGAGTTCAACGCCCTCGACCAGGCCGACGCCGCCAACGGCACCAGCACCATCCTGGTCGACGAGACCGTGGAGACCACGGCGCTGCACGATTTCTGCCGCGAGCGCTTCAACGTGTCGCTGGGCTTCGGCCTCGGGCGCATGGGCGGCAAGGCCTTTCGCATCGGCCACATGGGCCACGTCAACGAACCCATGGTCCTGGGCGCGCTCGGCAGTGTCGAGGCGGCGCTCCGCATCCTCGGCATCCCGCACGGCGAAGGCGGGGTCATGGCCGCCGTCGAGAGCCTGGGTGCGGCCTTGCGCTCGGACGGCAGTGTGGAGCGGGCGGCGCAGTAAGGTGTGGGCTTTTTCGCCCCGTCTCGCCGTGGCCAGCGGGTTGCTTGCGCTCCTGCTTTGGCTTCCGACAACGGCAACCGCCGACGACACTTGTGTCTATGAAAAAGCGGTATGCGCCGCGCGCGATGCCGTCTTCCGCCTATCCGCCTTCGATCCCTTGGCCAGCGCCGTCCGCATCGGCGCCGATCTCCTGGTCACCACGCGCCACTCCGTCGCCGACGCTACGACGGCCCGGGTTTTCACCGCCGAGGGAAAGACCCTGACCGCCGAAGTCCTGCCCAGCGGCTATGAGGGCGATCTGGTCTTGTTGCGCGTCCCGGACCTGCCGGATGGCCCGGTGCTGGAACCGCAAGCCCTGCGCCCGGAGGGGCCGCTTTACACGGTCGGCACCGATGTGCGGACCCGCGAAGCCACGGTCTATGCGCCGGGTGCGCTCCTGTTCGCCCCGGCCGACGGTTTTCCCCTGGCCCGCATCCACCATGGCGCCCATAGCCAGCCCGGCACCAGCGGCGGCGCACTGGTCGACGCAGACGGCCGATGGGTCGGCATCGTGACGTCGGGCGGCGAAGGCCGTTACGAGGCCATTCCGGCCATAGCCCTGGAGGCGCTGCGCGCCGCCGCCGGTGACGAGCACGCCGCGGCCAGTGCCGAGACCGGTGCCGCCGTCCGGGTTTGCGTGACGCTATTGGAGGACCTCCGGCACCAGCGGGCCCGGCGTCTGGAGGACGAGCGGGCCAAGGCGCTGACGACCTCGTGCCGGCGCAGCGGCAACCGCCAACTGCTCGATCTCGCCGCCCAGACCCTGGGCCGCAAGGGCCGCGCCGAGGAGTCCGTCGCCCTGTTCGAAGAGGCGCTCGAGGAAGACCCCCATGCCATCAACGCCCGCATCGGCCTCGCCGTCAGCCTGGCCCTGGCCCGGCGCCACGAAGGCGCCGTCCCGCATCTGCGCTGGCTCATGGACGGCGGTATCGAGGATGTTCAGGTGCTGCGCCTGGCCATCCAGGCCGGCGTCTGGGGCGACGACGAGGCCCTGGCCCGGCGCACCCTTGAGCGGATCGAGACGGTCAATCCGCAGATGGCACCGACGGCCCGGCGTTTCGTCGACAACCCTCCGCCCAAACCCCAGCCCCGGCCCCAACCCCGGACGCATTGATCCTTTGCTTTCAGTCCGCCGCCGGGTTCGACAGCCAGCCGGCGCTGACCACCGGGCGGCCCCGCATCAGCGGCGGCACGGCGCGGGCCAGGATGGCCGCCTTTAGTTCCGCCGCCGTCCACGAAGGGTTGCGTGCCTTGAGCCGGGCCGCCAGGGCGGCAACCCGCGGTACCGCGAAACTGGAGCCCGACGCCTTGCCGGCGGCACCCCGGTGGTCGGTCACCGGGACCCGTTCCCCCGGCGCCATCACGTGGATGCTCCCGGCACCCCGGTTGGCTCCTTCGGCAAGGCGCCCGAAATCGTCGGACGACGTCACCACCAACATGTTGAGCAGTCCGAAGGCGGCCGGGTAGAGTGGCTCGTGATCGATGTCGAGGCCGTCGTCGCCGGCCGAGACGATGAACAGCATGTCACCGTGGCGCAGCGCCGCCTGCAGGAAACCATGCCAGTCGTCGGCCCGGCGGCTGCCCATGGGCACCGCCATGATGGTGACACCGGCGTCCGCCGCCGCCTCGATGAGGTCGGCCATGCGCCCCATATGGGGCCGAGGATAGCGGTAGGGGACCAGGCTCGCCGCCGGGGCTTCGCGGAGCAGGATGCTGGCGACGGCCGTGCCGTGGTGGAGCGGGAAGAACGGATTGGGCACCGGGCTCATGTCGAAGGGGCGCGGATCGTCGTCCCAATAGTCCCAGCCGAGACTTTGCCCGTCTGCGTCGCGGGCCAAGCGTGCCGCGATCTCGGGCAATCGGTAATTGACCCCGCTGTCGATCTGACCGACCCGCACGCCGCCGAAATCGGCCCCCGGCGGCACGCCCGGATTGAGATCGACGGGCGTCCCGGTAGCGTTGAGGTCCGCGTCGAGGTCGAGCAGCCGCGCCGGTTTGCCCGCCTCGTCGTACCGGAGCGCCCGCGCCGTCGTCGGCCGGCAATCACCGCCCACCCGCAGCGTTATTACCGGCTTCAAGACAGCGGCGACGGGAACCTGCAGGCGAAGCTCCACGTAATCGACCACACCGCCGCGCGATCGTTCCGTCAGTGTCAACCGCCCACGTTCGGGGTCGCTCACCACCGCCCGCCGGCGAGACGAGCCCGCGCCCGTGTCCGCTTCCAGGGCCGCGTATCCAAGGCGACCGGCCAGGGTTTCGCCGGCGCCCAAACCGTCCGGACAGACCAAGACCAGCACCCGGCGGACCTCGGCTCGGGCGATGTCCAACCTGTGGTCGGCTCGCGCCTCGGAACCCGCCGCGACGATGACTGAGCCGAGAACGGCGAGGACGACCCAGCCCCGTCTAGTCCTCCGCATAGGGTATCCAGTTGTACATCGCCAGCCCGCCGTCCACCGGCAGGGTGGTGCCGGTGACGTAACCCGAGAACCGGTTCGACAGCAGGGCCATAGCCGGCCCCACCAGGTCGGCGGCGCGGCCGACCCGGCCCATGGGGATCATGGCGGCGAACTCCTCGGTGACGTTGGTGTTGCCCCCGCCGGGGAGCGCGCCGGGTGCGATGGCGTTGACCCGGATGCCAAAAGGCGCCAGGTCGCGGGCCAGTTCCCTCATGACCATGGTCATCGCTGCCTTCGAGGCCGAGTAGTGCGGCAGGTTGCGCGGCGTCCCGGCATGGAGAGACGTGATGTAGAGCATGCGCCCTTCCACCCCGCCGTCGACCATGCGCCGGCCCAACTCGCGCCCGAGCAGGAAGGCCGAGCGCAGGCCCACGTTGACCATGGCGTCGAAGGTCTCCTCGCTGATCTGGCGGGGTGTATCCGCTTCATGGCGCGGCGGGCAGGCGGAATGGACGAAGATGGACGGCAGGCGCTCGTCGATGGCCGGCAGCAGATCGCGCCAGCCGTCCGGGACCGAAAGATCGACGGTCAGTTCCCGGCACACCCCGCCGCCATCGCGGATCGCCGCCGCCGTCTCGCCGTTGCGCTCGGCATCGATGTCGGCCAGCAGCACCTCGGCCCCCGCAGCCGCCAGGCCGATGGCGAGGCCCTGGCCGATATTTGACGCGCTGCCCGTGACCAGGGCAACCTCGCCGGCGAACAGGTTCAGGCCGCTCTGCGTTTCCGATAGTTCCATGAATACTGCCCCCCTAACGGGTTCCCGCCGTCGGCTGAAACCTGCGAATGATATCGCTATGGGGCCGACGTTGGTCAACCTCGGATACGGCACGGATTTGTTGGCGACGCCTCGATCAGGAGCGGAACGGCGGCCGGTATGGTCCGGTGAGACAATCCCCCGATCAGATTGGCACGACGGCGGAGTTGCCATTCGCCTGACCGCCGGGTTTCAGCGGGCATGATTGGGAAGCGGGCGAAACTGTAGATTGTAATGTTATTGTGAGATTTTTACTCCTTAAATTGTAATCCCGTTCGCATTCCCGGCGCCGAAGCGCTAAAATCCGCCAACGTATGCGAGTTGGAAACAGCGGCGATGGAAACACGCGAGCCCGTTGACCGAATCACCTTAAGCGAACTGTCACGCCCGTTCTGGATACTGTTCGCCTTTAGCTTCGCCGGCATACTGGCGCTCGCCGGACTGTTGTCGGTGGCGCTGAACCGGAACGCCATACAGTCGTCCGAGCAGGTGTTCGAATCGGCAATGTCCAACCGCATCAACCGGCTGTCCACGCTGACCCAGGAATACGGGTACTGGGACGAGGCCGTTGCCAATCTGGTCAAGGGCTACGATCCCACGTGGATCGACAACACTTTCGACGCCTACATCTTCGAGACTCTCGGCGTTCATGCGGTGTACGTCGTCGACGGCAATAACGCGCCGGTCGTCAGCATCTTCGAGGACGTTATGGGTGACGTGAACGCGATCGCTACGTTCGGCAAACCGATGGCGGACCTGATCCGCGATGCGCGCGCGACGGAAGACAACGAGCCCCCTGTCCCGACGGCTGGGATCGTCGCTGCCGATGGGGTCTATTTCCTGGCCGTGGCGATCCGCATGACGACCTACGATGACGAGGGCGATACCAGCACCGACCACGTGATGGCATTCGTCGAAGCCATCGATCAGGACGCTCTCTCGGCCATCGCGTCGAATTTTATGCTGCCGGGCTTGACGATCGCGGATACGGCGCCGCAAACGTGGCAAGCCGGAACGCCGGTTCGGCTCTACGCCGGTCTCGACGATCGGTATTTCGTGTGGCAGCCCGAACTCCCCGGTTTCAAGATTTTACCGGCGATGATCGCCGGCATCCTGGTCGCCTTCCTCATCATGATGGCAACGGCAATCGCCTTTATGCGCCGCGGCAACCGGGTGATTAGCCTGCTGGCCGATGCCCAGGCCAAAGCCGACGCCGCCAATCGGGCAAAATCGGAGTTCCTGCGAAACGTCACCCACGAACTTCGCACACCCTTGAACGCCATCGTCGGGTTTGCCGACATCATCAGCAAGGAGTCGTTCGGCACGATCGACAATGAGAAGTACGTCGAATACGCCTGCGATATCCGGTCCGCCGGCGACCACGGCTTGGCCGTTGTCGATGACCTGCTCGACCTTGAAAAGATCGAGGCCGGAGAGATGGCCTACGATTACTCGACGTTCGGTGCATTGGAAATTGTCGAAGAGGCCATGAATTATGTACGCCAGATCGCGGCGGAGAAATCCATTGCGCTGGCTCTTGACGACACCGGGGCCCTGCCGCATGTCCGTTCGGACCGGCGGATACTGCGCCAGATGCTGATGAACCTCCTCAGCAACGCTGTTAAGTTCACGCCGGTCGACGGAAACGTGACCTGCCGGGTCTATCGCTCTAATGACGCCGAGGTCGCGATCGAAGTGCGCGACACGGGAAAGGGGTTGACCTCGGATCAGATACGAACGGTCCTCGAGCCCTTTGGCCAGGTTCGAAGTTCCGAGGGCAAGGACTATCGCGGAACCGGCCTCGGATTGCCGCTCACAAAGAAACTTACGGAGGGCCTGGGCGGCACCTTCCGCTTCGAGAGCGTTCTCGGCGAAGGCACGACGGCGACAATCGTTCTGCCCGGCGACGGCTGAGCACGACACTGGCTGAGCATTTTGCCCGCCGACTCCGACCCGACGACCGCCACCTGACATCGCCGCTGCCGGCCCCTATAATCCCGACGCACCCCGGTTTCCCGACAGCAGGCTTCGCCCCGCCGTGACCAAAACCCTGTTCGCTCTCGTCTTCATCCTGCTTCTTGCCGTCGACGTGCGGGCCGACGAGAGGAGGGAAATCAGCCTGTCCTCGGGGACAGACCTGATCTACACCGCCTTCGAAGGCGGCAGCCGCACGCTGATCATCTGGATTCACTCTGGGCGCGGCGCCAGCCCGGAAATGGCCGAGAGTACTTCGCACATCGCCCGTGCCGGCTTCGACCTGTGGGCGCTCGATCTCCACAGCACCTATATGGAGCCGCCGGGGCGGACCAGCCTGGACAGGTTCGATCCAGACGACATCTATCAACTCATGCGGGCGGCCAGGAAGCGGGGATATGAGAGGGTCGTGCTCAGCGCCGTCAACCGCGGCGCCATCCTGGCGCTCCGCGCCGGCCGCAAGTGGCAGCTGGAACATCCCCGGGACCACAGTTTCCCCGGCTACATTTTCCTGCACCCCCACCTGATCGACGGTGCCGTGGAAATCGGCGAGGACGCGGCCTATCTGCCGATCGCGCGGGCCGTCAACAAACCGGTGTTCATCCTGCAGCCGGAATTCGCCACAAAGTTCCTGCGCCGCGACCAGGTGGCGCGGCAATTAAGAACGGGCGGCGCGGTGATCAAACAGGTGACCATGGAAAACGTCGTCGCCGGTTTTCATGCGCGGCCCAAGGACCACCTGACCGACGATGATCTGGCCATGCGCGCCGAGATGGGCCGATTGTTCAGTGAGGGCGTCGATTTCCTGGCGGCCGCCGATCAGCCCGACAAGGCGGCCCCCCTGGCCGGTGAAAAGACCGCGAAAACCACCGCGAAGCCCGATGCCCGTTCCCTGCACCCTTTCGTCGGGGACCCGG
>Ga0066188_1000084_pt1 | contig 14981 bp, 15 predicted proteins | sample WorMetHERISLAND2_FD_61185 | JGI IMG/M metagenome (GOLD analysis project Ga0066188, IMG submission 61185) | Marine gutless worms symbiont microbial communities from Max Planck institute for Marine Microbiology, Germany - Olavius loisae HERON... | ecosystem: Host-associated > Annelida > Digestive...
GGACCCTGATCACTGTATGTACTATCAATGAAAATTTCTTCAAAATCGGACTTCTTTGCTAATTCCTCGAACACTCCGGACCACACACCACGCTTCTGCCAACGTGCGAAGCGCTGGTATACGCTATTCCGGTTTCCAAATTCTGTGGGAAGATCGCACCACGGGGCACCTGAGCAGGCCAACCACACAAGATCGTTTCCACGAAAATCGGTTATCGTGGCTGCTCCGCCCATTTAGGATGACTCGGTTTTATAATGGTGACTAGGGGTTCCTGTGAGCGTTGTCTCGGCCCTCGAAACATGTTACTGGGAAACGAAATATGCAGTGGATAGAGTTAGAATATTTAACATTACGTGTTTGAATTAAGCAGTTTGGCCAGAAAGCTATTTGTTCCTCAAAATTCAGTGCAAATGCACGATATTGTGATTGGGTTATTTGCAAATCGGTAGAATTTAGAATCTCTATTTAAATCTTGGAAACAACGAAATTAAAACACTACCAAAAAAATCTCTGTGCAAGAATAAGGAGTCAACTAATGGGAGCCCTTGTTATCGTCACCGCCGACATTACACGACTCGCGGTGGACGCTATTGTAAACGCCGCCAACCAGTCACTCCTTGGCGGTGGTGGCGTTGACGGCACCATCCACCGAGCTGCGGGACCCAAGCTACTGGAGGCCTGCCGAGGCCTTGGTGGTTGTCCGACCGGAGAGGCATGCGTTACTCCTGGGTTCGGATTACCAGCCAAGTGGGTTATCCATACGGTAGGCCCTGTGTGGCGGGGTGGGACACAGGGTGAGCCGGAGTTACTGCGTAGTTGTTATCGACGTTCATTGGCTCTGGCAAAGGAGAAAGAAGTGCGTACTGTTGCCTTCCCGGGCATCAGCACCGGGGTGTATGGCTACCCGAAGGGAGCCGCAGCCCGAATCGCCTTGGAGGTTATGCAGGCCGAGTGTAGGGACTTTAAGGAAGTTATCGCCTGCTGCTTTTCACAGCAAGACGCCGTCCTTTATCGCACACTCTGTTCCGACTACCAGTTCGGTAGCGGGGATGGCCGATTTGCGTAGCGGCCCCGTAGCTGGATAGGTTGTGCGCCATTGGCTGTTTTCGAAAGCGCACGAACATGCAAGCGTTCGAAAACCGGGCTGTGCAGATGCTGGATTGTGCTTGATATAAAATAGGATGATAAGGTTATAATTAGGATCTTTTATTTTCCACCCCATAGTTTTCAATATGTTAATGTTCTATGGGTGCCCTAGGCGTTGCAGAATTATATAGAAACAGAATAAATTTTCTATTTTCCCTGTATTTTGCGTTAGAATTAAGTGTACCATTGGAAACGGGGTATTCTCACCAAGCAAGCGACTATAAACCATTGATTCTTAAAGTACGCTATAGATGGAAATTGCATTTTTGCAAGTGTCCTTAGCGCTGATAGTCGGATCATCATACTCTGGCTTCAACTTGTGGTTTCGCAAACAAGGTGTGAGGAACTTTCGTATCCGAGCTGGCATGACGATATCCGCGGACTTGTTGTTTCTCGCCTACATATTGTCCGAACCTGTACAGAAGCACTGGATGTTAACCAACCGTTTTAATCTAGAGATGAAGGTAACCGAAGATGCGCAATGCGAATAAAAGCCTTTTCGTCGTGGGCTATGCAGTCCCTGTCGTGCTGACTCTCGCCCTGGCAGTGCCCGCTGTGGGTCATACCCCCACGGACGAAAACCTCTGGTCGGCGGAGGAGGAGGGTACCGCCTGGACCACCAGATATGACGAGTGTTGGCAGAGCAAAGCTGGCCCCGCTGGTCTTGCTCCCTGTGTGGTGAAACAGCCGAAATCGCCTAAGGTTGTGGAGCTAAACTTCAACTATAATGAGTACGTTGTTCCGAGTGGCGTTGCCGATCCGAGGCAGGTTGCCGAGGTTGATGAGTATATCAACCAGTTAAAGGCGACTCCGGAACGCGAGCGCATCACCATTGTAGGGCACACTAGTGCTGACGGCTCTGATACGTACAATATGGAGCTGGGTCAGAAGCGTGCCGATGCGGTTCGCGACTATTTCATTCGTCAGGGTTATCCTGCCGAGGACCTTGCACCTGCCGAGTCCAGGGGTGAATACGAACTGATTCCGGACATCGATCCCTACTCTGATGCCCAGTGCCGCGTAGAGTTCCATTAAAGTGGAATATTAGCCAAAAGATGGCAACAATCCGTGCTCCTGCGGTGTGGGAAAAGTCTTGAGAGCGCTTTGGAAAATAAGGTCCTAAAGTCTTACGTGAAAAGAGTGCTAAATACTGGTGTCAGGTATTCTTAGCATGGTCCGTTCCTCCCGTTTCTTTACCCACACCACAGGCCAATGTTGCTCATGTGGAATCACGGCTTGATACGCTATTTCGATAGTCGTTGAAAGTAGAGGCTGTTCCGCTTTTTATAACAGTGTGTATCGGAAGGTTCTACGGATCTGTTCGACTCTGCACATGCTTAGTTGCTCTTGAAGTTGCTCTTGATAAGCTTTGTATAATGACTTCCCTTTCTCCCTCTGTATAGCGCTCTCGGAGCCTAACACCGTAGCACCACAGGTTCCACAATGATATTGTATATTTACCATACCCGTTATTGAAAATTTCTTTGCTGTGACATTTACGGCAAGTATTGCTTTAGTTTCAATAATCATCCATATACTGTATTGTTCTGGATGGGGGTTGTTGGATTCAGTGCTCAGGTAAATAGTAGAAACCGTAGAAGCTTAAGCGATATAGCAGCGCTACCTACCATTGGCTCGAAGGTTCGAGCGGCGTGGCCATTACATCCTTCTTCGCCTTTGCATCACGGCGGTAGTCCCGGTCTAGTCCGATAGTGGGCGCGAACAGCAGCACATCATACATCTCCTTGTTTCCGGTATGCCCTTGCCGCCTCGCTTGTGCTTGCTCGCCGCGCGTTCATTGGGGGTGGATACCTTTGCCAGGGGCTCTCTTCGACATGGCGCGTTCTCGCTATGAAACAGCTGTAGAGCTTCAGATTTGCGCTGTCAAGTATATAATAACCTTTAAAAAGGCCGCCTACGGGGCAATTATAATTGAGCTCTTATCCGAAGCCGGAATTTCATCACGTGGAGGATTATCACCAGCAGTATCTGGTTAAAGGTCCGGGTAGCTACTGTGGTCACAGTGGTTGCCAAGTTGCCTATCTGGCCTGGGAGAGGTTAGCCGCAAATGAATGAAATGGCTGCAAATCAATGGATATGGACCGAGAACCGTTGTTGACGGCAAACTAGTCTCGACTGATTCGCGTTCATTTGTGGTAAAAAATCCCGATGGAGGGTGTTGGGCACGGGCCATCCAAGTCAATACAGTCCTGCTACGGCATACCTTGCTCATCGCATCCTACAGAAAGGTCCGGGGGCATCCTGGTCAGAGGGACAAAGGAAACCCCGAGTACATCTATCTTGCTGAACGATCCGTCCGGGCGCTTCTCGATTATGATGAGCTCCTGGTAGCCGTACTGTGGACCGATGGGGATCACCAGTCGACGGCCTTCCTTGAGCTGCTCGGTCAGAGGCGGAGGCACTGCAGATGCGGCGGCAGTGACCAGAATGCCGTCGTAGGGGGCGAACTCGGGCCAACCAGTGTAGCCGTCGCTATGCCGGGTCGCTACGTTCGTATAGCCCAGGCGGGCAAGCCGTGCGGTGGACTCGCGGGCCAGATCGGGAATGATCTCCACCGAACGGACCTGGCCGACCACGTGGGAGAGGATGGCTGCTTGATACCCGGATCCGGTGCCGATCTCCAGCACGCAGTCGTCAGGGCCGCAAGCGAGGAGGTCAGTCATCAGGGCGACAATAAAGGGCTGGGAGATGGTCTGGCCGTAGCCGATGGGCAACGGACCATTAGCATAGGCATAGCGTTGTTCATAGTCCGGGGTGAAATGATGGCGCGGGACCTCTGCCATGGCCGTCATTACGCGCTCGCTGAAGGTGTCGCGTCCAGTCAGCGAGCGCATATACTGGAGCTCTGCTCTGATATCCTCAAGCAGCTTGTGAGTGCCGGATTGCATTAGACCCTTCCCGTCGCTATGGCCGATAAACCGACGCATCAGCTTCGTTAGTGCTTCCGATGTGCAGCAAAGGATAGCTTGTCCAGTACGCCCATCATCACCGTCGAGACCACGAAGCTCAGGTGCATGATCACGTACCATATGAACTTGTCGTTCTGGATCTGGGGCGCATTCATAAAGGCCCGCAGTAGATGGATGAAGGAGATAGCCACGATGAAGGCCGTGATCTTGAACTTCAGGGTACCAGCGTCCAGCTTACCCAGCCAGCCGAGCTTTTTGTCGTCATCCTCAATATCGATACGCGAGACGAAATTCTTGTATCTGGAGAACATCATCACCACTAGGCTCGCTACCAGTACCATGTCGATCAGGGCAAGGATCATGAGCACCATTTCCGATTCCTTACATGGTCCAAATATGGCTCAGAACATGAAAGGCTTCCTGGAGAAACTTCACGCCCAGGGCAACCAGGGCCAGAGACATGCCGGTATAGACCAGGGTCAAGATCCAGCGGCTGGAGAAAAGCAACTTTTCGATCATGCGTTCCAACATAACAGCGGTTACTTTCATCGTTATTCAAATGGGTGACCGGATACGAATTTACATGTGCAGGCATCCCGAGACCACACTCCCCATGACCCCCTGCAGCCTCTAATCTCGCTATCAATGTACGTCCTGTGCCCAACACCTGTCTGATCCCAGAAGCACAGTGACAGGACCGAATGCGCTATAACCCAACACGTCAGATCCCGCAACCAACGCCAAACAGCCCAGGACCACACCCGGACAGGCACGGAGTCGATCGCGGGAAACGCAACACAATGCTTGGATCCATTTTAATCAGACAGCTTCTGAAGAGTTGCTAAAAATTCCCTTTTACGCCCTGGAGGTCAATAAGAGGTTATCCTTAGTGGCGTTTGACTGGCGATTACCTGGCTTCTAGAATGGTTCTATCCGTTTTTCGGGCGCATAGCTCAGTGGGAGAGCACTGTCTTCACACGGCAGGGGTCGCTGGTTCGAACCCAGCTGCGCCCACCATATTTCACGCCGCATCCTATCGCTTGCACTCCAAATAATGTTGTCAAGTGAGCCGTTACCGACACCGCCACGCGTAGTTGGTCGGGTTAGGCGCGCGTGCCCCGGCATGGACCTACCCTCACCCGGCAACCGCATTGCCGATGTCCCGGCGACCACCTACTTCGACTCATTCCAGCACCTAGCTGAGACCACCGAATGCTCGGGAGTGTTCTCAATCAATAACCTGAATCCGTGAGGTTAACTCCAGGGTTGAGCTTTTGTTGATATTAGAAATTGACCACGACATCCGCCGTGATGACCTAGGCAATTTTAGTCCATAGAGTAGAATCGTCGTGTTACCCCTAACTGAGAACACCCCCTATGTCCAAGTCTACAATGAGCATATCCTGCAGAAGAACTTGGCTCATATTCCATTCCTCCTTCAGCGATGAAAAAATTCTTCGCGTCCCATAGACGGCGGATATAGGCATATGGTATCAGTGTCCAGCGAGGTCTTCGGCGACCTAGCTGATCGCAAGGTAGTTGTGGTCGGTGATCTGATGCTGGACCGCTTTCTATGGGGACGGGTGCAGCGGGTCTCGCCGGAAGCCCCCGTGCCGATCGTCGATCTGGAACGGGAAACGCAGTCCCTGGGTGGTGCGGCCAATGTAGCGCAGAACCTGTCTGGACTAGGTCTCCAAGTCTCTCTAGTAGGGGTGACGGGTGCAGACCCTGGCCGCGACCTGCTGCTGGCGGAGTTGACTACAGCCAATTTAGATAGCGATGGGGTGCTGATCACACGGGATCGCGGGACTACCATCAAGACCCGGGTGATGGGCAATCGCCGGCAGATGATCCGAATCGACGCGGAACAGGCTGCTCCCCTGCCAGAAAGTGACCGGGAACACCTGCTCACCGTCGCTGCTGCACGCTTGGCCCAAGCCGATGTTCTGCTCCTTTCGGATTATGCCAAGGGAACCCTCACCGAGGATCTGTGTCGAAGGCTGATCACGCTTGCCCGTGGCTATGGCTTGCCGGTGCTGGTCGATCCCAAGGGCAAGGATTTCGGTCGTTATGCCGGGGCTACCCTGATCACCCCCAATCGTGGCGAGCTGGCCCTCGCCGCTGGCGTGGCTGCACAAGACCTAGACGCCCTAGTGGCGGCAGGCTCTGTAATGCGCAACACGCTAAATCTGGAATCCCTGGTGCTGACGCTGAGCGAACAGGGCCTAGTGCTCATCGAAGTGGACGGAACCTATCGAATACCGGCCACTGCTCTGGAGGTGTACGATGTCTCCGGGGCCGGAGATACCGTCATTGCCACCCTCGCGGCTGGTCTCGCCGCCGGGCTGAGACGAATCGATACCGCCCGCTTGGCAAATCTCGCGGCCGGGATCGTGGTCGGCAAGACAGGCACCGTGCCTATCACGGCGCGGGAACTGGTGGCGGCACTCAACAAGGAGGCCGCCTGCGGGCAGGCGGAAAAGATCTGTGACACTGAGGAGGCTCAAGCCCAGGTCCACCGCTGGCAGGCCGCCGGCGAGCGGGTGGTCTTTACCAACGGCTGCTTCGATTTGCTGCACGTAGGCCATGTGACCTGCTTGGAACGGGCCCGGCGCTACGGCCATCGGTTGGTGGTTGGGCTCAATACCGACGCCTCGGTGCGCCGCCTGAAGGGGCCTGAGCGCCCCCTCATCGGCCAAGCAGACCGGGCGCGCGTACTGGCAGCCCTGGCTGCCGTCGATGTGGTTGTCCTGTTCAACCAGGACACGCCGCTGACGCTCATCAAGCAGCTACGCCCCAATGTACTGGCCAAGGGTGCGGACTACCTGGAGGAGCAAGTGGTCGGGGCTGCAGAGGTCAAATCCTGGGGCGGCCAAGTCGCGCTCGTGTCTCTGGTGGAGAACCGCAGTACCACGAGTATCATCGCGCGCATGAAAGGAAATTGAGTGAGTGCCATCCCGCTCTGGGTCCGCATTGGCATTTTGAATCTGCAGGTTGTAAAACGAAGTGATGGGGGTCCATCAGGAGGTCGGTTTCTCCTTCAAGATCCAGGGCCTAGCACGCTTACACGTCAACGCTTTCTACCAGCAACGTGGAGCGGCAACCGTCTTTCACGTCATCCTTTTGAGGAACTAGGCGCACACCAAAAGGTGTTTATTGACGCGCCGTGCAACCTGGTATTGGTGAACAGCCTACCGGCTTGGGCAAATCGACCACCTTGGTCGCCAGGGTTGATTACCCCAACCACTGGCACTTCGCCCGTATCCTAACCATCGAATTTGTTCACAGCAACCAGCGCGAAGTCTATTCAACTCCGCTGCCAAAGCCATTGATCGAATTACCGATATCTTCCCCACGAGAGAGAAAGATATGGTGCGCTTCTTGCCCTGCGCAAACCCTGCTCAAGAAGATCGACGATAAGCATATCGCCACCCACGAGATCATGGTCAGCACCCAGCCATCCGTAATTCTAATCCAGGATAACAGGGTGGCTAAGCTCTATTCGTTGATCCAGACCGGATAGGCTTCGGTATACAGACCCTGAACCGAGACCTTCGGTAAGCAGCTAAGTTCCAGGCCTAGGCAAAAGACAGCTTCCGCTAATCTACATGGTAGCCATTCAGCTATCTCGCTTTAAGACGGGAGAAACTACGAAGAATCACGCGAATCCACGCGAAAATTAATTCGCGTGGATTCGTAGTTTCGCCAAGTTGCACTTGCACTACGCGGAAATGCACACTTCCTCTCAGAAGTTCGGCGTATTCATGAAAAATACGATCAACAATTCGATGGTGACTTATGTGCAATGATGGAAGATTTGCGGCGGCAACATACCGAATCAGATCAACCGTACCAATTACAGACTTTCTAACCTTGATAATAATGGTCATGCAAGACTCCAAAGTCGGCGGCCATGGCAGCGCTGTCATGGGGCCAGCTGAAGACGGCTATCAAACGAACCTGCGGGTCGAGTAAGAGGATGGATGCTGAATGGTCCACCATATAATCCATGGTACTGCCCACCTCCTCGGAACGCCCGTACATGAGCCCAAGCTCGCGGACAAGGGGTTGGAGCTGATCATGACTACCGGTCGCCCCGAGGAAGCTTGGGTCGAACCGGCGCACATATTGCTTAAGCTGATCCGGGCTGTCCCGTTCCGGGTCCACGGATATGAACAAGAAATTCACTGCCTGTTCCCGCACCGGCTTGCTAATCTCCCGGTTGATGGCGTGGTAGGTCGCCATGTTAGTCGGACAGACGTATCCGCAAGCGGTAAAGCCAATGGACACGAAGGTCCAATGGCCTTTGAGCTCCTTGAGCCCGAAGGGCCGTGCATCTTGATCCGTGAGGGTAAAAGGGGACAAGACTTTGGGCTGGGGCAGCGGGGTGCCTGCTTGCATTGCCGTGATCGGTGGGCTAGTCTCCGCACCGGGACCGAAACGGCTCATGCCGAACCAGACGCCCGCCGCTACGGCCAGTACACCAATCGGAATCAGAAGGCGGCGCAAGCACCCGCCGGAGTTGTGAGTCATGATGAATTCCCCGACGTCTTCGCAATGCCTGTAGCGGCCGCTTGGCGGCCCTGGCGGTCCGGAGTGAGGAGGTGGATCAAGCCCACCAGGACGACGAGCAGCAATGCGGCACCTCCATTGTGGGCAACCGCCACCGCAAGCGGCAGATGGCCGAGGATGTTAGCGATACCCAACCCGATCTGCAAGCACAGGACGGCGGCAATTGCAATGCCCATACCACGTTCGAGGCCGGTCTGCGCCCGCTGTAGGATAACTAGGCTCAAGGTGCCGATATAGAGCAAGACCACGAAGGCCCCGAGGCGATGGGCCAAGTGGACCGCCGTGCGTGCGGCGCTGTCCAAGATCCCAAATTCATAGTCGATCCCTAGGCCACGCCAGATGACGAAGGCCTCACCAAAATCCGTGGGTGGCCACCAGCGCCCCCCGTAGCAGGTCGGAAACTCGGTGCAGGCCAGGGCAGCATAATTAGTGCTGGTCCAGCCGCCAAGCAAGATCTGAACGCTGACCAAGGCGAGCCCGCCCCACACCCAGGGCCGCAGCCATATCAGCATCGGCGAGGGTCGCGACCTGGGACATCCGGACTGGCGTAAGACCAACCACCAAAGCAAAGCAAGGGTCGCGAACCCGCCCGCCAGATGAGCGGTAACAATGGCGGGTTTGACAAGCAGCGTTACCGTCCACATGCCGAGCAATCCCTGGAATATGACCAGCACCACTAACAAACCGGGCAGCCCCAGCGGGAGTTGACCACGGCTCCGCCACGCGCTCAGGGCCAGCAGCAGGATAGCTAGGCCCAGGATGCTTGCCAGATACCGGTGTATCATTTCCTTCCAGGCCTTGGCCGCCTCCACCGGACGCTCCGGAAAGGCGCGGCTGGCCCGGTCGATGGCGTCCGGGGTAGAGGGTGCACCCAACTGCCCGTAACAGCCAGGCCAGTCTGGGCACCCGAGCCCAGCGTCGGACAGGCGTACATAGGCACCGAACAGAATGACCGCAAGCGCCAGCAAGGCCGTCAGCGCGGCAAACCCAGAAAACGCGGGAAAGGTGCTTCGCCTCAAACCTGCTATCCTCATTAAACGAACAAGACATGAATGCTTTCAGGTTGCGTGTAATTATACTCAAACACTAACCGTATCGAAACTAGGTCCTGTTGACATTTAACTCCAACCGACTGTTTTCAGAAGTTAAATAGCCGCGATACCCAAGTAGTTCGCACAGAGGACCCTACGCTAACCATTTGATTATTCTAGATTCCTCTGCGCCAACATTTTCAAATTTCAACATGACCTAGTGGCGACTCACTGCCCAATGATCTTTAATTATCTGGACGACAAAGCAGATTCAGCAGAATCTATCGTCCTATAATCGCGGTTCAACAAGTGGTTCGCATGCAGGCCGGGCCTGCTTTCGGGCCCTGGTCTTGTCCGAATTCGGGGAGCTTCCGCTTTCCGATGTCTTCTTTCGAGTCCAACGATTTCCCCAGCTTTCAAGTTGCCGATCCCTTCATGGGAGGGGAAACACCCATGCTCGGCGACATTTATATCCGGCAAAGAGGCACCCAGCTAAACTCTTGTTCGCCGGCAGTTTCTCGTGTTGTGCCCTATCGGTTTTCGCACCCGCCGGGAGGCCCATGCCCATCCCGACTGGGACGTCGCCGTATTCCTCAAGGATGGTGCCTCCAACAAAAACACTCTGGAGCTGACCGATGTGGCTTATGATCTGATCGTCGAGACAGGCCAAATGATCCATCCGATTGCCCTTGGCGAGGATGGCCAAGGAGCCAGTCTGTTACTGCTCGACCGGCTAGACGCGGAAGGGATCAGCTTATGACTGAGAATCACGTTGAACATCTCGAAAAGGCTGAATGCCTGTTGCACTAGGCACAAGCCCTTAACGTGGCGGATACTCCGGGAAGTGTCATTCATCTTTCTTAATTACGCGATGTTCCACGCAACGACAGCGGTATTGCTGAAACACCGGAGCAAAGTTGCATTGACCCATGCGGATCCCATCAGGACCTTTAGGCAATTCGCGAAGGACCGGGGGGAGACGGCGCGACACCAGGGACGGGCACTCAATCGTGCGTAGAACTGCGGCTGTTGGCAGATTACGGCATTTGATCTCTGTATATCGATAGTCGCAGAGTGAAGGACCGATCTCAACCACCGTACAGGCAGAAAGCATTGCAATACACCGAAGCAAGCTCGAGAATCCCGGAGGAACTTTCGGGAGGTGGACGATTTGAACGAGACGCAGCATAAGACTACCGGTATCGAGCTTTCAGTAGTCATCCCCGTCTCCAATGAGGAGGCGGTGTTGACAAAGCTGTTCGACCGTCTTTACCCGGTGCTTGATGGTCTCGGTACTACCTATGAGGTCGTGTTTGTCGACGATGCCAGCCGGGATCGCTCCGTGACCTTGCTGCGCCAGCAGTACAAGCTACGCCAGGATGTTACCCAAGTACTCCTACTGCGCGGTAACGTAGGCCAGCATACGGCCATCATGGCGGGCGTTGAGGTTTCCAGCGGCGACAGGCTGGTGGTCTTGGATGCGAACCCACGTCATCCCCCCGAAGCAATACCCCGGCTCCTAGCCGAGCTGGACCGAGGGCACGACTATGTGGGAACTTTTCATCGCCGGCAGCAAAACAGCAGATGGCGGACCTCGGTGTCCAAGGCCATAAATCTCCTGCGGGAGCGGGTAACCCGGATCCGGATGACGGATCCGGATTGTCTGCCATGCGCCTATGACCGCGCGGTCATGGATGCGATCCGGATCGCCGACGGAGCCATCACCCCGGGTCTGGCCTACGTCTATGCAACCAATCCTACTGAGCTCGAGGTCGAAAACACTCAGCCGGCGACAGGCAGATCCAAATACCCCCTTTATGAGTCTATCCCTCCCAACTTGGATCTGATGACCGGCTTCTCGCTGATTCCCTTGCAGCGCTTCTCCCTGGCAGGTATGGGGATTGCTCTGGTTTCCTGTGTCTTTGCCGTCTTACTGGCCCTGCGGCGTCTCGTTATCGGACCCGAGGCCGAGTGTATATTCACCCTGTTCAGCGTCCTATTCTTCTTGGCAGGCGTGATCCTGTTCGGCATCAGCTTGGTGGGTGCGTATGTGAAACGTATCTGCGAGCAGTCCCACAGTCGGCTGCACTTACCCGTGCGGGAGCATCTGCGCCTGCGGTCGGGGCTGGCAAAGCCCGAGGGGTGATCTATCGACTTGGTGTGAGAGCCGGCCTTTGTCAGTGGGTTACGATGTGCCTGGATGAGAGCGCAGTGAACCGCATCAATAAGGAAACTATGAATCACGTGAATCGGCATGGATCAATTTCTACGTGGACTCACATGATTCGTAGTTCTTCCTTCAGGGCAGCCACGACATACGGGTGGGTTGTCCCCACCATTGTTCAGCAATCTCATCTGGTGGGCACCGCCCACCCTACAAAAGTTGGGATCATCATCTGCACCTGGAATCCGAAGTCCACTTCAATACCCGATCAATCCCTCGGGAGGACAGTATCCGACGCAAGCCACCGAATAGGTAAGTGGGGGCAGTGACATAGTAGCGGGGTTTGGGCCGTGGACTTTTAAACGCATGGATCATACTTCTCGAGTACCGCCTAGGGGGTAGGGCAGAGGGCTGGACTAGTCTTTCTCGGAACAGGCACCTTTCCACGGCATGATACTGTTCCCGATAAGAGCTGTGCTCTCGATCGATATGAGCGCGGAATTTCTCATGGCTGTTGGCCCGGGTGCGGCTCTCGATAGGGCCGGGCTCAATCACGGAGACCTGGATGCCGTTGTCAGCGAGCTCCAGGTGCAGGCTGTCTAGCCAGCCCCTCCAGGACAAACTCCCGGGCCAACGGAGGGATCGTCCTTCAAACAGGAAATTCTACCTGTGATCGGTTGAAATCACTTGCTGCAAGCCCCATTGGTCTCACGTTTTACTCAACTGAACTGAATCGGCGAGGTAGCAAGATGCCCTTCTACGAATATCGATGCGAGCAGTGCAACCACGAGCTGGAGGTCTTGCAGAAGATCAGCGATCCGCCCTTGGTGGATTGCCCTGCGTGCACGCAGCCGGCGCTGAAGAAGCTGGTATCCACCGCGGGATTCCGGCTCAAGGGCAGCGGTTGGTACGAGACGGATTTCAAGGGTGGAAAGAAGAAGAACCTGCACGAGGGTGGTGAAAAGAAAGAGGACGGCGAAAAGAGGAAGGATACGGACTCGTCCCAGGATACCAAGCAGGACAAAGGCGGCGATAAAAAAACCCCTGCTGCCGAATCGAAGGCCTCCGCTTAGGAGAACCCATGCTTAGCAAGGAATTCCGCCGTGATACCCTGGGCATTGGGGTCCGCAGCTTGGTCACCGAGTACCAAGCGTTCGAGATAACGAGCGAGAAGATCCACTTCGAGATTGACTTGGGTCCCCAGACCGTATTCGCTCATGATAGTCTCCTGTAGAGTGTGGGGGATGATATTGAGCTCGAACACTCGCCCCTTCACGCTGTTGACGGTTAGGCTGACACCGTCCACGCCGATGGATCCCTTGTGCGCGATGTAGCGCGCGAGTTCCAGTGGAGCCTCGATTCCGAACCGGATCGAACGTGCATCCTGGTGACAATCCAGCACCTTGCCTACGCCATCCACATGGCCACTCATCAGATGGCCGCCAAGGGGCGTCGCTAAAGTCAGGGCCGGCTCCAGGTTTACCCGATATCCGGTCCGCAGGCCCCCGAGCGTGGTCAAGGTCAGGGTCTCGTGGGACACGTCTGCTGCAAAGCAGGGACCCTCGACGCGCACCGCCGTCAGGCAGACCCCATTGACCGCAATGCTGTCGCCGGGGGCAAACCCTGGCATGCTAAGCTTGCCCGTACTGGAGGTCAAGCGCACATCGCCTCCGTGCGGCTCCAGGGTACGGATCTCGCCGATGGCTTGGATAATTCCCGTAAACATAAGTCTTAACCCTGAATTGAGTTCACTCTGAAAAATACGGTTTCTGTCTACAATTCACCTTATTGGTGAAAATACCCATTTTCAATGGTAACCTTAAGGGCTTGGCCCGCATAGCCCAACCGATGATAATTATCAGCAGCTTGTTTTCTCATGAATTCAGTCTGCTTTGATAGCTGCCTGTATGTCCATCAACTCGCAAGGCGGGATAGCGTAGCACGTCCTGCCGCCGTGCCTCTGCGTCTTAAGTGGTCCACATTACCCAACCAATTGCTTCATATCTAATTATCATTCGGTTGCCTTGGGTATTCCCATTAATCGATCTCCCATGGTAGGGGCACATGCAAGTCAGGGTTGTTTTTTCCTGTTGAAACAGGGACCCTTAGGATTCATTCTCCATCTCCCTACCTCTCTCAACTTGAAAATTCTTGCTATTGATACCTCCGGTGAGGCCTGCTCCGTCGCACTCTTGATCGGCACCGAGCTCAGGCAACGCTTGATACGGAAACCGCGCCGGCATGGGGAGCTGGTGTTAACCATGATGGATAGGCTCCTCGCCGAGGCTGGTATCAGCCTGACCCGACTCGATGCCCTGGCGTTTGGCCAAGGTCCTGGTTCCTTCACGGGTGTGCGGATTGCCACATCAGTAGTACAGGGTTCGGCCTATGGTGCGGATCTACCGGTGGTACCGGTATCGACCTTGGCCGCCCTGGCACAGGGGTATTTTCGGTCCGGTGGTGCGCCCCGCGTCTTAGCGGCGTTCGACGCCCGCATGGGGGAGCTCTACTGGGGGCCTTACCGGCTTGGCGACGGGGACCTCATGCAAGCAGGGGGGGTAGAGGAGGTCGCCTCTCCGATGGCGGTTGTGCTCCCGGCAGGTGGTGACTGGAGCGGGGTTGGTAGTGGTTGGGAAACCCACGGCGATGTACTGCGCGAACGTCTGGGATCGCGGCTCCTAACGGTGGCGTCGGATATCCAGTGTGAGTCACAGGATGTCGCAGTACTGGCCGCCGCCGAGTTTGCGCAAGGCCATTGGGTAGCCGCGGAGCAAGCCCGGCCTATCTATCTGCGCGAGCGGGTGACCGGCAGCTAGGGCTTGTTGACATTTAGGCCGTAGATATTCTGTTCCCGAGCAAATCCAATTTTAGGTGGTGTTGTCAGCCGTCTCGGTCGGTGTGTAGAAGCGGCAGATGTCACAGGGTGTTCGGTGCTCGAGCATGGCATGGATGGCATTCAGCAGCTTACGCATGACGGCACAGACAGCCTGGAGCTTGTCGAGGCCGCGTTTCTCAATGGGCTGGGGTAAGGCTATGAATTGGGATCGTGGTGTAAAGCGCTCAGAGCGAGTATATAGAGGGCGATGCGCATGTAGTGGCTGCCGACTCTAGAGAGGCGATTTTTGTCGACACTAGAGA
>Ga0066188_1000085_pt1 | contig 14934 bp, 16 predicted proteins | sample WorMetHERISLAND2_FD_61185 | JGI IMG/M metagenome (GOLD analysis project Ga0066188, IMG submission 61185) | Marine gutless worms symbiont microbial communities from Max Planck institute for Marine Microbiology, Germany - Olavius loisae HERON... | ecosystem: Host-associated > Annelida > Digestive...
CGTCAAGTCCGACATACTGTTTCATGGCTGCTCTCCTTGGGTCGCCTATGGTCCATGGGTTTCGTCACTCACAGGATAGGGAGAGCTGCCACTCCGCGCGATTACGCCATGTGTTATAACGAGTCCCATTGTTATAATCCGAGTAATAGGCGTAGCCTGTGGCCGAAAAGCCAGACGACGACCACCGCTTCTTGGACATCCGTCCCGATGCCTTCACCGACCGCATGTTCCTCGGTGGCATGCGTCTGTCTACGCGCACCAATCTGTTCGTCCTGATCGGCTTCGCTGCCATCGCCGCCTTCGCGGTGATGTTCTTTTATGTCGATCACCGGGTGACCACCGCGTTTGACGCCTGGCGCGGTTCTCAGGACATGGCCGCACTGGTTAATCGGGTCGAAACCGGCGTTGCCAAGATCAACAGTCAGGAGAAGCAGTTTCTTCTGAATAAGGACCCGATGGCGGCGGCCGCCTTCAAACAGGATATCGCCGCCGTTTCGGATGCCTTGGACGATCTCTACAAATTGCCTGAGAGCATCACCGTCCGGCAGGTGATCGCCACGCTCCGTGACGGCCTCGTTCAGTATGAAGAGCAATTCGTCGATGTCGTGAAAGCCGAACAGGCTTTGGGTATCGCCGACGACTCCGGTATTTCACGTCGTTTACAAGAAACCACCAAAACGCTTCAAGTCCGTTTTCGCCGGGCCGGTTACGCCAATCTCGCGGACCAAGTTACGAGGATCAACCGCCAGGGTAAGGAAACGCTGGCGTCGGGGTTCCGCCAGGGAGTCGAGGAAGTACAGAAGCGCTACGAGACGCTGCACGCCTTTCTTGATGGCGCCGAGATTGCGCCACGTGCCAAACGCGATATCCAGGAACTCCTGAAGGCGCATGAAACCGACATGCTGTCGATGATCAATCGCCGGTTCGCGCTCGACACGGAATCCGAACGCTTCAACGATATCCTGGCCTACGTAGCACCGAGCCTGGAACGGCTGACGGCTGCCTCTCGAGATGCGACGCTGGCGGCGACCCTCGGACTCGGCAAGGTGCAAACGTTCGCCCGCTACACGCTTTCCAGTGGCACGGCCGCGACCGTGCTGTGGGTCATCTTCTTCGGACTTTTGATGATGCGCAGCATGACCGGACCAATCCGGTCCCTCGCGCTGGCGTCTCTAAGGTTGGCCGGAGGGGAACGCGGTGTCGAGGTGCCGGGTCGTGGCAACGTTGATGCCGTCGGCCAATTGGCCCGCGCGTTGGACAAATGGATCGAGGACATCGTCGAGATGGACCGCCTTCGCCATGACCTCGACCAGACCCGAAAGCGGCTCGAACACACGATTTTGGAAGCCGACCACAAGGCCATGGCCGCCGCGGCGGCGGCGAAAGCAGCCTTTATCGCCGAGGCCGAAGCAGAGATCGAGCGGGAACCGGTCAAGGAACCGGAACCCGAGGCGCCACCACCACCGCAACCGGTCGTTCAACCCGAGCCGAGACCGATTGCGGCGCCGCCGGAGATCGGCACCGCCGGCGGGCCAATTTCCGCCGTCAGCCAGCAACTGGCGCATTTCAGCGAGTACGTTACCGCCGCCGCCGGCGACGTCGAACGCACCGAAGCGCTCGTCCGCGGCCTTCAAGACGCCACCAACCAGATCGAAATTCTGGGCAGCCTGGTGACCTCGGTCCGCGACCAGACCAATCTATTGGCCTTCCACACGGGCACCCGGGAACCACGCAGCCCCGATCCGGAAAACCTTATTCCATTCAACGAAGATGACCGCAGGATTGCGGAACCCATGCCTGTGGACCGCACCGCTTTGAACCGTTTCGATGCCATTCGCGATGCCACGGAACGGGCCGAAAGGGCCATTCAGGCAGTACGCCTATCCATGGACAACGTCACCGCCATGGCCCACGAAATTGCCACGACCGCGTCCAACCAGGCGCTCGAGGCGACCAACTAACTGCTCAGCCAGTCCGAGTACCTGCAAAACATGTTGGACGACATCGTCGCCAAGATTTCACCCGCGCCGCCGGGGCAGCTTTCCGGCGGGACCCCGACGTCGAGCCCGAATCTAGGCAGCCCGACCCTGGGTCCGCCGCCGCATGGCCAATCCCCGACTAAAAAGCTCTGAACCGCTGGTTTCGAAAACTCTGGTCGTTCGAGTTCAGCTCCGGTTCAGCGCCGCAACGCCCGGCAGTTCCTTGCCCTCAAGCCATTCGAGAAAAGCCCCGCCTGCCGTCGAAACATAGGAGAAGGCCTCCCCAACGCCGGCATTGGCCAAAGCGGCAACCGTGTCGCCTCCACCGGCGACGCTCAATAGTTTGCCTTCCTTGGTCAGCCGCGCCGCTTCGCGGGCGACGGCATTGGTACCGGTATCGAAGGGAGACACCTCGAAGGCACCGAGCGGACCGTTCCAGACGATCGTCTTGCAATTGGCCAGGCGGCCCGTCAGGTCGTCGATGGAAGCCGGGCCGACATCGAGGATCATTCCATCAGCCGGTACCGAGTCGAGCGTCACCTGTTCGTTCGCCGCTCCTTCCGCAAACTCCTCGGCAACCACAGCATCGACGGGTAGCACGATTTCACACCCGGCCTCAGCGGCTTTTTCCATAACGTCGCGGGCCTGATCCGCCATCTCCACTTCACAAAGCGACTTGCCGACATCGACTCCCTGGGCGAAGAGGAAGGTGTTGGCCATGCCGCCACCGATGATCAGGAGATCGGCCTTGCCGACCAAGTGGCCAAGAACGTCCATCTTGGTCGAGATCTTGGCGCCCCCGACCAGCGCCGCCATCGGGTGCTCCGGCGCCTCCAATGCGTTTGACAAAGCCTCCAATTCGGCCTGCATCAGGCGTCCCGCGGCGGCCGGCAGCAGGTGGGCGACGCCTTCCGTCGAGGCATGGGCCCTGTGAGCACAGGAGAAAGCATCGTTGACGTAGAGGTCGGCATGGGCCGCCAGTTGGGTTGCGAAGGCCTGATCGTTTTCCGTTTCCTGGGCGTGGTAGCGCAAGTTCTCGAGCATCACGATGTCGCCGTCCTCCAATCGTTCGACGGCGGCTTCGGCGGCGGGGCCGATACACTCCGTGGCGAAGGCCACGTTGCGGCCAATGGCCTTGGCCATGGCCTCGGCAACGGGCCGGAGAGACATCTCGGGCACGACCTGGCCTTTGGGCCGGCCGAAATGGGAAACGATGACGACCCGCCCGCCGCGGTCCGAAAGATCCTTCAATGTCGGCACGCTACGGTCGATGCGCGTGGTGTCGGTGACCACGCCGTCCTTCATGGGCACGTTCAAGTCACAGCGGACCAGGACCCGCTTTCCTTTGACGTCGAGATCGTCGATTGTCCTAAAAGTCGTCATTGTTTCGATCCTCATGATTTCGAAATCAGGGCGGTTCCGGATCCGATCAGGACGGCACCGGAAACGCGGTTGAACCATCGGGCAACGGCGCTCGAACGGACGGCCCGTCTGGCGCGGTCGGCCGAATAGGCGTAGGCGGCAAGAATACAGCCCACATCGGCGATCAGCAGAACTGTCAGGATCATCATGTCGATGCTCCGCAAAGCCGCGATGTCGATGAAGGTCGGCAGGAGGCCGCCGTAAAAAAGCATGACCTTGGGATTGCCGAGCGTGACCAGGAGGCCGCTCCGGTATGCCGCGCCATGGCCCTTTTCGACGGGAGTCTCGCTCCTACGCACTGAGATAGACCCGCGAAACATACCGATCCCAAGCCATATCAGATAGGCGCCGCCGAGCAGGCGTATGGCGAAGAAGACATCGTGGAATTCCCGCGCGATCGCCGCCAGTCCAAGCAATACGGCAAGGATATAAACCAAATCGCCGCACATGACACCGGCGACAAAGGCCAGGGTCGGCCGAAACCCGCGCGCCATGGCGTGGCCGATCGTGGCCAACACGCCAGGCCCCGGAGCCACCTTGATCAGGATGCTCGCGGCCATCAGGGCGATTACGGATTCGACGGTCATTCCTTTCCCTCGCTATCAACGGATTTTTTAGGGTTATAGGCGCGAACGCAGGGGCTTGCCAGTAACCTGAGTCACATAACGGGAAAGCTAGAAAAGGATTGTTACACTATGACCGGCCGCTGCCGTCTTTCATCAGGGCGTCCAACCGGCGCCGCTCCTCGTCGGTCAACGGGGCTGGCTCGGACTGGACGTTTCCCGCTTCGGCGGCAGTGCGGCGGCGGAAAAAAACGACTGCCCACAACAGGGCCAGAACAGCGATGATGCCCGGGCCGGCCCATAGCACCATCGTCGAACCCTTCACCGGCGGCTTCAGAAGGACAAAGTCGCCATAACGTGACACCACATAGTCGATCACCTGTTTATCGCTATCACCGGCGGTCAGTCGGTCGCGGACGAGAACGCGGAGATCGCGGGCCAACGTCGCATCTGAATCGTCGATCGACTGGTTCTGACAGACGACGCAACGCAACCCCTTGCTGATCTCGCGGGCCCGGTTTTCCAAAGCCGGGTCGTCAAGAACCTCGCTGGGATCAACGGCCAGGGCCGGACTGCATACCAGTACCAGTGCCAGGACCCGAAGAGACCGAGTAATCCACTTCATCCGCTTTTTCCGCCTTTGCGCAGTTCCTCGACCAGAGGCCCGATGATGTCCTTCCACACGTCCTCGGACAAGGGGCCGATATACTTGTAGCGGACGACGCCGTCACGATCGACTAGGAAGGTCTCGGGTGCGCCCGTTACACCGAAGGCAATGGCGGCACGGCTCTTCGGATCGTCGCCGACCAGTGTATAGGGATCGCCGAATTTCTTGAGCCAGGCGGGACCGGCGTCCGGGTCTTCTTCACGCCAATCGATACCGTGAATGGGAACACGGTTCTCTTCATGGATCTGCATCAAGAACGGGTGTTCGACGCGGCAGGCGACGCACCAGGAACCAAAAACGTTGACCAAGGACACCTCGCCCGGCAGATCGGTATTGGCGAAACCTTTGTCGTCGCGGCCCTTGATCGGCTCCAGCTTGAACTCAGGAACCGGCTGGCCTTCCAGCATGTTGGGCAGTTTCCGCGGGTCGAGCGTGAGCCCAACGCCAAAATACCCGGCGAGAACCAGGAACCCGACCAGCGGCAGGATGAACATCAAGCGATTTTTCATTGGTCTACCCATTCCCCGGCCGGTTCCGCGCATACACGCGCTCGGTCAAGAAAGCCAACGGTTGCCTCATCGCGCCTGCAACGAACCGCGTTACTCTTTCTCGTTTTCACCTTTCCACTGGCCTGACTTCTTGATGGCGTCGGCCACCTCGGGCGGCATGTAGTTCTCGTCGTGTTTGGCGAGAACCTCGTCGGCGACGAAAACGGCTCCGTCGTAGCGCCCCTCGACAACGACCCCCTGCCCTTCGCGGAAGAGGTCGGGAAGGATGCCCTTGAACCGCACCGGCACCGCATTGGCCGTGTCGGTCACCCGGAACATTACCGTCCCGCCACCCGGTTTTTCGACGCTGTCGTCCTCGACCAATCCGCCGATGCGAAGACGCTGGCTGGCGGTCGGCTTCTTGGCGATCAGATCGGTCGGGCTATAGAAGAAGACGATGTTCTCCTCGAACGCGGTCAACACCAAGGCCGCCGCCGCGCCCAGGAGAAGCATGGCGATGCCGACGAAGGTGAGACGTTTATGCTTGCGTTTCATCTTCGACCCTCTCGGTCCGGTCGCGCCGCCGGACATCGAGCCCCTCCAATTCGCGTTCAGTCGATCGAACGAACCGGAAACTGACGATCCACAGGGCGATGAGAACGACAGCGACAATACCGTAGGCCGGCCACACGAAGTGCGCATATCCACCCATGGCGAAGAATTCGGAGACGCCCATCTCAGCCTGCCTTCTCGGTCATTCCGGCACCCGCAGGCGCGTTGGCGTCCGTCTGGTGGACTTGGCGCAAGCGATGCGCGCGAATCTTGCCGGCGTTGACCTCGGCCCGAATCCGCATCAAGAGAACCCATATGTAGTAAGTCTTGAATGCCAGGGCCATTAGGATCAGCGGCACCAACATGCTCGAATGGATAGCCGGTCCGCCCATCTTCACGACGCTCGCCGGCTGATGCAGCGTGTTCCACCAGTCGACGGAAAACTTGATGATCGGCACGTTGACGAAACCGACGAGGGCCAGGATCGACGAGGCCTTGGTACCGCGCTCGGGATCATCGAAAGCGTTGGAAAGCGCCATGTACCCGAGATAGAGGAAGAGCAGGATCAAGACCGACGTCAGGCGCGCATCCCAAACCCACCAGGTGCCCCACATGGGTTTTCCCCAGAGTGACCCGGTGGCCAGCGCCAGGAAGGTGAAACAGGCGCCGACAGGCGCTGTCGCCCGGGCCGCCAGATCGGCCAGCGGGTGTTTCCAGATCAAACCGACGCCGGCAGCAACCGCCAAAGCCGTATAGCAGAACAGCGCCATCCATGCTGCAGGCACGTGCACGTACATCATGCGTACGGTCTCGCCCTGCTGGTAATCAGCAGGAGAATCGAAAAGCGCGAAGTAAAGGGCAGAAACAAACAAAATCATGGTCAACCCTGCAGCCCATGGCTGAATGATCGCGGCCAGGCGCAGGAAACGGGTGGGGTTGGCGAACCGGTGAAACATCTGCATGGGCTAATATAGGGAGATTTCCCGATTAATCACGTCTTCCTATTAAAGGGCAATCGCGCCCAAAACATTGACTCATGTCAAATTGGCCAGGCATTTACGTTTCCAGAGCTTGGCGGATGGCGCCGGCGCCGGCCCACGGGCACAAGGGCAAGGCGGCGATGAACAAACCGCTCAGGATCAGTAGGTGGGCCTTTGCAGGAAAGCCGCCGAGAGCCGCTTCAACGCTACCGACCCCAAAGATCAGGACCGGAATATAAAGCGGCAGAACCAACAAAGACAACAGTACGCCGCCGCGGCGCGAGCCCAGGATCAACGCAGCGCCAATGGCTCCGATCAAGCTGAGCACCGGTGTACCGAGCGCCAATGACAGGATCAGAATTCCGTATCCCTCCACCGGCAGATTCATGAAAACGGCCAAAAGCGGGGTCGCCGCGATCAGGGGCAGGCCCGTGGTCAGCCAGTGAGCGACGATCTTGGCGGCTACCATGATCTCCAACGCCATCGGCTGGGTCGCCAAGAGCTCCAATGAACCGTCCTCATAGTCGGTCTGGAACAAACGCTCCAACGAGAGCATGGCGGCGAGGAGCGCTGCGACCCAAATGACGCCGGAACTGATGCGGGCCAGAATATTGGGCTCCGGACCGACGCCGAAGGGAAACAAGACCACAGCCAACACGAAGAACATGACGACCATGAAGCTGTCCATACCCTGGCGCAGCGCCAACCGGAGGTCGCGCTTGACGACGGCGGTAAATCGATTCACGCCGCCACCTCTTCGCCAGAATACTCACCGACGTTGAGAGTCGTTGCATCCCCGAGGCCGATTTCAGCGTGAGTCGATGCGATGACCATGCCGCCGGTAGCGCGATGTTCGGCGATTGCTTGCACCAAAAGGGCAATAGCATCCGAATCGAGAGCAGTCGTCGGTTCGTCGAGCAGCCAGAGGTCGGCCGGCGAGGCAACGATTCGGGCGAGATTGACCCTACGCTTCTGCCCGGCAGACAGGAACCGGCCCGGTACGTCGGCCAGTCCGGTGATGGCGAAGGCAGTAAGCGCCTCTTCGACCCGGGGTTCACCGTCGCGCATCGTCGCCCAGAACCCGACGTTCTCAGTGACGCTGAGTACGGGCTTCACGGCGTCGAGGTGGCCGACGTAATGGAAACGCCGGTTGTGCGCCTCCGGATCCTCGCGGATCGCTTCGCCACCCCAGGCGATCGTACCGCGGCGTGGCCTGAGGAACCCCGCCATCAACCTCAGTAAACTCGATTTTCCACTGCCGTTGGGCCCGCGCAGGACTAATGCCTGGCCGGGATCGACAGAAAACTCGAGGCCCGAGAAGACGATGCGTTCACCGCGAAAACACAAAAGATCCTGTCCGGAGAATAAGGCCATTGTCTGAAATTCAGGGAAATACGAATCCGAGGGCACACCCTATACCATCAGACCGGAAAAAAGAAGCGGCAGAGGGACCCTCTGCCGATGAAAATCCCGGGAAACGGCTTTGATTTCAATATGTTTGGTAGGGCGGTTTAAGAACGTTCCGATACAAAAAAATCGGCCGGGTTGGTGACCCGGCCGCAAGTTTCGGCAAAAGGTTGCCGATTTAGGGACCAGAGAGGGGGATTCTCTGGTTATAGACGAGGAGGTCTATGGTGACTATTTAGCCATGAGAATATGGCAAATTTATGGGTGTTCTACGGTAATTTCGAGGCTGCCCAGGCCGGCAAGGGTCACATTCCGGACTTCTCCGCGTCTTCGTCCTCCTGGTAGAACCCCATATGCTGGCCGCCGTCGAGCGCGATCATTTGGCCGGTCATGGCACCGGCCTCGAGGATAAATCGCACGCCGCCGCATATGTCCTCGATCGTCACCGGGCAGCGAAGCGGCAATTTCGACCACTCGCTCTCGAATTCCTGATCCGACTGGTGCACACTCGGCAGGGTCGGCCCGGGACCGACAGCATTTACGCGGATGTCGGGCGCCAGCTCGCGGGCCAGTATGCGTGTCAGCCCCCACAATCCGACCTTGCTCACCGTGTAAGACAAAAAGTCCCGATTCAGATTCCAAACACGCTGATCGATAATGTTGACGATGTTGCCGCGCACGCCCGGCGGCAGGTCATTCGCCATCGCCTGGCTGAGGGCGAACGGGGCCCGCAGATTGACATCCATGTGATGGTCCCACGAGCTTTCCGTCGCCGTCAGCGCGTTGTCGTCCTCAAATAGGGACGCATTGTTGATGAGACAGGTGACGGGGCCGAGGGCCTCAGAGGCCAATCCGATTAGGGAGGAAGCGGCGTGCCAGTCGTTGAGGTCGGCGCCAAGAGCGATCGCGTTTCCGCCGGCGCGCTTGATCGTATCGACGACGCTTTCGGCCTCTTCTTGCGACACGTGAAAGTGAACGGCGACCCGCCAGCCCCGCGCCGCCAGGTCGAGGGCGACGGCCCGGCCGATCCGCCGGCCGGCACCAGTAACGACAACGGTTTCGGGGGTTTCGCTATACAAAAGACCACCTGGTCCGGTGTCAGCCGATCGAGGCCATCAGCTTCTCGACCCCGTAGGTCTGAGCCCATACATATGCGCCATAAAAGACCAGCAGCACGACACCGGCCGGACGCAAGATCCGCCAACCCCAGATCAGGATCGGAATCATGAAGGCCGATGCGGCGAGCATGACCCAGATATCGAAGATAACCACCTGTCTGGCGACTGGGATAACATCCATCATCGCAGCGACACCGCCGACTCCGAGGATATTGAACAGATTGGATCCGACCACGTTGCCGATGGCGACGTCGGGATGGCCGCGCAGCGCCGCGATCCCTGAGGCAGCCAGCTCCGGTAACGATGTTCCGATGGCGAATAGGGTCAAGCCGATCACTTCCTCGGAAACGCCGAACGTGCGCGCAATTTCGACACCGCCCTTGACCAGCATGTCGGCACCGAAGGCCAAACCGGCGAGGCCGGCGATAACAAACGCGATACTCATCCACAGGGGCCGGTGGTCCCCTTCCAGTTCGGTGACCTCCTCGATGATCTCCTCGGCCACGGTCGGGTCATGGGTGTCGCGCCAGTAGGTGGAGCCGATGAAGGCAAAGAAACCGATCAGCAGCAGAACGCCTGAGACCCAATTGAGCGGGCCGTAGAGGCACAATCCGGCAAACAAAATGCTGCCGATGGTCAGCACGGCAGCGTCCAGCTTGCTGGCCGACGTCTCCTCGATGATTGGCCGCACCAGAACCGTCGCCCCGAGAATCAGCAAGACATTGGCGATGTTCGAACCGACGATATTGCCAATGGCGAGACCAGCGGCGCCGGCGTTCACGGCGTCGATGGTCACGACCAGTTCCGGCGCCGACGTACCGAAGGCAACCACGGTCATGCCGATGACCAGCGGCGAAACACCCATCTTGTCGGCGAGGCTGACAGCGCCTCGCACCAACAATTCGGCGCCGCCAATCAAGATGACGAAACCGACAACAACCTGAACGTACATCATGATGAGCGGGTGATCCTTTCCGGAATATGGCTGAATTCGTTCACGATCATCGAGTAGACGTCACGCTTGAAGGGAACGATGATTTCCGGAAGCTCCGAGAGCGTAACCCAACGCCACTCGGAAAACTCGGGTTTCCCGTGATGCTCAAGATTGAAATCCCCGTCTTTCCCCAAATATCGAAGCGCAAACCACTTCTGTTTTTGACCCCTGTATTTGCCACCCCAGGACACGCCGCGAAGGTGATCGGGCAGATCATACGTCAACCAGTCCGATGTTTCAGCAAGGAATTCAACTTGGTCGATGCCGGTTTCTTCCAGGAGTTCGCGTACGACGGCTTTTCTGGGGTCCTCGCCCTTGTCGATACCACCCTGCGGCATTTGCCAGAAATTGCGAACGCTTTCATCGGATTTCGGAATGCGTCGACCGACCCAGACCTTTCCTTTCGCGTTAAAAAGGGCGGCGCCGACACACGGCCGGTAAGGCAGCGCGTTCGCGTCCTTTTTCTTTTTCTTGGATTTTTTGGCCGTCATTCAATGAATTGTTTGTTGGCGATGGCGGAGACCGGTACCAACGTCAGTTTCCTTTGTTGCAGGCTCCGTGTCCAGATCAACAAACGGTCGATGGTCGAAGGGTAGGCATGGGCCGTACCGATGGCCGTCGACTCCTGTTTAATGATGGTTTCCAATTGCTTGAGCTTACGGTCAAGGGACTCGCGAAGCGGTGGCTCGTCGAGCAGGACGTTGCTGATGGCCTTCGGCAGATCGATTTCGGCGGCGATTCCCGGCGCCTCTGAACGCGAGGTGCCGCCGTCAACAAACATCAGGCCGCGGTCCTTGATTTCCCGGAGGATCGGTCTCAACTGGCCACTGGCAGAATTGAACTTCGATCCCATGATCGTCAGCACACCAACGTATCCGGAAAACCGATCTTTCAGGCGTCGCATATTGTCGCTGACTTGCAAGTTGGTGCTGAGCGCCAAAGGCCCAGCATCCTCGGCCGGGAAATTCTTGCTTTCCATCGGAAGTTCCAAAAACACCTCGTGGCCGGCCAATCGGGCCCGCAACAACCAATCGTTCAGGTCGCGGGCATAGGGAGAAAACGCGAGGCTGATTTCACCCGGGAGTTTACGAATTGCAGCCAGGGTAGCGGCTCGGCTGAACCCGAGTCCCTTGACGATGATGGCCACTCGTGGATTGGGGTCGCGGTCGTCGAACGGGCGGGCATACACCTCCCAGGGCAGACGTCCGTCGGCACCGACCTTGGGCAACGGCGGCCCCGGCAAACCGACGACTTCTTCCAGCAAATTCTGATCCGGCGCCGAAGCGAGGGGAACGGCGTCTTCGAGATTGGGGATGTCCTGGTAGGAAACGGAGGTTACCTGCGGAATAACCATTCCCTGACCGGCAGCGAGTCCGCCGCCGGTACGCGCGTTCAATGATCCCGATTGCAGGGCCATGACCGACGTCATCTTCTTCGGCTTGGCCAAGTCGGTTTGGCTGTCCTCGGCGGGTTGACCCGCCTGATCCGCCCCGGCGTCTCCGGTTGCTGTCGGAGCGGCCGTCAACGGTTGCTGTGACGGCGGCGCCTGTTGTAATGCCGCACCGGACTGTACGGCTTCGTTGAGCGAAGGTGTCGTTAAAGCCTTCGGCCTCCCCGTCGTCGGGGGCGGGGCCAGGGCAACGCTTACTCCCCCCTTTGGTGCGCTTGGCTGGCTCTCTTCGGCCGTTTGTTCGCCCCCGTCACTGAAGAACCAAAAGGCGGCGCCGCCGACGACACCGAGCAGGAGCACACCGGCACCGATACCAGCGAAAAGCAGCATGCGTTTGGGGTCGCCCCCCGCCTCTTCTTCATCCTCGAAGTCTTCGTCATCGAAGTCGAGGTCATCAACGGTGTCATCGCTGGCGTCCGCAGCGCTCTCTTCCTCTAAATCGTCATCGCCGAAATCAATGTCGTCAGGATCGTCTTCGAACTTTGGGATATCGTCGACGGCATCGTCATCCACCGCCTGCATTTGTGCGTCGAGTTCCGTTAGGTCGGCACGGTCCTGGAAATTCTCCATGGACTCGGCCTCGATATCGTCTTCGATTTCGATGGCCAATTCCGTGTCGTCGTCAATGACCTGCGTCCTGGGAACGCCGTCATCGTCATCGCCTTCGAAATCACTGGGATCGAAATCGCTGTCGTCTAATTCATCTTCGTCGTCGTCTTTTTTACGACTGAGGAATTTCGGAAGTTTCACCGCCTACCTCGGAGACAGTCGGTCGAATCTATCGGGTCATCTTGCACCAGCCTGCTGGCTCGCCGAAAACAACGCCACCCCGCGCAAGAGATCGAGGGCACGCGTCAACTGATAATCCTCGACCTTGGTTTCCGTTTTCGTCTCATCCGACTCGCCTTCAGCCGGTTTTCCGGACCCGCCGTTTTCGTTTTCCAGGGCGCCCCGCAAATCGGACTCGCGTCGTTGATCCCCTTGCTCGATGGTCTCGACCCGGGCCGGTTCGACGACGATGTCGGGGTCGATTCCTTCGCCCTGGATCGAGCGACCGGACGGCGTGTAGTAGCGGGCGGTCGTCAAGCGCATGGCGCCGTGGCCTGGCAGCGGCATGATCGTCTGAACGGACCCCTTCCCGAACGACCGCGTGCCTAGCACGATGGCGCGATTGTGATCCTGTAGCGCACCGGCGACGATTTCGGAGGCGGATGCGGAACCGCCGTTGATCAGGATAACGACTGGCTTTCCGTCCGCCAGGTCGCCCGGTTTGGCGTTGTAGCGGTGCGTGTCCTCGGCCTCGCGCGACCGAGTCGAGACGATCTCGCCCCGTTCCAGAAAAGCATCCGACACGGCGACCGCCTGATCGAGAAGCCCACCAGGGTTATTGCGAAGGTCAAGGACGACACCCTGCAGGTCGTCGCCCAATTCCGCATCGAATTTGTCCATGGCTTTCTTCAGGCCAGTTTCCGTCTGTTCGTTGAAAGACGTGATCCGCACATAACCGACCTTGTCCTCGAGGCGCGAACGAATGGACGTGATCTTGATGACGGCGCGCGTAATCGTCACGTCGAAGGGTTTGTCGACACCCTGCCGGCGGACGGTCAGTTTGATATCGGTTCCCGTGCGGCCGCGCATCTTTTCGACCGCTTCCTGAAGTGTCAGTCCCTGGACACTATCGCCATCGAGATGCGTGATAAAATCCCCGGCCTCGATCCCGGCCCGATAGGCGGGCGTGTCATCGATCGGTGAAATCACTTTGACGAAGCCGCCCTCCATCGTCACCTGAATGCCAAGGCCACCGAACTCTCCACGTGTATTGACCTGCATTTCCTGGAAACGCTTGGCGTTCATGTAGCTGGAGTGAGGGTCTAGCGACGTCAACATACCGACGATGGCCGCTTCGATCAGTTCTTCGTCCGTCGGTGTTTCAACGTAGTCGGCACGCACCCTTTCAAACACGTCACCGAAAAGGTTAAGGAGGCGATAGGTCTCCGCACTGTTCTTCGTATTCGCCGCGTCGACCGCATGGGCCGTAACCGCGACGAAATTCAACGAGACTGCAACAGCTACACCGGCCAGCCACAGCACGCTTCGAGGTTTCATCCGCTCACCTTATCCTTTTCTGTCTTTCCGCCACGTACCGCCAGCCACGGAAGGGGGTTAATCGGTTGGCCTTTGCGGCGCAATTCAACGTAGAGCGTAGGTTTACCGCCGTTCTCATCAGAGGCGTTCCGGCCCATAATGCCTACCGGTTCGCCAGCAAGGAACCATTGTCCGACGGTTCCGTCCAGTCGTGTCATTCCGGCGAGAAGAGTATGATATCCCTCGCCATGTTCGATGATCAAGAGTTGGCCGTATCCCCGGAACGGCCCGGAGAAGGCAACACGGCCTTCGTAAGGCGCAATGACCTGGGCGCCGACGCGCGTTTCAAGCGTGATCCCTTTGTGGGTGAGCCCGCTCGGGCTCTTTTGGCCATAACGTGCGATAACCTTACCGACAACGGGGAACGGGAGCTTTCCAAAGACGTCCTCGATCGGTCTTCCAGACAGCCCCGGCGGCGGGCCTTGTGTTGTGGCGGCCGACTGCGTGCCACCCTTTGCCGCTTTTCTGGCCGCTTTACGGCGTTTTTCGCGAGCCGCCTCCAGCCGGGTCATGAGTTCACGTAGAGACCGGGCTTCGGCGGCCAACGTTTTCATCTCCTGCTCTGCCGCTTGGCTTTTGGCGACTGTCCGGCGGCGTAAGCGCGATTTCCGCCCGAGGAGCGTTTGCAACAATTTCCGCTGTTGAGCCAGGTCTTTTTGCGCGGCATCCAACTCCAAATGCCGCCTTTCCGCCTCATCGTGCGTTTCGCGCAAAGCGGCCAAATCGTCACGAAGAACAACGGCCCTGCGTTCCAGCTCGGGTATCGCAGCCCGCAAAAGGATAGCGCTGCGGACCGTATCGCCCGGCGTAATCGGTCGTGCAATCAAGGCTTCAGGCGGGTATTGGGCGACCCGTTGCAATGCCGTCAGCACGACACCCATCTGCTTGCGGCGTTGATTGAGGGTTTCCCGCTTTGACTGCAGGTCATGGTTCAGCGTTTCCAGCTGCTGGGTCAGGTCACTGATCCGAGCTTCATGGTCCTGGATAAGCCGCGCCGCCGATACCAGGCCTTCACGCAGGCGAACGATGTCGCCTTCAAGGTCCGCCGCTTTCTTTTTGGGGCTGTCCTAGCTAAGCGAGATGCTTGGGCTAGGATTGCAGGATGTATGCGAGAAGAAGCCGGCTCAGTGGTTGGAAGCGTGATCGTTTGATGGAGCACTTTGTGGCGG
>Ga0066188_1000086_pt1 | contig 14840 bp, 11 predicted proteins | sample WorMetHERISLAND2_FD_61185 | JGI IMG/M metagenome (GOLD analysis project Ga0066188, IMG submission 61185) | Marine gutless worms symbiont microbial communities from Max Planck institute for Marine Microbiology, Germany - Olavius loisae HERON... | ecosystem: Host-associated > Annelida > Digestive...
GTCTCCTCGGCAATCACCTTGCGAAGCCGTGTGTAAAACGAGGCCGCCGTGTTCCGGTGGACGCCAACCAACTCAGCGGCTGCTCGTGCCGTCGTCCCCGCCACAAAGTGCTCCATCAAATGATCACGCTTCCAACCACTGAGCCGGCTTCTTCTCGCATACATCCTGCAATCCTAGCCCAAGCATCTCGCTTAGCTAGGACAGCCCCATCATCAATATTAGCCTTATAGGCAAGGCCCAGGAAGGCGATGACCGGTTGGCTAAAGGTCTCCGCCGCTGCCACGATTTTGTCGGCAATGGCGGCGGGTTTTCCGTCATTGACTTGGCGCGCCGAGCGAATTAGCGGCGTCGCGTCCGGTGCCGAATGGACGATGAACCAAGGGTCGACGGCAATGCAGTGGCCGCCGACGCCCGGGCCGGGATTAAGGATGTTGACGCGCGGATGGTGGTTGGCGAGCTCGAGGGTTTCCCAGACGTCGATATCCAGTTCGTCGCAGACGAGGGAAATCTCATTGGCAAAGGCGATGTTGACGTCGCGATAGGCGTTTTCGGTGAGCTTGACCAGTTCAGCGGTGCGCGCCGTCGTCGTCAGGCACTGGCCGTCGACGGCGACCTTGTAAAGCTGGACGGCCCGCTCGGCACATCTCTGGCTGATGCCGCCGATGACGCGGTCGTTGCGCACCAACTCCATCAAGACCTTGCCCGGCAGCACCCGCTCCGGACTATGGGCGATCTGGATGTCGGCGTCGTCTCCGGCGGCGTGCGGAAAGGCGAGGTCGCTATGCGCCGCCGCCAGCTTTTCGGACACCATCTCGGTGGTGCCGACGGGCGACGTCGATTCGATGATGATCAAATCACCGGCCTTCAGCACCTGTGCCAAACTGTCGACCGCCGCCTCGATGAAACTGAGGTCGGGCACGCGGCCGTCGGTGAACGGCGTCGGCACGGCGATGATGAAGGCATCGGCCGGCTCAGGCGCCGTACTAGCACGCAGTTTGCCGGTGGCGACGGCGCCGTTGACCAGGATGTCGAGGTCCGGCTCGATGATGTGGACCTTACCTTCGTTGATGAGTGCCACGGCCCGTTCGTCGATGTCGACGCCGAGCACGTTGAGCCCTCGGCTGGCCAGGACCGCGGCGGTCGGCAAACCGACGTAGCCAAGGCCGATCACACAGACGCTGCTGAACGGTTCGTTAGACTGCCGGTCCATGGCGAAGAGCCTCCAGAATTCGGGCGCTGGCCCTGCCGTCCCCGTAAGGGTTGTGGGCACGGCTCATGGTCGCGTAATGATCGTCATCGTCAAGCAATCGTTCGGTCTCCGACGTGATCCGGTCTTCATCGGTACCGACGAGAACCACGGTGCCGGCTTCCACCGCTTCCGGTCGCTCGGTAACGTCGCGTATGACCAGGACAGGTTTGCCCAGCGACGGCGCCTCCTCCTGAATGCCGCCGGAGTCGGTAATCACCATGAAGCTCCGGTCCATCAGGTAGACGAAGGACAGGTATTCGGCCGGTTCGACCAAATGCACACCATCCCGGTCGCCGAGAATCCGATTGACTGGCCCTTGGACGTTGGGGTTGAGGTGGACGGGATAGACAATTTCCACGTCACCACGATCGGCGATTCGGGCCAAAGATCGGCAGATCCGTTCGAACCCGTCTCCGAAGTTCTCGCGGCGGTGGCCGGTGACCAGGATCAAGCGCTTGCCGTCGTCGAGAAAATCGAACTTCCGCTGCAGCTGATCACGCCGCTCCCCGGGTTGGCGCACGGTGTCGACCGTCTGCAACAGGGCGTCGACCACCGTGTTTCCTGTGACGACGATACCCGCCTCGCCGACGCCCTCGCGGCGCAGGTTGTCTGCAGCCGATTGGGTCGGCGCGAAATAGAGGTCGCAAATTGCGTCGGTCAGCTTGCGGTTCATCTCCTCGGGGTAGGGAGCGTAGATGTTTCCCGTGCGCAGGCCCGCCTCCACGTGTCCGACCGGGATCTTCCGGTAGTAGGCGGCGAGCGCCGCGGCGAAGGTCGTTGTCGTGTCCCCATGCACCAGGATTCGGTCCGGTTTCGCCTGGTCGAGCACATCGAGCATGCCGATGAGTACGGATTGAGTGATGTGGGCGAGGTCCTGGTCAGCTCGCATGATGTCGAGATCGAAGTCCGGTTCGATACCAAAAATGGCGAGGACTTGGTCGAGCATCTGGCGGTGTTGGGCGGTGACGCAGACGAGGGAGTCGAAACCATCATCTTTGCGCAAGCCATTGATCACCGGAGCCATTTTTATGGCCTCGGGACGGGTTCCAAATACACTGAGTACTCGTATGTGGATGTAGAAACGGTCTAAGCCGAAAAGAAAAAGGGGCCCACAACTCACGGGTCCACCCGCGCCCGATGGATATCGTGCGCTACGCGAAAGGGCAAGAATTGGTTTTGTCCCAGCACGATGTCGGCCTATCGTATGAGAAACCCGGGCGCAGGCCGGGGTGACGAATTCCGGTTCAAGCCGGGACAACTAACGCCGGTTCAAGCCGGGGAAAGGGATGGTGCGTCAATGAAAAAGACATGGGGACTTTTCGCTGTCATAGTCATCGCTCTGTCGAGCGGTGCCGCTTCTGCTGGCGCCTTGGAATTGGCCGCGCATAGAGCGTTTTATGCGTTGGAGATCAAAAACAGCCGCAACAGCAATTTCGCCGACGTCAGAGGTGCCGTGCGCGTCGTGCGAGAGCGGTCCTGTGAGGGGTGGATCTCGGAGGAAACCGTGAGAATGGCCGTTGAGACGGACCTTGGCCGGGTCCTTGAACAGGGTTTGCATTTCACCGGTTGGGAGTCGTTCGACGGTCGGCACTACAGGTTCGCGTCCCGCGCACGGTCGAACGCCGAAATGCTGGAATCGCGGGGATCCGCGCAACGCGGCAAGAGTGGGGATGTCGGCGAGGTCACCTATCGGCTGCCCAGCGCACAAAAACAAACCCTCCAGCGCACAAAAACAAACCCTGCCGCCGGACACGTTCTTTCCGTCCAACCTGGTCACCTGGGTCATCGCCAAGGCCAAAGCCGGCGAGAAACGCCTGCAGGCCCATTCCTTCGACGGTACCGACGAGGAGGGGGCCGAATTGATGGTCATCTATGTCGGCAAGGAAGAACCCGCCGACATCACCGGAAAAAGCGGTGACCACGAGTTGTTGTCGGGGAAGGCCTGGAACGTCCGTTTTGCGGCGTTCGCCATGGACAGCACCGCTGCCGAGCCATCCTATGAATTCGAGGCTAAGCTGATAGAAAACGGGATCCTCGCCGAGGCGGTCCTTGATTTCGATGAATTCACAGTCCTGCAACGCTTGGTCAAGATCGAAAAAGTCGACATCCCGGAATGTTGACGGGATACATCAGGCGCCGGTTGTTTGCAGGCCATGATGTGACTAATATCCCAACAGGTAAATGAGTGGGCCGAGGATTGCGAACATGCGGCGTGGACGCACCATGATCGGGTTGTTTGGGAGGTCGGCCGTTTGGCTGACGTTCGTTCTTGCCTTGGTCGCTGGCGACATCACGAATGCTCGTGCCGAACCCGGGTTCTCCGGCATGCAGTTACAGGGCGTTGGCGACCGGATCGCAAAGGCGCTCGGCATAGGTAAACCCACAGGCGTTCTGATCCGCGATGTGGCCGTCGGAGAGGCGGCGGCGATAGCCGGACTCAAGCGGGGCGATCTGATCGTCGGTTTCGCCGGGACCCAAATCGATACCTTTGACAACCTGATCAAGACGGCGGTGAAGACTTCGGTCGGGCAGGTAGTGGACGTCGAAGTCTTGCGCGACGGCAAGCGGGTCGAGGTCAAGATGACCCTCGGCCGCAAACCGCCGACATGGAAAGTGACAAGTGGCGCTGTCGCGAATCTGCCCAATGCCGGCCTTACCCTGGCCGCCATAACGCCAAAGATACGCAAGCGCTTTAATCTGCGCTGGGGTGCCGTCGGGGTCCTGGTTACGCTGATCGATCCCGAACACGCCCAGCGGACGGTCATGAAACGGGGTGATGTCATCGTCCAGATTAACCAGAAGGACGTCTGGCTGCCGAACCAAGTCATCACCGCCTATCAGGACGCCAAGGCGGCCAAACGCGACCGGTTGCTGCTCCTGGTCGAGCGTTTGGGAGCCTACGAATTCATGCTGCTGCCGGTTCGCTGACCGCGCCGTTCCCTCATCCCGTCATCACCGCATTGCGGCGAGGCAGAAATCAGCTGCCCCTGGATTTGGCGATCAGGCGACGAATAGTCGCAATATCGACGGCCCCGGGGACCAGTTCGTCGCCGATGACGAAAGCCGGCGTGCCGGTGATCCGGAGGCTGTCGGCCAGTTCATAGGTGTCGCGGATCATCGCCTCGATTTCCGGCGAGCCCATCTCCTTGGCAACGCTGTGCGGATCGGCGCCGGCATCGGCGACGGTCTTCATGATCTTGTTCATGGTCATACCGCCTTTGATCGCCAGAAGCGCCGCGTGCACGTCCATGTATTTCTCCGGCTCGAGGCGCCAAACGGCCAAGGACGCCTTCGTTGCCATCACCGACTCAGGTCCCAGGATCGGGAATTCCTTGAACACGTAGCGGACTTTCGGGTCTGACTTCATGACCTCCATGAGGGCCGGGAACACGCGTTTGCAGAAACCACAGCGGTAGTCGAAGAATTCAACGATGGTCACGTCGCCATCAGGATTTCCGCCGACAGGCGACGCCGGATCGCTGATCAGTTTGTCGCGCGATGAGACCAGATTTGCCTTGGCCCGTTCCTCTTCTTCCCGCGCCATCCGATCCTGCAGGCGTTTGATCGACTCCATCACCACCTCCGGGTGGTCCATGATGTAGCGTTCGATCATCTTCTCGATCTCGCGGCGCTGGTCACCGCTTAGCCCGTCCTCGGCGGATGCCGGCACAGATGAGGCCAAAAACGAAAGGGCGAGTATGGAAGCGGCGAAAAGCGGTCGGAGGAATGTCGGCATGAATACGATATCCGGCAATTGGTTCAAGAGCTGGCGCGCATCATCGAATGTCTGGCGCCCGGTTTCAAGACAAGGGCGCGAATATCCCGAACCTCTCACAGAGAAGTGAGACGTATCAACGGGATAGCCGGAGCCCGCCTATGGCCATGGTTTGCGGTGTCGGAGACGGTTGCGATACGACCCCGATGAATACGACCCGCGCCGCCAGAACGTCGTCATTCGGCCAGGACTCCCGGAACAGGCGGGAAAGGTCGAGGGAATCATCCCACCACGAGCCGGCGTTCTCGCGGCCACCGCGTGCCGTGTAGTGGACCTGCCGGCGCCCTTTGGCAGCCGTTGTAATCGGCGACACCATGCCGCGTTGCAAAGCCGATTTCCCCCACAGCACGGAGATCAGACGGTCGTGCGCCGGGAGCCCGCGGTTGCCGCTCATCGTCGCCATCAAGCCGGCCAGAAAACCGCGTTTCTCGTTGTCTTGCGGTTGGCTCCGGATACCGGCGACGATGCGCACCGGGTGAACTTCCGCCGCCCCCTTGTGAACCGACCACGCCCAGTGGAGGAACGGCGTCACGGCCAGATGGGCATCCGTGCGCCTGGCGACGAGAAACGCCGACGCCCCGCTGGTGACCCCGATCATCGGGTACCCAGTGGCCCGGCCGCCGGTAACCTGGGTTGGTGAAACATCGCCAGTCACGATCCAGTCCGGAGGCAAGTTTTCGATTTCGAAACGCCCGGAAAGGGGCAGCACGTCAAGTGTCTCGCTCATCGGAACGGCGGCGGGTGGCGCTGAACAAGCGCCGAGGAAACCCAACGCGGCGACTGCCAGATTCCGTATTTTAAGCCCTCGGAACCCGGTTCCGCATTTTCGATCCGCCGAAATTCTCATGCTCCGGGCCCAGCGGGCGCACCGGATCATGTATCCCGTCATTTCTCTTTATTCTTTTTTCTCGCCATGCCGTTGGCGGCAAGCGAAATGTCTTGAGCCTGAATCCATTCGCGCGAGCCTTCCGGAAAATACCGTTCCGCCTTACCGGCGTGAAACTGGGCGACATCGGCCTTGCCGCGGATCAGGGCCTCTTCCGCAAGCGCCAGGGAACTGCGCCCGATGTCGCCCTTGCGGCCATAGCCGATGGATAGCTGGCGCCAAAGCATGGCTGTTCGCGGTTCCTTGGCGACCGCTGCTTCCAGATTAATGATCGCCGGGTCGATGAACGCCGGATCGTTGGTCTCCAACTCGGCCTTTGCCAGTTGATAAAGGATGACCGGCGAGGTCGGCAGCAGGTCGGCGGCTTTCCGGTGTTGCACGATGGACTCCCGGACCTGCCCGCTTTCGAACAGGATTTGGCCCTTCAATTCGTGGAAGTAGGGGTCGTTAGGGTGTTCGGTTATCAGTCCGTCCATCAACGCAAGAGCCTTTTCGAAGCGGGCTTTCCGGTGATGGGCGACAGCCCTGGCGTAGCGTGCCGGGACGCTGTTGTCGTCGGCTTTGTAGACCCGCAGTGTCCGGCCGACCGGATTGATGAAGCCCTGCAGCTTGGCCTTGATGCGTTCGTGAATGCGGACGAAGCTTTCGGGTGTCGGGACGTCGGAATAGGGTGAATTGGCGACGTGGTGTTCGATGGTCCGGATGCGATCGGCGGACAGCGGGTGGGTGCGGACGTAGGGGTCCTGGTTGGCCGAACTGAGCAGTTCCTGGCCTTCCAGAACCTTGAGGAATTCGAGCGTGCCGCGGGCCGATTGTTTGGTCGCGTCGAGCAGCTTGAGAGCGGCCTGATCGGCCGAGGCTTCCTCGCCACGGCTGTAGCTGAGGAAATTCCGCATCGCCATCGATTGGCCACCGGCCGCGATCGCCGCGCCAACGTCACTGCGGCCTGTGGCAATCGCGGCAGCACCGCCGAGAATGAAGCCGAGGATGGCGGATCGCGAGCTCTTGGCGATCGCATCATGCATGCGGGTCAGATGGCCGCCGGCGATGTGACCGGTTTCGTGGGCGAGCACACCGATGATCTGCGAGGCGTTTTCGCTTTGCATGATGAGACCGGTGTGGATGAAAAGATTCTGCCCGCCGGCGACGAAGGCGTTGAGGGAATTGTCCTTGACGATATATATGTTAACCGCGTCCTGGTCCAAACCGGCGGCCGCGAACAAGGGGGAGGCAAAGGCCCGTATGGTATTTTCGGTTTCCGCATCACGGATTACCGACAGTCCTTGGGCGCTCGCAAGGCGCGGCGCCAGGGCCAATACGGAGAACAACGATATGAAAAGAAATACGGCGATCCGTCTCAACACGAATTTCGCCCTCGACGACGATTGTTTGTGCGTCGGCCCAACAACGAGCCTCAGGAAGCGTAAACGCCGCTTGGGGTGGCGTCAATTCACGGCACTCGCGATAACGTTGTCGTTATCGGCCTGTTCGACTTTCGGTGGCGACGAAGAAAACCAAGTTCCTCTTGGCCGGGTCGGTTTCGTTAAGGGTTTCATCGGGGGGATCGCGGCCGATGAACCGCGCGCCGTCCTTATCGGACGGGACGTGCTTTCGGCGGGCGGTTCGGCGGCCGACGCGGCAACGGCCGTCTATTTTGCCATGTCCGTTACCTTGCCTTCGGCAGCGTCGCTCGGCGGCGGCGGCATGTGTTTGATCCGCGACCACGAAACGCAGGCCGTCGAGGTGCTCGATTTCCGGGCGCGCCCGCCTTCAAGCAGCCGGCCCGCCGGTCTGCGTCCGGTTGCCGTGCCCGGTAACCCGCGCGGGTTCTTCGCGCTTCATGCCAAATACGGTCGCTTGAAATGGGGCGAATTGCTGCGTCCGGCTGAAAACCTGGCACGCTTCGGCACACAGGTCTCCAAGGCGTTGGCAGCCGATCTTCGTATCGCCGGACGCCTGCTCGGCAACGACCCCAGAATGTGGGGGGCGTTCAAAGGTGACGACAACAGGCTGGTCCGCGAGGGCGGGTTCTTGGATCAATTGGAACTGGCCGCGACGTTGGGGCGGCTTCGATCCCGCGGCGGCGGCGATTTCTACTCCGGACCGTTCGCGCGTCAATTCGCCCAGGCGGTGACGGATTCCGGCGGCGCCCTCAATTACGACGACCTTCGAGCGTTCGTGCCGAAATGGGGTCGACCGATCACGGTTCCGTTCATCCGCAGCACCAACCTCTACTTTCCGGCCGGCACCGGCGATGCTGGGCTGATCGCCGCCGAGATGATGGCGATGTTGAATGTCGATGACGCCTATGAAGATGCCGACGGCGGCGAGCGTGCACACCTTATCGCGGAAACGGCCGAGAGAGCGTTGGCCGAAAAACAGCAGTTGGCGCGCTCTGGCGGATCGGTGGCCGGCAGTGAAAGGGTCACGGAAGGTCGTGCGGAACAGCTGATGGGAACCTATAGTTCCGAGCAGCGACGCCCGGTCAAGGGTGCCGCACCGGCCCCCGTTCAATCGGTTCTGGAAGCCGGCGAGGCGTCGCTCGCCGTACTCGACCAGAGAGGGTCCGTCATCGCCTGTTCGGTGACCATGAACCGGCCTTTCGGTGCCGGCATGTTCGCACGCGATTCCGGCGTGCTGATGGCGGCGCCGCCGCTCCCGGGGCGCGAGGGCGTGTCCCTGTCCGCAATGATCCTTGCGAGCACAATCAGCAACAGCGTGTTCTACGCCTCGGCATCCTCCGGCGGCGCCGTTGCGCCGACCGCGCTGGTCAATGTGGCGGCCAAGGTCCTGCTCGATGAGGAATCGGATCTGTCGAGTTCGTTGGCGGCGAAACGAATCCACCATGGCGGATCGGACGGCGTCACCTACGCCGAAAAGGGAACACCGCGGCCGATCCTTGAGGGGTTGGTCCGTCGCGGACACCGAACCGCGCTCGTCGAAAGGCTCGGCAACGTCAACAGCGTCTATTGCTCGACCGGCCTGCCGGCCGAAATCATCGATTGCGGTGCCGGGTCCGATCCGCGCGGCCTCGGTATCGCATCAAGTTCGGATTGAGATGATGGTCTTGAAGATCGCCAAGCGCGGTGCCATTCCGCCGTTCATCGTCATGGATGTCATGCGCGCCGCAAACGAGCGCGAGGCGTCGGGCGAGGACGTTCTGCACCTCGAGGTCGGGCAACCGGGAACCGGCGCACCGGCCGGGGTCGTCGAAGCCGTCCAGGCGGCGCTCGGCAGCGACAAGCTGGGATACACGGACGCCTTCGGCATCCCGCCGCTTCGTGAGAGGATTTCCCGCCACTACGCCGATACCTACGGGGTCGCGGTCGATCCCGGGCGGGTATTCGCCACGACCGGCTCTTCCGGGGGGTTCGTGCTATCCTTTCTTGCGGCCTTCGATCCGGGTGACCGCGTGGCGTTGGCCAGCCCCGGTTACCCGGCTTATCGTAACATCCTGTCCGCCGTCGGTATCGAGGTCGTCGATTTGCCGGTCGGGCCCAACACCAACTTCCAACCGACGCCGGAAATCGTCGAACGGGAGATGGCGTCAAGCGGCGGCCTCGACGGATTGATCATTGCCAGCCCATCCAACCCCACCGGGACCATGATCGCGGAACCGGATCTCAGGCGTTTGGCCGAATTCTGTGCTGCCCACGGAATCCGTATGATTTCGGACGAGATTTATCACGGCATTACCTACGGCGAGCAGGCGCAAACGGTCGCAGCGCTTCTCGATGATGCGATCGTCATCAACAGCTTCTCGAAATACTTCTCGATGACCGGCTGGCGCCTCGGCTGGATGGTGGTGCCCGAGAACCTGCTGCGTTCCGTCGAATGCCTGGCGCAGAACCTATTCATCTCGCCGCCGACCCCGTCACAGGTCGCCGGTGTCGCCGCTTTTGATTGCATGGATGAGTTGGATGATAACGTCCGCCGCTATGCGGCCAACCGCGAATTGCTGTTGCGCGAATTGCCGAAAGCCGGTTTCGAAAAACTGGCTTCCGCCGACGGAGCCTTTTACATCTATGCCGACGTCGCACACATGACCAACGACAGTCCCGACTTCTGCCGCCGGATTCTCGCCGAAACCGGTGTCGCCGTGACGCCGGGAACGGATTTCGATCCGTCTCGCGGCAACCACTTCCTTCGGTTTTCCTTCTCCGGCGAAACCGACGTCATGGCCGAAGCCGCCCGACGCCTACAGGCGTGGGCGGCCGGTTCAATGTCCTAGGAGCCGGATTAACGGTTCCACCAACCGCGCTTTGCCGGCTTCGGTTCGGCATCGCCTTCACCGCCTCCGACGTTGATGACCACGGTTTTCGCTGCCTCGCGCAGCCGTTCGGGGTCTTCCTCGGGTTGGTTCTCCGCGGCTACCGGTTCCGACGGGCTTTCGGTTTCGGTCGGTTCCGGAGCGCTTTCACGAGCCGTCGGTTCCGCCGCATCCACTTCGGGTTCCGGTTTCGCCCGGCGGCGCCTGGGTTTCTTCTTTTCTGCGGATTCCGGCTCACCAACGGCCGGCATATCGGTCGTTCCCGCCTCGGCCTGTTCCACCGTTTCGGACGCCGTTGACATTGCCTCCTCGGTGTCTTCGGCCGCTTTCTTCGCCTTGCGGCCGCGTCTTTTACGGGCTGGAGGCGCCTCCTCTTCACCGGCCTCGACAGCCGAGTCTTCGTTTGCCGCTGGTTTCCGTCGCCGTCTGCGACGTTTCGGCTTCTCTTCCGCTTCGGCCTCACCTGCGCCGCTTTCGTCGGGGAGCGGGATCACCTCGGCCTCGGACTCCGCCGGCGCTTCGAGAAGTTCGGGTGCCGCGGGCGCCTCCAACAAAGCCGGTTCACCCGCCGGTTCACTCGTTGGTTCCGCCGTCGCTTCGCCGTTCTTTTGCGTCTGCGACTCCGCTTGCGTGCCGTCGTCGGCCGGTTTGCGCCCACGCCGGCGCCCGCCGCGGCGTCCTCGCCGCCGCCGTTTGCCGCCGTCCTCGTCGTCGCCGCTATCGGTTTTTTCCGTGCCGCCGGTTTCCGAAACGGCCGCACTTTCCTCTTGCGGCGTCTCTTCGCTTGCCTGATCGCTATCGCCGCGCCGCCCGCGTCGCCGTCCGCGCCGCCGCCGGCGTTTTCCGCCTTCTTCTTCCGACCCTTCGCGTTCCGGCGTCTCCGCTCCGCGGCCCGACGGCGCCCGTTCGCCTGTGTCGCCATCGCGTTCGATGCGGAAGTCGGGCGGGATCAGGCCGTCGTCGTTCTCGATCAGGATCGTCGTTTCGTAACGCTGTTCGATCTCGGCCAAAGCCGTCCTTTTTTGATTGAGAAGATACAGCGCAACCGCCGTCGGCACGAAACAGGTGAAAGTCTCGGCCTTGCGTTTCATGCACTCCTCTTCGATGCCCCTGAGGACGTGAAGGGCCGTCGAGTCCGTGGATCGGCGGATGCCGGTGCCGGCGCAATGCGGGCAGGGCTCGGAACTCGTTTCGATCAGACTCGGGCGCAGCCGTTGGCGCGACAGTTCAAGCAGGCCGAACGGGCTGATGCGTCCGATCTGGATACGCGCCCGATCGGAGCGCATGGCGTCCTTCAACTGGCGTTCGACCCGGCTCTGGTTGCGGTTGACTTCCATGTCGATGAAGTCGACGACGATCAAGCCAGCCAGATCGCGCAGTTTAAGTTGCCTCGCGATCTCCTCGGCGGCCTCCAAGTTGGTTCTGAGGGCCGTTTCCTCGATGTTCCTCTCACGTGTCGCCTTGCCCGAGTTGACGTCGATCGACACCAGGGCCTCGGTCGGGTTGATGACGATGTACCCGCCCGACTTCAATTGCACTTCGGGTGCGTGGATGGCCGCCAATTGGTTCTCCACCTGATAACGCTGCATCAGGGGGACGCCGGATTCCTTGTCGGGTTGCACACGCTTGGCGTGGCTCGGAATCAACAGCTTCATGAAGTCCTTGGCGCGCCGGTACCCGTCTTCACCGGCCACGATGACTTCGTCGATGTCCTTGTTGTAGAGATCGCGGATCGAACGTTTGATCAGATCGCCTTCCTCATGGACCAGGCAGGGCGCGATCGATTCCAGGGTCAGTTCGCGGACCTGGTGCCACAGCCTCAGCAGGTACTCATAGTCGCGCTTGATCTCGGACTTGGACCGTTTGGCCCCGGCCGTGCGGACGATGACGGCCATGCCCTCCTGGGTGCCTAGGTCGCCGACAATGGACTTCAGGCGTTTGCGATCGTTGGCGTTGCTTATCTTTCTGGATATACCGCCGCCGTGCGCTGTGTTCGGCATCAGCACACAATACCGCCCGGCCAGCGACAGGTAAGTCGTCAAGGCCGCGCCCTTGGTGCCGCGTTCCTCCTTGACCACCTGCACCAACAGGATCTGGCGGCGTTTGATGACCTCCTGGATCTTGTAGTGGCGCCTCAGTTTCGCCGGGCGCCGGGCTTCGACCTCTTCCAGATCGTCACCGCCCAGCGTCTCGACGCTGCCTTCTCCGGTGCCATCGTCTTCGTCGCCGTCTTCGGTCAAATCGGCCTTTTGTTCGGCAATCAACGCCTCGCGGTCGGCGACGGGGATTTGGTAATAATCAGGGTGGATTTCGTTGAAGGCCATGAAACCGTGGCGGTTGCCGCCATAATCGACAAACGCCGCCTGCAGCGACGGTTCGACACGCGTCACCTTAGCCAGATAGATGTTTCCCTTGAGTTGCCTACGTGATTCGACTTCGACGTCGAAATCTTCCAGGCGGTTTCCCTTGACGACGACCACCCGGGTCTCTTCCGGATGGGATGCGTCGATTAGCATGCGTTGGGTAGTCATATGGTGTGTAACTCCAAAGCGCGACTTTTCCCAGGGCCGACCGGCCCTCGGATCCGTCACCGCTTGTTCCGATCGTGCCGGAGGCGCTTGCGATCAGTCCCATCGCCGGCATTGCCGGTGATGGGGAGGTGTCAATTTCTCGCGCTGCTCTTACCGACACTGAAAAAACTCCCGAGGCCCAACCTCGAACCCCATTCAAGTCCCGCGGCCCCGGATACAAAAGTATGCGGATAATGGCCCAAAATCGGGACAAAACCTTTCGCGACGTTCTCCCCGCCGGCCGCGAACCCGTCAGTCGTTGCTGGGCCGATACAGGCGGATTTTCAAATCGTCACTTTGTTAATCTAACCGTAGGAATTTGGTTCGACAATCACCTTTGTTCAAGGGGATCGGCTCGATCGAATATTCGTTCCAATCCGGGCGGTCGGCATTGCGGTGACGATGATGATTGGAGGTCTGACGGAATTCACTGTATATTTGGTCGAGTTTAGGAGGGATTGCCCAAAATGTTGGGGGTAATGCGGTTTAAACCTTGGCGATGGATATCCGCCGTTTCGATGCTCGTTGCGATTGCAGTGGCGATTGCGGCGGTACCGAAGACGGTCGGCGCGGCCGAGGCAATCGTCACCGACGTCCGGGTCGGCCCTCACGCCAAGGCGACGCGTGTCGTCTTTGAGATCAGCCGCCTCGTTCCGTACCGTATCTTCATGCTCGGCAATCCCAGCCGCGTGGTCATCGATCTTCCGGAAGTCGGTTGGCGCCTGCCTCCGCGGCCGTTGCCGCAACGGGTCGGTGTCTTTGAAACCCTGCGATACGGTCTCTACAAACCGGGCAACTCCCGTGTCGTCGTGGACCTGAAGTCGCCTGCGGTTATCGGCAAGGCCTTCCTGATGGGACCGTCCGGCACCCATGGCCATCGTATCGTCGTCGACTTGAAGCCGGCGACGAAGCGGCAATTCGCCAAATTCCTGAAAACAACGCCGATCGAGGTAAAGCCCGACCAGCCCGGGGCCGTCGCCAAGCCTGTTGTGGCAAGGACAAAGACGCCGGTGGTTGCCGCCGCGACGCGGAGCGTTCCCGGCAACACTAAACGGGCCGTCACGACGGTCAGGCAGCCCTCATCACCGAAAACGGTCAAGGTTTCGTCCGAAACAAGTGAGCGAGCGGCGGCTTCGTCCTTCCGGTTGGCACCACGAAAACCGGCGCTGCGTCCCGACAAGGCGAAACGCGTGGTCGTCATCGACCCGGGGCACGGCGGACCGGATCCCGGAACCATTGGCCTGTCCGGCTCCTACGAAAAACACATCACGCTGGCCATGGCCCGGACGATACGCGACAAGCTCGAGGCGACCGGGCGCTACAAGGTTGTCTTGACCCGCGACCGCGACATTTTCATCCGTTTGCGTGACCGCATTCAGATCGCGCGTGACTCCGGCGGCGAGCTGTTCATTTCGCTGCACGCGGACTCGATCAAAAACCGCAGGATCAGGGGGCCGTCGGTCTACACGTTGTCCGAAAAGGCCTCCGACAAGGAAGCCGCGGCGCTGGCCGAGAAGGAGAACAAGGCGGACGTGATCGCCGGTGTCGACCTGACCCACGAAAGTCCGGAAATCGCCAACATCCTGATCGATTTGGCGCAACGGGAATCGACGAACCAGTCGGTCCGATTCGCGACCACCCTGCTGCCGCAACTGAAAAAGCAGACCAGACTGCTGCGTAATTCACATCGTTTCGCCGGATTTGCGGTGTTGAAAGCACCGGATATTCCCTCGGTACTCGTTGAAATGGGGTTCCTGTCGAACCGCGAGGACGAGCGCGCCTTGCGCAGCCAGGGTTACCGCAACAAGTTGGCCATTGCCGTGACTCGTGCTGTCGACGGGTATTTCAGCCAGGTCGAGGAAGCGAGCCGGCGTTAAAGCCCGGGCGAAGCGGTATTATCCATTGTTTGCGCCACAAGGCGGCCATAATCTACCGATAAGCGATTACCCGGTGCCACTCTTGTGATAAAGGTTATGGGGCTGTCCTAGCTAAGCGAGATGCTTGGGCTAGGATTGCAGGATGTATGCGAGAAGAAGCCGGCTCAGTGGTTGGAAGCGTGATCGTTTGATGGAGCACTTTGTGGCGGCGAC
>Ga0066188_1000091_pt1 | contig 14132 bp, 13 predicted proteins | sample WorMetHERISLAND2_FD_61185 | JGI IMG/M metagenome (GOLD analysis project Ga0066188, IMG submission 61185) | Marine gutless worms symbiont microbial communities from Max Planck institute for Marine Microbiology, Germany - Olavius loisae HERON... | ecosystem: Host-associated > Annelida > Digestive...
TGCTTTCGGTCTCATAAGTGAGGCCGTGACGAAACGAAACTTCCATCGCGAAACCTTCCAATCACTATGGGAGAAAAGTTCGCGAATTTGATTACGTATGTCAAGTTTACAATCACGTGCTCATCATTCATACCCTTACCAGTCGTTCCGGCGTTTCGGTTTTTTTTATCGTTTTCGTTGCCGCATCTTATCGCCGTCCCATTATTGATGGAAGCCTTACAACGTGTACGGTTATTAACCCGTGTTAGGTGTTTTTCAAATTATTTTTCGTAGTTTGGGGGATGCGGGTTTCTTCGAAGAACCGTCGCACGGTCGGCCAGTGCCCGACCATCAGGTTGTGCGAGGTCGAGCGGGCCTCGTAGATCGAACGGCCCTCAGGGTGGGCGAGCACATATTCCCGGCAACGGGTCGAATACCGCGCGAACCACGGGTCGCGCCCGGAATCGAGGGACAGCAAGACCTCGTCGTCGCTCATGCCGTCGCCGCCAAGCATCTCGTTGCACGAGCCGTTGATCAGGACCCGGCCGCGGATCTTCACCGGGCCGGCGTAACCGGCGACCGTTCCCGCACCCTGCGAATGGCCGATCAGGAAGATGTTGGCGGGGTCGACCCAGGTGAGCGCGGCGATGTGCTTCAGGGCATGGTTGATTTCGGCCCGGCGCATGGCGGCCACCTGCGGGGCCAGGGCGACGTCGACGGTTTGGTTGGCGAAGCAGTATTGCGGCCGCGCGCGCGCGAAGGAATCGGGGGCGATGACGACGAAATCGTCAAGGGTCGCCAGCTGCTCGAGGTGGCCGCGGCCGGTGATGCGGATGCCGGCGCAACCGTGAAAGTAGACGATCACCGGGAGTTTGGCGCCAGGTTGGGCCTTGGCCGTCAGTTCCTCGAGGCGGGCGCGGGAGAAGTTGGGCCGGTCTCGTTCGGCCTGTTGCCGGGCCCGTTCATAGGCGGCCGGGAAATCGAGGCCGAAGTCTCGAACCACGTTTCCGGCGATCCGCACGTCGGCCCGCTCGAATGTCGGCGCCACGGAACCCGTCGTCACACAAGCCGTCAAGGTCGCGGCCACGACGGCCCCCGGCAGCAACCGTCGGAGGCATAGCCCGAACATCATGGGCTGATCATAGGCCGTCGGTGATGCGCGCGAAACTGTCGAAGCGTCCGGTCTCGGACCAACTGTGCAGCAGGTAGATGGGGGTTTTCTTGAGGCGTTTCGGGTAGTCGCCCTGGCGGACGTCGACGGCAACGCTCGGCATGGTCGTCGCTGTCCGGCCGCCGACCTGGGCCCGGCCGAAGCGGTGGGAGTGCCCGCAAAAGACGTGGGCGATTTGCGGGTGCTTGGCGATCGTGGCGGCGAATGCGGCGGGTGCCGCGTCCGTCACGTACTGGTAATCATCGGTCGGGCTGATGACCCGGAACGGCGGATGATGCAGAAAAATCGCCGTCGGTGCGTCCGGGCGTTCGTCGAGCAACGCATCCAGTTGTTGCAGCCGTTCCTCGGTGAAGTTGCCCTTGTTGGCCTCGAAACTGCGGCTGTCGACGGCGACCAGGCGAACGGCGAAATCCTCGACAGCGTAGAGTACCGGTGTATGTCCGCCGATCAGGTCGCGCACCGGAAAATCGAAGGCGTCGACCATTTTGCGTCCGTCGTCATGGTTTCCGGGGACTGCGAAAAACGGGATGCCCAGGGGTTCCAGAATCTCGAAGGCCTGGGCATATTCCTTGCGCTTGGCATGCTGGGTCATGTCACCGGTGTGGATGACCACGTCCGGTTTCGGATCGAGGCTCCGGATATCGGCAACGCAGCGCTCCAGCGCGGCGCGCCTGAGTTTCGATTTGGCGCCGCCCTTGCCGGGCGACATCAGGTGGGTATCGGTGATTTGTGCGACGATCATGGAGGTCATTCTACCCATACCGATCGCCGCCGCCAGACTCGCGAACGCCGTCGAAACCCGGGTCTGGCCATGGCTTCCGCTCCCCGCTACGATTGCCGGGAAGGGGATGGTTTTTCCACTCGTCGGCGGGTTCGGAAACGTCATGGGCGTCAAATCCAAGAACATCACGCGCGTCGAAAGACTCGTCGATCTCGAGGACCGCTGGGACCGGTTCGGGCACAAAAGCGGTGTCCTGTGGTTCACTGGACTTCCCGGTTCCGGCAAGTCGACCCTGGTCAGCCGTTTCGAGAAGGTGTTGTTCGAGATGGAATACCAGGTGGCGGCCCTCGATGGCTGGGAAGCGCGTACGGGCCTCAGTGCCGACGTCGACTACTCGCGCGAGGGGAGGGGCGAGAACATCCGACGGGTCGGCGAGCTGGCGGCGCTCTATGCGGACGCCGGTTTCATCGTCCTGGCCGCCTTCCTGTCGCTTTACCGGGCGGACAGGGACCGAGCGCGGAAGGCGTCCGGCGAGTACTTCCATGAAATCCATCTCGACCCCGGCATCGAGGTCTGCGAGGCGCGCGATCCGGACGGGCTTTACGCGCTGGCCCGTGCCGGCGAAATCGAGGGCTTCACGGGCGTCGACGCCCCCTACGAGGCGCCGGAGAACCCGGAACTGCGGCTCGACACCGGCGCCCTTACCATCGCCGAGACGCTGAGCGTTTTGACCGAGTACGTAGACCACCGCTTCCGCCTTGATTGAGCCGTAACCGCCAATTTCCCGGGATAATGGCCGAACCGCTATATGCCATCGCGCCTTGAATGGCCGCGAATCTTCATATTCGATTTATGTAAAGTGTCGATGGTGATCTGTCAAACGGGCCTGGAAACGGACGGCCCGTTCGGCCGATGAGAAGGGGTGGTCGCTCCGCTCAGACCCCGGCGTGGTCCAGGAGAACCCGAGCCGCATCCTTGGCGTCCTCGGAAGGGGCGTCCGAATGGCCCAGGTGGGCAGTTACGATGGCACCTTCCTTGAGCAGAAGGAGTCGCCGCGCCAGCCCGTCCGGATCTTGGGCGCCGGCCTCTTCGGCGATGTCCCGAACGGTCTGGAAAAACAGTCTCTTGTGCTCGGCCGACTGCACATGGATTGGGTGATCCGGTTTCTGGTACTCGGCAGACGCCTTGACGAACATGCACCCCTGAAAACCCGGTTCGGCAAACCACTCGGCCAGGGCGTCGAACAGCGCCAAGAGCTGCGCGCCCGGTGTCTCGGCCAGTTCCTCCATGCGCCGGAAGATGCGGTTGCGGAACTGCTCATCGCGTAAGCGCAGGACGGCGAGGATCAGCTCCTCCTTGGTCCGGAAATGTTTGTACATCGAGGTTTTCGAGACCCCGGTCTCGGCCGCCAGCGTGTCCATGCCGGTGGCATGGAATCCGTCGCGGTAGAAGATCGACAGGGCCTTGCGGACCAGCTCATCGCGCTTGGTGGGTCGCATCGTCACCTCCAAAGGTTACCGGTCGGTATATACAAGAATATGCAAACTTTGCAAAGGCCGGCAATATAAATTGTTTATTTTCAATTAGATATGTTCAAATAATTTCTCAACACAAAATTTTTTCCAAAAATCCTTTGACAAGATTAACCGATCTGTACATATACTCAGGGCCATAAGTTAACAGATCGGTACACCTTAAGCGATCCCGGATACCGATACCGGTAACGGCAAGCAAAGGAAGAGACGAGGATGCCAACCCTATCGACCCTGCTGTCCCTGAACGCCCTCGGCTTTGCCGTCGCCGCGCCGCTGGCGCTGCCCGAGTGGCAGGGAAATCCGTTCCCCGTAAGCGCTTCGATGGCTGGCTTCGCGATCGACCGCAGCGCCGTCGTCACGCCAATTCCCTCTCCCCCCGTAGCTGCCCCGGCTGCTCCCTCCCGCCTCCCCGGTCGTCCCCGCGCGGCCGGGGAGGTGCTCTTTTCCAAAGGACACAGAAGAATGAACCGCCCGCTCTTGCCACCCTTTTCCGAAGACGCCGCCCGCGCCAAGGTGCAGGCCGCCGAGAACGCCTGGAACACCCGCAACCCTCAGAAAGTGGTCTTGGCCTATACGCCGACCAGCCGCTGGCGCAACCGGTCCGAATTCATCACCGGCCGCGGCGAGATCGGGGCCTTCCTGACCCGCAAATGGCGCCACGAGCTCGACTACCGGTTGATCAAGGAGCTCTGGACCTATGAGGACAACCGGATCGCCGTGCGCTTCGCCTACGAGTGGCACGACGCGGACGGCAACTGGTTTCGCTCCTACGGCAACGAGAATTGGGAATTCGACGCGAGCGGCCTGATGCAACGGCGTATCGCCAGCATCAACGATCTCGCCATCGCCGAGACCGAGCGCAAGTTCCGCTGGCCCCTCGGCCCCCGGCCCGACGGGCATCCGGGGTTATCCGACCTCGATCTCTGAACCGCGACGCAACGACCGCCCGTGGCCCGCAGCGTGAATAGGCGGGTCGCCAGGCCACCAGGGTACCCACGGGTACCGCCGGTCCCTCTCGGCCGGCGATCATCACCACGGGACTATGTCCCAAGAAACAGGAGAAGGAGCTGCATGCCCCGCAAGACAGGAGTACAGACAATGACCAACTGCAATCACAACCACCACAGCCACGATCACCACCACGCGGACGAAGGCAACGGCATCGCGCGCCGCGACCTGCTGACCGCCGGGGCCGCCGCCACCGCCGTTGCCGCCGTCGGCCTGGCCGCCGCACCCGTCCGCGCTTCCGACAATCCGGCCTATGCCGAGCCGGCGGAGCCGGCCCTGCCGCCGTCCACCATGTCGCTCGAGAAAGGCCGCGCCGCGCTTCTGGTCGTCGATCCGCAGATCGACTTCCTGAGCCCGAAGGGCGTGTCCTGGGGCGTCGTCGGCGAGAGCGTCACCGAGCACAACGTGGTCGATAATCTCGGCCGCCTGTTCCGTGCCGCCAAGGCCGTCGACATGCCGGTCGTCATCTCGCCCCACTACTACTACCCGCAGGACCACCGCTGGCGCTTCGAGGGCGCGCTCGAGAAGGTCATGCACAAGATCAGCATGTTCGATCGCGAGGGCCCGCTGGTCACCGAGGGTTTCGAGGGTTCGGGCGCTGATTTCATGCCCGAATTCAAGGACTACATCTTCGACGGCAAGACGGTCATCGCTTCGCCGCACAAGGTCTACGGTCCCGAGCAGAACGACGCCGGCCTGCAGCTCCGCAAGCTCAAGGTCGACCAGGTCATCCTCGCCGGCATGTCGGCAAACCTCTGCGTCGAGAGCCACATGCGCGAGTTCCTCGAACAGGGTTTCGAGGTCGCCGTGGTCCGCGATGCGACCGCCGGCGCCAAGGTGCCGGAGGGTGACGGTTACCTCGCCGCCCTCATCAACTTCCGCATGATCGCCAATGCGGTCTGGGCCACCGACGAGGCCGTCGAACACATCCAGGGACTGACCGGCTAAGCGCCAACCCGAGGGAAATCACCAACAGGCCGTGATCGGCCGCAACACGAAAAGGAACTGTCCAATGAAAACGCTTAAATCCCTGCCCGCCCTGGCGGCCTTTATCGCCGCCGTCTCGTCGGCACCGGCCGCCTTCGCCGTCGACGAGTACAACGTGCCCAACGGAACCACGGTCGGCGGCCACGGCGTCGCTGTCCGCGGCAACGATGTGGTGGCGCTGGCCACCGGCCTCGACGTGACGCCGGGCCAGGCCAGGTTCACCCATGTCCACGACGGGGTTGCCTACTACTTCTCGTCGAAGGCGACCAAGCAGCGCTTCGCCGCCGACCCGTCGCGCTACATGCCGCAGTTCGGCGGCTTCTGCGCTTTAGGCGTGGCGCTCGGCAAGAAGCTCGACGGCAGCCCGCGTTACGCCGACATCGTCGACGGCAAACTCTATGTCTTCGTCAACGATGCCGTCTTTCAGAAATACAAGGAAGACAGGTCGGGTACGCTGGCCAACGCCCGCAAGAAATGGCCGGGCATGCGCGCCGTCGCGGTGTCCAAAGTCAACAGCTAGAATGCCCCATGGGTACGCCCGAGACGCGCCGCTGGCGGTGGCAAAGGCTACCGTCAGCGGCCTGGGAGAAAGACGGGCTCAACCTCCGGCCTCAAAATCGCTTACAATCCGGAACAGCGTTCGAGAAGGAACAGCGGTGGTGAGGAGGAGCCATGAGCGAGACCAATTTCTGCCAGGACTGCCGGTTCTGGGACCCCAGGTGGAAGTTCCGCAAGGAGCGCAGCTACCACCAGGGTAACACCACCGCCGAGATCGAAAACCCGCGCGTGACGTCGGGGCTCCGCAAGAAATCCGACAAGGGCCTGTGCCGGCGCTACGCACCGCAGGCGAGTGCGCTGACCACGGTGTGGATGGAAACGGCGGCGTCCGACTGGTGCGGCGATTTCCAGGCGGCGGAGGGGGAGCCAGCGTAGAGCCTAGGCGCCGCCGAATCCAGTAAGTGGTACCCGGCCATGGAATACCCAGGCCGAAGGGAGTACCATCCCCGGATAGCCGGAAAAACCCGATAAAGACATGGCGGAACAGGCAACAACCGAGGAAGTCGTCATGGCGCTGGTGCGCGAGGTGGCGGCGGAAATGCATCCGGGACGACCGTTGCCGGCCGATGCCGGAGCGGACTCGCTGTTGGACCGGGACTTCGCGCTCGACAGCCTCGGCCGTCTCGAACTGGCCGGGCGTATCGAGGACGCTTTCGGCGTCTCGCTGACCGAGGCGCGCATCGCCAATGCCGAAACACCCCGCGACTTGATGGCCGCCGTCGGCGGTGCCGCCAACCGAGTTGAAACCAAATCACCCGCCGGTGCGACCGCGCCGCCTGCGGCGTCCGAACCGGGGATGCGCGGGTCGGTCGCCCTGCCGGGGCGGGCCCGCACCCTTCTGGATGTGCTCGATTTCCATGCCGGCGAAACACCTGATCGTCTTCATATCCGGCTTTACGACGAGGACTGCGAAAAGGGCGGTCCCGGCGCGACCCTCACATATGGAGGGCTGCGCGAGGCGGCCCGCCGGGTGGCGGCGGGATTGGCCGCGGAAGGCCTCAGGCCCGGCGAGGTGGTGGCCCTGATGCTGCCCACGGGCATCGACTATTTCGCCGCCTTCTTCGGCGTGCTCTATGCCGGCGGCGTGCCGGTGCCGATCTATCCGCCGCCGCGCATTAGTTTGATCAGCGACCACATCCGTCGCCATTTCTCGATCCTCGCCAACTGCCGGGCCCGCGGCCTGATCGCCGGTCCGGAAATGGCCTCCGTTGCCACGCTGCTCAAGGGCGGTGTCGAGGCCATCGACTGGGTCTCCACCGTGGAGGCCTTGGGGCAGGGGACGGACGTGCCGCCGCTGCCCGCCGTGAGCGCCGGCGACATCGCCTTCATCCAGTACACGTCCGGCAGCACCGGCCAGCCCAAGGGCGTGGTCCTCAGCCACGACAACCTCTTGGCTAACGTGCGCGCCATGGGGCGGGCGCTTCGTGCCACCGGCGACGACGTCTTCGTCAGTTGGCTGCCGCTCTATCACGACATGGGTTTGATCGGTGCCTGGTTCGGCAGCCTCTATCACGGCGTCGAGCTGGTGATCATGTCGCCGTTGCGCTTCCTGGCCCGCCCGGAGCGTTGGCTGAAAGCGGTGCACCGTTTCGGCGGCACGCTGAGCGCCTCGCCCAACTTCGGTTTCGAGGCCTGCGTTAAGAGGATTTCCGACGACACGCTCGATGGCCTCGACCTTTCGAGCCTGCGCGTGGTCTGCAACGGTGCTGAGCCGGTCAGCCCGGCAACCATCGAGCGCTTCGTCGAACGGTTCGGGCCTTGCGGGTTCAAGCGCACGGCCATGTTCCCCGTATACGGCCTCGCCGAATGTTCGGTCGGGCTCGCGTTCCCGCCCTTGGACCGGGGTCCGCGTATCGACCACGTGGACCGCCAGGTGCTCAGCCGCGACGGCGAGGCGCGCCCGGTCGATGCCGGTGACGAGACGGCGCAGCCGGTGGTCGGCTGCGGCCTGGCGCTCCCCGGTCATCTGATGCGTGTCGTCGATGCCCTCGGCCACGACCTGCCGGAGCGCCACGAGGGAAGATTACAGTTCCAAGGTCCGTCGACGACTGCAGGCTACTTCCGCAATGCGGAAGCGACGGCGGACCTGATTGACGGTCCCTGGCGCAACAGCGGCGACCGCGCCTACCTGGCCGACGGCGAGGTCTTCATCACAGGCCGGGCCAAGGACATGATCATCCGCGCCGGACGCAACATCTATCCGCAGGAATTGGAGGACGCGGTCGGCGATATCGAAGGCGTGCGCAAAGGCAACGTCGCCGTGTTCGCCAGCGCCGACCCCGCGAGCGGCACCGAACGCCTCGTCGTCCTCGCCGAAACCCGGCGTTTCGACGCGGCGACCGAGGAGCGCATCACTCGCGCCGTCGAGGCTCACGCCGTCGACCTGACCGGGCAGCCGCCGGACGACGTCGTGCTGGCGCGGCCCAACACGGTCCTGAAAACGTCGAGCGGCAAGGTCCGCCGGGCCGCCTGCCGGGAGGCCTACGAAAAAGGCCTGCTCGGCAAGGAAGGCGCACCGCCCTGGCTGCAGGTCCTGCGCTTGTCGCTGATGACCCTGGTGCCGACGCTGCGCCGGGGGTCCAAGGCCGTCCTGGCCAGTCTCTACGCTGCCTACTTCGGGGCCGTTACGGCTCTTCTGGCTCCGCCGGCCTGGGGGCTGATCGCCATCCTGCCGCAACCGCTGGCCTGGTCCCTGGCCCGCTCCGCCTGTCGCCTGATTTTCGGGCTCACCGGTATCGGGGTCAAAGTCGACGGTCGCGACAGGCTGCCGCCGCCGGGCGATCAGGTCGTCTATGTCGCCAATCACGGAAGTTACCTCGACGGATTCGTTCTCGCCCTGGTCCTCCGCCGCCCCGTCGCCTTCGTCGCCAAGCGCGAGCTGCTCGGCCACTGGGTGCCGCGCATCCTGCTGAGCAAACTGGGCTGCCTGTTCGTCGAGCGCTTCGACCGCGAGAAGGGCCTCGAAGACGCCCGCCACCTGGTCGAGGAGGCCCGGGCCGGCCGGGCATTGATGTTCTTCCCGGAAGGGACCTTCACCAACCGCCCCGGCATCATGCCCTTCCAAATGGGCGTTTTCATCGCCGCTGCCGAGGCCGGCGCCCCCGTGGTGCCCATCGCGATACGCGGCACGCGTAGGATCCTGGTCGACGGCAGCTGGTTCCCGCGCCACGGCCGCATCCGCGCCGCCATCGGCGCCCCGATCAACCCGGACGAGACCGCCGACGGAACCTGGCGACAGGCCCTGGCGCTGCGCACCGCCGCCCGCACCCACATCCTGACCCACGCCGGCGAACCCGACATGGCCATGGACCGGGCGGCGTTGCTGGATCACACGCCGGGGGAGGTGTCGGACTCGCCGAAATAGGTTCGGTGTAGATCAGCTGTATGAGCGTTGTGTAGTGTACCAAAACGATTGTTTTGGTTGTATGCTCTTCTAATGCTAGTAAAATCTCAGACCGAATTGCTGGGCCTTTTGCCGCAAATCGTCGAGCTCGCCGACTCGGAAAAAACGGCCTTGAGTTTTTGGCCGGAGAATCAACTTCGCGAAGCGATAGCGCGAGAGCGGCTTTGGGCGTTTGTCGACGGTCAGCGCCTTCAAGGGTGTTTGGTCTACAGTGGTGTGTTTCCTCACGCCAAAGTCCAACTTGTCGCTGTGGCACCATCGGTGCGCAAACAAGGTGTTGCGACCACGCTCCTTCGTAGCCTCATTTCTGAGCTTGAGCGCCTCGGTTTTATGTCAATTAAGGCTGAGATTGCATCAGATTTGCAAGCCGCGCTGGCTTTTTACAAAAGTCTTGGTTTCGAAGAATCTCACCGCCGATCCGGCGGCAAGTCGCGAAACCGTAAAATCATCGTACATGTCCTAGAGTTCGATACGGACACACTTTTTTCGGTGCCGAATGGTCGCAACGTAGATTTCGACCTTGGCTTGAAACGCCGTAGCGCCAGCGAGGCCCCGTTTTATGCGATTGACCTAAACGTATATCTCGACTTGGTGAAGGATAGAGAACACTCCGAAAATGCCGGGAGGATATTTTGGGCCGCTCTCGATCATCAAATTCGTTTGGCCGTCGCAACTGAGTTTGTAGCGGAGTTGCTGCGCAATACAACGAACCACCGGCGAGACCCAGTTCTGAAGCTCGCGATGAGGCTTCCGAAGATTCCATCAACGGACCCGTTGGAACTCGAAGCACTATCCATGCGAATTCTCGGGTTGGTATTTCCCAGGCGCCAATCGGCGAGTGAAATCACCCCGCAATCCAAGAGCGATGCCCGCCACCTCGCGCATGCAGCGCTCGCACGTGCGTCGGCATTTGTTACCCGTGATGGCGCCCTTCTGGCGGCACGCCACCGGCTAGTCACGACAATTGGGATCGACGTGATCGATCTAAAAGAACTCATCGATCTTCTTCCTCCAGAAAACGTCAAGCCCATGAAGCGGGACTCGATCGGTGAAGGGTTTGTGCTGTCCGACATATCTGTTTCCCAATTAAAGGAGTATCTGACTAAATCTCATGTTCCAGATTTGTTTGTCGAAGAATTCTGCGCCGATGAAGATGATCGTACTAACGCGTTTCGGATCGCGTTTCTTCACAAGGACCGGATTGTAGCCGCAGGGACTTTACTAGCGAACCGCACCGCGGAGGCAATTTGGCGAATGTTGGTTCATGGGCGCCCCGACAACCCCGACATCGAGCTTTTTTTAGACCATCTTCTTGATCGGCTTTTACGCAAGTCATGCACCAACGTGCCAGCCGCAATCGAGATGGTTCATATTCCTGGTCAATCGACCGCACACTCGTTGGCAAAAGCGCGCGGATTTGTTCGTTCCAGTACTTCACGAGATTTCACTAAAGTTGCGTTTGGTCGCCCTTTGACGCCGGAGAATTGGTCGAATTCGGTTCACAGCATTCGAAGGCGCACTGGACTAACCTTTCCCAGCGAATTGCCTTTCCAAACCTCTCAAACAGTTGCCGTCAGAAATTCGTCGGGGTCGGAGTTCAGCGTAAAACCATCTGAACTGGGAGATTTGCTCAGTCCGACGATTGTGATTTGGCAGGGAAGGGATGCCGCCCTTGTTCCTATCCGACGGTCCTACGCGGATGAATTGCTCGGAACAAGTAAACAGGGTCGTTTCGATTTTATCGCAAACAAAGACGCATCGTTTTTCTCTCGAAGATGCTACGTAAACTCCCCGAGATTTGCCTCGATAATGAGGCCAGGAAACCCGGTGGTGTTTTATGAGTCAAAAAAGGAGAAATTCGGTCGCAGAGCTGCAATCGCAATCGCCCGCATAGTTGACGCTGTAATTGTGGGAAAAGCTGATATCCGGAACGACAGATTGAGGCGATTGGTTGTTGAAGACGTCGAAGGTTTTTCGGCAACTGACGAAGTACTTTTGACGTCATTTGATAACCTCTTCGAAATAACTCATCCCGTACCTTTGGGGAGATTGCGTGAAATCAATGCAGTAGACGGTGCAAACCTTCAATCTCCTGTCATGATTACATGCGATCAAGTGATCAATATTCTGAGTTGGGGGTGGCCAGATGAGTAGTGCGGGCGATGCGATTATATCGATCAGACCGCATTATGCGGACGCAATTCTAAAAGGAACAAAGACGGTCGAGCTTAGACGTCGAATCCCCTCTATTGGGGACGGTACTCGGCTTTGGATTTACGCCACACGTCCGACTGCGGCGCTTATTGGCTCTGCTACATTGAAAAAGATCATCGAAAAGTCACCCGATGAACTTTGGACACATTGTGGAGACAAAACAGGTGTTGATCGGTCGACCTACGACGCGTATTTCGAAGGTGCGTCGGTCGCACTCGGCTTGTTTTTGTCGAGAGCACGCCGTGTGCCACCAGTGACGATCGAGTGTTTAAGGGAAATATTCGACGGGTTTCACCCGCCGCAGGTTCTCGCTCGATTGACTGAACCCAACAAGTTGTCATTGTTGAACGAAATCGGTGGAATTTAATCAACGCCATGAACTTTCACGCCGGTTTCCGCTACCATCGCCTCTACACGACCGACCCCATCTTCATCCGCCACCTTCCCAAAGCCAAAAAGCCCCCTACTTAACTGGAAGAGGGAGGCAACCGATGAGCCAGCTTGAAAACGCGGGCGCGCCGGAAATCATGGCGTTGCCCTTGAAGGTCTATTGGCAGCCGGGCTGTTCCAGTTGCCTGAAGACCAAGGAGTTCCTGCTCGACCACGGTGTTCCGTTCGAGTCCGTGAACGTGTTGGAGGACGAGACGGGGTTCGAGGACCTGGCGGCATTGGGCGTGCGCCTGGTGCCCGTCGTCGCACGAGGTCCGGTCTGGGCCAACAGGGCGGTCTTCCGGGATGTGGCGAAGGTCGCCGGGTTCGATTACGAAGGTGCCGCGATGCTGAGCCCGGAGGCGCTTACCGAAAAGGTGCTGATGATCCTGGACGCGGCCGGGCGATATCTCGCGCAGATCCCCGACGACAAGCTCGACGTCGTGCTGCCCGGCCGGCCGCGCTCCTACCGCCAGCTCGTCTATCACGTGTTCGATATCCCGAAGGTGTTCCTCGACCGGGTCGAGCACGACGCGCCTTATACGTATGAGGCCCTGAAGTCCGTATTGCCGCCCGACATGGTCAGCAAGGAGGATCTCGCCGATTACGGGCGCCAGACGCGGGAACGCTTCGCCGCCTGGTGGGAAGGCGCCGGCCGAGGGACGGACTTCCGCCAGCCGGGCAAGGTCTACTATGGCGAAGTCACCCTCCACGAGGTCCTGGAACGGACCGGCTGGCACTCGGGCCAGCATACGCGCCAGATCATCCTGATGCTTCGCGAGAAGCTGAGTATCGAACCGGACGGGCCCCTGAACGACTCGGATTTCGACGGCCTGCCCATGCCCAAGAACGTCTGGGACAACGAACGGTCGTTCGGCGAGACGTCCTATTCCGAGACGGCGGAGGCCTGATAAAGACCGGTGATCCGGCTTCGGCCCCGTTGGGCCTATTCGGGATTTTTTTGTTTCCGCATGAACTCGGCCCGCCGCTCGGCATCCATGACGACCTCTTCGGTGACCTCCTGGCCGAGCAGGAACCAGTCCTTCGTTCCGTCCTCATATTCGATGGCAGGGCCGTCTTCGCGGTGCAGGGCGCCGTTCGCCCACCACTGGCTCATTTCCCCCTCGTCGATCACGGCCGGGTCGTCTTCCCGGTGCCGGATCCCATTGATCCACCATTGTTTCTGGCCGTCGTATCTTACCACCGCGGGGCCGTCCTCGCGATGGCATTGGCCGTTCATAAACCATTCCTGAGTGCCATCCGCCTCGATGATGGCCGGGCCGTCGTCTCGGTGGAGCGCACCTTCGACCCACCATTCCTTGGTACCGTCCGGGTGTTCGACGGCCGGTCCGTCCAGGCGGTGTTGTTTTCCGGCCTTGAACCAGACCTTCGATCCGTCCGGCCGTTCGACCGCCGGGCCGTCGTCGCGGTGCAACTCGCCTTTGAGGCGCCACTCGATGGTGCCGTCGCCCTTGGTGTCCTTCTCGGGTGCGTCGGGCGTCTTGGCCATGGTCCTATCCGTTGAATTCCTGTCTCGCCGGTTCGGATGGACGTCCGGACCCCTCTTTTCCGGATCCGTCTCGTCCAGCCGCGATCCCTAATGTGCAAAGAAGAACCCCGTGAATCAAAGCGAATTCACGGAGCGGTTTCTTCGAAAGGTCCGAAAGGTCCGGCGGACAAGCCTGCCAGTTCGGGATACCGGCCGCGCGAACCTGGGCGCGCGCGGCCGGGCCGCTTACGGTTTTTTCGGCGTGACGTACTCGGCTTCTTTCTGCCACGGCTTCCACGTGGTTTCGTAGCCGACGAACCCCTTTTCGTTGGGCTCCATCTGACGGGTGGTCACGTATTCGGTCTCGCCCGTGGGAACTTTGGGTCGGGTTTTCGGTGCGTCGCTCATAAGTCACCTCTCAAATTGGGGTTGATAGGACGGGTTCATGGAAAATCGGGTTCTGTCTTTCCTGGATGAGGGGACCGGCGCCCTAATGAAGCGGCATCATCAATTTTTCATCGATGTCCTGTGTGGATGGCTCCCGCGTTGCAAGGACTTTTTGACGACATGGCGGCCAAATCGGGTACGGTCTTGTGTGCGGCCTGTTGACGCGGTGTTTCTGAACCGCTGGCCCTGAT
>Ga0066188_1000097_pt1 | contig 13868 bp, 10 predicted proteins | sample WorMetHERISLAND2_FD_61185 | JGI IMG/M metagenome (GOLD analysis project Ga0066188, IMG submission 61185) | Marine gutless worms symbiont microbial communities from Max Planck institute for Marine Microbiology, Germany - Olavius loisae HERON... | ecosystem: Host-associated > Annelida > Digestive...
GATCGAGAACCCGCATGATATTCATGACATCCCATCCTGCACAGACTGCTCTTATCGATTGATGAGAATCAGTAGAACTATATGGGGTAAAATATCAAGACCTTAAACTAGGAAATTCCGCTCTTTTCTTAACCATGCACTTAACGTGTGTTGATAGACCCTATGAGTCTATTAAATCCTGCACATGACCGCCCGTTCTTGATAAGTTTTTGTGACGAGTTATATTTCTTCCTCCGTATAGCGATCTCGGGGTTCAAGTACGCTGTAGGCACCGCAGATTCCACAATGATATTGTGGATTACAATACCCATTTGTGCCACTTCTAACACTTTCTTTGCTACACATTTACGGCAAGTATGTACTTGCGTTTCAACAATCATCGTTGGAAACCTCTTGGTTGGAGGAGCACCAAAGATGATTGTTCAAACCCTACTGCGTTATCCTGAGGAGGATTGTTGGAGTTTAGTACTATATAAATAGTAAAAACCGTAGAAGTTCGAACGATTACGAATGAACTACCTTAATCTATCACTCTGACAGATACCACTATCTAAGGATCTTTTCCTTGTTCTTCTCAGGTTTGCGGACAAGAAACGTGATTCGTTCTTCTGCGTGGGTTACGGTCTCCCCGGTTTCGGTACCGGTGGTGGATTCCACCTCCGGGTCTAAAAAATAGAGCAAAGTCATTGGCATCGAATACGACCATCAATGCACATCCTTCGATCCCTAGCGGAGGTATCGCAATTTGGTATAAGGATCGTCGATCTCTTGCCACTCGTTTTCCGGCAGCAGACATGCAACAATCTTGCGCAGTAATTGGGCATCGCCCAGCACCTCTCACTCAGTGGGTGATATTGGACCGCTCCAGGTTCCTGCAGCCTTCCTCGTCGCGCTCCTAGCGCCCATTTCCGTGAACTCGCAATCTGGTAGCAAAAAATGGGGGCTAGGCGACGGGCCATATCACGGGTCGCACGCAGATGATGTAGACGGCATCGCCCTCTCGAAGGTGGACGGGAATGATCTCGTTCTCGGGAAACGTAGAGGATCTCTGCACTGCCACTCTAGTAAAGACGGCCCACGGTGGTATCTTAGGCGGTGATCGATGGCCTTGATGATGTGCAAGACATCCTCCAGCCCTTTCCCCTCTAAGCACACAAAACGTACATGCACCTTCTCGCCGAAAAGGGTGGTGAGGTCTTGCATGTATTCGGCTAAACGCGACATCAGAATCGTTTCTGATATATAGGCGTCGATCTCAACTCTGTATTCGTGCACGTTTTTTTATGGTAGCCGCACACCTAGCAGTATTTTAGCAAGGCAAAACCATTTAGCCGATAAATGAGGATAAGGGTGTTGCAAAAGGCACCAATCTGCATCCTTTGATCCCCTCACACCAATCCCTTTCCCATGCTGGAGAAAGCTTGCACCGAGCGCACCGAGGGGACCTAGAGGTAAAGGTGATTTAAACCGACAGCCCCTCTGGGAGTGCCGGCATCTTGCCGGCATATGGGTACGGGCTACTCGGAGGGGAAAGAGGCCTCCCCGGATCCGCCTATCTTATCGCCACCTGCCACCTAGCAGGCAGCGCTCCCGGCGAAGGGCGTTTGCGACACACCCCCCAAGGGGGCGATGGAGCAAACCGGGCATTACTTTCAATTAGACAAATCGTCAGTGGCACAGTCCACCTACTTGAAGTGACCAAAGGTGCTCAATTCTTGCTTTCATCGACCAGCTTCTTTTCAGGGATCCAGGGCATCGTCGCGCGCAACTTCTCGCCGACCTTCTCGATCAGATGTTCCTTACTCAAACGGCGCAGAGCCTTCATCTTGGGGGTGCCAGCTTGATTCTCCAGGAGGAATTCCTTGGCAAATTCACCGGACTGGATGTCGGCCAGAATGCGCTTCATCTCGACCTTTGTCACGTCGGTGATGACACGCGGGCCACGGGTGAAGCTACCGTACTCGGCGGTGTTGGAGATCGAATAGCACATATTGGTGATGCCGCCCTCGTAAATCAGGTCGACGATGAGCTTCACCTCATGGAGACACTCGAAGTAAGCCATCTCCGGAGCGTAGCCAGCCTCGACCAGGGTCTCGAAGCCATTTTGGATCAGGGCAGTCAGGCCCCCACAGAGCACTGCCTGCTCGCCGAACAGGTCGGTCTCGCACTCTTCACGGAAGCTGGTCTCGATGATGCCCGCGCGACCGCCGCCATTGGCCGAGGCGTAAGCCAGGGCGAGATCGCGGGCGCGGCCACCGGCATCTTGGAAAACAGCGATCAGACTGGGCACGCCGCTGCCCTGGGTATAGGTCGAGCGCACTAGGTGTCCGGGGCCCTTGGGTGCGACCATAATTACGTCTAGATCCATGCGGGGCTCGATCTGGCCGAAATGGATGTTGAAGCCGTGGGCGAAGGCCAGGGCGGCACCTTGCCTAATGTTGGGGGCGATCAGCTCCCGGTAGAGTTTGGCCTGATGCTCATCCGGGGCCAGAATCATGACTAGGTCAGCGTCCTTGACCGCATCTTCGATGGTCTTGACCTGGAGCCCCGCAGTGGTTGCCTTGGTGGTCGACGCCGAGTCGGGACGCAGCCCCACGACCACCGAGACCCCAGAATCTTTGAGATTGTTGGCGTGGGCGTGGCCTTGGGAGCCGTAACCGATGATGGCGACCCGCTTGCCCCGAATGAGGGAGAGGTCGGCGTCTTTGTCGTAGAAAATGTTTATGGACATTGGCGGTTCCTGAGCTGTTAGATTAGGTGGTCCGCGAATTATACCCGTCGCCCGAGGGCTGTGTGGTAAGCAGGAAGCGTCTGTCAGGGCTACTGCCATTAAGTTAGGCCCTGTTAATATTTAACTTTAACCAACTGTTTTTACTAGTCTTCGTGTGCCGGATAGTAACGCCTAATTTAACAGCATTAGCTTCTACTCTACCGGATCGAACGAATAATTTTTCCTATACTCGATCCCAACCTCGGCGATTCCAATTCGTGCACATTCGTTGGTTACTTGTATCCGGTTCAGGCGTAAATTGCGGCAACAGCCAGATCAGCGCCGCCACTTTCGAATCGAACACCGTCTTGCGGGCTGCAGACCGTCGCATTCCATCCATCAGGACGGCGGTAAACCTCCACGCGTTGTGCGTCCTGTGCTACCAGCACATATTCCTCGAGGCTTGCAAGCCTGCGGTAATCGCGCTCGGTGGAATGGGACAGCACCTCTATGATTAGTTTGGGACGCCGCTGTAATAGCCGTCGTCGGTAAATGGTCGGCGTTCTACATGATGGAGATCACGGGTAATAGAAACGTCCTTCACGGGCTGTTTTGATATAGACCTTTACGTCTACCATATAGATCTGATAGGGTTTATCAGGCTAGCTGGTTTATCGCAGCAGGATCGCCATGTCCAACGAAATCTAGCTTGTACACCTTAATGGCGTCCACCATGGCGAAGATCTAGCCGTTGACATATTCGTGACATACTTTGGCGATCTTTTGCCTTCCAAGTAGTCCATGACGGAGATCCAAGCATGCTTTGCTGCTTCGCCCATTGTCATACCCCGAATCGGTACCTTCGCAGGCTGGTGAAAGCTAACCAGCCAACCCCCATCTCGCTATTTCGGAAAGGAGTTTCGGAATCCAGTGCCGGGGATGGCAAAAACAGCGGGGGTTAAACGATGTACGTAAGACCTTATCTTTTTTCAAATGCAGTCGTGCTGACTGTATAAGGTTTGTTTAAGACTCTTCCTGCGTTGCAATAATAATAAATTGTTACTATCTGCTGGCTCATATCCCACTTAACCATATCAACCACTACCAGAACTTAAACGCTAACAATGACGTCAATGTGGGTGCGTTCTCTACTCGCTGATCTCCTACAAGTGCTCCGGTTACGGCTGGCGTTAGGAATCAGAGCTAAGAAGATATGGTTTGGTGATTTACGATAATTTAAAAAAGATTAAGAAACAGAAGAAAAGATGATTTATGGGAGTCGTTATGGATGCCTAATAGCAGGGAAGATCGAGCGATAAGTTAATACTATTGTAGTAATGGAGATTTGGAATTTCCATATCAGGCTAAATGCACTAGCGAAAGATTAATTTCCCCTTTAAAGGGTCAGCCAAGAGGTATGAAAGTTATCGGTATACCCGACGAAAGTGAGTGCGAATGCGATATGTTTGCTCTCTATAGAATGTGGCAGGCACGCATTAAGCACGCCTTGATTACAGCTGGAAATCATAGACGATAATCCGGATTCAAAAATAATAATAACCGAATTGGCATTACTTGGATAAAAACTGGGCTATGAATTTTAAAGATGTTGGTGTCAACTTCACTTTAATTTGAGCTGATTCGCGTTCATTTGTGGAGAATAAAGAATTCCCACGTTTGGTTCGAATACTTAAACTCGCGTAATTCGCGTGATTCGTGGTTTCTCATGCACCGGTATAGCATGCCCTACCTTTTAATCTTGATTCTGCTCGCGGCAGCGGTGGAGGTACACGCCTTCACCTTCAATTTTCCGTTTCTGGGTTCGTTCAACCATAACCAGTGGCCACCACCGGGACCCGAATCGTGGCAATACCGGCCCCAGGACTCCAGCAACGCCCGTGGTATCCCGCCGGGTTATCAACTACCTGGCCAACCACCGGCGGCATCGTCGCATTGGATGCCGGGACAAGCGCCGAACCAGCCATCGGGGGCGGCGCGTCAGCTGCCGAGGCAGAGACCGGGCTACCAGCAATCCGGACCAGGCTATCAGTATGGTTGGCTGGGACAGTATCAGGTGCCTTATGGTCAAGCAGCAGCGCGACGGGTCGAGCCACCGCGGGTAGAGTTGGAATTGAACGACCGTCAGCCCTACGTGCAGGAGAACGTCTTGCTCAAGTTGCGGGTAATCAGTGACCGGAACCTGGCTACTGCTGCCCCGGAGTTACCAAACAGCAACGACGTGCTGTTGCAGAAGATCGGAGACCCCAAGGCGTACTCGCGTACGGGCGTACAGGGTGGCCAGGAGATCGTCAACGAGTTCATCTATATCCTTACGCCACTGCGCGCGGGAACCATCGAGGTCCCATCCCTACGAGTCGTCGGCACCTTGTACGGAAGTGGCTTCGGATACGGACCGACTAACAATCGGCGTTTTGAGGCTACCAGCACGGAGACCACACGCCTGCAGATACGCCCGGCGATGGCATCGGTGCGTCCCTGGCTCCCGCTGCAGGACCTAACCCTGAATGCTACGCTCGACGGCGACCGGGAGGTGGAGCAGGGCAAGCCGGTCACCCTGACCCTGGAGCTCACTGCGGTCGGGGCCACCGGTGACCAACTTCCCAGCCTGGAATCCTTGCTGCGTTCCCCAGACTTCCGGGTCTATCGGGAACAGACCTTGAACGAAGGCTACCTGTCTCAGGATGGGCGGCGCCTTGAGGGCCGACGGACGGAGTATTTCACTCTGGTACCTCGCACCAGTGGCAGGTTGCAACTACCGGAGATCCGGCTTCCCTGGTGGAATGTCACCACTGGAACCAAGGAATACGCCGGGCTACCCATCCATACACTCCAGGTGGACGGTGAGACCGACCGCTTCGGCCTATCTCCTTCGGCTGCGACCACCGGGGGCGGGGGCTTGAGTTGGTTCTGGCTGCTATTGGCAGGAATCGTCTTCCTCTTACTCGGCTACTGGGGAGGTGTCTGGTACCAGAGGCGCACTCTCGGGGTATCCGCTGGGGCGGGTGGAGGCCTGGCACTGCGTGGACGTCTCGGCACCGGTCTAACGAGGATGGCGACGACTGTAGTGACCAGCACCGCGGAGCTAACCAAGCGGATGGACCCCACACCGTTGGTTGGGTGCATCCAAGCGCGTTTGAGCGGTTTCCTGCCGCCATCCACCCAGTTCCTCCGCTGCGTACACGCGTCCGACCAGGAAGATGAACCCACGGCTTGGGCCGAGCGTTTTCAGGACCTGACCCGCCAGCATTTACAGTTCGATACCCAGACCCCGCAGCTGGGTATTACCGGCAAGATCCTGGTATTACGCCCCGGTGCCGATCCGCAACAGCTCGGCCGCCTCATGCAACAACTCGACGGTGCCCTTTACGGTAACCAGGATATCGACTTCACGCGCTGGAAAAAGCAGTTCCACAGTCAGGTCGGGCGTCGGCGTGGGCTTATCAGTTTGAGCGGCAGGGGTTTCCATCTGACCCGAGCCCGGTTGCCCGAACTCAATCCCCAGGCTGTCTAATCACACGAGGACGAGGAATACAAATTAGGGGCCTTAACAGACCATCCATCGAATCCGCCGTATCATGAAAAACAAGCGAGATATCCTGGTTACCAGTGCCTTGCCTTATGCCAACGGCCCCATACACATCGGCCACCTAGTGGAATACATTCAGACGGACATCTGGGTCCGTTTCCAGAAGATGCGTGGGCATCGCTGCTATTATGTCTGTGCTGACGACGCCCACGGTACGCCCATCATGCTGCGCGCCCGCCAGGACCGCATTAAGCCTGAGGAACTGATCGCGCGAGTGGCAGAGAAACACAAGGCGGATTTCGTGGACTTTCGCATCGGCTTCGACAACTACCATTCGACCCACTCGCCGGAGAACCACCACTATGCTTGCCTAGTCTATGAACGCAACCGGGAGCAGGGGCATATCGTCAACCGCACCATCACCCAGGCCTACGATCCGGTGGAGGGGATGTTTCTGCCGGACCGCTTCGTCATGGGCGAGTGCCCCAACTGCGGGACCCCCGACCAGTATGGGGATAACTGCGAGACCTGCGGTGCCAGCTACTCTCCGTCCGAGCTCAAGAATCCCCGCTCCGCCGTCTCCGGTGTCCAGCCGGAGGAGCGCGCATCCGAACATTACTTCTTCCGGCTCGGCGACTTCGAGGCCCAGCTCAAACAGTGGACCCATAGTGGTAGCCTGCAAAAAGAGGTTGCCAACAAGCTCGATGAGTGGTTCGAAGCGGGCCTCAAGGAGTGGGACATCTCGCGCGATGCCCCCTACTTCGGATTCGAAATCCCAGACCATCCAGGGAAATTCTTCTATGTGTGGTTGGACGCTCCCATCGGCTACATGGCCAGCTTCCAGAATCTGTGCGAGCGAGCCGATGGGCTCATCTTCGACGATTTCTGGGATCCTGCTTCGGACGCTGAGATCTATCACTTTATCGGGAAGGACATCATTTACTTCCACGCCCTGTTCTGGCCGGCGATGCTGCACGGTGCGGGGTTTCGCACGCCGACGGCGATCTTCGCCCACGGCTTCCTCACGGTGAATGGGCAGAAAATGTCCAAATCCCGCGGCACCTTCATTAAAGCCCGTACTTACCTGGACCACCTGAACCCGGAGTACCTGCGCTACTACTTTGCCGCCAAGCTGGGCTCCGGTGTCGAGGACATCGACCTCAACCTGGAGGACTTCACCCTGCGGGTCAACGCGGATCTAGTAGGCAAGGTGGTGAACATTGCCAGCCGCTGCGCCGGGTTTATCAATAAGCGTTTCGGGGGTCAGTTATCGCCATACCTTGCCAAATCAGAGCTGTTCGCCGAGTTTGTGCGTACAGGTGCCTCTATTGCCGAGGCCTACGAAGGCCGGGATTTCAACCGCGCCGCACGGGAGATCATGATGCTGGCCGACCGCGCCAATCGATATATCGACGAGCAGGCCCCCTGGGTGGTGGCTAAGGCAGCAGATCGCTCCCAGGAATTGCAGGACATCTGCTCCGTGGGGTTGAACCTGTTCCGGGTCCTGATTGGCTACCTGCGCCCCATTCTGCCCGGCACCGCACAGGCTGCGGAGGATTTCCTGCGCATACCGCCACTGACCTGGAATGTGCTCTCTGAGCCGCTGGTAGACCATGAGATCGGCAAATTCAAGCCTCTGATGACTAGGGTCGAGCCCAAGCAGATCCGAGCCATGATGGAGGCATCCAAAGCGGATCTTGCCGGAGCGGACACTGAGGAGGCTCGTTCCCGTACGCCGCGCACCGAAGGGCATTATCTGGCTCAGGACCCAATCGCGGACACCGTCTCGTTCGGTGATTTCGCCAGGATCGACCTGCGGGTCGCACGTATCGCCGCTGTGGACCATGTGGAAGGGGCTGACAAGCTGCTGCGACTTGTCCTCGATCTGGGCGGCGAGACCCGAACCGTCTTCGCCGGCATCCGCGCCGCCTACGACCCTGCCGATCTGGTGGACCAGTACACGGTCATGGTCGCCAACTTGGCCCCGCGCCGGATGCGCTTCGGGGTATCCGAAGGTATGGTTCTGGGCACAGGTCCTGGCGGCAAGAACCTTTTCATCCTGAGCCCTGACCAGGGCGCGGAGCCGGGGATGAGAATCAAATAACCAGTGTTTCCGTAACCGTTCAACCCCTACTGCGTAATTCCGGCAGGGATTGATGGAATCCAGTGCCATAGATGGTAAAAACGGTGGGGGGCTGAACGATTATGCGTTTCCCAGATCAGTATGGGTATCCGGAGCAGCGGATCAGCCCTCATGAATCAATCCGAATCGATCCCTGACCTGGCCACGCAACTTAGCCAAGGCCTGCACCCGACGAGATAGCTTGGTCAATTGCTACTCGCAATGAATGGAGACAACCCCAATCTATATACCGTGATGGGCCGCAACGAAGGTTAAAGTAGCCTGACAGGCCACTCTGCGCCCTTGTTTGGAGAACGAGCGATTATATAGAAGCACCAGAGATAGGAGCACTAGAGTCGGACCAAAGACTCGGATGGGAAGAAATGATGGGTTGTTGACCAGAGATAGGAGCACTAGAGTCGGACCAAAGACTCGGATGGGAAGAAATGATGGGTTGTTGGATAGTGTTTGAATTTTGTTGTTTTCAGGTATAGAGAACGTGGAGTAAACTCTGGTATTCCATCATTATGATAGGAGTGGAATACCCTTGGTATTAGGGGATGTTGGGATTTAGGAAGGTATACACAGAATAATAATCAGACGGTTATAGCAGGGTCTGCTGTGCGGACCGCTTAGGTGGTGGCCACTCAACACATAAAAACTACGCGTAACTCAGCTGTTTTATGGGGAGAAGAAATGGTTCGCCGTGCATCCCGTGTGCGTGTCTACCTGCTGGACCGTGAATTTACGGCCTGTTTCCTGCCCACCCTGCCTACCCTGCACCAGTTGCTCTATGGACGCAACTCACCCTGCAGCCGATGGGTGACCCGGAGTGTGAGCATAAGATCATGGAGGTCCTGTATCCGCATTTTGCATACCAACCCGAACACATCCTAAGGTCGGGGTGGCTACGAACTGGTGAGGGCTCTGAGCAACCAGGGGCTCAATTCCCTACGCGCGGACCATCTCTTTTGCCTACATTGGATCGGAACGGCCTGTCCACGTTTCGTCACTGAGACCATGGGCACCCTGTCCACCTATTTGGCTCCTGGGTCTACCCTGTGCAGTGGTGCCTGGAATTCAGAGCAACTTCCTAGAGCTGACCCGCCCCCGCGCCTGCAGCCTATCCGGGGCCTGCGATCTGCCCCCGGGGGGCCTTGTTGGCCCTCTGGGGCAGTCCTTACCCAGACCGACCAGCGCCGCCTCCATGAAGCCACGCGTCCTTCCTTGCGAGACGATCGACCCGGCCTTGAGTGGCCTGAGCAATCTACCGGACGCCAAGGGACATGGGGTGCGAGCACCAAGCACCGAGCACCAAGCTCATTGCGGGGCTGGGTCCGCCTCGGCGCGGGGTTTTGCATCGTGCGGGATCAGTTGGACTTTCTGCGCCACTGGCTGGCGTTCAGGGCCTGGTTTCCACGTACTGGTAAGACCTAGCACGGGCTGTGGCAGGGGCCATTGAGCAATTGGAAACATTGAGACAAGCCCTTCTTGAAGCCAGCACTGCGAAGGACCTCACCAAGCGCTCGCAACTACCGGACGAGCGACCACATATGCCCGAGCAGTTTACTGGGAGGCAGTTCGCCGCCTGCCGGACAACGCCGTGCTCCGCAACCAGCTCGGTTCATGCTAGACCAGGAGCAGAAATCGGAGGCAGGAGCCCTATTTCGGGAGGCCAGTGAGTGTGATCCAAGTGATATGGTTGCCCGCAACGGGCTGGTTCGGTTGCTGGTCCACACCAGTCGCGAAGGGAAAGCGGAGGATCTGAGGATCTGCTGCGCTGGACCATCAAAGATCCCCCGGATGATCTATCGCCCCCTACCTCCTGGTCCAATACCTGATCGCCTGGGCTGTCCGGAGGCGGCCGCCGCGCTTGCGCCCACCGGGCACTTACCCGTGAGTGCCCGGTAGTGCCCTGGCCTGATCGACTTTACTCGCCTGATGCGCTCCAGTTATGAGGAAGCAATAGCCGCACGGTTGGGGGACTGAATCACCAGCGCCGAAGACGATGCCGATGCCCTTCTCCAGGCCTGCCTCAGAAAAATCCTTCACAAAGGATGGGGGAATTGATCCTGATTGTTCCAGGGCTCGACAATCTGCTCAATGCTATCATCCTCGCTACGGTGAACCTTGAGCGACGGTGTTCTCGGTGAGGCCGCCTGACGCCTGTCCTTACCGGCGGTTGGGCATCTGTTGCACCGCAGAGGTGCTGAGAAGGCGGAGAGAACGACCAATGCCCACTAAGTAAAGTGTAAAGGCGGGTAGTCCACGGTAGGTGTAAGGCGCGAGCGTCTGGCCAAAGTAGCGGAGGGGCCACAGCTCCCGGAGCTGGCGCAGGCCAGATGCAAGCGCATCCGACTCACAGACTTAAAAACGACGGTTCCGCAGCTTGCGGTCACCACGCGGTTTTGCTGGGTTGACCTTCATGTTGCGGCCCTTCAACGGAGTCCCGTTGAGGGACTTGATCGCGGCGTCGGCCTCAGCATTGCTCGGCATCTCCACAAACCCGAACCCCTTCGAGGCGCCAGTATCCCTGTCGGTGATCAAATTCGCGCTCTCGACTCGGCCATAGGCACCGAAGGCGTCGCGCAGTTCGTCTTGAGTCACGCCATAAGCTAGGTTGCCAACATAAATATTCATCAGTCTATAAGTCTCCAAAAAGCTGTGCATCGAAAGAGAAGAGGGCCAGTCAGTCCGGCCCATGCACATGCCGGTCGGAGGGCCTCGCAGTATGGCCGTAGCCACCCCGCAACTGTGAGAACCTGTCTGACTTACGATGTTCTACTCCGGAGTCGAGGAGGCTAACCAGATTTCCCGCTCGATTCCCTTAAAGGCCCCTATTGCCTCAATCAAGCGAGAAACTTCCACGTCCCCCGGTTCCTCATTACAAACGTGTAAGCTAGACAGACTCTGACATCCCAGCTCAGGCACGCCGCCATAGCGCTTTCTATGAAGTACCGCCGTACTTACCGATGCCGCCTGAAGCCGGATGCCGGATATTATGCGTTACTCGATCATATTATTCATTGTGCTCACAGATCTCGAACGAAATGTTTACTCAGCGTAAGTCCTTGATTGTAATATGACGACCCCAGTTCCCTGCCGTACAGGCGGTCTGGTACCTGCATCATTCTTTCGTATATCATTCTCGCTATAACTTGCCCATGTTGTAGAGAAAAGGATACGTAGTGGGCTTTTATTTCAAGAACAGCGCGCACTCCCCGAGTGTCACCATCACCGAATCCGGGATCAAAAAAACCGGCGTGATGGGCCCTGAACTCCCCGATAACCGGATCGAAAGCAATCAGCTCTGCGGCGTAATCAGGTGGAATCCTTACCAGCTCTTTGGAAGCAAGTATGTAGAAGTGATTCGGCTCGATTATGATTCGACCATCCCTTGGTCTTGCTATTGGTTTCCAAAATCGCTCAGCCTCGTAGTGGTTCGTCTTACTGATATCGATCACGGCGGAAGTATTTCTTGCAATGTATCCAGTCGGTCCTGAATCATTCCCTAACTCAAGATCTATTGAAAGCGTAAGCCCCTTGTCGATGTTTGCGTCAATGGCGACACCATCACTGGCATAAACTAATCCCTGGTTTTCATGAAGGTCGCGAATACTCTTGTCCGATGGAGGTGGGGAACCGACTACGAATCGTAGCTGATTCATGGTGGCTCCTTGATGAACGAGTACTGAAAAGGACCGCGGAGCAATCTCGGCGTACAACGGCCCTCTATATCCTTCCGGAACGCGATCAAACTCCACACCATGATCTGTAATCAGCCGGGTGAAGATATCCAATCGCCCAATACTGCTTTTCGGATTAGCCTTTCCGGATACTTTCCTAGGGAGTCTCATCCGTTCCATAAGCGGTACTATATAGACGTGGTCACGCTCGAATATTTGCGGGGACGAAAGATCGAGTTCAACGACATCATCCCCTTGCTGCTTCAGGCAAGCAAGCACAGTGGATTTCGGACCTGGTAGGAAGCCGGCCCTGACGCGGTACGCCCGTGTCCCTAACCTTAGGTCCAAACTCGATGGCTGGAGTTGGATCGGTTCGATCAGCTGGTCCGATAATACGTACTCTCGATCAATGGTATTTTTGATCTGTTCCGCCGACATCACGCCTGTGGTCGCCACCTTGTCCGGAAAGAGCCTTCGGTTGGGGTTTACCATATCGCTCCTACTCGTTCTTGTCTGTCGGCGGCTCGTCGGCCGTTTTTCGTGTTCGTTCGCGGTGCTCTTGCGGTCAAGGTCTTGTCTACCCCCCCCAGCGTCGCGAAGGCGCTTTTCTCGATCCTCAGCACCTATGCCCCGGGGCGGTGGTGGTAAACAAGCGGTCCGCTAGACTGCATCCAAAGCAGCGGCTAGGTCAGTACCGCTTGGTATCACCTCAATGTACATCCGGTACCAGGGTATCATGTAGGGGCTGGGGTTAAGTTGCCGCCGCACTCCAGAATTACACCAACCCCTCCCACTTGGAGATAGGTGCGATTGATCGCGTCTCCCCGCATGAGGCCGATCCAGATCGTGATTGCCAGGAGGATCGCGCCTCCGAGCGTCGTGCCCACCAGGGCCCCGGCGCACACGGAGAATAGGATGATCTGGGGCAGGTATTGCCAGCCTGGCCAGGTCTCAAACATGGCGAGCAGTTTGAAATCGCCGAATTCCATGCCCGTTTTACCCGTCAGTAGGGGGAACAGATAGAAGAAATTCCACAGACTAAGATATCCCAGAGCGGCCCCGAGAATAGCGGAGCGGCACTCTCCCAGCCGATACCGAAGCACCGCACTACCAGGACGGACAGCAGCATCGTGCTAACCTCCACCAACGGGGCACGCAGACTAATCGCCCCGCCGCAGGATGAGCAGCGTCCATGCAGGACTAGATGCCCAAGAGCGGGATGTTCTCCAATGCCCATACCCAGTGGCCGCAATGGCGACCCTGGGAGGGGGGATACACAAGCGATGGGCGTAGCCCTTGCCGCACCACTACTTCCCTTCCGGTTAAGGCCGCGTATCCCTGATGCCAATCAGGGCCCAACATCTTGGGCAGATGATGGATGATAACGTTCAGAAGGCTGCCGACCGCAAGCGAGAACAGGGCAATGATGCCGTAGAGAAAGCTGAGGTTGTGTTCAAGCAGCGCGATCCAATACATTTTCTATATTGTGGCCTACGGAAATCTTTACATCCTCTATATCTGTGCGGAGTAATGGTAATCTTTTAAAAAGATACTCCGACACTTCAAGACAAAACGGAATTTCCTAGATTAGGATCTTTAGAATCAGCTAATATTCATTACTGATCATCGCCCAATGCCATTAGCATCGGCCATCAGCATCGTCTTGTTTCTTTTTGGAAAAGCACAGAAGATCGTTTATGTCCATACTGAGCCAGGCTGCCCTTATCAGTCGGAATATTTGCTCGTAAAATTCATACGGGAAAGTGCGTGTCCATGGTTGGAGTTCCTTGGTGATAAATTTCT
>Ga0066188_1000103_pt1 | contig 13617 bp, 9 predicted proteins | sample WorMetHERISLAND2_FD_61185 | JGI IMG/M metagenome (GOLD analysis project Ga0066188, IMG submission 61185) | Marine gutless worms symbiont microbial communities from Max Planck institute for Marine Microbiology, Germany - Olavius loisae HERON... | ecosystem: Host-associated > Annelida > Digestive...
ACCGTCGCCAACGGCTTCACCAACGCCGGCACGCTGCGCATGGACATCAGCGACGGTGGCGCCAATACGGACACGTCGCTGACGGTTTCGTCGGGCACATTGACCAATACGGGCACCATCCTGACTATCGCCACCGTCGCCAACAGCTTGTCGGACCACGTCATTGCCGCGACCCTCGACAACCAGGGCACGCTGGACGTCGACCGTCAGCTGACCTTGACCAACACGTCGACCACCTTCACCAACTCGGGCACCATCGACGTGGCGTCGGCGATCACCTTCACGGTCGACGGCGGAACGGCAACTCTAAGCAGCGGCGGTGAGCTGAACGGGACAGGGACCTTAACCGTTTCCAGCGCCACCCTTTCCAACCAGGGCACCATCAACGCCGCCGGTGCGCATACCATCGGCACCCTGTCGATCACCGGCGATGTCGACCAGACGGGCACGGCGGTCCTCGAGGTCGACATTGACCCGGACTCCGGCCCGACCTTCGACGTCCTCGCCGTCAGCGGCGATTACCAGGGTGCGGGCACCATCGACATGCAATTCGCCTCTGGCAGTAACCCCGCCAGCGCGACGACCTATAACGGCGTCGTCACCTATGCGACATCGAGCGGCTCGGCGCCGAGCGTCACCCATGACCTATCGGCCGCATTCGCCGGCTCGGCGACCCTCGCAGCGGGCCAACTTAACGTCACCCTGACACCGACTTTCCACAACACCTTCGATGGCGACACAGACTCTGTATTCGGCACCAGCGCCAACTGGAGCCTCAACACCGACCCCGACGATACCGAGGACATCCTGATCAACAGCACGTTCGCCGTTACCTACCCGAGCGGTACGTCCGGGGCCAATTCGGTCTATATCGACGACACGGCCAGCCTGACGATCTCCGGCGGCACCTTCCAGATCGACGACCAGTCCCGCGTCGAGACCAGCGCCAACCTTATCATGACCGGCGGCACCTTCGCCGAAAGGGACGACTCGGACGGCAGCACGACCGGAACGCTTTTCGTCGCCGGCACCCTGCAGGCGCAGGGCGACAGCGTCGCCATATCCGCACCGCTCGACATCCTGCCCAATGCGACCCTCGTCATCGGCGCCTCCGACACCTACGCCGACGTCAATCCCGACCTGACGCTCAACGGCACGGTCACCAACGACGGCACGATCAAGCTCGATGACGCGGACTCGAATTCCGTCCAGGCGGCGACGCTGACCATTTCGGCCACGGGATCGCTCAGCAATGCGGGCACCATCCAATCCTTGACCACCAGCGGCAGTTCCGGCGCGCGCACCATCGACGGCTCGTTGACCAACACCGGCACCGTCGATGCCGACCGTTCCATGACCATCGAGATCACGCTCAGCGGCGAGACCTTCAATACGGTCGGCGGCACCGTCGACGTCGCCGAGAACCAGACCCTGACCGTATCGACCAGCGCCAACTCGTCCGGCGGTACCGTCATCGGCACCGGCACGGTGTTTACCGGTGTTCGCGACACGTCCAGCAGCACCGTCGGCACCACCAACCTGACCGGCACCCATACCCTGACGCTCTCCAGCGACTTCACCCACAACACCGACAACCTGGCGTTCGGCGGCGGCGTCACGGTAACGGGCACGAGCAAGACGTTCACCATCGGCAGCGGCGGCGACCTGGCGATCACCAACGACACCTTCGACAGCGGCATCACCCTGGTCGTCGCCTCAGGCGGCACGCTCCGCGCCATGGGTCAACCCGGTGATACGATCAACGGAACCTTCGAGGTCAACGCCGGCGGCACCGTCGTCATCGGTGCCAACAACAACACCAACAACAATCCCAAACTGACCCTGGCCGGCACGTCGACCAACGCGGGCACCCTGCAACTCGACGATCTGGTGACGTCGACAGGGAAAAACGCGACGCTGGTCATTACCGGCTCGTTCACCAACTCGGGCACCTTGCAGGCGCTGGATACCACCAGCGACGGCGGTTCCCGCACCATCGAAGGATCCGTCACCAACACCGGAACCGTCGACATCGACACCGATACGACCATCACCAACACGAGCGCCACCTTTACGTCGTCGGACGGCACCATCGACGTGCTCGCCGGCAAGACCCTGACCGTCAGCGGCGGTACCACGGTGTTCGGGTCGGGCACGGTGTTGAGCGGAAGCGGTTCCATTACGCTGGCGGGTTCTCACACGCTGGAAATCGCAGGTGACTTTTCCCATGACGGATCGCCGTCGGTTAACTTCGGCGGCGCCATTACGTTGACCGGCACCAACGTCACCGCCGATTTTTCCAACGTCAGCGTTTCGTCCTTGACCACCCTCACCGGCGGATCCGGTGACGATTCCGTAACCTTCGCCTCTGCACTCGGGTCCGGGACGGTCGACCTGGGGACCGGAACGGATATCCTCACCCTCAGCGATAGTGCGGACGTTCTCTCCCTCTCAAATACTGAAACCATTTACGCCGGCGATGGCGCCGACCAACTGACTTACACTGGATCCGTTGCCACGACGATCAAAGGCGGTCTCGGTGCCGACACCCTGGCTCTCGACGGCTCAGCGGCCCATACCGTCCTCTACTTCACATCCTCTGACGGCGGCAGCGCCGGGGCCAACAGCGGCTATGACACGATCACCGGGTTCTCGACGTCGACAGATACGTTCAAGGTCGGCAGCACCCTTGATTCCTTGCTCGACGATATTTCGGCGGACGCGGCCCTGACCTTTGCCAGTGACGCGGCAGCCGATTTCACCTCGACCCACGAGGCACTGTTGGTCACCGGCTTGACCGACGCGAATTTGGTCGAAGCCTCTTTTACGACCCTGAACAGCACCATCAACGGCCTTGGCGTGACCAGCGCCAGCGGAGACGACGCCCTGATCGTCGCCCAGGGCACAACGGATACCGCCGTCTATTATTTCGCAGAGAACGGATCGACCGCCGACAATGTGGAAAGCGGTGAACTTTCCCTTCTGGCGCTGATCGATACGGCGCTGGTCAGCACCACGGAAATCACCGGGTCTTAGTTCCGCCGTCGGCTGGCTTCGTGTCGCCCGGCTCCTTCCACGCCGTAATGCGCCGCTCCGTGTTCTCGACCTGTGTCGGGTCCAGAAGGGCTGTGACCTCCAATTGCCGCTCGCGCGCCCAGGCGTTTCCCTGGCCGGCCGCCAGGCCGAGCCAGAAATAGGCCTCGACCGGGTCCTTGGCGACACCCAGGCCGCGGGCGTACATGTCGCCGAGGTTGAGTTGTGCCACGGTATCGCCGAGGCGCGCCGCACGCCGATACCATTCGGCGGCGTGGCCGGGATCGCGCGCCACCCCTTCGCCCTGGACCAGGACGTTGGCGAGCGCCGTCATGGCGAGCGCGTTGCCGCCATCGGCGAGACGGCGCCAAAGGGTCACCGCCTCACCGTAATCGCCGGCGTCGTAGGCGGCGAAGGCTCCAGCCAGCGCCTCCTCTTCGCCGGCGACGGCCGCAGCGTGGGCGCCCAACAGAACCACGACAGCTATGGACGCGAGAATCAGCACCCCACGAATCCCGTTGATCATCCTCCGCAACCGACATTCCTTCACGACTAAAACGTGATTTTCGTCACCGCGCCGCAACGCGAGCAAGGAACAGGCGGTTCGGCGACAAATGAAGCATACTGGACCTTTGCGGGCCGAAGCGGACACAATCCCTTGATCGAATTCAAAAAGAATCCGTGCCAATGCGTGCGCCCCATTGTCACGGAACGGCCGGAGCGCTATTTTTTACACTGATCTGCAAAGAGGGATCGCATGGCCGAAGACGATAAGAAATACCGATTGGTGACCCGTGCCGATTTCGACGGCGTCGTTTGCGGCGCGCTTCTCAATGAACTGGATATGATCGACGACGTCGTGTTCGTCGAGCCGCAGACAATGCAGGCCGGTGAGTTCGCTGTAAGCGACCGCGACATCACGGCCAACCTTCCTTATGTGGAAGGGGTCCATCTTTGCTTCGACCATCATATCAGCGAGGCCGAACGGGTGTCCGACCAAGGCAACCGGGTCATCGACCCGGACGCGCCGTCGGCGGCCTACGTGGTTTACATGTATTACGGCGGCAAGCAGGGTTTCCCGGAAATCTCGTCGGAACTCATCGATGCCGTCAACAAGGCCGACTCGGCGCAGTATTCGCGCGAAGAGGTAATGGCGCCGGAAGGCTGGACGCTTCTCAATTTCATCATCGACCCGCGGACGGGGATGGAGCGGATCGACGGTTTCTCCATCGACAAGGACGAGCTCCTGCTCAGGTTGATGACCTATTGCCGCCACAATCCGATCGACGAGATTTTGGCGCTGCCGGATGTCATCGAGCGGGTCAACGCCTACCAGCTCAATTCCGAGTTCGGCGAACTGCAGATCGACCGTTGTTCCGAGATGCAGGGTTCCGTCGTCGTCACCGACCTCCGCCGGGAGGCGAAGGTCGAGATGGTCAACCGGTTCATGATCTACGCGCTCTATCCGGAGGCGACGGTTTCCGTGAACCTGCAATTGGGACCCGACGCGGGGATGACGTCCATCGCCGTCGCGAAATCGGTGTTCGACCGGTCATCAAAAGCCAACGTCGGATTGATGATGCTCGAATACGGTGGGGGCGGCCATGCCGGTGCGGGGACGTGCCGTGTGGCCGATGACAAGGCGGACGCAACCGTCGCTGAAATCGTCAACCGATTGAACGAGGCCGGTTGACCGCGGGGCCGTCGGCGCCGGCCGGCGGCGAGGAAACACCCTGTTCGGGGGGCAAATTGGCGGAAACGGACGACGCCGACACCGGTAATCTCGACAAACCCGAAGGCGATTTGACCGCGGCAAACCGCGATTGGTTGGGCCGGGTCCTGTGGGACGGGCCGCCGCCCCCGATCACTCATCTCCAATCGCTCGCCCCCGACGTTCTGTCATCGGTCCCCCTGCCGTCGCTCCTCCCGATCAAGGCACCCGCCGCCGGCGCGCCGCCGGTCCCCGTCGAGGTGCCGGCGGATTTGTTCGACGGGTTTACTGACATCGAAACGGTCGAGATCATCGACCTGCCCGAGGGGGCCGCCATGAACGCCGGGCGCACCGGCGGCGAGGGCGTGTGGCTCCTCGAGGTCGGAGATGTCGAGGGGCTCGAACTGTTGCCGGCCGATGACCACTGGAGCGTCGCCAACTTGACCGTCAAAGTGACAGCGACGGAGGAGGCGAGCGGGGACAAGGTGACCAATATGGCGGCGATTCGAATGGAAATCGCCGGTTCACCGTCCGAAGCGCCGGAAACAGTCGAAACGTCGTGGGAGGCCGAGCCGCGGGGCGGGGCCGCGAGCGAAGGCGAAAGCCAGGGTGAGGACGGCGAAAAGGCCGCGGTCGATATCCGGCATCTGGTGCCGCCGCCACCGGAACCCCGACCGCAACCGGAGCCATCGGCGGAAGATAACACCGAGGCCCAGCCTGAACCGATCGCGGCCGATGCGTCGAAGGAACCGGAGCCACCGGTTCAGGAAGCGGTGACGGAGCGTGAGGATGTCGGGCCGGCTGAACCGGCCCCGGTGCCGACGGCGGAGCCCACCGCAGAACCGGAGCCAAAGACCGCATCCGTCAAACTGCAGCCTGCAAAAGCCACGGCGAAGGCGCCTGCGGCAAAACCGACGCTGCAGCCGCAGGCCAAAAAGAAGGCCGGCGCCTCCGTGCAGTTGCGCCCGGCCACCGTCAGAAAAGCGGATACGCCGCCGCCAAGGCCGTCCAAGCCGCCCGAAACCCCGCCCGGTTCCAAGCCGGCGGCCCGCAAGGCCGGGGTGGTGCTGAAAAAGCCCGAGAAACCCGCTCCGCCGCCGACACCGCCGCCAACCCCGGGCGAACGGCGCCAACCGACGGGCGAAATCGTTGTGCGCCTCGGCGGCGCACCGGAACGGGGCGACCCCCACTACCGGATCGCCGTCGACGGCCGTCAGGTGGCGAGCGGGAACGTCGATTGGGCACTCGGCCTGCCTGCCGTCGAGGACGGAGGCGAAGGGGCCGTCTGTTGGCAGACGGTGCGGTTCCCTTGGGACTTTGCCGCCGTTGTTCCCGACGAAATCAGTCTGCGCTACGAACTCGGACACGGCTCGGAGCCGCAAGCGGACGGGGCCCTGCTGGTCGACTGGATCGATGTCGACGGGTTGCGGGTGCGCGATGGCGAAACCTACGCCCATGCCGATGACGGTCGGGTTCCCTGGCCGGGTTCCGCTCGCCTGAAGTCCTGGATCGGCGAGCTCGTATTCGATGTCGCCGGCGCTTTTGCCGGCGAGCCGAGGCGGAAACGAGACAAGAAGACCGACGGGACAGGCTCATCCGCAGACGCCGACGAAGAGCCCGGGAAAGCCACCCAAGACCCGGCCGCGCAGCCGCTGGTCGTGCACGTCAGCGAGGAAGACGCCGCCGACAGCGTCGTCATGAGCGAATTGGCGGCCCTGCGCTCCTTCGTCCGCGGGCGCGATGACCCGCGCATCGATCCCGGACGCGAGGGCACCTACGACCGACTGGGGCTCGCTTCCGGATCGTGGAGCGACGTCGTCGCCATCGGCCCCGACGGCGAGGCCATCGATCTCGACAGGAGCGCCGACGGACGGCGGTTCTCGGTTGCGGCAGGCGAACAATTGAAACGCAAATTCCTGACCGAGGCCGCCAAACGCGCCCCGTTGGACGGACAGGATACGGCGTCCGGCGATAGGGAGACCAATGACCGCCCGGCCGCGGCCAAGGTCTCAGTGGAGACCGGACGAGAGGTTAAACGGCGATTCCTTGCCGGCATGATCGAGCGGCTACCGTTCCTGAACGCATCCGGGCCCGGCGAGCCGGTGAAGGTCGATGAGCCGGAGGAACAACCGCATTCCGGCGCGTCGCCCGTTTTCGATCAGGCCTTCGACGTGAAACGCAGATTTCTGAACGGCATTGTCGGCAAGGGTCTGGCGAGACTCGAAGCCGTACTCAGGCATCCAAAGGACAGGCCGATGCCTGCCACGCCCCTGATCCCGGCAGCCGATGTCTCCGTCGGTGCGCCCGTTCCGGTGCGCATCGGTGACGGCGATCCGATCTCGAAGCGACAAGCGGCCCGCACGGTCCGCCGTTTCTACGGCCGCACCTTGAAGCGCGCATTGGACAAGCTGCAATCGACCGTTTTCGAGGGCGGCCAGCCGGCACCGCGACCATCGCAACCGGAGAGCCGCCAGCCGACACCCGGTGCGATGTCCGGCGGGCCCGGCGAGGCGGCGACCCGGGATTTCGCGGAACGCATGCGAAGCGAGTTTTTCGACAACGCCATGCGTAAGGCCATGGCCCGAAGTGCGTCATCCGGCATCGACGGCCGCGGGTAGTCCGTTCACTTTCTGTTTACGATTTGGCGCTATTCATAGGGGTTGAAAGGTCAACACCAAGAGATGGATAGAATCCGATGGCCGTCGTATTGGGTACGCTCGCGTTTATCATGTCACTGGGAGCCTTGTGGCTGACCAGCGAGGCGTTGCGCCGTTCCGACGGCATGGGCGAGGCCCTGGTTCGGCCGCACCTGCGGGAGGTGAAGTCCCGCTTGGCCGACAACAGGGCCACGCTGCACAGCATCGATGTCCGTCTCGAAAAACTGGAACACCAGGTCAAGATCCTGATGAGTGTCCGTCGGGCACCGGCAGAACTGGGTGAACAAACCCAGGCTATCCGCGACGCGGTCGAGGATGTGCGCCGTTTCGACCCGAGTTCCGTCTACCACGCCTGACGCCTTGGCGTTCATGCCGTTTGCAGCCTTGCCGCCCCCATGAAATCCCATTGACATGACCGGGCAAGGCCCGCGTTATGAGCGGATGAACGACTACCTTCTCGAACGCGCGTTGCTGCCGCACGGCTGGGGCGAGAACGTCCGGATCACCATCGACGGTAGCGGGTCGATCACGACGGTCGAGCCCGATGCCGACGGAGCCGGTGCGGTCCCGGTGGACGGCGTGGTCCTTCCGGGCCTGCCCAATCTCCATTCCCATGCCTTCCAACGCGCCGCCGCCGGCCTCACCGAACGGCGCCAGGCGGAGAGCGGCGACAACTTCTGGACCTGGCGCCAGGTCATGCACCGATTCGTCGAGCGCCTGGCACCGGACGACGTCGAGGCGATTGCCGCCCAGCTCTATGTGGAGATGCTGAAAGCGGGCTACACGTCCGTTGCCGAGTTCCATTACCTGCATCACCGGCCCGACGGTTCACCTTACGAGCGGGCCGACGAAATGGCGCAGCGGATCGCCGCCGCCGCCGCTGCTGCTGGTATCGGCTTGACGTTGCTGCCCGTCCTCTATTCGGTCGGCGGCTACGGCGACGCCGAACCCAATGCCGGACAGCGACGGTTCATCATGGCCGTCGATGCCTTCCTCGACACGCTCAGCGGTTTGATGACGGCCTTCGACGGCGACGGCGAGGTGCGTATCGGTGCGGCACCGCACAGCATCCGCCAGGTGCCGGCAGCGGCACTGACCGATTGCCTGGCGGGGCTCGCCGGCCTCGATCCGGCCGCGCCTGTTCACATCCACGTCGCCGAACAGGTTCGAGACGTGGAGGATCACATGCGCTTCACCGGTGCCCGGCCGATCGCCTGGCTTCTCGACAACGCGCCCGTCGATGAGCGCTGGTGCTTCGTTCATGCCACCCATATGACGCCTGAGGAAACGGCCGGTCTCGCCCTGTCCGGTGCCGTTGCCGGCCTGTGCCCGACCACCGAGGCCAACCTGGGCGACGGCCTGTTCCCGCTTGTTTCCTTCCTGGACGCCGGCGGCCTCATCGGCATCGGGTCGGACAGTCATGTTTCGGTCAGCCCCATGGAGGAACTGCGCTGGCTGGAATACGGCCAACGGCTCAACACGCTGGCCCGTAACGTCGCCGCCCCCCATCATGGCGGTTCGACGGCGCGGCGCCTTATCGATGCGGTCCTCGCCGGCGGGGCCCTGGGCCGGCCGGTTGGCGCCATCGCGGCCGGGTGCCGCGCCGATTGGATCGTCGTCGACGATACGCACCCGCAACTCGCCGGCCGCGACGAAGACGCCCTGCTCGATTCCCTGGTCTTCAGCGGCAACGCCAATCCGGTGCGCGACGTCATGGTCGGTGGCACCTGGGTCGTGCACGAAGGCCGCCACGCCGACGAGGACTCCATTGCCGAGCGCTACCGGGAAACGGTGCGGCGGCTCAACACCTTTGATCAAACGCCGCTTTAAGGTCCCGGGCGGCATCCGTATATTGGCCCGGAAAGGATAGACGCCATGTCGGACGTGTCCGATCGCCTGTCCATGGGCTTTTCCTGCGTTGGGCATTTCTACTCGCACCTGTTTGCGCCGATCTTCTTTACGCTGGTTCCGCTGGCTCTCGAACAGGAACTGGGGCTCAGCCACGGCGAGACGGTGGCGCTGATCGTCGCCGGTAATCTACTCTATGGCCTGGCCGCACCCTTGGCCGGCTGGCTCGGGGACCGCTGGTCGACCATCGGCATCATGACCATCTTCTTCATCGGCACGGGTTTCGGCATGGTCATGGCCGGCACCGCTGAGACGCCGTTCGGGATCGCGCTGTGGCTCGCCGTCACCGGGCTCTTCGGATCCATCTATCACCCGGTCGGCATCGCCTGGCTGGTCCGGGTTTCCGTCAATGCGGGTACGGTGCTCGGCATCAACGGCATCTTCGGCGGCCTCGGACCGGCTCTCGCCGCCGTAATGACAGGCTTCTTCATCGACGCTTTCGGCTGGCGCTCGGCCTATATCGTGCCGGGCGCGGTGATCATCCTTAGCGGTTTCCTGTTCCTCGGTCTCGTCGCCAAGGGCTGGATCCTGGAGCCCACGGGCGACCGTAAGCCGTCGCCGGCGGTCAGCCGCGGCGAGATGTTCCGGGTCTACGCCATCCTCGCCTTCACCATGACCTGCGGCGGCCTCATCTATCACGCCACCGGTCCGGCCCTACCCAAGGCCTTCTCCCTCGATTTCGGTACCACGGGGGCCAGCGTTTACACGGTGTCGTTCCTGGTCGGCATCGTCTACGCCACGGCTGGCCTCGTGCAGGTCCTCGGCGGCCGGCTCGCCGACAGCTTTCCCGTACGCCGCATCTATCTGATCAGCTTCCTGCTGCAGGTCCCGGTCTTGGCGTTCGCCGGCACGCTCGGCGGCACGGCGCTGGTCGCCGCCGCCGTGATCATGGTCAGCCTCAATACGTCGGGCCTGCCCGCCGAGAACATGCTGATCGCCCGCTATACGCCGCCCGACCGGCGCGGCTTCGTCTACGGCCTCAAAGTTCGTCATCGCCAGCGGCATCACCAGTCTCGGCGTCATCCTCGAAGGCATGCTCTTCGACATGACCGGCGGTTTTCTCGCCGTCTTCGCCGCCATTCTGCTGTTGCCGGGCGAGGCGGCCGCGGCGCCGCAACCCGCTGAGTGAAGGCTGAGCAAGGGCCCGGGAGGACCGAAGGATGAACGACGCGCCCGTGACCATAGACCGCCTCGACCACCTGGTCCTCACCGTCGCCGACATCGACGAGACCTGCGCCTTCTACGGCCGCGTGCTTGGCATGGAGACGGTTGTCTTCGCCGCCGGCCGCACGGCGCTCGCCTTTGGGCGCCAGAAGATCAACCTGCATCCGGCCGGCAACGAGCACGAACCAAAGGCGAAGACCGCATTGCCCGGCACCGGTGATCTCTGTTTCATCGCCGAAACGCCGATCGCCGACGTCATCGCCCACCTGCAGGACTGCGGCGTCGACATCATCGAAGGGCCGACGGCAAAGACCGGCGCCATCGGCCCGATCACCTCTGTTTATTTCCGCGACCCGGACGGCAACCTGATCGAGGTGTCAACCTACGACTGACTGGGCCCGGGTTGCCGGGATAATCCATATCTTCTGCGTAACAATCGGAAAAATTATTGACTGACAGGCACATACCGGACGGCTGCGCGGATTCCGCGTTTCCGAAAACCGTCACCAAAGGGTCGACAACCTAAAACAGAAAGCTACATATTAATAGGGAGAGAAAAGCGAAAGAAGAAAAAGAGAAAGATGATGAATGAACAAACACAAAAAATGACCACGGAGGAACGCCTGCTGATCCTCGAATCGGCGCACCGCGCTCTGGCCGGCGAGCTCGATGACATCCGCCGGCACGTCAACGACCTTCGGGAGGAAAACGCGCGCCTCAGGCAGGGGCGGGAAACAGTCATAGACTGAGACCACCCGATGGCGACCCAAAGCCGCATCGTCTGAAACCACATTGATCGGTTGAATTCTTGGCAACCTGGGCTGGTCAATAGGGCGTCAATCTGGGTTTCGCTGCCTCTCGAAGATGCCTAAGACCGGCCAGGGATCGTGCGCAGGTTAGTCAAGAATACCCTGATGTCAGCTTTCAATTGATCAGCGAACCTGGAAGGCCGTGACCAGTCGACCTTGCCCCTGTGGGCCGAGCCGAAGTCCGCTACAGGTGAAGAGCACCGATTGGACGACCGCGCTCTCAACGTTTTTCTGTTCGGCTATGGTCACCGCCGACAGGCCGTCGTCAGGGCCTCAAGTGTCGATTCAAGGTCATCATTCGTGTGCGCGGCCGAGAAAAAGCGGCGCACGTTGGGCAGCACGTAAACGCCGCATTTCAGTAACTCGAGATCGAGAGCGCCGGAACGCGAGAGGTCGGTGGCCAGCACGTCCATCTGATTGGCCGGTTCCTTGTCCGTGAACAAAAACTGCCAGAACGACGCCTGACCGGCGACCCGGGCCGGGACACCGTGATCGTCGAGCACCGACTGGAAGGCCTGACGGAAACGGTCCGCCTTGGCGTGGAAGTCGTCGTAGAAGCCGGAGCGTTCGAGGACGCGCAACGTCGCCAGGCCGGCGACGGCGGCGATCGGATTGCCGTGCAGCGTGCCGTTGATATAGGCATAGTCGGCACGGCCCTTACGGTTCGGGTTGGTCGCATCGATCAACTCGGCGCCGCCGGCGACACAGCCCAAGGGCCCGCCGCCGCCGACGATCTTGCCGTAGGTGGCGAGGTCCGGCTTGACGCCGAAATACGCTTGCGCACCGCCGAGGCTCAGCCGGAAACCGGTGACCACCTCGTCGAAGATTAGGAGCACACCATATTTGTCGGCGAGAGCCCGGAGCCCATCCAGGAATCCCTCCTTGGGGAAGATGATGCGCTGAACCGGTTCGACGATGATGGCGGCGATCTCGCGGGCCTCCTCGGCGAGAATGCTCTCGACCGTCTCCAGGTCGTTGTAGGGAGCGACCAGCATTGTGTCCTGCAATGCCGGCGGCACGCCCCCGATGTCGGCCGTCGCCAGCGGATAGTTGGCCGGCGCCGTCGGGAACTGGGAGAAGGCGGCGTAGTCGTGGTTGCCGTGGTAGGCACCTTCGAACTTGAGGATCTTCGGCTTGCCGCTGACGGCCCGGGCGATGCGCATGGCATAGGACGTCGCCTCGGATCCCGTCGTCGTAAAGATGATGCGTTCGGCACAGGGGATAGTGTCTACCAGGAATTCGGCCAGTTCGACGGCGGCGTCGTTGAGGGTGCCGAAGAAGTGCAGGCCCTTGGCGACGCGTTGCTGCACGGCCTCGACGACTTCGGGATGGTCGTGGCCGATAATAGTGGCTCCGGCACCGCAGACGAAATCGACGTACTCGCGGCCGTCGACGGAGACCAGGCGGCCGCCGCGGCCTTCGCGGATGACGAAGCGCACGTCGTCGGGCAATGCATGACCACCGAGGCCGGCGCCGGGCAGCGCACGCTCGGCGATTTCGTAGAGGTCTTGGCTCTCTTCAGCGGATTGGCCGTCCATGGGTCCCTCCTTCAATCGAACTGGGCGACCGGCGTGCCGAGCACGTCCGGATCAGGGGTGATTCCGAGGCCCGGCTTTTCCGATGGCCTCAGGCCGGCGTCGTCACGTAGCGGACCGTCGGCGGCGATATGGGGCGCCACGTAGCCGGACAGGTCGCAGGCGTTGAGTAAAGTCTTCTTAGGAGTCGACACGGCCATGTGGGCGGCGGCAGCGGTGGCGATGTCGGAACCCCAGGTGTCCTCGATGCAGGACATAATGCCGAAATGGCGGCACAGGGCCCGGGCCTCGCGGATCGCCGTCAGGCCGCCGAACTTGGAGAATTTGAGGGTGGCGACGTCGATACAGCCGAGGGCCTGCGCCTTTAGAAGCGTTTCCAGATCGTGGCAGCTCTCGTCCAGCTTCATGGCAAGACCGGAGACGCGGCGCACCTCGGCGCATGCCTCCAGCGCATCGCAAGGCTGTTCCAGCATGACGTCGCGGTCACGCACGGCCTGGGCGACGCGGATGGCATCGACGACGGTGGCGCCGCAGTTCCAATCGCCGTAGAGAAGCGGTTCCGGTCCGATGGCGTCGCGCACGGCGGCGAGGCTTTCGACGTCGGCCCGCCAGTCGTTGTCGGCACCGAGCTTGGCCTGAAATTGGCGGATGCCCTGGGCGAGGGCGTCCTTGGCAATCTTCGCCATTGCCTCGGGTTCGACGCAGGTGATCGAATGGTAAAGCGGCGCCGCTTCCATCTGGCGGCCGCCGAGAAGCCGGTAAAGCGGCAAACCGGCGGTCTTGCCGGTCAGGTCCCAGAG
>Ga0066188_1000106_pt1 | contig 13517 bp, 8 predicted proteins | sample WorMetHERISLAND2_FD_61185 | JGI IMG/M metagenome (GOLD analysis project Ga0066188, IMG submission 61185) | Marine gutless worms symbiont microbial communities from Max Planck institute for Marine Microbiology, Germany - Olavius loisae HERON... | ecosystem: Host-associated > Annelida > Digestive...
GGCATGGTTGTGCGACCTAATGGTTCGAACTTCCACTGTTTTTGCCGTCTCTGGCACTTGGATTCTGGCACTCCCTTCCGGAATGACTCAGTAGAGGCTGGAGGATTTAACCACTTAGAATCTACTATCCACTACTCAATTGTCGGCCCCAACAAGCAGCGGTGCTGGATCTATCCGACACACTGCTACGGACCCTGCAGAGAACCCGGAGTTGGTCCCCAACTCACCAAGCTGACGGACAACCAGGGCCAACCCGCCTGGATGTTCCAGCTCAACGTCAACCAGTCCAAAGCCCGGGGGCCCGGGAGCTTGGGAGTGACCTAAAGGGACGCCGCACGACTGGCCGCCAGCCATGCTGGACGGCTACTATATCGGCGACTATTGCCTGAGCGACGAGGAGGTGGACTCCAAGCTACGGATCAATCCGGCTTATATCGACGCCTCTGAAGCGATACTTTCAATCCCAGTCTGGGAACACCCCGCAGGCCCCGTGCATCTGGGGAATCTCGTGCACCTGGTGGTCAAGATTCAGTCCGGTGAGCTCGAACGCTGCAGCAGCCAACGTTGGCTGGCCATCACCGCCAACATCAGGTTCGGGGCCCCTATCTCTTCCCTCACCCCTGGTCCGCAGCCTGCAATCAAGCAACTCTATGCAGAGGTCCACAACCGGTTCGCCAGCACTACCCTGGCCTTTGGTGGTGAAGTTCGAGGAGCCACAGCACTTCTTCAACGGCCTGACCCAGGCCTTCAAACCGGCAGTATCGCTAACCTAAACACCACCTATCTGGCCCTGATCCGAGCCCTGCGCAAAGCTCAGGCGAAGCCGGGTCTTGGGGGTGGTCTCTTGTGGAGGTCCTGGATGATACTGGGCTGGACCTGATAGTAACCCCCAAGGCTACCAAACGCTTCGCCGAGGCGACGCAGACCCCGTACCAAAACGATCACTGTGTCGTCGATGCCCAAGCCCTAGCAACGCCTGGATGCCCTGGTCCTGACCAGCTGCGCCTGTGCGCACCTCATTGCCACCCTCAACAAGCTCCGAACCCAGACCAAAAACCAGCTCCAGGTCGCCTAATCCACCGCGACGACATCAGACTTCCTGATTCCTGATCTGCAACACAACATCGCCCAACTCGACGCCAAGATCGAACACCTGCGCTAACAGACCCACGTCCTCATCGACACCGACGAGCCGCTCCAAGACACCTTATTCTCTTTCAAGATCGGAACCAGCGTCTTCGCCTTCAAGTCATTAACCACCATACTTCGGGCCTTACCCGTGATCCGGTCAACCAAAGCCAGAACCTTGTGCTTGTGCGCGTAACCGCGCATCTATCTTGGATGCTTCGGTTTAATGATCAGGTCGTTACCAATAAATGTCTCATCAACCTTAACAGTGCCACCGTCGCTGCCCATCACATCAAGCTCTGCCAGAGCGCATGGCTCCTTCGATGGAGGTCTCCATCGTCGATTACCACTAAGCACCTGCAGCGATCAGCTAGGCAGAATTTGCCCACCGAATCGGTTAGACCGAAACGCGTCTGAACGAATTGATCCGTGGTAAGCAGGCTGTGTCAGCCGAGACCGCACTGGATTTGGCTGATGCCTCTTATACATCCACACACCTGTGGATGAGCTGGGACTTGGACCAGGAACTCAAGCAGCGGAATGTGGCCAGAGCGGATCTGCGTGGGCTACTCCTCAGCCTCGGATGGTGTCGGATCATTTTTTTCATACTCACGAGTAATCCATTATGAATGCCATCGATACCCAATGAAGCGGTGAAGAACTATTATGGAAAGGTCCCAGGTAGATGTTTACATTTGCTTGCAGCTTGTTGGTCCCGACAGGACTGCAATAGGCATCGACATGGCTGAGGAGTAGCTGGATGTTGCACACAAATACGAGTTCGAACAAGCAGCAAGGTTCGTTTACAGCAGGCTCAATACCCGGTTTATCCAAGGCTTTCTTGAGCATCTGGATGATGTAGGTATTGACGAATAAGAGTGTGGTGCCAAACCCCGGGTGTAGGAGTTAGGTCCTGTTGACATTTAACTCCAACTAACTGTTTTTTGTGTTAAATAGCCACAACCAGAGCGGTTCGCACAGTGGACCCTACGTTAACCGTTTGATTGTCATAGAGTCAGCTGTGTTGACCTTCCTAAAGGTCAACACAACCTAGTTGCTGTTAAGGTGGGGTAGAAAGGATACTTCCCAATCCGCATCAACCAGCAGTATCGTCGATTTCCACCTTTGGATTTTCAAGAGTAATCTGCTACCCGCAATCCATAATGCAAAGCTTTATTTCCTCACCCCCGTGTCGGCTTTCATTTCAGCCTAATGGTCATGCCCTGTAAGCCGTTGCTGCTCAACAAGGCGTGGGTCTTGTTCATCTCCCATCTCCTGTGCCTGCCGCGGTACGGACCGGCGCGCACCCGATGGTAGTCCTTGCCGTTTACGGTCACCTGCTGGATGCTGGAGCGGATGCCGAGCAGGGCAAGCCGGGCCTTGAGTTGTTCCGCATCGGACTCCTTGCGTAAAGAGGCGACTTGCACCAGATAGGAAGCGCCATCTTCGGCAGAACCTTGCGGTTTTTCCGTTTTGGCTGTCTTCCGGGGTTTAGGGGATGTTGCTGCTTGTGACGATTCCCTCTGCTGCCGAGATTCCGGTGCGGGCCGCGGTGGAGGTGATGCCGCGTTATTCGGCTCCTCGTCGGGAATCGACACCTCCAGTTGCGGTAGGAGCTGGTGGAAGACGAAGCGTGGTTTGACGGACGGTTTCGCCTGGGCCTGGGAACCCGAAGCAGCTGGTGTGGGTGCTTGGTCCTGTAGGGTCCAGGCCAGACCGACCCCGAAGGCTCCAACCACCGCGCCGGTGATAAACCAGAAGAAACCGGAGCCCCTGCGCCGGGCATGGCGGGGCCTGGGTCTGTAGTCTTTCGTTGCCATATCACATGCTCTCCGGAGCCGACACCCCGATCAGATCGAGTCCATTGCGCAGCACTTGTTTCACAGCCAGGATCAACTTGATACGGGCATCACGCAAGGCCTCATCCGTCACCAAAAACTGGTGGGCGTTGTAGTAAGTGTGGAAGTCGTTGGCCAGTTCCCGCAGATAGTGAGCGAGCTGATGGGGCTCCAAGGAAAGCGCCGCCGCCTCCAGCACTTCCGGATAACGCGCCAGGCCCTTGAGCAAGACCTGCTCATGGGCTGCGGTAAGCTGCTCCAGGTTGATCTCCCCAGGGCTCGGGTCCACTGGTATACCCCGTTCCAACCCCTGGCGCAGTACGCTATGGATCCGGGCGTGGGCATACTGGACATAATAGACCGGGTTGTCTGTGGATTGGGACTTGGCGAGATCCAGGTCGAAGTCCAGGTGCTGCTCACAACGGCGCATGATGTAAAAGAAGCGGGCTGCGTCTCGCCCCACCTCCTTACACAGTTGGCGTAAGGTAACGAATTTCCCGGAGCGGGTGGACATCTGAGCCCGTTCGCCCCCCCGAGAGAGGATTGCGAACTGTACCAGCAGCACATTCACCCGCTCAGGGTCGTTTCCCAGGGCCGCCAGGGCCGCCTTGACCCGAGGCACATAGCCGTGATGGTCTGCTCCCCAGATATCGATCACACGCTCGAAACCGCGTTCCAACTTGTTCAGGTGATAAGCGATGTCCGACGCAAAATAGGTCGTCTGGCCGTTATCGCGTACCAGCACCCGGTCCTTCTCGTCCCCGAAGTCGCTGGAGCGGAACCAGAGCGCGCTGTCCCGTTTGTACAAATGCCCGGCTGCGCGCAGTCGTTCGATGGCTTGCTTGATGGCACCATACTCGGCTAGGGAACGCTCGGAGAACCACTTGTCGTAGTCTACTCCAAACCGGGACAGATCATCGCGGATGTCGTCCAAGATATGCTCCAATCCCCGCTCGAGCACCAGCTGGTAACGAGCGTCTCCTAGCAAGCGGCGGCCGCGCGCGATCAAGGCATCGATATAGCTCTCCTTGTCGCCCCCGGCCGATTCATCGAGGGGCAAATCTGCACAGAGCTCGCCGCCGGCACAGCGGTAGTCGTCCCCACATTCCCGATGCAGGGAGGCCGCGATATCCCAAACATAGTCACCCTGATAGCCGTTACTTGGGAAGGGGGGGGCCTCCCCACACAGCTCCAGATAGCGCAGCCACACGGAGATAGCCAGAATATCCATTTGGCGGCCGGCGTCGTTGACATAATACTCGCGGTGGACCTGGAAACCCACGGCTGCCAGCAGATCCGCCACCACCGCTCCGTAGGCGGCACCACGGCCATGGCCTACGTGCAGGGGACCGGTTGGATTGGCAGAGACGAACTCCACCTGGACCCGCTTACCGGTGCCGATATCGCTGCGCCCGTAGTCTGGGCCGGTCGCCAGGATCTCGGGGACCAGGGCCCGGTAAGCAGCAGGGGCAAGGAAAACATTGATGAAGCCGGGACCGGCAAGCTCCACCCGCTCGACCAAGGGAGACGGAGGCAGTGCCTCTATCAGGCACGCGGCCAACTCCCTTGGCTTGGTGCGGGCCCGCTTGGCTAGGACCAACGCCGCATTGGAAGAAAAATCACCATGGCGCTCGTCGCGGGTGCGTTCCACCTTGACATTTGGGAGTCCATCCCCCGGCAGGAGGCCGTCGGCGACAAGCTTCGCCAGGGTACCGGCGAAGAGATCCTTAACCTGTTGCTTCATGGGTTACCAAAAAACCGAAAAACTAGTATAAAATACCAGAGAAATCCAGATTTAGGGGTATCTGGTATGGCGCTGTCACAAAAATGATAAGGATATTACTGAATAAGCGGTAGGATGAATACGATTAGGGTGATTAAGACAGAGGCTGCATGTTACGCGGCAAGGTTTGCAAGGTCTTTACTGTATGTAGAAGTTTCATTGGCCGCTTTTTTGTTAGGGGCAAATATCAAGGGTATATCATGGCAATGACATCCCTAAATTTGGGCGACCACTGGAAAACCTTCATCAAGAACGAGGTCGCGAATGGATGCTACGACTCGACAAGCGAAATAGGGGGTAACAGTAAGCTCGCGGCCTTGCGCGTGCATCTAGCCGAAGGTGAAACGCAGGCACTTGAAGGCGATTTCGTCGAAAATTATTCGGTCAACAAGCTTCCTGAAGAGTCGGATCGGGAAGGATAACTAAATCGTTCAAGATCACGCCGCAGGCGGCTCAAGACCTACGCAATATCGCCCGCTATACGTTGCAGAATTGGGGAAGGAAGCTGTATCTACGGGCCATCGATAAGCAGTTTTCATGGCCTGCCGAGAATCCAAGTCTCGGCAGGCCATGCCCTGACATCAAGGAAGGCTATTACAGCTATCCGCAAGGGGTCGCATGTGATTTTTCACCTCACACGCAAAAGCGGGATCGGCATAACTAGGTATTCCTCATCAACGGATGAGTGTCATGAACTACTTTTCTGGGTAGTTATTGCCCATTTTCTGCAGTGTGATCGCGCGCCTCATTGCTGGAAATCACTGCAAAATATCCTTTCCTGCATTAGGTTGTCCCTATCGTGCGGTAACGCGCCGACACTAGGCGTCTCGGTGCACTGTAATCACTCGGATTGCACATACCATTACATTCCACAGCATAGTAATGGTCTCTCCATAGAGCGGAAAATATTAGAATTCTACCACTTGATCCCAATTCCTATCTCAAAACCTATCCAACCTTCAATGTGCCCGGGTTCCATTTCAGTTTCAGCCCTGGATATGCTTATGATTATGCCAAGTTCTCTTTGCATATCTTGGCAATGTGCACTGCCAATTTGGATGTGCTCCCCAAAGCAGCGATTAAAATGCCCCAAGAGCTCTCTCAACTAAATTAATAATCAGAATAAGTAGTCACAGGCTTGATTCTCTAATCCTATACTAGATATTATATCCCCACATTGACAAGTGGGGAGCAAGATGAACCTTGCTCCAGGTCTTTCAACGGTATCCTGGCCACGAAAGATGTCTTGAAAATTTGGAGAAATGTGCGTTGGGTGGATCATCCTAGTTGCCTGTATTGTGGAAGTGAATGCGTAGCGTGTAAACAGGAAAATGAGCTTCAAGGCCGTTGGAATTGCGATGATTGCAAGTCTAGCTTCAATGCGCTGTCTGGCACAATCTTTCAGAAGACAAGAATCCCGCTGTAAGAATGGTCCCTCGCTATCGCCTTGGTGCTGGATATCAAAACAAGTATTTCCAGTTATCAGTTAATCCGCGATCTTGAGATAGACCAAGAATCTTCTTGGTATCTACAGACTCGAATTGGAAAAGAATGATGGAAGCCGATGTTTGTTTATTGCGAGGATTCGTAGGAGCTGACGAGTGTTATGTCGGCAGCAAGCCACGTAAGAGCAACAAATCAGAGGATAGGGATAATACTCATAAAAGAGGTCGGAGCATAGCTAAAATACCGATTATTGGAATTATTGAACGCAATGGCGAAGTCGTTCCTGCTTTAACCTTGGTTCGGAAGCATAACAGTACAAATTGGTCTTGGTTTTTTGGTGTCGGAAAAGACTGTGAGGCTTTATCGACGATTCTGTTACCTCATAAGAAGCCGATAAAATCAAATAAAGGATCCCTGTCCGAACCTGAAGAGCGATCAAAAATAGAGGAAATCGGAAGCTTTGCAGAAACATGTATTTTCTTTCGAGCATACCATTGGCAGAATGAAACATTCTCACTGTTTGACATACTGAACCAGGAATCAGTCAATTTTATTAATAATCCAGTTTCTGCTCTGAAAGAGCGAGAGAAGTTAACCATCTTTCTATTAATCTCATACTAAAATTGCTGAAGCTCGCGAGTGCCAGTGACACGACCGAGCTGGCTGAGGCCACGATGATCAACCAAGCTGCCGGCATAGGCCGAATTTAAACTGACTGCTGCTGATGTACAAAGTTGCGCATGAAGTCGTGTAGGAGTTGCGCGCCGGGTGCGGTCACGAGCCTTTTTGGGCCCTGGCGAACTCGTTTATCAGGGCTTCATCGACCTGAGCAGGTAAAAGTTGCCCCACCCATGGCGTACCCTCATGTGTTAAGACGTAAACATGGATAAAAGGCACAACTAAACCGAACGCACTGGAATTATCTTGAAGTGTTGTGCGAGTCCTGATCGGAATTGCTGCCGGTTCAAAGCATTTCCTGGGGATCCGTGTCTAGCGACCAGCGCACTCTCGAGGTGCCCTTCATGGCCCGTACCCTGGCCAGCCAAGCGGTCAGGAATGTCTGTAGGTCCGACCTTAGATCTGATTGCGCCAACAGATGGGCATGGTAGTGGCCACCGCGCCGTTCCATAGGTGCTGGGACAGGGCCCCAGACCGCCGCTCCCCTGGCGGCGATAGCGGTCGCCTCGCTTGCAGCCCGCTCCAGAAATTTCAAGGCTGCCTGCGCAGCCCGTGACTCGGCACGCATCAGGGCTTGATGGGAAAAGGGAGGCAGTGCAGCCTGTCGGCGTTCATCAAGGGCAGCGGTGGCAAAAGCTGGGTAACCATGTCGTTGTAGGCTGAGCAACAAGGGATGGTCTGGGTGCCTAGTTTGCAGGACGACCCGACCAGGTTGCCGGGCCCGACCAGCCCGCCCCGCTACTTGGACGACCAGTTGGGCCATCCGCTCCGGGGCGCGGAAGTCGGCTCCGTAGAGCCCCTGGTCCAGGTCCAGCATCCCCACCAGGGTAACGCCGGGGAAGTGGTGCCCCTTAGCCAACATCTGGGTCCCCAACAACAGGTGGATCTCCCCGCGCCGGGCCGCCCCGAGCAGGCGTTCCAGCTCGCCCTTACGGCGCGTACTATCACGATCGATCCGTGCCAAATGCGTACCGGGAAAGAGGTCCTGCAGCTCGGTCTCCAAGCGTTCCGTCCCCCGCCCCAAGGGACGCAGGTCGGTCCCCTTGCAGTCAGGGCAGGCTCTAGGCAGGGCACGCGCACATCCGCAATGGTGGCACCAGAGGCGCCCGGCGGCGAGGTGCAGGGTGAGCTTGGCATCACACTGGGGGCACTCGCTGACCCACCCGCAGGTATGACAGATCAGCACGGGGGCAAAGCCGCGCTGGTTGAGGAACAGCAGGATCTGATTCCCCTGTTCCAGCTCTTCCCGCATCAGACGTAGCAGCACTGGCGACAGACCTGCGCGCAGGGGTTGGGCGCGGATGTCCAAGGTCAGGAACGCTGGCGGCAACGCATCTCCGGCCCGGTTCGGGAGCTCGAGCCGGGTGTAACGTCCACTGCGGGCATTGTGCAGCGTCTCCAGGGACGGCGTGGCAGAACCTAAGACTACCGGGCAATGGCTCTGCTGGGCGCGACGCACGGCTAGGTCCCGTGCTGAATAGCGGAACCCGTCCTGCTGCTTGAAGGAGAGATCGTGTTCTTCGTCCACCAGGATCAGGCCCAAGCGCGGCAGGGGCACAAAGACCGCCGAGCGGGTCCCCAGTACCAGCGCGGCCTCACCAGTGGCCGCACATCGCCAGGCCCGTTCCCGCTCACTGGCGCTTAAGGCAGAGTGCAGTGTGACCATAGGGACATCGAGTCGCTCAATAAGGCATTGCGACAGCTGTGGCGTCAGACCGATCTCCGGTACCAACAGCAGGGCCTGTCGCCCAGCTACGAGCAGTCCTTGCAGAAGTTGGATGTAGACCTCAGTCTTACCACTGCCAGTGACCCCCTCTAGCAGGAAGGCGTGGAACCCCCCGAGTGCGCCCCGGATTGAATCCACGGCCCGGCGTTGATGGGGATTGAGCGCGGGTCCGCTGGCTGATGTCCGCCCCTCGACCTGTGGCACGGATGCAATCCGGCAAGGCTCGACCCAACCACGGGCAGCCAGCGCGTGCAGAGCACCGTGGCAGTCACCGAGACGTCGCTTGAGCTCGGCGCTGCTGAATCCCGTGTCGCTTGTCGCGAGCAAGCGGGCCACCAGCGCTTGCTTGGGAGCCCGCGTCAGACCGGCAACACCTGCGCGCCCTTCAGGTGTGAGACACCAGCCAGGCGTTCCGCTTTCCAGCAGTGGTGACAAGGGTCGACGCAGCCGGGTCGGCAGGGCGCTGAACAAGGCCTCCCCAGGGGCATGGTGATAGTACCCAGCCGCCCACAACACGAAGGCGAGATCCGCAGCACCGAGCAGCGGGGCCGGGTCGAGAAGGGAATCCACCGGTTTGAGCCGGTCCGGGTCCTGTTCGGTCCGCGCCGTCACCTCCACGATCATACCCAGGCGTCGGCTGCGCCCAAAGGGTACCAGCACCCGCATGCCAGGTTCTGGAGGGTTCTCAGCCTGACCGACGGCCGGTAGATAATCGAACACTGCGGAGACAGGCACGTCCACGGCAACGCGCAGAATGATCGGTGTGTCGATAGACATGGCGCAAGTTAAGCCTATCTATAAAACAAATTTCCCCTCGAACGCCCGCCAACCCCATGTCTGCATGGGATTAAGTCCGAGTGTACGAAATCAGTGGATAACTTTGTGGAAATCTCCTTTAACTTAGGTCCCAAGGCCCCATAGCTATTAAGGTTCAAGTTGATTGGATTGGCATTTTAATAACCATACATTTATTAATAGAAACAATAGTATATTATCATCTCAGGGATCTCCTGCAGGGATGGCAGCACGAGTTCGCACAGCGGCTCAGCAGATTTCATTCCGCTGTGAATAGTTGTCTGTTGGCACAGCTAAATACTTCACCTCGACGTAGACGCAGCACTTTAACTGTTCCTCCCCTCCCCCCAGTAGTGGTTAAATTCAAGCGGTATGGTTGTACGACGTCGTGATCTAAATCCGGAATTTCCTAGTTCAAGGTCTTGATATTTCACCCTAGTTTTTTGTAGCGATTAAAGCTCAGGGTCTTCATATAATTGCGGGAAAGCTGTAGTGCGGAGTAGTACGGATAGTCCTTTCTTGGCATTTAACATGAGCACGATTGCTAAGAACCACTTCTGAAGTGGTAGGTGCGTATGGTGGACCTAGCTTGTTCAAGATGAGCAAGGCAATCCCCTTGGGTCTGGAACTGATCGAAAACCCGCATGATGTTCATGAAATCCTATTCTTACACAGACTACTTCACGATGAGAATCAGTATGAACTATACAGGGTGAGATATCAAGACCTTAAACTAGGAAATTCCGTTTCACTATTTACCTGGTACTGAACTTCAACAATCCTATCTAGAGAAATTTCGGTAGGGTTTAAACAACCATTTTCAATGTTAATTCAACCAAATGGTTTCCAACGATGATTATCAAAACGATAGGTATATACTTGCCGTAGATGTCACAGCAAAGAAATTCTCAGGAATGGGCATGGCAATCCACAATGTCATTGTGAAACCTGTGGTGCTCACGGCGTACTTGAACCCCATAAGCGCTATACGGAGGAAGAAAGATAACTCATTATAGTTAAGCGCATAGTTAGGAAGCAGAACAGCTACCACTCCTCGAAACCATGCTGAACTCCGTTGATCCTGAGCAGACTCTAGTGTCGGAGGTGGATTAATTATGCGTGTTTGTCTTCAGCACTGTCATCAAAGTTTGGATTTGGGTTATGTTGAATAGAGGAACTCGAAGGAGCTGTGGCTTATGCCTGCGGTGGTCGGAGTGATGAGACGTGCCAGATACTTTAGGACCGCAGACCACCTGCGTATAAAAGGCCACGGTATCCAGCGACTATTGGAAAGCGTATTAAGCCGTGATTCCAGATGAGAAACATCGCCCTGTGAGTAAAGAAACGGGAGAAACCTCCCATGTTGAGCAATGGAATAATGCCCGACGCCAGCATTTAGCACGTTTCGTACGTAAGACCTTATCTTTTTCAATTTTTCTAATATTCTTCCTGCACCCCTATAATACCGAATTGTTGCCATCTGTTGGCTAATATCCCACTTAGCTATATCAACCACTACCTAATAATCAAACGGTTGGCATGGGGTCCGCTGTGCGGATCGCTTAGGTTATGGCCGTTTAACACTTAAAAAAACAGTTGGTTAGAGTTAGGGGCACTTTGAAAAACTCGGAGTACTAGAGATTCCGGCACTCCCTGCCGGAAGAAGGTCGCAATAGCCATTTTCCTGCCAGGAGAGAGCCTGCCCCGAGCGCGTAGCGAGGGGCTTGGGGAACGGGTGATCTGGACCGGCAGTCCTCCCTGGGAGCGCCGACCTCTTGTCGGTATCCGTGGGTACGGGCCACTTGGAGGGAAAGGAGGTACCCTTAGATCAGCTCCTTACTGACGCCTGCTGTCTGGAAGGTGACACTCCCGGCGGTAGATTCTTGCGACACCCTCCTATGATCGGAAGGACGATCCGGGTAACCACTTCGATGTTACACTCGAGCCAATAGGTACTGCGAACAGACTTGTCCAGAATGCCCCCGGAGTGGGTAGATTATCGCTCGGTCGCTAGGCTATACTTACTCAGCTAGGTCGCCTTACGGGTGCGGCGACTGCCTGTTTCTCCTCTATGGCTGGATCAATGCTGCCACCAAGCGCCGCAGCACCCTGAAAATTAACTCCATCATCGCTACCCATGGCATGCATCACACGTCGAACAAGCTGAAGAGCGGCTATGCGTTCCCCTTGTCCAATCGGACCCTATTTCAATGCGACGATTACGTCTGCTATATGCGGTGGCCGCTTCCCTACCCGCCAGCTGTCGAAGGACCATGTGCGCCCTGTAGCCAGGGCGGGGAAGATCAATGGAACAACTTAGTGGCAGCCTGCATGCGCTGTAACAATCATAAGGCTGATCGCATCCCGGAGGCCGTCAGGATGGGGCTGCTGGCCATACCCTTCACACCCAAACTATGCCGAGTATATCTTCTCTTTAATGGGTCGCAATGTACTGGCGGATCAAATGTCGTTTCTGCGTGTCCATTTCCCTCGCTTGAGCCCCTTGCTGCGTCGGCTGGTGACTGACGGTGACTGATTGGTTAGCCATCGCTACGGCAATCAGCAATGCCGGCGGAGGGCAGGTCAATCCGAGCACCCCGTGCCCGGTCGGCGGGGGCTGCATCAACAGGACCTATCGCCTGGGCAATGGTCCACACGCTTATTTCGTGAAACTCAATCGTCCGGATCGGCTCGCTATGTTCGAAGCCGAGGCCATGGGGCTCAAGGCGATAGCAGACACCGGTACTATTCGGGTCCCACACCCCCTATGTACTGGCACCGCGAGCGGAGAGTCCTATATCGTCATGGAGTATATTACCCTCGGTCAGTCCGGCGTGGACGGAGCCGGCGAAGCAGGGTGCCAACTTGCCGCGATGCACCACGCCTCCCGGGCTGACCTTGGCTGGGATCGCGACAACACCGTCGGCTCCACCCACCAATCGAACCACTCCGAACCGGATTGGGTGACTTTCTGGGGACGACACCGGCTGGGATTTCAACTCGACTTGGCGACCCGTAACGGGTACGGCCACCGCCTCCGGGACCAGGGTGAGCGACTGCTTGCCGTTCTACCCGCTCTGATCGACCACGACCCGATTCCCTCCCTGCTCCACGGTGACTTGTGGGGAGGCAACCTGGGCTTCGACGAGGATGGACTTCCGGTGGTCTTCGACCCGGCCGTTTACTACGGCGACCGCGAGGCGGACATCGCCATGACCGAGCTCTTCGGCGGCTTCGGCAAGGATTTCTATGCTGCCTACAATGCGGCTTGGGCCTTGGACCCAGGCTACCGGATACGCAAGGACCTCTACAACCTGTACCACATCCTCAACCACCTTAACCTGTTTGGCACAGGCTACCTGGGGCAGGCGGAGGGGATGCTGCAGGGGTTACTGGCCCAGGTACGCTGAGCGTTTCCGTGGTCGATCCGTTTTTCGAGTAACCGATCTTCAACTCGCCCTATGCCTACCTTTCTCGGCATCAGAACGCTGTCGACCAGCCGACTGGCAGCCCGTCAGCGCGCGGAGTGTACCCACTCCGACCCCGAAGTCGAAGATATGCAAGGAGGCTACGGAGCAGGCTGCATTGGCACTTGATGGAGGCGAGGGGATTTCTACACTATTGATTTTAGATTTGGTAGGCTGGGTCGGGGAATGAGATCTATGCAAACCTGGCTGGTCCAGTAAATGCTGGGTTTCGTTCCTCACCCAACCCAGCCTACTCTCTGGAATTATAGCTACCTTAGGCGAGGCGTGCTTAGGGTGTTCGGATACGCTCTTATAACTTGCGGATGCGCCTGCGCTGCTGCTCAAGCTCTGTGGGTAAGGCTCCCCAGAGAACTGGTTGGGGCGTGCGGTTCAGACATGAGGTTAGGCTATACAGCTAGCCCTCGGTTTGGCAAGGGATCCTGAATGGTTACTCGCTATGCATACTCTCCCTGTGACCAGGATGGGTACCTGGAATACGGGTTGGTCCATCAGAAATATTTAGTTATATAAGAAAATTTTAAGGAATTTCCTAGTTTAAGGTCTTCCTATTATGACCTTGATAACAAGTGTACCTGCAATCATATCGTGTAGACCCTCCTCAGTGGGGAGTTCATTCCCATTCCGAGGGAAATGAA
>Ga0066188_1000118_pt1 | contig 12899 bp, 16 predicted proteins | sample WorMetHERISLAND2_FD_61185 | JGI IMG/M metagenome (GOLD analysis project Ga0066188, IMG submission 61185) | Marine gutless worms symbiont microbial communities from Max Planck institute for Marine Microbiology, Germany - Olavius loisae HERON... | ecosystem: Host-associated > Annelida > Digestive...
ACCTGTTCCTAAAGGAGTGCGAATGGCGGTTCAATGGAGGTGATCACCGAGAACTGCTTAACCAATTAAAGACATGGGTGAATTCGAGACAAAAACGTCCTTAGCTAGGACAGCCCCTTTCAGCGACACGAACTTGAACTCGAAGAGGATATCCAGCATCTGGTACTGACGTCTATCCGGGCGTACGGTCATAGCCAGATTCGCATGACCGCGTTCCAGGCAGAAGCAAATAGATATTCTCCGCTACATTGCAGGCGCTGGTTAGGTCACTCATGGCAACCAGCGCACGCCGGTGATGAATACCCGCCCGAAAAACCTTGCCCGCTCGCGGCCATCTTAACGGTTTAAACAGGGCATTCATGCAGCCCTCACCGGATAGTACTGATTACCGGCCTCCTCCAACAATGGGATATGGTCCGTACGGTCTACGTAATGGGATTGTCTCGTGATGAGTGAATCTAACTCACTGAGGCAGTAGGGGAATTTCGTGGGTAGCCCCGGCCAATTTTGGGCGAAAAATGCATGCCTTATCGCTGCCCCCGTGCAACTAGCTCCTTGACCCAGGTCGTATCGGCCTCTCGGATCAGAATGATGTTCCGTACTCGCATGGAAATGGTCACGAAAGAATACATCCACAGGCCGAAGGCCATGATGAGCATGGACCAGAGGATGTTCGGTTCAATGTTCGCCATGGAGGAGCGCTGATGGAGAGCCGCACACTTGTGGGGGTCTGGGCAATTGACGGACCAGAAGATGACTGGGACCATCACCAGACCGACGATGGCCAGCAGGGCGGAGGCTCGGTCTGCGCGGCGCGGGTCGTCGACGGCCGAGTGCAAAGCAAGATACCCGATGTAGAGAAAGAGGAGGATCAACTCCGAAGTCAGACGCGGGTCCCAGTCCCACCAAGTACCCCAGCTCGGGTGGCCCCAGAGGGCGCCGGTCCAAAGGGCCAGGAAGGTGAAGATGGCACCGGTAGGTGCGGCGGCACGGGCCAGCATAAAGCTGAGTCGGGTGTTGAAGATCAGCCCGATGGACGAATAGACCACCATCACCAGGTAGAGCCACATGGACATCCAGGCGGCGGGGACATGGATGAAGATAATGCGGTAATACTCCTTTTGGGGATTAGTGCCGCCGAGACGGTCCGGGGTCTCGAAGAAGCCCCAGTAGAGCCCGATGAGGAGGGTTGTCGCAGACAGCACGGCGAACCAGGGGATCAGCCTGCCGGCTAGGGGGTAAAAGGTGACCGGGGAGAAGAATCTGAACAGCTTCATCTTGTTCGAACCGCGAAGTCACAAAGGACGCAAAGATGTAGAATGCAGTATGCAGTGAATGCCTGTCCGCATGCGAAGATGTGCTGGTAAGCAACGAAACGCATCGAAAAGATCTTGCGTTGGAAGTCGTTCTTCAACAGTCATGGAAGACGCTGACCGCAACCGTTTTGCGGGGTCTGCTTGCTACCAAAGATACCGCCAATGCCAAAGGTTTGGTTATCGGCCTAAGCGTAGCTGATGAAGGCGTGGTGACGATACATATCCGAGGTTCGTGCCCATTGTCGTGGCGATGATACCAAATTTGGAACTCAAGGCTAAAAGGATGCACTAGTAGGAAAACGACGCATCACGCGAATCGGCCCACGCAGAACATTATCCGAAAATAAACGCCAACTAAACGCAATGGAGCGATGCGCTGAGTGCGGTAGACCTTACAAAACGGTACTACGAGGAGGCACGAATCACATCTTTGGACGGCCCCCGTGCCCGACACAGAATGGTTCAGGTCCCCCACTGTATTGCCATCCCTGGCACTGTATTCCGGTGTTGGGCACGCCGCCAAGGAGAGCCACCATCCTGGCAGCGGATTGGTTTCCCGCCCTTCTTCGTCAATACCGAAGAGTATCCGAGGCCGGGAGCTAAGCTCGTGAACTTGCATACACAAGGTTGTGTCGGCGCGGGTTCAGGGTCGGGGAACCGAGTCACGAGCCTAGTCGATTCAGGCCATTTGGAGAACCAGAACATGAATAGCCGTGGTGCCGGCGAGTAGTAGGGGCCATATGGAGGATGCGCGCATGGAGAGCTTTCCTCACCGACTAACCGGATCACAGTACGCTGTTTCAGCCTTATTCTACATTCTACTCAAAGGGACTGGTCGAGATGGGCATGACGATCCCGTCCCGAGAAGAGATTTGGGTTAACTTCAGGCTCTTTCGGTATGATAAGATGAAAGTTTGTCTTCATGGTCAAATGCCCAGGCATTCCATTTAGCCCAGCGTATTTTAGATTCTGCGGACCCAGAGGAGATTGACTAACATGTATTATGCCATCATTGCTGAAGACAAAGTGGGCAGCTTAAACGACCGGCTCAAGGCACGTCCGGCCCATCTGGATCGGGTGCGGCGGCTGCAGGACGCAGGCAGATTGCTACTGGCGGGTCCGCACCCAGCCATTGAAAGCGAAGATCCGGGAGACGCTGGGTTTACTGGTTCGCTGATCGTGGCCGAGTTCCCTGATCTCAAGACCGCTCGTGCTTGGGCCGCCGCCGATCCTTACGTCACCACAGGAGTTTTTGCGGAGGTCACGGTGAAACCCTTCCGCAAGGTTTTTCCGGAGTGAGTATGAAGCCGACAGGCTTTATCGGGTATACAAAGATATTAATCCTAGACAGGAAGATGAAAAGGTGAAACAGAATAGCGTGGCCTTTCGGCGCAGTGCCCCCGGCAGATACATAACGGAGGGGAATTTGTGTGTGACGGATACCTATCGCAAACCGGGAGTATTCGGATGGCTTTGGCACAGGATACGGCGATGGGGACCAGCCATCATCGCCCAAGCCACAAAATCGGGAGGTGGCCCAGCACCCTGATTCAACTGCTGGAGTCAGCTGATGTGATGTCTATGCTGCCGTGCTGGATCCGATCATGAGCTACAGCTGTGGCTACCGGAAGAACGCCAAAGACCTGGAGCAGACTCAGTTTGCCAAGCTTCGCCTCATATGCAACGGGCTGGAACTGAAATCCGGCGAACGGCTGTTAGATATTAGGTTGCGGTTGGGGTAGACCAACCCTGATTTACGGCCCAGAACTATAGCGTAGAGGTAACCAGCATCACGGTATCCCAGCCGGGTCCAGATACGAAACACAGGGAAGATCCGCCCCCCAGACAGCCCGCGTCAGCACATCGACTGCCTCGAGGCGTGAGAACGACTTGCGCCAAGCTAGGGCTATCCGGCGGCGTGGGGCTTTTCCGGTAAAAGGCAGGCTACGCACCAAAGGCTCCACGAACCGGTCCTCCGCGGCGGCGCTACAGGGCAGCACTGTTATCCCAACCCTGCTGGCTACCATGCAGCGGATGGTCTCCAGAGAGTCCCCTTCGAGCCCACGTTGCAGGCTATTGCCGCCCGCGGTAGATTTGATGCAGTTCGGGCAGACTTCGAGTACTTGGTCCCGGAAACAATGCCCCGGCCCTAGTAACAGGACGTCCTCACCGGCAAGTTGGTCGACGCCCACTGATGTCTGTCCGGACCAGGGATGATTGTCCGGCAACAGCACGCTGAAGGATTCGTCGTAAATGGGTCTCGTCAATACCCCCGGCTCATTAAATGGCAATGAGATGAGGATGACATCCAAGTCCCCACGCTTGAGGCGTTCGCTCAATGTGGACGTGAAGTTCTCCTCGATCATCAAAGGCATTTCCGGTGCCCATTCCGATATCCAGGGAATCAACCGGGGCAGCAGATAAGGACCGATGGTATGGATGGCCCCTAGACGCAACATACCAGCAAGCGGGTCCTTTCTATGTCGGGCCAAGTGTTTAATTCCGTCTGCTTCCTCCAATACCCGCTGGGACCGCTCGACGATCTGCTGACCGACGGTAGTGACAGTCACTTCCCCCGTACCACGCTCGAATAGGCTCACCCCGAGCTCGTCTTCCAGCTTTCTAACCGCCACGCTCAAGGTCGGCTGGCTGACGAAGCAGGCCTCCGCGGCTCGTCCGAAATGGCGTTCCCTCGCCACTGCCACGATGTAACGAAGCTCATTGAGTGTCATAGTCGGTTCAGCAGCGTGAGATCCACCGGCAATCCATCGCCGACTTCCAGGCGGGTTGCCGCGTGCCTGACAAGCACGGCGAACACCTCTACACCAGGCCTCCGCCGCTGTAGCTAAACGCTCGGCATAAGCGGGATTGATCAACCAGGACGTGGTAAAGCACTCACCTTCAGGCAGATTGACGGCGTACAGCATGCCACTGCGGTTGCCCTGTTCCACTGCCGCCTGCAGCAAACTCAAGTGCTTGTACCCACGCTCGCTGACGGCATCCGGAAAGCGCAGTCGGCTGCCGTCAAGCAGGGTCACGTTCTTAACCTCTATCAAAACATCGCCCGGCACCACCGGCCGGGGCACCACCGGCCCCTCGTGGAAGGCAATGTCCAGACGCCCTCTGGGGCAGCCTGCGGGGGCAAATCCTACTTCGCGTCTGAGGCGCCCGGTAACCCAGCAAGGGGAGGAATCCACCCCTGCGTAACGCCTCCCGCCACCACCTTGGTGCAGCTGGTGTGTATGCCCACCCGCTCCAGGGTCCAGGCCAGCTTGCAGCGGGGATCGTCGCTGTGACTCAGCTGCACCGGCGCGCCGGGTGTCCAGAATTTGAGCTCCCGACTAGTGAATATCGAATCCACTCAGGTTCTGAAAGGCACCCGGCTTGCAGGCGATCCCTGTGACCTCAGCCGTAGGCGGACCGGTGCGCAACCACTCGCGCAGCTGGCCTACCAAGTCCGGCTCGCCGCAGACTAGGACCTCTACCCGGCTGTCCGACAGGTTGCGCGCGTAACCCGTCAGTCCCAACCGTTGGGCCTGCTCGCGAGCAGCAGCGCGGAAAAAAACCCCTTGCACCCGGCCCGCCACCAGACAGCGAAAACACACGCGTTTGTCAGGTACCTGTCTACTCATAAACGCCGACCTCTATCACCTATTGGAGTTTTCCGACCATAGCTTACAATAGCAGTATTCAAGGGGCGATGTCCGCCCCACCGTGACCAGGGTCCTTCATGACGATCACTATCTATCATAATCCACTCTGCAGCAAATCCCGCCAAACCTTGGAGCTACTTCAAGACCAGGGCCTTGAGCCCCAGATCGTGGAGTACCTCAAGACCCCCCCTGATACCGCAATACTAGAACGCCTGCTGGATATGTTGGGTTTGGAGCCCCGTGAGCTCATGCGCAAAAAGGAGAAGGCGTACCAGGAACACGAGTTGGCAAACTCGGAGTTATCCCGAGACGCCCTGATCGCAGCCATGGCCACTCCACCCGAAGCTGATCGAGCGCCCCATCGTCGTCACGGACGATAGGGCCGCCCTAGGCCGGCCACCTGAAGCCGTGCTCGACATCTTGTAGGGAAAGACCTCCGTGGTGCCGTTCCGGAAAATTTGCACCACACCCCAGAACTCCACGGAGGGCGTTCCCTACGGAGAATTCAAGGTAAAACGGGATGCCAGGCACAAACTACGAATCATGCGAATCCGCGCGAATCACCCGTAGTTAAAACAACCCCGCGAGTATACTCGCGCGTACTATCTTGGCACCCGGTGTGCCAAGTCTGTCGATACTTCTCATCAAGGACCGGCACATGCCCTACATCCTGATCCTGTACTACAGCCGCTATGGCGCTACTGCGGAAATGGCGCGCCAAATCGCCCGCGGTACAGAAGAGATACCGGGCATCGAAGCCCGACTGCGTACCGTCCCCGCCGTCTCCACCCTGTGCGAATCCACTCAGGACACGATTCCGGACACGGGTCCGCCCTACGCCGAGCTAGACGATCTGCGGGATTGCGCGGGGGTTGCCTTGGGCAGCCCGACTCGCTACGGCAATATGGCCGCACCTATGAAGTACTTCCTCGACGGTACCAGTTCCTTGTGGATGGTGGGAAACCTGATTGGGAAGCCAGCCGGGGTATTCACCTCCACCGCCAGTCTCCACGGCGGGCAGGAGACGACCCTGTTGTCCATGATGTTACCCCTGCTGCACCACGGAATGCTGTTGGTTGGGCTGCCGTACAGTGAGACAGAACTGTTGTGGACCGGCAGTGGCGGGACCCCTTACGGCCCCTCCCACCTAGCCGGCAGTGAGAACAATCTGCCCCTGACCGACGAAGAAAGGCAGCTGTGCCAAGCGTTGGGCAAACGCCTGGCTCGCATTGCCCTGGTCCTGAACCGGGTCTGATCCCCATCCCGGATGCACCAGATTCCTCTTCCTGTCCAGCTGCGTCCGGAGGCGGATTTCGCCGCTTTCGTAGCCGGCCCCAACGCCGAGGCCGTTGCTGCGGTCACAGCCTGGGCTGCAGGGAGCGGAGATAGCTTTCTGTATCTGTTCGGCACCGTCGGCAGCGGCAAGACCCATCTGCTACAAGCCGCCTGCAGACAGGTAGTACAGAGTGATCGTTCAGCCATCTATGTACCCCTGGAGCAGGGGGAGCTGGCCCCATCCGTACTCGACAACCTAGAGCTCTGGGAGCTGATCACTCTAGACGATATTCAAGCCGTCGCCGGGGATACGACCTGGGAACAGGGCCTGTTCGACCTCTATAACCGCCTACGCGAATCCGGGCGATGCCTGTTGGTGAGTTCCCACACCCCCGTCTCGGAGTTACCCTTGACCCTCCCTGATCTGCGCTCGCGCTTAGGCTGGGGTCCAGGCTACCAGCTGCTCCCCCTCCCCGAGGGAGATTGCGGGTACTTACTTAAGGAGTCGGCCAAGCGCCGGGGTCTTGAGCTCGACACGGACGCGGTCGACTACATCATGCGCCGCTGTCCACGGGAACCAAGCTACCTGATTGGACTTCTGGAGGAGATTGACCGCGAGAGCCTGCGCCGGAAATGTCACCCGACGCGGTGGCTGATACGGCAGATCCTCGGTGCCCACAAGTCGTGATTTTCTGCTTCGTCAATTCTCTTGCCACCCATTCTGGGCCGCCTTGCGCGACCAAATCCAGACATACTGACTACCGCTGACGATCACGGTTGCAAGACAGATCCAGATCAGCGTCCGGATGACCCATTCCGGCAGGGGCATGGGCCCGGAGTCCATGATCACCAGCACGATCAACAGGATCTGGATGGCCGTATTCAGCTTGCTCATCAAGGTCGGGGCCGCTTCCACTTCCTCAACCCGGTAGTTGTAGAGCACGGCCCCTCCCACGATCAGCAGGTCCCGGAATACCACCACCGATACCAGCCACACGGGGATGAGCATCAGGGCCCCGAGCACCAGAAAAGAGGCCACTAACAGGACTTTGTCCGCGAGGGGATCGAGGATGCCACCAAGCCGACTCTGCCAACCGTAATGCTTAGCTAGGAAGCCATCAAGCCCGTCCGAGAACCCCGCTGCCGCAAACAGGAACAACGCCCAACCGAACTCCTGTTCGAGCAGCAGGTACAGGACCGGCATTACCGCAAGCAACCGCATCAGGCTGATGATATTAGGTAGATCTTGGTACTTTAGGTTCAAATCAGCGAGCGCCTCTTGCCGGGTCCAAAAGCAAACGAAATACCGAATGGCATCCCGCAACGGGTCCGGTGATTAAGATCATATCCTTACTGCTGGAGGGTTTGTCCAAAAATGAAAACCTTATTCATTAACACTCTGATTTTTATAGCTCTCATCCTAGCTTTAGGGATCCGCAGACGAAGGTTTCGGGTATCGACCTTTACCCCAGACGTTCGAGAAATCCGGTACGCTCACCGAGAAATTACCAGTATCTACATATTGAAATACGGGGTTGGCCATACCAGCCAGCGCTACCAGTATCGGTAAGTTCATCAGGATCGTCCAACGAATCGGTTACCTGCCGAAATCGCTCTTTGTCCTCTGTTACTGGAATGATGTTGCTAACGACCATTTTCACCCGCACTCAACGATCATCGACAGGTGGCTTGTCAATAGCCTATCCATTGTAAGACCTATCGATTTGTGTGGCACTCGGACCAGGAGTCGGCGCAGAAAATCTGCCCGTAACCTGAAGCAACATGCGGAGAAAGATCGGCTACTTGGGATAGGCAAATAAAGGACGTTTTGAATCGCTATTCGTTAACGGGAAACCTGATAAATTCATTCTCGAAACGGGTGCCCAAGAAGGGGCAACCGGATGCCCCGCCTGACATGCATGTGTACAGGAACATTTATACCTCATCCTCACGTTCCAGTGTCAAAACTACTGAGGAAGGCTCCTGAGTTTCCGATGATCCCATAGCGCACAAGAATAAATACGCACTTCTCGATTTTCGAGATTTCGTTGAACGCAACCACCTACCACTGGTCATCGTGTTGATTATGGTAGGACCAATCAATGATCTCCGGAAAGGAGGTGGGTTGAATACGGAGTACTATCGGAAAGTGCGTGATCCTCTGAACGATAAGTGGATCCGATTCGTCGATCTTACCCTCCGTATCCACGCGAGAGGGTAAGACCACTGACGGCAGGCGAGCTATACCGGAAGAATGATCTCAACCTCAACCCAGCGGGAAACCGGGCGGCTGTGGAAATTCGGACCGAGGAGTTCCCCCAACTGTTTTCAAAATAACTCCATCCTTAGCCCAATTGAAGTGGCATGCAGTCTATCCTGATGGGATTCGCTCAAGCATTGAGCTTCTCTTTCAGCAACCCATTGACCTGTTGGGGATTGGCCTTGCCCTTGGTGGCCTTCATAACCTGGCCGACGAAGAAACCGAACACCTTCTCCTTACCGCTGCAGTATTGCTCTACCTGCACCGGGTTGGCGGCCAGAATGGCTTCAATCACTGCCTCGATAGCACCGGCGTCGGTGATCTGCTGTAGACCCCGGGCTGCGATGACCGTGTCCGCATCGCCTTCGCCATTCCAGACGGCCTCGAACACCTGCTTGGCAAGCCTACTGGAGATCGTCCGGTCCTGAATACGCTCGATCAGTCGCGCCAACATCTGGGCACTGACCGGGCTTGCGCCGATTTCCAGGTCGGCCTTGTTCAAAGCCGCGGCTAGCTCGCCGTTGACCCAGTTAGCCGCCAGCTTAGGATTGCCCGTGTCCTTAGCGACGTGCTCGTAGTAATCCCCCAACTCCCGGTTCAAGGTAAGTAGGTCGGCGTCGTAAGCGGATAGGCCATACCGGTCCCGGAATCGCCGGTGCCTAGCGTCTGGGAGCTCCGGCATCCCCTGGGTAGCCCGCGCGATGAAGGCGGCGTCGATGACCAGGGGCGGCAGGTCCGGGTCCGGGAAATAGCGGTAATCATTCGCCTCCTCCTTGATGCGCATGGAGCGGGTCTCGCCCTGGTCTGCGTCATAGAGCCGAGTCTCCTGAACTACCTGTCCGCCGCCTTCAATGACATTAATCTGGCGCTTGATCTCGAAGCGGATGGCACACTCTAGAAAACGGAAGGAGTTGATGTTTTTGATCTCGGTACGGGTGCCCAATTCCGTCTCGCCCTCGGGTCTCACCGAAACATTGGCATCCACCCGAAAGGAACCCTCTTGCATATTGCCGTCGCTGATGCCGATCCAGCGCACGATCCGGTGGATCTTCCGGGCGTAGGCTACCGCCTCTTCCGGCGAGTGCATATCCGGCTCGGAGACGATCTCCAACAGCGGGGTACCGGACCGATTCAAGTCGATGCCCGTGAACCCATGGAAATCCTCATGCAGCGACTTGCCTGCATCCTCTTCCAGGTGGGCACGGGTAACGCCGATCTCCTTGACCGCTCCGCTTTCCAGTAGGATTCGCACTCGCCCCTCACCGACCACCGGTAGCTCGTACTGGCTGATCTGGTAGCCCTTGGGCAGGTCCGGGTAGAAGTAATTCTTGCGCGCGAAGATGGAGCGCTCCGCGATCTCAGCCCCAATCGCTGTGCCGAAGCGCACTGCCAGGATCACAGCCTCGCTATTGAGCACCGGCAGCACACCGGGCAACCCCAGATCCACCGCACAGGCCTGGGTGTTCGGTACTGCACCGAAATCAGTCGGCGCGCCGGAAAAGATTTTCGATTTGGTCGCGAGCTGGGTATGGATCTCCAGCCCAATGACAGTTTCCCATTGCATCGGAGGAAAACTACGAATCACGCGAATCCTCACGAAAGCGAATCGATTTCGTGGGGATTCGCGTGCAGTTGCGGCAAAAAAATCTTCCCGATGGAAGAACTAAACCGATAAACTCGGCGAAGGATCGTTTCATCAAGGACATGTATGATTCCTCTTTCGTTGGTTAGCGGGACTGCACAAGGCACCACGAGACCAGCAGAGCCTGTCGGCTAATCGCCTTTGTTGATTTCTTCAAGCAGATCCACCAACCGCTGTAAAGCGCCCTGGTTCGCTTGAACCGCCCGTCGCCCCCGCTTACCGACGCGCGCTCTTGTCATCGCGTCTCCCAACCATTCCCCCATACACTGTGCCAACGTGTGGGCATCCGTCACCCGGACCGCTGCTCCCTCCCGCACCATCAGCTCGGCAATCCAGGCGAAGTTGAAGGTATGGGGGCCCACAGCGACGGGTACTCCTACCACCACCGCCTCCAGCAGATTATGGCCACCGGTGGGGACTAGACTGCCCCCGATGAAAGCCACGTCTCCTGCGGCGAGAAAGGCTGGCAGCTCCCCCATGGTATCGCCGAGGAACACCGAAACCTGCTCGCTGCAGGGATCGCTGGCGGATCGGCGTGCGAGTGCGAAGCCCTGGCGCTCGACCAATGCCGCAACCCGCCCGAAGCGCTCGGGATGGCGTGGCACCAGGACCAACAGGGCCCCCGGTAATCGGTCCAGGATCTTTCGATGGGCGAGGAGGACTTGCTCTTCCTCACCTTCATGGGTACTCGCAGCCACCCAGACCGGGCGTTGACCCCCCCAGCTGCGGCGCAATACCTCCGCGTGATCGATCAAATTGCCAGGCTGGCGGACATCGAACTTAATATTACCCGTCACCTGCACCTGTTCGGCAGGTGCCCCCAAGGCCTGGAAACGAGCCGCATCGGTGGGGCTTTGGGCACCGATTGCCGCGAACCGTCGTAGGGTCTCGCCGGCGAAGCCTCCGAGTCGGGCATACCCTCGCGCGGAACGGGCTGACAGTCGGGCATTGGCCAGCACCACCGGAATGCCACGGCGTTCGCAGGCACTTATCATGTTGGGCCAGATTTCGGTTTCCATGACGACTGCGAGCCGGGGGGCGACCGCATCGAGAAAGCGGTTCATGACCGGCGTCAAATCGACAGGTGTATAGACATGGCGAACCACGCCCTCGAACAGACTGCACAGGCGTTCCGAGCCGGTAGGCGTGGTAGTGGTAACCATGACACCGGCGTCTGGATAACGCGCGAGGAAATGCTTAATGAGTGGTTCGGCTGCCTGGACCTCGCCTACGGAAACGGCGTGGATCCAGATGTGGGCACGCAGCGGGCGTTGGGCGTAGAGGCCGAGCCGCTCGCCCCAACGCCCGCGGTACACCGGCGCGTGACGGCTACGCCAAGCGAGACGCAGCAGCACAAAGGGTAGGGCGAGATAGAGAAGTAGGCTGTAGAGCCGCGCCACGGCGAGGACAAGGTCGGCATCGGGTGTAAAGGAATTAATAAGTTTACCATAGGGATTCGTTCGTCAGACGTCGGGACCATCCCAATAGTAGGGCAACCGAATGATAATCCCTGCTGGAACATAGCTTTGGGAAACGGTTCAAAACCTCGCTGTGCTCGCCTGGCGCCATTCCACCAGCTGAGGTTTGGGCTTGTTCTTGACGGTAAGCTTCCAGAAATAGCCGATCAGGCTGTCACCAAAGGAGACAGCCTTGCGCGGCAGTACCAGGGGATGATCACCGGGCAGTGCAGGCCCTCTCAGGCAAGTGGTGGCACTGAGGTAGCCGGCGGCGGCGGCGGCCCGTATCGTGTCCGGATCGAAACTTCCGTATGGATAACACAGATGCTTAACTTCCTTGCCGAGCAGATCTTCCAAGCACGCCTTGCTGTCAGTTAGCTCCCGACACTGACGCTCGCGGGTCGCCTCAGCGAGCTTGAGGTGACTTACCGTATGGGAGCCGACGGTTACGCCTGCAGCCTGGATTACCCTTAGCTGGGAAGCGCTCATCAGCTCGGGAACCGGTCGCCCTGAATCTTCTGCAAACCACTGTGCCTGCCTCCCAATCCGGCCACTGACGACATAGACCATGGCCGGGAAGCCGTGGCGTTGGAGCACCGGCAGGACGTAGCTTACGAAATTCGCGTACCCGTCATCGAAGGTAAGCGCCACGGCCCGGGGTGGGATCGGTTGTTCGCCGCGCACGCACGCCAGTACTTGGTCCAGGTCTAATACCTGGTAACCGGAATCCCTTAGGATGGCCATCTGACCGGCGAATCGGCGGTGGTCGCAATAGTTCGCCCGGTGCCTCCGCATGGGTGCGAACTCACCCACCTGGTGGTACATGAGGATAGAGATCCGGTTTGCCATAAGGATTTAACCGCGGGGGTTCTCCATAAGGACGGAAAGTATTGTACACTGGGCTTCAGCCGTTTACAGAAGCTTTCTCACAAACCCTCACAGACCCAGGATGCTCCCAAACTCTGCTTACTAGCTCCCAGAGACTCAGGGCTTCGGGGGGGATTAGGGTCTCTTGCACAGTCCAGTGCTGCACCTCTAAGAGCCTGTTTACGATAACCTTCGGCACGTTTCCAACCAAACAAACGAGACACTCGACAACCCGTCGTTTTGGAGTCACTGCAAAGGTGTGAATTCGTTTCACCTGGCGACCTCTACCATAGCCACCAGTACGTTCTGTACGGCATCGGCAAATGGTTGTCCCGTATAGCCGCTATTAACCAGCACGTTCGTCACTGCCGACAAGCTGTCTCGATTGGTTAGAGAAGGTCACCGAGCCACCGAGGTGCCTGCTCTGTT
>Ga0066188_1000120_pt1 | contig 12874 bp, 19 predicted proteins | sample WorMetHERISLAND2_FD_61185 | JGI IMG/M metagenome (GOLD analysis project Ga0066188, IMG submission 61185) | Marine gutless worms symbiont microbial communities from Max Planck institute for Marine Microbiology, Germany - Olavius loisae HERON... | ecosystem: Host-associated > Annelida > Digestive...
GGGGTAGGCAGCCCGACTGATCGGCTACCTCATTGAGTATGGTCTCCACTAGGCCGGGTGCGAAGCGCATGCCTAGGGCCTAGTCCGGGACTTTGACGGCGATCGGCAGCGCCGTGCTTAGGGGATTGACCTAGAGGCGGGACGGCTGGACGAAGGGCCTGGCGGGACATTGCACGCATGGCAGTCAATAGATGCACCGGCAGATCTGGGCCGCCCAGATTCTCCAGCGTGGTGATGAATCCCCATGCCTGATCCGGGGGACATTGGTAAAGACTTCTCCAAACTGGTCAACGACCAGCAGTAGGGTGGTACCGGTGCTGTCAGCCAAGTATTCTTGTAGCACCTGCACCAAACCTATCGGCGAATCGGCGAGTAGCCTGTTGAGGCGTGCGCGTTCTTCAGTACGCTGGACCAGAGTGCGGCCCTCACGCACCATAAGGCATGCGGCGTCCCGTGCCGGTCCGAACCAACCGCCGCGCTTGACAAGCATGGGGACCAGCCCGGTGCCGGTCAGCGAGGATTCGCCGCTACTGAGGGAGCCAATGAGGATGGTCAGGCGTTCGCTGCTGCGGGATGAGATCCGCGCGGTCGAAGAAATAGAAGTCAGCGCGGTCCTCCGTCCCGAAGGGTGGCCAGCCCTCTGTAGGGGTTGCGTGGGCGCTAAGTATCGTCGAGCTCGGCAGGCAGTAAAGAGGGCCGCATGGGGATGAGATAGGCGGACTGGTCGCTTGTGTAGGCCTCCGGGTCGCGAGCAGCTACGATTAGGACGTGTTGATATTTAAGCCAAACAGATCAAGATCGAGGCACTTACTCAGGTGGGTGTTGACTGTTAGCATGAGGAGGAATTACCACTCAATAGCAGACTCCTAACCTACAGCTGCACCAACCGCAACCTCCAAATTCTGGAGACAGCCCTCGAAGAACTAAAGATATCATGTATCTTGCACTCGTGGGAACGTGCAAAGAAATACCATACAGGGGTGCGAAATCACCGACATCAAATACCACTATCAAAGTTGAGGAGGAACCATCAGATTCACCGGGTGGGGAGAAGCCCCCTACTGAAGTTTTGGAGAAGAGGAAGCCTTCTACTAAGGGCTACTAGAATGGAAAAGAAAGTTTCCCAAACGGATCCGGAGAAGCTGTCAGGCATGTCGGATGATTCGGGTGGTGATAGTGATAAGTGCCGGGTACCTCCCCGGCACTTCAGGTACCCATAGGCAACTAGATCGTGTTGACATTTAAGCTGATAGACTACGCGCAACTCAGTCGTTTTAGGGGAGTAGAAGTGGTTCGCCTGACTTTGCGTGACGACCAATGGGAACGGATTCAATGCCCGTTGCCAAGCAAAGTCAGGCCGTGGATGGAGTGGCTAACCGATTGTTCGTGGAAGCGATCTCCGTAGTTGGCCTGCTCAGGTGCCCCGTGGCGCGATCTCCCAGCAAAATTTGAAACTGGAATAGCGTATACCAGCGCTTCGCACGTTGGCGGAAGCTTGGTGTGTGGTCTGGAGTATTCGATAAGTCTGATCTTGAAGAAGGCTTCATTGACAATACAGTGATCAGAGTCCATCAGCACACGGCCGGTGCATCCAAAAGAATAGCACCCAAGCGATTGGTCCCGCATTGATGAGCTTGAGGTTCGAAAGATGGTTGCCGATAAAGCCTATGATTCAGCCATATCGAAGGCTCGACTGCTGGCCTGAGCAGTATGTACGTCAGGGGCACGAGGATACTTCTCTCTGCGACATATTTCCCATTTATAGGCTGTAGCTTGCGGGTCGATATCTAAGAGCCTTTCTACGATCTATGGAGTAACAAGGCCAGGAAAGCCAAGGTCACAAATTGCAAGCTGGTATCGAGTTCTCGCTCGCAGTTTTCCCACAACCTTCGACACGTTTCTAACCAAGCAAACGAACGTTCGACAACCCATCGTTTGGGGGTCACTGCAAAGGTGTGCAGTTCGTTCCGCTCGGCGACCTCTACCGTGACGATCACGAAGGTTGTCTTCTCGCCCCGACTACTGTCGATATAGACCTCGCCAACCACATTTTTCTAATGCCTGCTCAAGCCGGCATAGCTCATCATCAGAGGGTTTCTGACTCCCCGGAAACACTCTTCTGGATCATCAGAGTTAGCCTCCCCAGTCATTCTTCGGATTGTCTGTAAAATCAACGTAGTAGTCGTGAATGTAAACAGGACCTAGGCTGGCGGCAGCATTTCGGTACGGATCCCAGGCACCGGTGCTGCTGAAGCCACCTTCGACATTAAGCGGGACCCAACCCAGGGCGGTCTCGCCGCGGCAGGTGCCGGGGTGGTGCCTCCCTCCTCGAAGTCAGGCGAAAAGCTGAAGCAGATTACTTGATCGTTGGTGCGGAATGCCGGCGTGAGCAGGGGCAGACCGACGGGAACGCTGCCGGTAGGGGCTTCAGTGGCGGCGGATGGGGATTATGAACAGCTGCTAGAGTGGCCAAAAGAGCACCTTTCGGCAAGACCCTGTTTGATAGTAGTGAAATTGACGCCGGACTTGTGGAGCCAATTCCGCAGCCCTTGTAGGAAGATGGACACGGCCCCTTTGGAACCATAGACTATAGCTGCTTTGTCTGCTGGGGTCTCCGGCTACCGAGGTGGTCATGACAATGGTCCCTCGCCCCTCCGCCTCAAAGTAGTTAGCCCAGATAGGTTAAGAGCAAGATGGTGCTCAGGGCATTGACCTCGAATATCTGCCGGGTCGCAGCAAAGGACCGCTCACAGACCTGCTGGACCAGCAGGTCTGTGAGCGATGAATACCAAGTCGAGGCCGTCGAATGCCTCGACCGCTGTTTCGATAAGCACCTGGTGGTACTCGTAATCGAGCAGTCCAGCGTCTGCACCTGGCCCCTGATGCGTCGCATACTCTCAGGTCGTCGGCGATCATCGGGAGTCTGTCCGCTGTGCGTGCGATGAGGAGCAGGGCTCCTCCCACCTCGGAAAAGCGCCTCGCTGTCACCTGCGTGATGGCGGAGGTTGCCCTAATGACGAGTGCCTTTCTCATGATCATACCGGTAATGGTTAAATTTAAAGTGGAATGGTCTGAGCGATGGAATGATTCGAACCTACACTGTTTTTGCTATCCCTGGCAGCTAGATTCCGGCTACCCTTGCCAGAATGACGCAGAGGGAGTCTGGTAGACTTCACCACTTAAAATTTGGTCACTACCAAATCTACTACTACCCTCGTGCCGCTGCGCGCCGCCAAAAACCGGACGTAACGCGTGGATCTAGATAGGCCTCCATGGCCTTCCAATGGGGGTAGGCAGTTTAGAAATATTACGGCCACGGCAGGATTCAGGCGTGCCAACCGGCGCTGGTGACTGTACCCAGCCGGTCCAGCAAGCGTAGGGTCTTTACGCCGTTATTGGAAAAATCCAGGGCCAGGGCTGCGCCTGGTAGGGAGAATGACAAAAGTCCCGGTGTGGCTGGTCGCCGAACAGTTTGAGCACGGTCAGAAAGGAACCGACACCGGCCTTGGCGACGCGCTCCAGGTTCTGGATTGCGTCTTCCACCCGGTCGGTGGGTACGACACATTGATACTGCAGGAATCCTTTGGAGCTGTAGATCCGGTTTCAGGCCTGAATTGCATCTGGGGAATAGAAGAAGGGCTCGTAATGCACCATGCCTTTCACCCGGTCCGACGGTTGCCGATGGTGGTACAGGCAGTTGATCAGCTTGAGTGTCAGGCCATTGATCAGGCTAAACGAGGGATCGATCAGGACACTCAACTGCCAAGTCGATGGTCGCGGGGGTTTGCCGGCAATGGACTGGGCTGCTTACCGCGGATGAACAGGCCCTGACCGAGCTGAGTCCTGGTGGCTAAGTAGTCGATCCAAGCCAAGGTATACTCGTAGTCTTGGTTCGACTCCCGCGCCAGCGCGAAGAGTTCGTTGAGGTTGTCGTAGCGAATGACTCCCGTATAACCGAAGGTACCGGCCTGGTGGTAGTTTTTGCTGTAGACATCGTTTGCGATAGCACCACCGACCGTCACGAAGCGGGTGCCCAGTATGACTGGCAATAACCAACCCTGCAGCACCGTCAAGCAGAGAATTCCCGACGGCAGAACTCGGCTTCGCTAGGTAGGCAAACACTGGATGCACGCAACCAGAACGCCATAAAGACTAGCAGCGCCTGCCCTACCAAGACCACGTCGCCCAACCGGTGAGCTAACACTAGCGGGATGAAAACCAGGAGATTCCTCAACACTGGCTACAATTTCGTGAGAAATACCCAGATTCAGCGCAACGGCCGCAGCATATTTCTCATTGCGGCAGTAGCCAGGATGAGCCTGCGTCCGGCGTCCGTTGGCATATTCCTGCTTCAGGTAATTCAAGAAACTACCCTGGCATGGCAACAAACCCAGCATCGATAGTGACCCGAGCCGCGATAGCATGCTTCAGGTGTGCCCCGACCTTCAGGAGCCATAGGGGCAGCAGAAACACGAACAGGAGATTGCGCTTCAGCAACACGAAGACGGATTCTACCAAGAGATCCGTGTCGTGATGGGGTGCTGTTCATGCTTTTATCCTCCACCCCCGGCGCGACCTAGGGTTCAGAGACATGCATCATGGTGGAAAATCTAGGTATGATAAACAGCTATCTCCCACAACAATCGGCTGCTTGAGATGAGAAGGGCGCAACATGGCTATTGAGGTACAAGGCGAAACTATCGAAACCGACGCCAACGGTAATCTGCTCAATCCCCAAGACTGGAGTCGGGACGTGGCCAAGAAACTGGCCGCCGAGGAAGACATCGAGCTGACCCAAGATCACTGGGATGTGCTGGAATACCTGCGCGACGAGTATCTGAACAACAACGGTAACCACCCCATGGAACGCCAGATCAACAAGGATATGGGTAAACACTGGGGTAAGAAAATCGGCAGCAAGGATTTATACAAACTCTTCCCCAGAGCACCCAGCAAACAGGGCAATAAGATTGCCGGTCTCCCCTTCGTAGCACGTAAAGGTGGATACTGAGCGAAGGGGATCCGAATCGGTCGGTCCGATCCGACTGGTTGGCTCCAATAAAAGGGCAGCGCAGTGCGCTGCCCTTTTCGTTGCCGGAGATCAGCCAGGGCAACCAATTAGTGCCCTACAGCAGAACCACAGGCCAGGTTTGATAGGGGAAAACAGACGAACAGGGCTACGATTCGGCCCGTGAGGCACTGCCAAACTGGAAGGGCGGGAACGAACTCTCCACTCTGCCAGATCTAAACGGCTTACCCTACAGGGTCAGGTTTTCGGGAAGCTTGTACGCGCTTGCCTATCGCTGCATAGTCTCCGGTAGAACGATATTGAGCTCCAATATCTCACGGCTGTCCTCCTGCTCATAGTTGATAGATACGGCGTTCATGTCCACATCCGCATACTTGCGGATAACATCCAGGAGCTCGCGCTGGAGCCTCGGGAGGTAAGACGGGCGGTTACGTTCGGTGCGGTCATGAGCAACCAGGATCTGCAACCGTTCCTTGGCAATGGCAGAGGAACCCTCAGGGTGCGATGAACGGAAAATGTCCAGTAGTCCCATAGCTCACTCCTTGAAAAGCCGACCAAAGAAGCCTTTCTTCCGCACCTCAAGGAAGCGGTGCGGGAGCTCCCCACCCAGGTATCGGGCAACCATGTCGCTGTAGGCCTGTCCGGCCTCGCTCTCCAGGTCTAGGAGCACGGGCACCCCCGCGTTGGAGGCGTTGAGCACGGACTTGGACTCGGGAACTACGCCGAGTAGGTCCAGGAATAGAATCTCCCGCACGTCTTCGACGCTGAGCATTTCGCCTCTGGCGACGCGTTCCGGCGAGTACCGAGTCAGCAGGAGGTACTCGCGGATGGGCTCAGCACCGCTCTCAGCGCGGCGGGATCTACTCGCCAGGATGCCGAGCATGCGGTCTGAGTCGCGCACCGAGGAGACCTCTGGGTTGGTGACCACCACCGCATCGTCTGCATAGTACATGGCCATGGTTGCTCCATGCTCGATGCCGGCGGGCGAATCGCAGACAACATACTCGAAGGTCTGAGTCAAGTCTTCCAAGACCTTGCCTACGCCCTCCTTGGTCAGGGCCTCCTTATCCCGGGTCTGGGATGCCGGCAGCACATACAGGTCGTCGCAGCGCCGGTCGCGGATCAGGGCCTGATTGAGGGTCGCCTCATCGTTGATGACGTTGACGAAGTCGTAGACCACGCGCCTCTCACAACCCATGATCAGATCCAAATTGCGCAGGCCGACGTCGAAGTCGATCACCGCGGTACGATTGCCCCGCTGGGCCAGACCCATGGCCAGCGAGGCGCTCGTTGTGGTCTTGCCGACACCACCTTTGCCGGAGGTGATAACGATGATTCTCGCCAAGATTCCGCCCTCCTTAAGGCGCTTGATCGCTAAGAAACGCCGATCAACTCGGGACCGATTCCTATGGCACCAGGATGTACCGCCATCAGAGTCTTTCTATCCGCAGTATTTCCTGATCCAGGAAGATTTGTACCGGTATCCCCTTGAGTATATTTGGTATCCGCTCGCTGACGCGGTAGCGTCCTGCCACCGACACCAGCTCTGCTTCCAAGCCCTGACAGAAAATCCGGGCATCGGCATCTCCGTTCATACCAGCCATCGCCCGTCCCCGCAAGGGTCCGTAGACGTGAATGTTCCCGTCGGCTAGGAGCTCGGCCCCTGCACTGACGGGGCCCACCACCGACAGGTCGCCTCCTGTGGCATAGACCCGTTGGCCCGATCGCACCGGTTGCGTTACCAACTTGAAGGTTCTCCCTAAGCTCGCTTCAACAGCCTTCGATACCTGCTCAGTAGCCTGTGTAGAGGGTTCCAGCTCCGGTCTGGCAACGACTTGCTTGGGATTGCGAATGGGAGCCTCTCCCATGATCGCCAACTCCATGACTTCGGCAGCCTGGTTTTGCGCGGCATTACCACCCCGCACGCCGACGGGGATCACACCGTATCCGCGCAGGAGACCTACCAATAGAGGAAACTGGATATCACCCACACTTGGGGGGAGCGCCGAGAGATCGACGACTACGGGTGTGTTGCGGAAGAACTCCGGTGCCTGATCTACCTTCGGACCCAAATGCTCCGCTACCGCATCCATGTCAGCATCGAATAAGTGAATAACGGGCAGGGTAAAGGCCGCCGCTTTGAGCTCGACCGCCGTGGGATGACTCTTCCCTTCTGATTCCGGTTTGACCGCCATTGATCTCGTTATTGTCAGATTCCCACGTCCTTGAAAGCGGGGACATTCCCCCTGCCTGGAGCGAAGATGTAACAGCACTGCCACACGCTACCCGCCGCCTGTGGATTGTACGGAAGGCAAACCGCACCACCTATCAGGTCCGGGCGTAAGGCGCGACGAATCAGCACTGGCTCTCCCCCCATGCCAACAGGTAAAACCACGCCGCTGGGAGATACGAGCGGTATGCAGCGCGCAGTAAAACCTATGGATAACGGGTATCATACTAACTCCTGAACACGGCTAGACAAAGCACCCGCTGCTCGATCTCAGCCGGGAGGCCACTGCATGGGGCGGCCACCTAACAGGTGTAGATGTAGGTGGTATACGCTCTGGCCGCCCGCCGCATTGCAATTGATCACGGTGCGATAGCCGGCCTCGGCGATGCCCTCATCCGCAGCGATCCGCTTGGCGGCGAGAAATAGTTTCCCCACCAGCTCCGCATCCTCCGGATCCAGGTCATTGATGGTCGGAATCGGCTTACGCGGTATTACCAGCACATGGGTGGGTGCCTGGGGACCGATGTCTCGAAAGGCCACCACGTCTTCGTCCTGGTAGACGATATTCGCCGGGATCTCACCAGCCGCTATTTTGCTGAAAAGGGTGTCTGGCATAGGCGCATACTCCATTACCCGTGGGTGTACCTTGAGGTAATCGTTTGAGAATAAAGCGAAATCGGGTGCGCATTCTCGACTTCGCGGATCGGAAACTTCTATTAAGTTAGGCATTGACCAATCGGTAAAAAAGGAAAACCACAAATTCTCTTTCGCAATAGCAATCTGATTCCAACCGAGTTGCGTTTTTACGGCAAAAAAATCCGTTCCCCAAACCGCGTCGAATAATTCAGGATTGCTCTATATCTTGGCGGCCGGCGAAGGCGTGGGCCAGGGTGCCACCATCCACATATTCCAACTCTCCACCCAGGGGAACCCCATGGGCGATACGGGTTGTCCGCACTTGATAGCGCACCGCCATAGCGGCGATGAAGTGCGAGGTGGCGCTACCCTCCACCGTCGGGCTGATAGCCAGGATCAGCTCTTCGATCTTCCGTTCCCGCAGCTGGGTCTCGAGTAGATCAAGACCCAGCACTTCCGGTCCGACACCGTCGAGGGGCGAGAGTCTGCCGCCGAGTACGAAATAGCGTCCCCGAAAATCCGTGGCCTGCTCGATGGCGACGATCTCGGAGGGATGTTCGATCACGCACAACAGGGAATCATCCCGATCAGGCTTAGCACACAAGATGCATAATTCTTGCTCACTCAAGGTACGGCAACGCTTGCAACGCCTGATACGTTCCATAGCCGCGTCCAGGACGGAGGCTAAATGACGCCCTCCTTCCCGATCCTGTTCCAGGAGGTGGAATGCCATACGTTGCGCTGATTTAGGTCCGATGCCCGGCAGACAACGCAAGGCATCCACAAGTTGGTTAAGTAGGGAAAGTTCCGTCACAGCTCAGAAAGGCAGCTTCAACCCGGGCGGCAGCTGCAACCCAGATGCCAGGTCCGCCATGTTCTCCTGCGTTTTCTCCCCGACTCGTTGCACCGTGGCGTTAACCGCCGCCGCTACCAAGTCCTCCAGCATCTCCCTGTCGTCCTCCATAAGCGAGGGGTCAATCTTGATCCGCTTGACCTCGTACTTGCCGTCCATGGTCACCTTGACCATACCCCCGCCGGATTCGCCTGTGACCGCCTCCCGGGCCAGCTTCTCCTGGGTCTTCTGCAGCTCCTCCTGCATCTTTTGGGCCTGTTTGAGGATATTGCTTAGTCCACCTTTCACCTTGGGTTATCTCCTAACTGTTTGTTGCCGCTGGTCTTCGGACCGGTGGCGAATCTTTCAGAGTCGGCTCGATACTGCCAGACATCCAGCGGGCATCAAATTCGTCCTGGAGCAACTGCGCCACCGGGTCGTTCTGCATCAGGGCCTCGGCCTTGGCCTGGTGTCGGGTCTGGTGACGGACCCGACGCTGGGCTGGAGTCTCGTGTTTTGGGTAGGCGATGTGGAACTCCACCTCGAGTCCCTCACCCAATACTCCAGCCAAGGCATCTTTCAACCGTTCCTCCGCGGAGGTACCCAGCAGGTTCTCACCTGCCAAGTCCAGCGTCAGGGATAGCCGCTGCCCATCCCACCCAGCAAACCCACAGTTGTGTGCGAGCTGACTCGCCACCCCCCCGAGCTCCAGCTCCGCAACCAAACGGTGCCAATCCTCGGGACTATGCAAGCCGTCGGGGCTCGTCAGCCCCAGCGGGCAGTCAGGTACAGTCGTTGCCGCGACCGCCTCCGCCAGCCGCGGCGGTGCAGTATCCCCCTCACGTTCCATGGCTCCATCGTCCGCGCCTGACGCGCCGGGTGACGCTGATGCAGCAGCTGGAACCCGCACATCCCGCCGGGTAACCGACCCTTCCGGGACCTCTCGCGTCGAAGCCGGCGACCAGGTCGGTTGCCGCTTAGCCCGTTGCTCCGTTTCTGCCTCATCTCCGGCATCAGGCCGGAAGGCGAGCATGCGCAGCAGGACCATCTCGATCCCGGTACGCGGGTCTGGAACCAGGGACAGATCCCGTTGCCCCAATAGAGCGATCTGGTAAAAGAGCTGCACATCTTCCGGGGCCAACTGTCCCGCCAGGTCCGCGATACATTCGCGCTCGGGATCGTCCTCCCTGAGGGTTGCCGGTACCTCTTGATAGAGGGCAACGCGGTGCAGCAGGCCGATTAGCTCCTGCAGCACACCGGCGAAGTCTGGTGTCAGCTCCGCGATGCGGGCCACCCCGTCTAGCAGTCCGGGTCGGTCCAGTATGGCGAGGGCCCGGAGCAGGCTCAAGCAGGGCTCCCGGCCCACGGTGCCCAGCATGGCCCGTACCTCGTCTCCGGCCACCCGCCCGCCGCCGAAGGCGATGGCTTGGTCGAGCAAGCTCAAGCCATCCCGCATGCTGCCGTCTGCTGCCTGTGCCAACAGGTTCAGAGCCCGCGGCTCAAACGCAATTCCCTCCGCCTCCAGGAGGCGGACAAACTGAGCGGTGATCTGCTTCTGCACCAAGCGTTTCAGGTTGAACTGAAGACAGCGCGAGAGCACCGTCGCCGGTACCTTCTGCGGGTCGGTGGTGGCGAGCAGAAACTTCACGTGCGGCGGTGGTTCCTCCAAGGTTTTCAGCAAGGCGTTGAAGCTGTGGGTCGAGAACATATGTACCTCATCGATGAGGTACACCTTGAACCGGCCCTTAACCGGGGCGAGGGGGACATTGTCGAGTAGTTCCCGGGTCTGATCGACCTTAGTTCGCGACGCCGCATCTACCTCTAGCAGATCGACGAACCGCCCTTCATCGACCTCCCGACAAGTGCTGCACTGACTACAGGGTCTGGCGCTCACACCCTGCTCGCAGTTCAGCGCTTTGGACAAGATGCGTGCCAGCGTCGTCTTGCCTACTCCCCGGGTGCCGGTGAACAGGTAAGCGTGGTGGAGCTGGTCCCGATCCAGGGCATTACTCAGGGCCCTAACCACATGCTCCTGACCCATCATGTCCACAAAGGACCTGGGGCGCCATTTACGTGCCAATACCTGGTAGGACATTTGAGATTCTCAAGGCTGCACGCGGATCAATTTGAGATTCACGCTGGCAGGAGTGTAACCGATGCCAGGGACCATGGGTATTCATTCATCGTCTGGTCCTCCGGGCCGCGCCGAACAATTGGGCAAAGCAAGCGCCCGGCATCAGGTTCAAGGCCTCAGTTACCCCACGGAGATTCCCAAACCGTGATGGATGGGAAGATGCCCCCAACGCGGTGTGCCCATCGTCAATTAATGGGCACACCGCGCCTGGTTTGTCTCCAGACATCGAGTAGAATCATGGCATTATCCCTAATTTAGAATGCCTCTCAGAACAATGCCTGTTGATCCAACCCTAAACATCATGACGGGGAAGCCCACTATCAAGGGCACTCACATCACCGTGGAATCAATCGTAGAGCGGCCTGATTCCAGCTTTGCCCAGCTCGTATGAGCCTGCTCGCCGACGAGAACGTCGGTGCGCGTCCATCGTCGCTGTGTCTTCGCAAGGCTGGGCATCGAATTTGGTTATGTCTCTGAGCTTGGTCTCAGGAATAGACAACCTCGGCATACTAGCCTTGGCGAATGCCGAAGAGATTCCAGAGCTATCTTGTCAATGCTGAACTCCAACGTTGTATTAAGCAACCTTGTCCGATAAACTAGCGGCTATATTTAAATCCATCTTGGATATTCTACGTTCTGCTACATTGGCAGAACAACCTCATCGCCGTTTACATTGATTCGGCTCATGAGTGCATCTAGTTCATGTTGCGTCTATTGTATTAGATAAAGAATATCTTCGACACCAAAACCCCATACTTCTAATTACCTAACTCGTAGTCAACTGTTTCTTCAATTTAAACTATCCCTTATATCCAAGCGGGAATTCACCATACCCTACCTCTAGGGTACCTTTAGAGATAGGTATTTCCACCAATAAAACAACTCTAACTCACTGATTGTTAATGTTTTACATAGAAAAAACCGTATTTTTGAAAGTGTCCCTCTAGTCCGCGGTCAGCGAGAACATAGGCAAGCGACCTAACGAAGCTATCTTTAATTTTCATCAGCATGTGAGATGGAAAATCATAACTTTCCGTTCTATCTATATTCTCTATTTTCAAATTTCCCCCATTCTTTACCAGCCGACACTTTCATTGCCATAATAAGAAACTCCGTACACATAATTCTCAATGTCAGATAGGAGCCTTTAAAAATTCAGTTTTTTAGCGCATTTTGTGAGGATCTAATTGAAAAATTAATAAATCTTCGTTGATGGAAATAAGAACGTCAGCAATGCCTTGCGATCAGTTTTGTGTCAGGTCCTGCATGATTGCACAGGGTCTAAGAATGGGCCACTATTGCGTGCTTGCGAGGTCGTGAAATTGCTTGTAGCCATGCCGATAGCAGAGAAAACGCCATGAACATCCACCTGTACGCGAATGCGATCACGACCTCAAAGATCCGCCAGCACATTCGCCGGAAGCGCCGGGACGGTGCTGCCGATGGTTCACACCCCCACCGCTTGCTTACAGACCAGACCACCCATCACCTCAACCCAGGAGGCTGAGGACCAACGCCACTACCTCTTCGCTGCCATTGATCGAGCTACCCGCTGGGTCTACGTGGGAATCCTCATCGACAAGTCAACCGCCGTCGCTGGCTTTCTCATGTACCTGATCAACACAGCCCCGTTCACGATCAGAAAAATCCTTACTGACAACCGGCGAACGCTCGCCGAGGGTGCCCATGCCTCCTATCAGGTCTGCACCGATAACCGCATCGAACATCATCTGACTAAGCCCAGAACCCCGCAAACTAAAAGCATGATCAAACGCTTCAAGGCCGCATCGCCAATGTGCTACGCACCTACCGCTTTGACTCGGCTGCCCCCTACAGGTAACCCTTGATAATCACCACATCCAGCAGAGAAATTAGCACCATAAGGCACCCCTAATCAGAGATTGCTAGAGTTGCTGCCGAGGTTCGGTGGAGAAGTTTGTCGATTAAGCGACATCATTGCCCCTATCCCAGTTCAACCGCCTCTCAACGTCATCACGGAAATCAAGAAGCATC
>Ga0066188_1000124_pt1 | contig 12727 bp, 11 predicted proteins | sample WorMetHERISLAND2_FD_61185 | JGI IMG/M metagenome (GOLD analysis project Ga0066188, IMG submission 61185) | Marine gutless worms symbiont microbial communities from Max Planck institute for Marine Microbiology, Germany - Olavius loisae HERON... | ecosystem: Host-associated > Annelida > Digestive...
GAAACTTCTCCTAAGGAATCAATCGCTCCAACAGGCCGCCCAACTGGCTGAGTAACCGGTTTTCAATGTCGAAGAAGCTGTGCTAAACCATGGTTCCACCATCAATGAACATTCATCTTTTCCCCTATCACGGGCCAACGCCAGGCGACCGGTACCCAGGTCTGTGCCGACACACACCTCGAATATCGCCTGATCACGCCCAGGACCCCCCGAACTAACAGCATGATGAACGCTTCAACGGGAGCACCGCCGCGGTTTTGACCACTGCCTGCTTTGACTCTACCGAGCACTTGGCTAATACCAAGTCCCAGGTCTACAATCAACACATTCCCCAAAAGCGTTAAGCTACATTCCACCCCTTCAGGCCATGAAGAACTGCTACAGAAAACAGCCAAACCTGTTCTAAAAATGACAGTATTCATCTACCTATAACACTGGTATCTGTCCGGGATCAAAGGGTTTCGACGTGGTTTTGAGGGGTTATTCCGCTTTTTTATAACCATGCACTCAACGTATGTCGACAGACCCTATGAATCCGTTCGATCCTGCACGTGCTTGGTCGTTCTTGATAAGCTTTATATTCCGTATAGCGCTTTCAGGGTTTAAGTACGCCGTAAGCACCACAGGTTCCACAATGATATTGTGGATTACCATACCAATTTGTACCATTTCTGAGAATCTCCTTGCTGTGACATTCATGGCAAGTGTGTATTCTCACTTCAATGATTTTCGTTGAAAGCCATTTGTTTGAATTAGCACTGAAGATGGTCGTTCAACCCCTACTGCGTTATTCTGGATAGGATTGTCTGAGTTCAGTACCAGGCGAATAGTAAAAACCATAGAAGTTTGAACGATTACCGAATGAACTACATTTATTCTATCACCTCTGAAATATACCACTACCCAGAAGTCAAAACCCTTCGGTAGAGGTGAATAGGCCGACCCGTAGGTCTTGGGCCATGTAGATCAAGCGTCCATCGACCTCTACTCTGCCATCGCCAATGCCCAGCACTAGCTTGCGGGAAATCACGCGCTTCATATCGATGTGGTAAATTACCTTGGAGGCAGAGGGCAACACCTGCCCCATGAATTTGACCTCACCTGCGCCCAGGGCTCGGCCGTGGCCGGGATTGCCGATCCAGGCCAGATAGAAGCCCACTAGTTGCCAGAGAGCGTCCAGACCGAGGCAGCCCGGCATGACCGGATCGCCGGGGAAGTGGCAGGCGAAGAACCAGAGGTCCGGACGGATGCCCAGCTCAGCTAGGATCTCGCCCTTGCCGTGGGTGCCTCCGAAGTCCGCGATGCGTAGGATGCTGTCCATCATGAGCATGTTGGGGATCGGCAGTTGGGCATTGCCCGGCCCAAACATGGTGCCTTGACCGCACCGGATCAGCTGTTCTCTGGTAAATGATTCCTCTTTGCTCATTATATTTATCCGTTCGCCGACATTCGGGTAGACCTGATGGCTAGGCGGTGATCGATCAGTCTGGGGCTTGCCGCAACCGCTCGGTAAGAAAGGCAGGGATCTCTGGGGTGGGGATCAGGCAGGCCTCGGTGTCGCGCCGACCCTGGTATTCCAGCTTGCCTGCATCCAGGCCCTTGTCGCCGATGACGATGCGATGAGGTATACCGATGAGCTCCATGTCCGCGAACATGAAGCCGGGGCGTACGTCCCGATCATCTAGGAGGACCTCGACCCCGGCTTCTATCAGCCTCTGATGGAGTTGCTCGGCCGCATCCCGGACCCGATAAGATTTATGCAGCTTCATGGGTAAGAGGGCAACCTGAAAGGGCGCCAGCGGCTCAGGCCAGACGATACCTTTTGGGTCATGATTCTGCTCGATGGCAGCGGCGACCACGCGGGAGACGCCGATACCGTAGCAGCCCATCTCCGGGTTTACAGCCTTTCCGCTCTCGTCCAGGACGGTTGCCTGCAGGGCCTGACTGTACTTGCGCCCGAGCTGAAAGATGTGACCGACCTCGATGCCGCGGGTGATGATCAGGGTCCCTTTGCCGTCGGGGCTCGGGTCGCCCGCCTGGATGTTGCGCAAGTCTGCTACCTGGGGTAGAGGCAGGTCGCGCCCCCAATTGACGCCAAACCAGTGTTTCCCGTCCTGATTGGCACCAGTGCTGAAATCTCCCGTTACCGCCACGCTGCGGTCGACGATGCAGGGAATGGGCAATTCCAGGGGTCCGAGGGAGCTAGGCCCGGCACCGACGGCGGCACGGATCTCCACTTCAGTCGCCATGCGCAGGGGTGCCGCTACCTGGGGCAGCTGCTCAGCCTTAGCCGGGTTCACCGTATGATCGCCACGTACTAGCAGGGCAACAAGATTCGTCGCAGACCTTGCAGTGGCAGCGACCACCAGCGTCTTCACGGTCCGCGTGATAGGTTGATCGAACCGGTCTACTAGGTCGACGATGGTTTTGGCACCCGGTGTATCCACCAGCCGCAGCTCTTCGGTAGGAGCTGGGGGTCTGTCTGCTGGCGGCAGGGCCTCGGCGAGCTCAGCGTTGGCTGCATAATCGCTTGCAGTGGAGAAGGCAATGGCGTCCTCGCCAGATTCGGCCAGAACGTGGAACTCGTGGGAGACATGGCCGCCGATATTGCTGGTAGCGGCCTGGACGGAGCGAAATGCCAGCCCGCAGCGGCGGAAGATGCGGCTATAGGTCTCGAACATGACCTGATAGGTGTCTTGTAGCGAGGCCGCATCTGGGTGGAAGGAATAGGCGTCTTTCATCATGAACTCGCGGGCGCGCATGACGCCGAAGCGAGGCCGGATCTCGTCCCGGAATTTGGTCTGGATCTGGTAGAAATTGACCGGGAGCTGTTTGTAGCTGCGTAGCTCATCGCGGGCGAGTGCGGTGATCAACTCCTCATGGGTAGGGCCGAAGCAGAAGTCCCGCTGGTGACGGTCATGGAAACGCAGCAGCTCCGGCCCGTAGTGTTCCCAGCGGCCGGAGGCCTGCCACAACTCTGCGGGCTGAACGGCAGGCATCAGCACCTCAAGGGCTCCAGCCCGGTCCATCTCCTCACGCACGATGCGCTCGACCTTGCGCAACACCCGCAGCCCCAGCGGCATCCAGGTATAGAGTCCAGCTGCGAGCCTGTGGATCATGCCGGCACGCAACATCAGCCGGTGGCTGGCAACTTCGGCATCGGCGGGGGTCTCCTTGACGGTGTGCAGGGGAAATGCAGAGGTACGCATGGTACTCAGGACTAGTAGGGTAAAACTCTACATTTTATCAGAATGTTCTGCCGTTCCATCCGAACAGATGCCGTGGTGGGGACGTAAACTCAATGTAAACCCGTTCGGGGGGAACGCCGAAGCGGGCTTCCATGAAATAGCACAAGTCCGCGGAAAGGCCGGAGATACGTTCCTCAGGTAACCCCAGGCTCTTGAGCTCCAGATAGGCGAGGGGTGCGGTGTCTCCAGCAAACAGCATGTCCATCTTGCTCTTTAAGATGACCATGACATAGCTTTCCGGTTTGCCGAGGATCTTTGCTACTACCGAAGAGGCGTCCTCAAGGATCTTCTTGCGGTGATCGGCGGGGGTTTCGACATTGGTCTGGATAATTAGCGTTGGCATATTCCGGCATTCTCCCTTGGTCTGGATCGGTTTGTTCAAACAGGTCCTTCCGCATCCGCAAGTCGGGATTGCACCCCGACGGCAGGTTCAATTCCCCTATATTGGATAAGGTCTGGGTAATCGGCTGGAAAGTCCTAAAGATCGGCGGGCGGCCGATGAGGACTGCTGCTGGTATTACCCACGAAGTGTTGAGCGATTCTGATTCTCGTTAGAGTACTCACTACATCCGCATTCAGAGCTTACATAAGCGCGATCACGGGATTGCCGTTAGGGAAGTTGTTTAGATCTTACATTTCATCGTATGCAGGCAGGAGACATATTGGAGCCCCCATAGCGATGAGGTCAAGAGACGTCGTTTGATGTTTGTTGTTTACCTTTCACTGGCTTGGGAGATCGATTATGGTGGTGCGATGTATATCGTCGGGAAAAATGACGTGTGTTCCAAGATTAAGGCAACCTTCAATAGCCTCGTCGTGTTTGATTTGACGACGCTGAAGCCGCATTACGTCGCCGACATATGAAGTGCCGCTGGAGACCGGTCACGGTTGACGATCAGTGGTTGGTTTTGTGGTCATGAACATCAATGATGTTGTCCTGATTGTAGTCCTGTTTCCACCTGACCGATAGATTTCGGCTCATCGCAAGCTGAACGTTTGAACTTCAAAGGCGCATGAAGACGCAATGTAGGGGCACCCTTTGCGGGTGTTGAGCTAAGTTTAGGTTGAGATGGAGTAGCCCCGTTGGATCTGCACCATTACTTCAGGTAAGCTACTAAGATTTAGAGTTGTTTGCGTTGATACGTAATACTCGATAAAAACAAAGACATTAGAGGAGGCATAAAGTCTTGGAAATCACCGCGAGAGTCGCCGAAGGAGTCCCTCAGCCCATCCCCTCCTACCTGGAGCGCCATTACTGGTGGGCATATGTGCATCCAAATGCGGTGCGTGTGTTCGAACGCCAGTGGCTTGTCAACTTGATCCTATGGGGAAATTCCGGGCGCTTGCGCGATGTCGTCTTGGAAAGACTCGGCAATCCAATCAACGGTCGTACTCTCCAGGTGGCCTGTGTCTACGGCAATCTCACCCAGCGCTTGGTAGATCGTCTTGCCGGAGGTGCCTGCCTGGACGTGGTGGACATATTGCCTGTCCAATTGGAAAATTTGGCGCGGAAGCTAGGCCCGGCGCCTGGAACCACCCTTGTACTCAGCGATTCAGCGGACTTGACCGCGCCGGATGCCCACTACGATCAGGTCTTGGTCTTTTTCCTGCTGCACGAGCAGCCCCTGGAGGCCCGCAAGCGGACCTTGGCGGAGGCATTGCGGGTCACCAAGCCGGGGGGTCGGGTGCTGCTGGTCGATTACCATCGACCCCATCCGGTGAATCCCATGCGCTTGATCATGATCCCGGTGCTGCGGTTGCTCGAACCCTTCGCGCTTGATCTGTGGCGCGATGAAATTTCGGTTTGGCTGCCGAAAGGGTTTCCGGACCTGCATGTAAGCAAACAGACCTTCTTCGGCAGGCTGTATCAGATGGTAGAGATCAGGCGGTCCGAGGATACATGAGTGGATCCCCGACCCTAATCCAAATCCCTCTCTCCCTGAGATTACGCGCATCTCGGGTCCCGTTGGCGGTTTCCCCTGAATGCCAACCGAGGGAGAGAGGTCACGGGGACCTGAGGAGCCTGAAATAACCCCTCTTCAACTGAGGTCGATGATGAGGGAGCGTCTGCTGGTTGGCCTTGAATCACGAACACCAGCACCGGGAGCCCTTGCTCACGGACATCAAACACGACTTCGCTTACAACCCTTGACCTTCAGTGCCTCGACGGCGGTTTAGTCCAAAATCGAGTCTATCTCCAGGCCTACCGGCTGGTGGACCAACTGGGGAGTTCCTCCGGTAGGAGTGGCTATCTAGGTGATGAAGTCTGCCTTCGTATTTCTGCAGAGATTGCCGGAATCTAGGTACCAGGGATGACGAAAACAGTGGGGCCCGAGTCACTAAGTCACACAACTATGCTATTTGGAATCCAACCACTACCTCGGCGGGAAGTGTCCAGGCGAATAGCAGCGCGCGAATGGGGATTCAAGATGAGAAGCAGTCCAGTTTTTAGTTTAAAATGAGTATCCCTTGGCAGAAATCGCATCACCCTATTGAGGAACCAGACATGACCCGAGACGAACAGATCAAGGCCCTTGAGAAAGACTGGTCCACAAACCCCCGCTGGACTGATGTCAAACGCGGATACTCCGCCGCCGATGTGGTCCGCCTGCGGGGTTCCATCCAGCCTGAGTATACCTACGCCTACCTCGGGGCTGAGCAGCTGTGGGATCTGGTCCGCGGTGGTGCCAAGAAGGGTTATGTGAACTGCATGGGTGCCATCACCGCTGGTCAAGCCATGCAACAGGCCAAGGCCGGGATCGAGGCCATCTATCTATCCGGCTGGCAGGTTGCGGCCGACGGTAACACGTCCGAGACCATGTACCCGGACCAATCCCTCTATGCCTACGATTCGGTCCCCACCATGGTGCGGCGCGTCAACAACGCCTTCAAGCGGGCGGATGAGATCCAATGGGCGCGTGCGATCGAACCCGGTGATGCGGACTATGTGGATTACTTCCTACCCATTGTGGCGGATGCGGAGGCCGGATTCGGCGGTGTGCTCAACGCCTTCGAGCTTATGAAGAACATGATTGCCGCCGGTACCGCCGGGGTGCACTACGAAGATCAGCTCGCTGCAGTGAAAAAGTGTGGCCACATGGGCGGTAAGGTATTGGTCCCTACCCGGGAGGCGATCGAGAAGCTGATCGCCGCCCGCCTAGCCGCGGACATCTGCGGCGTACCTACCCTGGTGCTGGCCCGCACCGACTCCGAGGCAGCCAATCTGCTGACCAATGACGTGGATGCCAATGACAGGCCCTTCCTGACCGGCGAGCGCACCAGCGAGGGTTTCTACCGAGTCCGCAACGGGTTGGAACAGGCCATCAGCCGTGGCCTAGCCTACGCCCCCTATGCGGACTTGGTGTGGTGCGAGACTGGCACTCCGGACTTGGGCTTCGCTCGTGAGTTCGCTACAGCGGTGTTGGAAAAGAACCCCAATAAGCTGTTGGCCTACAATTGCTCGCCGTCCTTCAACTGGAAGAAAAACCTGGATGACCCGACCATCGTCAAGTTCCAAGACGCGCTTTCCGACATGGGCTACAAATACCAGTTCATCACCCTGGCCGGGATCCACAACATGTGGTTCAACATGTTTGATCTGGCCTACGATTATGCCCGCGGTGAGGGCATGAAACACTATGTCGAAAAGGTCCAGGAACCAGAATTCGCCGCCCGCGAACGGGGTTACACCTTCGTGTCCCACCAGCAAGAAGTGGGCGCGGGTTACTTCGACGATGTCACCACCACCATTCAGGGTAGTACCTCCTCGGTCACAGCCCTGATCGGCTCCACGGAAGAAGCGCAGTTTTAGCCCATTTCACCTGCCCCTGCCTACCGGCAGGGAGGCGGGGTGAACCTTATCAATATAAGGATATCGTTACCGAGAGGCTACTGAACTGCCTTTCCCATACTCAATCCGAGCTGGGCTGTATCATTGGGATGAGTAAATGACCGTTCCCAGCACCGACGTCGATATCGCTCCCTTCGATCTTGATCGACCCCAGGACTACACGCTATGGCGGGAACGCAAGCTCAGTAAGTACCCAGCCCGCCTCGAAGACCTAATCGTAGAGGTCCGCAACCCGCATCAGCTGACACCCGGCGAGGCCAAGGCCCTGCAGGTCCGTTGTCGTCGCGCCAACATGGCTATCTATGCGAGTCCGAACGGTGCCGATCCGGACAAGGAGCTCCCGCGACGGCTCGGTGCCCAGTTGGGCCTGATGCGCCCGGATCACAACCTGGGCGCAGACCAAGACGCCATCAGCGCATTGACAGTCCGGTCCGATGCCCTGCATCAGGGCTATATCCCTTACAGCAATCGTTCGATTACATGGCATACCGATGGTTACTATAACCCGCCAGACCGCTGGATCTTCGGGATGTTACTGCACTGTGTCCAACCAGCGATGACCGGCGGCGAGAACTATCTACTGGACCACGAGATCGCGTATATATTGTTGCGCGATCAAAACCCGGAATTCGTCCGCGCTCTCATGCACCCACAGGCAATGACTATCCCAGCTAATCGGATGAACGGGGAGGAGTTGCGTCCGGACTGTCCCGGCCCCGTCTTCTCGGTGCACCCAGCGGGTTACTTACACATGCGCTACACGGACCGAACGCGCAGCATTCATTGGCGGGACGATCCCCTTACGACGAAGGCCGTCTCCTGCCTCAAGGAAATACTGCATAGCAGGACCGCTTGGCACTTCTCGGCTAGATTAAAAGCCGGTTGGGGCCTGGTGACCAACAACACACTGCACACCCGGACCAGGTTCGAGGATGGTGAACACCCACGCTTGCTCTACCGGGCACGTTACTATGACCGGATTGTTGATATCTGAATAGAACAGCGACCTATCCAGAGCGAGTGCGTATATATACTGCCACACGGCACAATCTGAGCTTTTAAATTTCTCCCTCACCCCTGTCCCCTCCCGGAGGGAGAAGGAGTAAAATGTGCAAATTGCAGTATATCTTCGCGCACTCGGAATCCATCTGTCAGAAGTTGAGGAGGTTAAAGATGGCTTATGACAAAAAGACCAAGAGTGCATCTGCTGTAACCAGACAGGCCACCGCAAAAAAGCTAGCGGTGCCCAAGATGACCACGGGAACGACTGTGACCAAGGGACCTTCTGTAAGGAAGGCAGTAGCGGAGAAAGCATTACCCCAAAAGCAGGCTTCGGCTAAGCAGGCCATCACGGAAAAGACAACCGCTACCCTGCCGCGCCTAACGACTCGGCCGACCACCGCATCGCCCCAGGATCAGGATACCGCCAAACCCGCACCTAATCCCCGGTCACCCACAGACGCCACCAAGACCACCTCGATCAATCCCAAAGAACGTCTGGCGATGATCAAGGAAGCGCCTACTACAAGGCCGAGAAACGCAACTTCATATTGGGACTCGAGGCCGAGGATTGGGCCGAGGCCGAGCGTGAGATAGACGAGAAATTGGGGAAACCTTGAGCTCAGCTCAAGGTACTCGGATGCGGGCAGGCAACGCTGGACCGGGGGAGGGACCGGGGGAGAAAGAAAAGCTGATCAGCGCTCCGCCATTGCCAGCTGGGGGCCCACAGATAGCGCCGACAGCTTATTTGATGGAACCGAATGTCGGCGGCGGAGAATGATGGATTTGTTTCTATTCTGCTGATACTTGCGGTCTTCAAGCAATGCGCCGATGAAATAAAGTTTGCCATCCGTGTCCAAGTATTTATAGAGATCACCGCTGCATAGAATCGGCACCAATAACAATCCGGGTATTAGGCCATTCACTTCCGAGGTTTCTGATGCTACAAGAATTCGGTATCGCTCCAGTGATTCCACTTGACCCGCAATCGCGCTCTATCGATCACGGTTGCCTGAGTATCCTCGCCCTCCCCACGTAACCCGGAATCGACACACCTGCAGAAAAGCTGCACCCTGTCCGCTGAAGTACCCAGGCTCGCATGGTAGGCTCCAATCGGATCCAGGTCCTGTACTTACATCCCGCTTCTTCTATCACCCCCGCCGTACCACCTTGCTTACATCCCCGCCCGCTTTCCAGCTCTCAGGATGCCATCTACCAGCTCCAGGGTCCAAGCCCCCAGTGTGCTCCAGCGCACCGATGCGAAACTGTTCTACCATGACGAGTTGGCCACGCAGCGCATCGTGAAGAATCGCCGCGGCTGAATCCAAGTACTCTATACGCTTACGCCCAATGATCGGACTCAAACCGCCCGTAGAAAGGCTATACCGCAACCGAATAGTGCACCAGTCTCAGAAAACCGCTGAAACTGCGCTCTCGATTGATAACCTCCAGTGCATACTTCATTTCTGTTGCATTTTAGATTGTCACTTCTATAATTGTCTTATCTGTGGTATTCGTTAGAGGACGGAGGCTGTGAATCGACGGCACTTCTTGGGGCTTGCGTTGTCTGCCACTGCAATGCCGGTGTTCGCAGAAAGGCAGAGCCACCGGCTGCGTATCCTTTCTTTTCACCATCGTCACACGGGAGAAAAGGTCAAGGTCACCTATCGTGTCGGCAACGCCTATCAACGCGATGCGTTGCAGATGCTGAACGACTTCATGCGTGACTTCCGAACCGACGACGTGGTCGCGTTGGATCCCAAGCTGTTCGACCTGCTGTACGACCTCAATCGGCGTCTCGGCCATCCCCAGGATCCGATTGAGATCCTCAGCGCCTATCGTTCGCCTCGGACGAACGCCATGTTACGCCGGACCTCCCGGCGGGTCGCGCGCAACAGCCTCCACATGAAAGGCAAGGCGGTAGACATCCGCTATCCCAGCATACCCACCCGCTGGGTACGCGATTCTGCTATCTCACTGAACCAGGGCGGTGTCGGCTTCTACCCCAGATCCGACTTCGTACATGTGGACACCGGGGAAGTCCGCCGCTGGGTTGCCTGATAGTTATTAAATAGAGGGCTTGCAGAGCCCGCGCAATCTGGCGCATTCCATATCACCTATTATGCCGGTCTTACAGTCTTACTAACTTACTAAAATCCTTGCTTAAAAAACCTCCAGTTCTATCGGAAATTTTTAGGAAAGCGAATTATTTTCTGTAATCCCCCCCATTTGTATGGGGATCACTTAAGCTTCTCGTTGTTGCATCCCTGGCGTTGGATTCCGGCAATCCCTTTAAGTCTTAAATGAGGCTTCGCCTCAGACCAATGAGTCGAGATAAGGCATGCCATGGACTTGTCCCTGCTTGCTGTAGGCAGGAACAGGAGGTATGCGGTGCCCAATAATTCAGGGAGTAAGGGCGATTTTCAGGGGCAGGCAACTGAATACTAAACTGCTCCTTGAGGAATCACAAACTTGACCCAAAGAATCTTAACCGCTATCCGGGAACCACCATATTCAGATTGAGCCGTCTACTACATACAGCTGCTATTTCAGCACCCGGGACAACCTCCGAGACCTGCCAGGCCTGTTGCAGCTGATAGAGCGCGAAAAGACCAGCAAGTTCTATCTGTCCCACCTCAACTAGGCTGGCTGTGGCAACAAGAACCGGCTGCCTCCGCGCCACGGGTCAGCGGCCGGCTGACTGGCACTCAGGTCTGGGCTGACACACACCTCATCACACCTCATCACACCCAAGGCTCCCCGAACTAACGGCATGATCAAAAACGCTTCAACCTGCGCATCGCCGCTGGTCTTAGCCACCGCCCGCTTCGACTCCGCCGAACACCTGGCCAATACTAGCAAACGCTACGTCCAGGTCCACAATCAACACATTCCCCAGAAGCCGTTAGGATACATTCCACCCCTTCAGGCCGTGAAGAACTGCCACAAAAAGTAGCCAGACCTGTTCAGAATGCGTCTATAATCCAGTGGGACCTAATAGCTAAGGATTGCGGAAACAGTGGGGGTCTGAATGATTACAAGCGACCAGATCATTTTTCCCACACTCAATCGTGTCTGCGATGTCCAAGAGTTGGTGATACCTCCGGGAAACCGCCTTGAGCGTTTGTGCAGAGACTGGAGCGGGACAGTACAGCATTCGGATCAACGACCAACATCGCATCTGCTTGCGCTGGGAGCGTGGCTATGCGGACGAAGTCGAAATCACTGATTCCCACTAAACGGGACAAGGCAACCATGAGGAAAAATCGTGTACAAGAGCCTGTGGCGAGGCGGTTGCCTGATGATGAGGTCCCCGACGCATCCTAGAGAGATGCTGGCGGAAGGGTTCCTGAAGCTACTGGGAATCTGTCAGTCCGCCTTTGCAATCCGCCTGGGAGTTTCATTGGCTGAATGAAATCATTCGTGGGAAACACGCAATGACATTAACCCGCGTGCTGGGGAATGTCAGCGGATTTCTAGCTTGGGCTCTACCAGGACTGGGGCCTCTGGCATGACATGCAAAGCGACAAGGCAACTGAGATTGACAAGTTGGAACCGCTGGGCCGCACTGCGTAGTGGGTTATCTGACAAAGTGCTTCAGCGGACGCGGTAAACCGCGCCGCCACGCTCAAACATTATGCTATTAAGACTAATGGAGAGACTACATGCCAAGTAGGAATAAAACCACGCAGCTAGAAGAATCAGTTCTCTCACCATTTCGCGAGATGACGCTGCAGCGCGAATTGGAGATTGCATAGGCAAAGGCACTGAACCTGAAAGTACCTTAGAATTCTAGGAAAAAAGGGTATCATCTCTGGGATGGTTATAAGAGGGATGCTCAAGCATATTTTCACGACTGAAGAGATATTCCGGAGAATAAAGTCATTGGATTGGTGTGAGCATGATATTGAGGCACAAGACATCACTTAGGGAGAAAGTTCTGGATTCCCATGACGATATCGATAGAAATAAACAATTGATGACCTAAGGTCACTTGCTTGGTGAAAATACTTATTTCCGGAGGTATCCTCAAATCGATTTAAGGCAGATTGGAACTTATTCTAACAGTTAAGAAGGAATTGCAGATAAGAAGTAGTGCGGGAGTTCAATCGAGGACCGTATTTAGAAGGATCTTCTTGGTGTGGTGGGATAGCAAAAACAAATCTAGAAATGTTTCTCTCCGAGATAGGTCTCGGGCCTGTCCTGTTGCCTTTATACAGGTGATATGAAGCTACCGAAGCAGTATCGAGGAGGTGGAATATAGCATTATCAAGGGCTTGAGAGCCGTGTGGTATGAGATAAATTGGGCTCCGTTGGAGCGGCTGTCTGCGGTGATTCCCTGGGAGATCACGTGTCCCCAAGGATCTGTTCCACGAGAGGGAACGCAAATCCAGCGTGGACCGTAAACCATTCGACGTGGTGTTGATGTTCAAGGTACTGGTCTTGCAAACCCTCTACGACCTGGCCGATGAGCGGCTAGAGTACCTGATCTGGGATCAGCTCTCGTTTGCAAGCGCGCCCAAAAAGACGTGGATGGGCGTTGCGCGGTGAAGCACGGCAAACGCTACTTTGGTTACAAGAACTACAGCGGTATTGATGCTGAGCACAAGGCTTCGAGACGCCCCCGGCG
>Ga0066188_1000125_pt1 | contig 12700 bp, 4 predicted proteins | sample WorMetHERISLAND2_FD_61185 | JGI IMG/M metagenome (GOLD analysis project Ga0066188, IMG submission 61185) | Marine gutless worms symbiont microbial communities from Max Planck institute for Marine Microbiology, Germany - Olavius loisae HERON... | ecosystem: Host-associated > Annelida > Digestive...
TAATAAAACATTGTTGCCAAAAGTTTGCATTATCCATTTACAGAAAGTGTTTTTACATTTAGTCAGTAACGTGTGGTTTAACTCCCATTTTGTAAGTTTTTGTGAGTTAAATTCTTGAAACTCGGGTCCTGTTAAGATTATGTATACGTAGCATAGCATACTCTTGCTTATAACCATAGATGTAACAAGAAAGCTGTGCTATCGCAAAGATGACCGCGCGATGCGCGCTATATAAGTAGATCGTGAGCCGTTGTCATTCGAAATTATAAAAGATGGCGGTTGGATAGCGGCGGCCGCCATCTTGAATTTGTTCGAATCGAAAATAGCGCCATTAGATCCGCTGTCCCCGAAAACCCCAGCCTATAACCAAACATGACGTGGATCGGATCACCAGTTGCAGAGATGTGGCTATTCGCGTATATTGGGGTCATATGGAACACCCATTTTTGGGGGAGGGGAGGTCGTAGGGGGTCAGCGATGGCACCATTAGAAAGAGCGATGGTAGTTGCCTATAGGCTCTCCATTGTGACCGTTGCGCTATTTGTAACCATTCGGCCGCAATTTGCGATCGAATGTCTCCGACGCTCAAATCAACAGGGGGGGGGTCACTTTGGGCCCAAATTTAGTGGTGTTCCCCCTTGGAGCAGACCCGACATGTTGGGGTTGCAAAGAGCGAACATTCCAGGCTAACTTATGGTGAAATTATTTTCGAAGAATTCCAACCTACAGGGTGGGCCAAAAAAACTGCGCCAAATTTTTATTGCAATAACTACCCTTTTTTTCAGTTCATCTGAGAATGTAACAGTGAAAAAAATTATTAAAATCAGTCCATATTTACCAAAGTTATTGCGAGAAAAATTTGGCGCAGTTTTTTGGCCCACCCTGTATGTGATCACAATTCACCAACGTCACAAACACACGGACCGTGACGCACGGACAGACAGACGACATGCGATCGCAATACCGCGCTTTGCACTAAAGTGCATCGCGCGGTAAAACGTTTTTACGTTTTTTAATGTTTTAATTTTGTCAGCGTTTTAAGAGTACAGACAGACGAGCATACAAACATAGAGTCTGAGACTGGCGATTTCTGAAAAACATTGAAATTGCGTAGCACATTTACGGTATCGCGGTAGTATCGAGTATCGCAATACATGAGAGGGCATCGTTATCGTCGCTCCAATTTCAGTTATCGCAATCGCACGACACTAATCGGCGCCACAACCTATGTTTAAGTTATCTCGCATTCGCGCCGCATGATGCCGGCGACGGCCCCGCGTCATGTCATTATCACCACATCAAGATGCCGCGTTGCCGTGGGCGGCCCGCACAAGGTGACATTACTGGAACAGCATGCACTACCGATTAATGATCAACAGACAGTTGTCGAGCGTGACTGACAGACACAGCCCATAAGCTACTGATGGGAAACAATACCGGCTGCAGCAGCAGCAGCGGCGACGGCGGCGGGCCCTACTCTGTAGGCCGTGATCCAGGCGGTGGTCGCAGGTCGCTCGCCGCAAGGCGTGGCTGGCAGTAGCCTATTCGTGTAGCCTAGTGGCAGCGATTTTTTGAACCAGTCGAGTCGAGTGAGTCGACTTGGATCACACAGCACGAAAGGTGAGTAGGCCTAAACGAGAAGTTACACAAATACGAGTGAAGTTGTTTAAGTCATAGTTAAAATCGTTGTACGCAAAATTGCTTGTTAGGCCTATTTTAGTATACTATACAGTTACTACTTTGTACTAAATTGTCATTATTACTAACAGTAACCAGGGTGCGCATTTAAAGGGCAGGGGGCGAACCGGCTATAAATGTAAACAAAAAAGTTCAACAAAAAAATAAAAAACGTTTACAAACGTTGAATAAAAACGTTAGCCCTAATTTCTTCAACCTCTTGCCATATAATAATGCCCAATGCTGTAGGTGCAGTATAGCTGGAACTGGAGACAGAGTCTCACAGAGAGAACTTTACAGCGCCCCCCCCCCAGAAGAGCTGGATTGGACATCATTGGAGGTACCTACTTCTTGGGGAGGGAAGGACAGGGGAGGAAATGGAAAAAGATGGGGAAGAAGGAAGAGGACGGGAGGGAGGTTTCCTACAATGAATTCTTGGCTACGCGTTTCTACCCCTATGCACTCAGTTCAAAAGTTGTGTGCTTACAGCCTCATGTCATGCGATTTTTTAGTGAGACTTGTTGTTTTTAACAGGTTGTCGAAGTTTGCTCGCCAGTCCCCCAAAGAAATTGTACCTGCCCGTGTCTGACCGTGTCTAGTCATGTGAACATATTCAGAGGTATGTTTATTCTTATACATAATTGCATTTTTCCGTTATCGACGAGTTCGCTGCCAGTGGCAGAGTTGATTTGCTGTTCTAACGGGCATTTTTAGCCGACCGTACTTAGTACGGTAATGTAATGCTTATGTCACAGGGTTGCGTCCGTCCGTCCGTCCGTCCGTCTGTCTGTCTGTACATACATAATGTATTGTGGGTAAACGGTGCGTCCTCCCGTGAAAAGTTACTGTTGACAGCCAATAGGAAGTCGTATATTATAAATCGATTGGTACCAAAATGAATGGCCTTGACCTTTGTTTAGAGGTCATATCACGGTCATGTCAACCATTACGTGACAACGGTGACATTCGACGTTGAATATCTCGGAAACCGTTAGAGATAGAGGGTTGGTTCCAACGGACCACCAATAGGAAATGGCTTACAGGGAATCAAATGGTCACGTGACCGATAACGTCATGTGGCCCAGAAAGGTCAAACTAGTGACCCCAATACGCTTAGAGAAAATATCTCGAAAACAGCTGGAGATGCTACTTAGCAACAATCGGTAATTAGTAGGCCTACCTAGTCTACTGTTAGTCACAATAGACTAGGTACTAACTAGCGATTGTTGCTAAAGGAGCCGTCACACCATGACGTTTTAGCCAGCGTACGCCTAGCGTTTTCCGATTTTTTGGGAAACGTTGGTAAATGCCCGTAGTCATTCTTCCATCGTTGGGCATGCGTTGGGGCGTTATTACACGGTCGTTGGCGAACGTAGCAAAACGTTCTTGCGAAAAACAATTTTTGAGCATGCACAACCGTTTTTGTATGATCCACCCGTGTGACAGGCGGACAGACAGATGGACGGACGGGCGATAGCATATACGCACTATAGCATACCCATGCTGTCGCGCGTAAAAATAGTACATTTTGTAGGCCTGTTTAAAACGTAATTACGGTAGGCCTACATAACTTGCTTACTGAACAATAATTGGACACAGTAGTTCTGCTACTGGTTACTGTATGGTTCTGTAGTAATTTCGCTTAGCCGTTGTTGCCTCCCAAATGTCGATGGGCCCAAACCTCCCCCCCCCAATATTTTTTCCAGAATCGCCAATGGCCTGTAACCAAAGTCGGACAATCCGCTTCCGAGTTACGGCCAAAAACTGAAGTTTTACAATACCTCGTCTGTCCGCAAGCTTGAATTTAAAATTTCACATTGATTAGCTTGGTAGTTTTTCGCAGAAGCCTCACGTATGCGCCTTTGGCACCAGACAATCCGATGGGCATCGTCATCGCCGAAGCCACCGTCAAACTTAGCGAGACGGATGATTAATAGTGATGAGTATGCTTAGTGACTGCACAGTGTAGTGCTACTGTGTCGGTCGTTGTTAAACGTCATTACGCCTATAGTGTGATGAGCTGACACGTGTTTCGCTGTGGGTGGTCTGAACTACATCTACCATAGGCACATTAGCAACCGGTGATTGTGCTGTTACAGCGGCCCTCGTGTACGTGTAAAATAAAACTAGCACAAAACAGTAACAATTTATTTTCCCATGATAAGGAAATGATTGAAAGTCACTATTTGTAGTTAATACTACAGATATTGTTATAATATGAAACAAGAAAGCTTAGCTAATTCATTCATTCATTCATTCATTCATATTCGTCTGAGATAAGTTGACAATGGCAACTATACAACAGTAAAATCTCTATACAGTGTGAGTCAAAAAAAATCCCCTCCCCCCTGCGGTTTTCTGGCATTTTTTCCCAAATGGTTGGGAATTTTTAATTAATTTTTTACACACCTATTATACTATCCTTTCTACACTAGATTACAAATTTTTGTTCAATTATCCCCGACTTTGACGAAATTATGCCATACTAAGCGCGACCACCCAGCGAATTTTTACATTTCACTAGGACTCTAACTTCTAAGTTGGCTTACTGAGCAAATGACGTCATTGCTGACGTCATGTCATATCCAGCATGTTTACTGACATTCATTATAACATTATTTTATAGTGACTTGCCACAAACAACAATCAACAAAGCTATCAACGACTTACGCAAACGTCTGAACGCATGCGTTTCGGCCGATTGTGGGCATTTTGAGCATTTTAGGTAAACTAGGTAGTCGCGCTTAATATGGCATAACTTCGTCAAAGTGTGGATAAGTGAATAAAAATTTTTAATATAGCGTAGAGGGGAATGTATAATAGGTGTGTAAAAATCGATTAAAAATTCTCAAGCATTTGTGAAAAAAATGAAAAAAATGTCAGGTCCCCTCGGGGGGGGGAGGGGGGTTGACTCACACTGTAGGCATAAACAGAGGAAAAACAGTTGTAAAGTCACATATCACACACTGACTGTGGTACAAAAATATGTCAGAAAAACCGGTGGTAACAGACGAATAACGTGTGGTAACGCTATCGTAAGCGCGCGACAGTAGTGCAGTGCGTGTATGAAGGCGCTTTGCGAAGAAATCCACTGCAAATCAACGCAAGGAACATAATGTTGAAAATTATGGGTCTATCTTCAGGTCAGACCGTCACTGACCGTGATGGACTAAGCTCACCGGCCTGGTCGGATCGAGATGGACTGGGCTCATAGTTATCATGCACAGTTTAGCATTTGTGAACCTTCAGTCATCCCATAGTTTGTTGTTGTATGCTGTACTTTCTTATTCTGGTTGAGTAATAGCATTTCAGATAACTGAGATAAGCTAAGTGTTAACGTTAGTTAACCAATGATTTAAGCTTATTCAGCCATATTTCCACCGTCGTCGGCAGCTGACCTCATTCTGTTCACTCTCCTCCTGGTTCACCTCATCCTGCGCATATCACCTCATCTCAGTCACCACCTTCGCTCTCACCATTTATCACTCCCTCAGTCTTTCACTCCAGACTTAAACTCATCTCTTTCAGAAATCCTTTCCTCCATAGGCTATTCCTTCCGGACGGCCTTCACGGATCTTTAACCTGTACTGAACTACCTGTATCTACCTGTATAAACCGTCTCCCATATAACCTATGTGTTAGAGGGGTCAGGGGATGTAAAACACTGCTCAATCCAATCCAATCCTGAACTATCTGGTCACTGTCGTTTGTTTGTTTTAGTTTCATGTGCTAGATTAAGCTGATCACACTCAGCTTTCGAGTCCACGTTAAACTCTTTTATCGTATCGTATCGTATCAGATGAAGGTAGAAAGACATGTCAGCTGATCGATCACCAATCTGAAAATATTAAAAATATCTGATTTGCATCAGATCGCTGATCTGAACTGATCACCATATTTGTGTTAAATGGGGTTCTGATCTATGGTGTCTGTGGAGGCGACATAGGCCCTATGAGGTTGACAGTAAACTCTTCTACGAAACTGGTATTGTAAATTGCACATGGAACCCCCTTTTTGCCAAATTACCTCGGCTGTTGCTTTTGGTGCGGCAGTTTCTGTACAATAAAAATAACTGACACTAACACAAAGACACTTATCCTAATCCCTTGTAGGCCTACCTCCAGCTACTTGGTGTGCAGATATCGTCAATATGCCTTAAAGACGTATGAATTTATGGCAGTGGCGTCGCCAGCTATGGGGCACTGGGGCGCGTGCCTCCCTCGACTTCCAACTGTAGTTATTAGCCTGTATTACCTTATGTAAGAACTCTAGAAGATTTGATAGGCATGATCTACCGCTCCTGAACCCATTCTGAGAATCACGGATAAGCCTGTTATTCTCTAGATGTTCCACTACAGCGTCTCTTATTAATGATTCACAGAGCTTCGATACCTGGCTTGTCAAACTAACCGGTCTGTAGTTGGCAGTCTGTGCTTTACATCCCTTCTTGTAAATAGGACTAATGTTAGCTTGTCTCCAATCATCTGGAACCACACCTTCATCGATCGAGCGTTGCAGGATAATCGTTAGGCCTAATGGCTCACAGATTTTCTCTTTCACTTCCTTCAGTACCCTGGGCGATAAGTCATCAGGCCCTGATGCTTTGTCTGATCGTAACCGATCTAATTTCTTCATGACCTGGTCTGAACTGATTCTGATGTCTGATAAAATTGTGCTGTTAGCCTCGTCAGAATTTTCGTTCATGGATGGCATCTGTGAACTGGTGAATACTGAAGAGAAGTAATAGTTCAACTGTTCAGTCATATCGATGTGATCGGAGATGATTTCACCACTGTTGTCAACCACTTTAGCCTTTGCTTTGCTTCTACTGTGGACATATGCAAAAGGCACATCCTTGACTGAAAACGTGTGATTAGATGTATTGATCGATAAGAGCTGTCCAACCATTTTTACTGTAGGCGACGACATGAAAAATAGAGAGTAAATGGAAGGGAAGGGAAGGTATCACAAACTACAAAGTCACAAGACGATTATTTCAGCTATTTGTCTGGCGGACATCCCTGGCCGATTCTCACAAAATTTGGCATGCGTGTTGCACCTCATGACGTAATCCAAATGTCCACTTTTTAAAATAAAATTTTCCAGGGTTTCAGATCTACAAGGGATCAATAGCCCCATTTTCCCATTGACATCGTTACAACAGTGCGCAGCCTTTGATGTGTGGTTGCTTGTGTATGTTTGTGCAGATAGTTATGTCCTGTCGCAATAGGCGGCAGAAGCCGCTTGATGCTGCCACTGCTGCAATTCTAGAAGGAACTGATCCGCCTGGATTTATGTGTCGATTTATTGACAACTTCATTGGTAACTAACATCACTTGTAGTGCAGTAACGTAGTAATCGTCAGCTGGTTTCCTGCTGTTTGTTCACTGATTTTGTTTTGCTTTTTTTCTGTCTATAATTATGCTTATTCATATCGTGCTGTATCACTGTCCATTAGTAATATCAACCTCTACCTTCAACTAAAGTTGATTTTTTAAATTTCTATGTTACAGTAGTTCTGTTTTTGTTCTGCGTGATATCTGCCAGATCTTGTCACTTCCGCACCTTCCGTAGCAGTCTTCCTGTCCCGGCTTAAAACTCACCTGTTTAACATTTCTTACCTCTTGTGGTTGTACAGTGCCTGCACAGTGACTCTAGTTGCTTTGGACACTATAATTGTTCTTGCTTACTTACTTACATACTTTATGTCTTCTTAGTTAGGCCCCTACCCTATAAAACATAATCTAGGAAATGGCAGACTTTGTTGCATGATGCTCTCAGGGGTATTTCATGAGATGACATTTTTCAGGCTGACTGGAAAATTTGGTTATTTGGTGTATTATATGTATACAGTAGAGTAGTATCATTAGGGATTGACAAAATTAATTGCTTGTAAACCTACGAAATAAGGTTGTCGTAACTTTTTACAAGTTGTAATGAAGCCTGTAAGCGAGATATGGCTAAGCCAATGTAGATTTGGTTTGGTGTAGTTTGCGTTGTTTACTTTTTGTGAGTTGTATTTAGTTGCATATTTTCCTGTACTGTTTACTTTGTCAGTATCAGTCAACTGATTGGCTGTGAAGACTACCTCTGAAATGACCTAGATTGTGTCAGATGGGTGTTAAACTTCACTTCAACTCCTACTCCATATCATAATGTTGGATACCACTGAACTCCAGTCGGCTGCTCTGAAGGTGATTATGATGCGGCCAGTTCATGAATAATGGAAAGGACAAGATGTGTACGGTAATGGACATCCTAATGCAGATGGAACAAAGTTCAGTTTGTTCACAGAAACTATTGTTTTAACATAGTGTTAAGTTTTTGCTAATGGTCAATTATTACTGAAAACTAAAGCATTGTACCATGTAAGAATTGTTTTTTTTAACTCTTACTATGCATTAACTATAAGATTTTGTTCATTTGTGACAGGTCACGGTGTATTTACTACAAAGTCGTTTAGACAACAAGATTTTCTTCTGGAATATAGGGGAATGTTGCTTGACGGTGCTGAAGCTGACAGCAATTCATTTGCTTACTTCTTTCAGAGTGGTAATCACAAGATGTGGTGAGTTTGTATATGGTGTGTCTGTTTATTTGTCTCTGTGTTACTGTGTTTGCTACCAAATGTGGTGAATAAAGGTTGAAATTATGTAATAACTCTTGTGATATATGAAATTTTGTTGGACTTTTCATCAAATTTGTAACTTAAATTTAATGTCTTATGGCACCAATTCTAATTCTGTAAATATATGCATTCAATGAGAATTCCTGCACAGTATCTTTGCTAGACTGTGTCTCAACTCAGAGAGAACTTTGAAACGGTAGGCCTATAGCTCGAAATTGTAAGAATCGATTTTGATAATATTTGGCAGAAATATTCAAAAGTCTCTAGAATAAAATTTGCATGTTTCAGTTTTCATGTAGGTTTGCTTTTTTATTAACTTTTCGTCTTTCAAACTGGACACCGAAAATAAAGCGAATTTTGACGATGTATCTAGTAAACGTGGCTACTTTGGCGCTGTTCAGTAAAGGAGACAAATTTTTCGTCAAAAATCTCATGTAAAAGTTACAATGCTCGACATTTATAACAAAGTTTATGAACAAAGGTTGGACGAAGAACAGCATCAACAGGCTGCTGGAGTGCTGGTGAAGTTCAGAACAGTCGACAGGCGTCCAGGCAGCGGCAGATGTAGTGCGCGTAGCCGCGTACTGATGAAAACGTCGACACAGTAAGTCGCTGTTGCTGAGCTAGGAAGAGCCACCGAAGACCGAACAGTCAGAGAAATTTCACGTGAGGCGGGGGCTCCATCGATCATCAGTTTCGCGATTATTCACAACGATCTGCGTCTCAAGCTGCTGCAAGAAAAGGCGCGCTCAACAGCTGACTGAAGCGCACAGCATGCGTTATAGCAGCGTTATTTACGGTATGCAGTTTGAGAGATGATAACGTGATAACAAGCAAACCTACATGAAAACTGAAACATGCAAACTCTGTTTTAGAGCGTTTTGAATATTGCCAAATATCATCAAAATCGATCTATGTAATTTGTGGTTTGTGGTGCATAATGTTGCTCTGTACTCAGAGAGAACTATCAGTTGTTTACCTGTCTGTGTGACTCTCGTTTTTGGTGGTTATTTGGATATAGTTGCTATCATTTCTGTGGTTTTTTAGCCGACCGTACTTAGTACGGTCGCGCTACTGGTACAGTGTTGCGTCTGTCTGTCGTCGTCGTCTGTCTGTCTGTCTGTCTGTCTGTGACGTTATGTATTATGGCTAAACGGTGCGTCCTAGGGCAAAAGTTTCTACTGAGAGCCTATAGGAAGTCGTATATGAGAAATTGATTGGTACCAAAATGAATGACCTTGACCTTTGTTTAGAGGTCGTATCAAGGTCACGTCAACCGTTGGGTTACATCTGACGTTGAATATCTCGGAAACCGTTTGAGATAGAGACTTGGTTCCAAAGGACTACCAATAGGAAATGGCATGGCTATCGAGTGGTTACGTGACCGATAACGTCACGTGACCTTGAAAGGTCAAACCCTTGACCCCAATACGCTTAGAGCGCAATATCTCGAAAACCACTTGAGCTAGAGACTTCGAATTTTGTAGACGGCTTTGTATTGGGAATGCCGAGCAGGCGCACAAATAATTTCCCTGAAAGTGGGCGTGGCCTAGGTCACGTGACCCGTATAATTTTTGGCAGTACGATCGGCTATCCTAGCGACAGCTTGGCTTCTTGTACTTATTTGATGGTATAGTGGTGCAGATTTTCTAATTGCTGGAATTGTTTTACAGCATTGATGCAACCACATCAACTGCAATCTGCAAGTATGTCAATGATGACAAATGTGGGAATTGCAAAATGAAAAAGGTTACGGTGAACAACAGGGATCATTTATGTCTGTTTGCTACTCGGGACATTGGTGAAGGTGAAGAGTTACGATACAGCTACATTGCAAAAGAAGATGATGACAGTGAGCTGTTCTGGCGGAAGGTATGTGATGGTATCAGCCTTAAGTTTCCATTGCTGGCATTGGTTAGTATTTAGGAATAGAAATTGGTTTAACTCCTTTATGCTTGATGGTTTGTTTTAAAATTTTGTATATATCACAGGCTGTGCGGTAGGGCAAGCCCTGTGTTAACGGCGACACATCATTCCTATGGTAGCCTCGCGTGACTTGCTGACTTTTCCCCCACAGCCCTAGAGGCTAGACCCCCAACCGATTTTCACGCAAAATGGCTCAAACGACGTGGATTCACGCAAGGACGTGCCTTTTGCAGTAAAATCCCTACTTTTCATACCCCCTGATCTTCAGGCCCCTAGAAGGTCAAAATTTGGCAAATTGTTGGACTTAGAAAATTTTCGATCGATTTGGCCTTTAACATTAGAGGTCACGGAGAGAACACCCCCTATTCTTCATCGGAGCCCAATGAAAGAGTCATAGTAAATAGGCAAAGTGGAGGTGAGAAATTGAAATATTTACTTAAATTTTACATAGGGGGTACACATCACGTGATATCGCGCATCCGCAATGACAATTTAGCATTGTCTCTATGAGCACATGATGTTTGGGGCAGAATATCTCGAAAACCGTTAGAAATAGAGACTTGGGTTCAAAGGACCACCAATAGGAAATGACACATCCCGAGTCCAATGGTCACGTGACCGATGACGTCACGTGACCCTGAAAGGCCAAGGTCGTGACCCCAATATGTTTGGAGCCCATCTCGAAAATGGCTGGAGATAGAGGCATTCACTCAGTCGCACCCATGAAACTACGCTCTGCAGTTTTCGTGTCTTAACTTTCAAGTTTGTCATGTGGGACTTGTAAGTAAGTAAGTAAGTATCAGGCCCATCACATATGCTTATACCAGCCCTGCGGTAAGCGACGTATCAAGGCTGATACAGTTCGATTGTATGATAAAGTAGTATGTATAGCTTTCATAGTTTTTTGTGTCCCATGCCTGCTGGGTTTGCTTATTGCATATTGTTTACTTGTTGTTGATGTACAGATGAGTACCAGTGATCCGAAACCTCTATTGTATAACCCACCGGGTGAGTTTATCGTTGACAAGAAATATTTTAGATTGTAACCAATCTAATTACTCCTCGCGTATTATTCTCTCCCATATTCCTGCAAAGCTGCTCTCAAGAAAATGGATCAGATAACGCATTTCAAGAGATATTTATTCGAAATTTTCCAAGATGACCTGCGGCCGCCTCTTGGATTTGGCTCAACCGGAAGTAGATCCACAAGATTCGCTAACCACGAGAACTCTACCTTAGTACCAAACATGTGGATCACGCATTATTGGCTATTCTGAAATTGTCCCAGTTAAAAGCTGCTATTTTATTTCCTGCCTCAAGACCATGCCATTTGTCTCTTGACTTACTCTTTTATCAATGGAGAATAGTTAGATTTTGCACTAGCATTGATTGCAGTTTTAGGGTGTTGTAATGAAAACACACATTTGCTGTGCACCGAAGTAGCCCAGAATCATAGCTGATATCTTCTCAGCACAGCAGCACTGAACTACATCATCTGTCTTCGTAATTGTGTCTGTGCTTACATGCAAAGTGCATATCTTTTTTCGTAATTTTATTTGGTTGTTTATTGTTATTGTTTATCTTTAATTTTTAACAAGTCTTTATTTAAGTTGGTAACTAACAATTTATTTAAAATTGAATATTAATTGACTGTTAACAGTTTGTGATTCAAATCATGGACTTGACACTGTTGCAAACGTCAGCTGAAGGCATTCCTGTTTGCTGATGACGTTGAGTGTCGAGTACATGTACTCGTAAAACCGTCCACCACCTCGAACTCCATTTGACCACATCTGAGCTATGGTTTGGTCAGGAGCAAGAGGGAATATTGCCAGAGCGGATCTCTAGTAGTAGTATTGTGTAGCTTTCTGTAGTTGCACAGTCATTTGAGCAGCTCACAGGTTTGGTCTACCAGATATGGCTTCATCTCACTGGGTTCACTCATTGTGCTTAGATACCAGATACTATTACACTATGTAAGAAGATGATGACATAGTAATGATGACATGAAATTTTTGCACGAGAAAATACAATAAACGAATTTTTGCCGTTTTCTACGTTTAATTGGTGTCATCGTTACACCAGTGTTAAAACGACAGTTTTTTTTACATGAATAATAGTATATAAAACAGACATGTATCCATGCTTGATTTGCGCACTTGTGTTTGTAGGTGTTGATGTTAATGACACTAGTCACACTGGTGACTCAGTGCCGATGCAGGATCCTTGTGACACAGTGCCAATGCAGGCTCTTTGTGACTCAGTGCTGATACAGGCTCCTTGTGATTCAGTGCCGATGCAGTCTGCTGGGCCGATACAAGATCCTTGTGACTCAGTGCTGATACAGGTTCCTTGTGATTCAGTGCCGATGCAGTCTGCTGGGCCGATGCAAGATCCTTGTGACACAGTGCTGATACAGGCTCCTTGTGATTCAGTGCCGATGCAGTCTGCTGGGCCGATGCAAGATCC
>Ga0066188_1000130_pt1 | contig 12493 bp, 6 predicted proteins | sample WorMetHERISLAND2_FD_61185 | JGI IMG/M metagenome (GOLD analysis project Ga0066188, IMG submission 61185) | Marine gutless worms symbiont microbial communities from Max Planck institute for Marine Microbiology, Germany - Olavius loisae HERON... | ecosystem: Host-associated > Annelida > Digestive...
GGAAGACACTTCGCTAAAATCATCTCATTTCTTCCTATATTCATAGGATATATGATGATTGGTTGGACGAAGAGGAAGGAGGGTCTACACGATATGATTGCAGGTACACTTGTTATCAAGATCATAATAGGAAGACCTTAAACTAGGAAATTTTGAAGAATAGGAACAGCTGCCGCCCATTAAAACCATGCCGAAACCTGTTGATCCCGAGCAGACACCAGTAACTAGAGGCGGATTAACTATGCGTGTTTGTCTTCAGTACTGTCATCAGAGTTTGGATTTGGGCTGCGTTGAATAGAGAAACTCAACGAAGTTGATGACACGTGCCAGATACTTTGGTATCGCAGGCCACTCGCGTATAGAAAGCCATGGTTCTCGGCAACTGTTTAGAAAGCGTATCAAACCGTGATTCCAGATGAGAAACATCGTCCTATGGGTAAAGAAACAGGAGAAACGGCCCATACTAAGCGATGGAATCATACCTGATTCCAGCATTTAGCACGCTTCGTACGTTCGTACGTAAGACCCTATTTTATTTCCAACTACAGTCGTATGCATGAGATTTGTTTAAGACTCTTCCTGCGCTATAGGAATACTGAATTGTTTGCGTCTGTTGGCTAATATCCCACTTGCCTAATATCAAACACTACCGATCATTGTTCCAACCTTGAGCGAGCTTCTTGTCCGCGCCAGTGGTGCTGTGCCGAAATATCTCACCATCCTTGGTAAGGGTGCCACCTTCAAGATCACGGATTTCGATCAACGCACTGCCGTCTAGGCTATTGATGCTGGTAACAAGCGAGGCGGATCGGAAAGCACTTTGGCCAAGGTCAAATTCGACTACTAGATCCTGGCCATCGCTAGGGTTGAATGGACATCGGTCATCTATTCAGATGGTGAGGACATCATAAAATTCGCAAAAAATTCGAGGATCACCGTTACTCGCGTCAGTGACCTGCTGCTATCCCCGGAAGATGCTCAATAAATCCTTCCTTTCGGCGAAACAGAGGGTACCTCGTAACCATCCAATCCGCTTCTACCCCTTATTCGACAACTTTGCCGGCATAGCTCACCAAGATCGGTCTTCACGATGAACAACTCGAACCAAACCGGTGCTACCCTCTTCTGGAAGGTGCTCAGAAAACTCGGGGTCGACTATGTGTTCGGCCATACCGGAGGTGCTGTTATTCCCCTCCATGTGGAGCTGAACAAGCGCATGAGCCATGGCGAGCCGGTACCCAAATTCGTGCTTTTCCGGCAAGAGGGAGGGGCTGGCCATGCGGCTGAGGGTTATGCCCGGGCCAGTGGTCGGACTGGGGTCGCCCTGGCGACTTCGGGGCCGGGGGCGACCAATTTGACCACTCCCATTGCTGACGCCTACAAGGATTCCGTCCCCACGGTTTTCATTACCGGGCAGGTCCCAAGCTTCGCGATCGGGACTGATGCCTTCCAGGAGGTAGATACCCTGGGTGTAACCCGCCCCATCTCCAAGCACAACTATCTGGTCAAGGAGGTTGCGGATTTGGAATGGGTCCTGCACGAAGCCTTCCAGTTGGCAGCTGCAGGTCGGCCCGGTCCCGTGGTGGTGGATATCTGTAAGGATGTCCAGCTGGCAGCGGTCAGGCCTGGAAATCTCCCCCGTCGGCGCCATCACGAGCTTATTCCATTCGATGCCGCCAAGGCGGATGCCATCCTGGCTGCCGTGACACAGGCCGAGCGGCCAGTGGTCAAGGCGGGCGGCGGCATCATCCACGCCGATGCCGCGGACCTCCTGCGCTGCTTCGTCGAGCGTTTCCAGGTCCCGGTGACGACCACCTTCAATGCCCTGGGTGCCATGCCTTTTGCGCATGCTCACAATCTAGGGATGCCGGGCATGCACGGGAGTATCCCAGCCAATTATGCCCTGCGGGACGCGGATCTCATCCTGACCCTAGGGGGTCGCTTCGACGACCGAGTGGCAGTGAAGGGCTTCGCGGAGGACAAGCACATCGCCCATGTAGACATTGATCCCTCGGAGATCGGCAAAGCGATCAGAGTAGATTTGGCCCTGGTCGCCGATCTCAAGGCGTTTTTGCACCATGCCTTGGCTTCCGGCCGCAGCGCCCACCACGCGGCCTGGCTGGCGCAGATCGGCTGCTGGCGGGGGCATCTGCCTAAGCCCTACGGCAGCGGGGATTACATCAAGCCGCAAGCGGTGGTCGAGGCTATTTCGGCGTTCACTGAAGGCGACGCGACTGTGGTTACGGGGGTAGGTCAGCACCAGATGTGGGCGACTCAGTATTATCGGTTTACCCGTCCGCGCCAGTGGATCAGTTCCGGGGGATTGGGGACCATGGGCTTTGGGCTCCCGGCCGCTATCGGGGCCTGGTATGCAAACCCGGACCGACCCGTGGTGCTCATTGATGGCGACGGTAGCTTCCAGATGAATATCCAGGAATTGGGGACTTTGGTCGCCAACCGAATCCCGGTAAAGACGTTCGTGCTCAACAATGGTTATCTCGGGATGGTGCGCCAGTGGGAAGACATGATGGACGGCGGGAACCATTACGAGACCTGCCTCTCACGGACCACCGAGTGCGATCCCGACTGCGTCAAGCTAGATCCGACGTGCCGTATCCAGCTCCCCAACCTGACCGGGTTGGGGTTCGTCTATCCGCGGCTCAAGACCATGCGGGTCAGAAATCCGCAGGCGATGTCGGAAGCCGTCCGCGAGGCCATCGAACACCAGGGTCCGGTCCTGGTGGATGTCTGGATCGACAAGGCGGAAGACGTGCTGCCCATGGTCCAGCCTGGGCACAAACTGGAGGAAATGATCGAATCCTGATGGATATTAGGTTGCATCAAGACGCTGGCACGGATACCGAACCAGAAGGGGGAACAGAGGGCAGTTGTTCAGGGGACAGGGAAAACCGGGGGGAGCCTATGAGCTAGGGGCGTCAGGAGATCGACGAGCCGTTCTAGGCATTGAACGTAACACGTCAAACTTGCCCCGACGTTTGGTCGTATTGACATTTAAGCCGAGAACGCTTTCTGAATCACCAAGTCAGCCTTCCCAGCCATTCGTCAGATTGACTGTAAAACCAACGTAGTAGTCGTAAATGTCAACAGGCACCGGATAATGCTGGATAATGTAAGCTAGGAGTAGGGTGTCACAAAGATCCGTTGCCAGGGGCTCTGCCTTCCAGGCAGCAGGTGCCGATAAGATGGGCTAATCCGGGGGAACCTATTTCCTCTCCAAGTAGGCCGTACTCACGGATGCCAGCAAGATTCCAGCGCTCCCAAGGGGATTTGCCGGTTTATACCACCCTCTCCCCAAGTCCCTTTGCTGCGCGCTCGAGATAGGCTCTCTCCCGGTGGGAGAGGGCTTAGGGAGATGAGATCAAAGGGTGAGGATCGCTTCCTTTTGCGATACCCTATCCTTTGAAGGTTGGGTTTAAAGGGTTGGTATACTTGACAACTTCTACTCTTGATTATAGTTGATTAAGTCCCGATTCGCAAAGCAAGTCCAGAATTCCTCTCGTCGCGCTAATTTCCTAATAATGGTCCCTAAGACCGATGCAATATATTAGTACCCGCGGTGGGGTTGAGCCCGTCGGCTTCTCCGCAGCCGTGATGATGGGCCTTGCCATTGACGGCGGGCTGCTTCTGCCCGCGACGGTACCCCAGGTTGGTCCTCGTGAGCTCCGCGACTGGTCCGACTTGAGCTTCCGGAGCCTAGCCGTGGAGCTCATGCTGCCCTTCGTTAGCGGTGCCATCCCACGCGCCGATCTAGCCGCTCTAATCGCCCGTTCCTATGCAACCTTCTCTCATCAAGAGGTAACGCCGCTGGTGCGGGTCGGTAGGCAGCGAGTCCTGGAGCTTTTCCACGGTCCCACAGCGGCCTTCAAGGACGTGGCGTTGCAATTTCTGGGAAATGTCTTTGCGTACTTACTGGCACGCGACGGTGGCCAGCTGAACATCCTTGGGGCAACTTCGGGAGATACAGGTTCAGCGGCCATCGCCGGGGTGCGCGGCAAGGAACGGATCCGGATCTTCATTCTGCACCCCGCGGGCCGGGTTTCACCGATACAAGAACGACAGATGACCACGGTGCTGGATGCAAACGTCCACAACATCGCCATCCGCGGCACCTTCGATGACGGCCAACGCATCGTCAAAGGTCTGTTCAACAACCTGGACTTCAAGCAGCAATACCACCTGGGTGCGATCAATTCCATCAACTGGGCCCGCATCCTGGCCCAGATCGTCTACTACTTCTACGCCTGGGGCAGGATGAGTCGAGGTGATCCTGGATTCCGGATCAGCTTTGCTGTCCCTACTGGGAACTTCGGCGACATCTTCGCCGGCTACCTAGCCAAGCGTATGGGATTGCCAGTAGACCGGCTGCTCATCGCCACTAACTGCAATGACATCCTGACCCGATTCGTTACCGGTGGCCCCTACGCGGCAAGCGAGGTCCATTCGACCTTGAGCCCGGCCATGGACATCCAGATCGCCTCCAATTTCGAGCGCTACCTATATTTTCTCGTGGGCGAGGACCCAGCGGTGGTGCGGGCTCTGCTTTCCGACCTGGACCGTACCGGATACATGCAGGTGACGGCGGAGCAGCAAGCAACCCTGGCCGGTGATTTCGATGCCGCGGCCGTCAGCGACTCCCAAATCCTGGGCCAGATCAGGGAGACTTACGAGCGCGACGATTATATCCTGGATCCCCACACCGCCGTTGGTGTACAGGCTGCCCGGCACCGTGCCGACATGGTCTGCCTAGCCACAGCACACCCGGCCAAATTCAACGTTGCGGTGCACCAAGCCATCGGTACCCAGGCACCTTCACCACCCTGTCTGCATGGATTATTGGGGAAAAAGACTCGCTGCGTCTTACTGGATGCCACGGAGGAGGCAGTGCGGGGACACCTGAGCACTACCCTGGCAGGGAACGGTGACAGATAACATTTAGGAATCGTTTTTTTGCCGCCGATCAACGCCAATCAGTCGCAAAAGGTCACATTCTCTCTTCAGTTCGCAGATTCCCACAGATTGTTTCGTTTTAATCAGCGGGGATGTCATCTGAGGATAGATTGAATCTATATTGTTTTTCCATGCTCAATATTAACCTCGGCGACTTCGCTCTTCACCGCCAATGAATGATAATGGATGCAGCCGGCTCGTCATCATCAACGGTTTTCGATTCATTTGCGTTGATTTTCGGATGAATCTTCTGTGAGAAGCCTACCGGCTCAATGTTATCTGTAATTGATAGCATTCGTTCCGGGGCCCGTTCCGACAGCAGCTCGGATATGGTCTCCTATACTCCGCTATTCCCTTCTCTATTCCATTCTTTGCGATACACATCCGATAGAATCGTCCATATCTATCGGCGGAGACCTAAATGACTGCGATGCCGCAAGGAAAGACGTGCACACGTTCGTTCTCTACTGTGCAGACCGTTAGGTTGTAGCGATCTATCACATAGATAACAGTTAGTTATAGTTAAATGTTAACAGGATCTAGGACGCAAACTTTGATTCTTGCCACAAGTCCAAATAATTCCAGCAACTACACAAACACTGCACCCAATGAGATAGTGATCCACCGTCACCATCTCTTTTGCCGGATTGCTCATAAAGAGCAGCCACCCTACACCAATCCCTATCCATACACCGAAGCCGAGTGCCACATAGTTGATCCATGTCCACCCCCCTTCTCTGATCGACCATCCAATTAGAGTAACCGTACCGATCAGGACGGATATCATCGACTGAGATGTATCAAGAGTCTTCATATCTCTATCTTCCACATTTTTTGTGTTAACTAGTCAGGTTCCAGAGGATTACGTGGATTCTTTGAACAGCCGGGGCTGCCGTGTGCACCATTGTCGGAGTGCAGGTTTTTTCGTGGGATGTGGTAATCATACAGGTAGACGAAACGTTTGCGGGTTACCTGAAGGGAGGCGGCTGAGTCGGAAATCGGACCTGAGAACCACAAATGCCAACACAACCTAGCATCGAAATCCTCGACACTACCCTCCGGGATGGCGAGCAGACCCACGGGGTCTCATTCTCCCCGGAGGAGAAGATCAACATCGGCAAGGCGCTGCTGGAACTGGTGCGGGTGGATCGTATCGAAGTGGCCTCTGCCCGGGTGTCCAAGGGTGAGATCGAAGCCGTGTCCGGCATCATCGACTGGGCGCAAGGTGTCGGGCTGGCTGACCGGATCGAGGTGCTCGGATTCATCGACCACGGAGAGAGCGTGGACTGGGTCCTCAAGTCAGGTGGGCGCGTGATCAACCTGTTGGCCAAGGGCAGCGAGAAGCACTGCCGGCACCAGTTAGGCAAAACGCTGAACCAGCACCTCGACGACCTGCGCGCGAACATCGCGCTCGCCCGCGACCAGGGTCTAGCTGTCAACCTCTATCTGGAAGACTGGTCGAACGGTTATCGGGACAGCCAGGGGTTCGTTTACTGGCTGGTGGACGGGCTCGCCGACACGGGTGTCGGTCACTTCATGCTCCCGGATACCCTGGGCGTGATGATCCCAGAGCAGGTCACCGCCGCCATGACGGACATGATCCGGCGCTTTCCCCACCTCAAATTCGACTTCCATCCCCACAACGACTATGGACTGGCCACGGCCAATGTGGTCGCCGCCGTCCGGGCGGGTGTGGCAGCGGTCCACTGCACCATCAATTGCCTGGGGGAGCGTGCCGGGAACGCTTCTTTAGCAGAGGTGGCGGTCAACCTGCGTGATCAACTCGGATTGAACCTAAGGATCGACGAGACCCACTTGGTCCAGCTCGGCGAGCTGGTCGAGCACTTCTCGGGTAAGCGCACCGCCCACAACGCCCCCATCATAGGTGAGGACGTCTTCACCCAAACCGCTGGCATTCACGCCGACGGTGACCACAAGGCCAGCCTTTATCACACCCGGCTGAGCCCGGAGCGTTTCTCCCGTAGCCGTCGCTACGCCCTGGGCAAACTCGCAGGCAAGGCCTCCCTGCTCAAGAACCTGGAGCACCTCGACATCAGCCTCTCGGAAGAGAACCAGCGCAAGGTGCTCCAGCGTATCATAGAACTCGGGGATTCTAAGAAGACCATTACCAGCGACGACCTGCCCTTTATCATCACCGAAGTCCTTGAGGGTAAGGACTACACCCATGTAGAGCTGCTCTCGTGCACAGTCACCAGCAGCTTGGACCTGCAGTCCACCGCCAGCATTCGCGTCCGGCTGCAGGATGAGGTCTTGACCGCCGCCGGCAGCGGCAATGGTGGCTTCAATGCCTTCACCGGGGCATTTGCCAAAATACTGAAGAAAAAGGGACTCGCCTTGCCTAAATTGGTGGACTTCGAGGTCCGCATCCCCAAAGGCGGACGCTCCGACGCCCTGACTGAGTGTATTATCACCTGGGCCTGCGAGACTGGCGAGGTCCGCACCCGCGGCGTGCACTACAATCAAGTATTCGCGGCCATCAACGCTACCCTGCGGGTACTGAACCTGCAGATACAAGGCCACCTGCAACAGTTGCAGTCCATCGACTCTGCTACCTAAGGCGGCGGTTTGCCGCCGCTTGGGTGTTCGTATTTTTCGTGGTTCTTGGTGAGTTGAGCTCTCCAGGTCATTCAGAATCGTTATTCAACGGTAACGGATTTAGCCAGATTCCGCGGCTGGTCCACGTCGGTACCCTTAAGCACGGCCACGTGATAGGCTAGGAGCTGAAGCGGGATGGTGAAGAGCAAGGGGGCGACGAGGGCTTCTGCCTGGGGGAGCCTGATAGCGGTCATGCCCCGCCCTTCGGTCATGGTGACGCGGTCGTCGGCGAACATGAAAAGCTCACTGCTGCGGGCGCGGACCTCTTCAAGATTGGACTTGAGTTTTTTGAGCAGCTTATCGTTGGGTGCAACGGCAACCACTGGCATGTCCTCGCCAATGAGGGCCAGGGGGCCATGTTTAAGCTCACCGGCGGGATAGGCCTCAGCATGGATATAGGAAATCTCCTTGAGCTTCAGCGCCCCTTCCAGGGCGATGGGATACTGGTCGCCGCGTCCCAGAAAGAGGGTATGGTGCTTCTCTGCAAAGCGCTCGCTGAGCGTCTTGATGCTCTCGTCTAGTTCCAACACCGCTTCGATCTTTCCGGGCAGGCCACGCAGTAGCGCCACATACTGGGTCTCAATATCCCGGTCCAGGCCATGGCAGCGCCCGATAGTGATCAGCAGTAGCAGCAGGACAGCAAGCTGGGTGGTGAAGGCCTTGGTGGAAGCCACGCCAATCTCGGGCCCAGCCTGGGTTAGAAACACCAGGTCGGACTCGCGCACCAGGGAGCTCTCAGGAACATTGCAGATGGCCAGGGTGGTGGCATACCCGAGTCGTTTGGCCATACGCAAGGCGGCCAAGGTGTCGGCGGTCTCGCCGGACTGGGAGATGGTGACGAAGAGTGCACCAGCAGGTACCACTTGTTTGCGGTAGCGGTACTCGCTAGCCACCTCGACGCTGCAGGGCAGCCCGATGAGTGATTCGATCCAGTAACGCGCCACCAGGGCGGCATGGAAGCTGGTGCCGCAGGCAATGATCGTGATCGCCTGTATCTCCGCGAAGATCCGTTCGGCTTGGTTGCCAAAGGCCTGCGGCAAGACCCGGGTGTGGGAGATCCGTCCCTGCAAGGTATCTTTGATCGCGCGGGGCTGCTCGAAGATCTCCTTGAGCATATAGTGTCGGTAGTGGCCCCGCTCTACAGTGTTCGCATGGAGGCCGGAGGTCTTGATGGAGCGCTCCACGGGCGCGCCTGCGGCGTTCCAGATACGGACCGAATCGCGGGTGATTTCGGCCAGGTCGCCCTCTTCCAGAAAGATGAAACGCTGGGTAACCGACAGCAGCGCGAAGACATCCGAAGCGATGAAGTTCTCCCCGAAACCCACGCCGATGACCAAGGGGCTGCCGTATCTAGCAGCGACCAGTCGGTCTGGATCATGGGTATCGAGAATGCCCAGGGCATAGGCCCCTTCCAGCAGCCGGATAGTATCGCGCACCGCTTCCAACAGCCCTTGCCCCGCCGCGAGCCGATCATATAGGGCGTGGACGATGACCTCGGTGTCAGTACCAGATGTGAAGGTATGACCAGCAGCCACCTGTCCCTCACGCAACGCCTGGTGATTTTCGATGATCCCGTTATGGACGATGGCGCACCGATCACGGCAGATATGGGGATGGGCATTGCGCTCCGAGGGTTCACCGTGGGTCGCCCAGCGCGTGTGGGCGATGCCCAGCCTGCCGGGGAGTGGATTGCTCGCCATCTCTTCGGCGAGCCGCCGCACCTTTCCCAACGCCCGAACCCGTCTCAGTTCGCCCGGTGCTGCGAGCACTGCCATGCCGGCCGAATCATAACCGCGATATTCCAAGCGACGCAGCCCCTCCAGAAAGAGGGCCGCGACTTCGCGTTGGGAGACACCGCCGACAATACCACACATAATCAGCCCCTATAGCTTACCGGGGCGATTGATAGCGCCCGGATTTCCAATTCCATCCTAACCACGCCAGCGATTTTCATCACCGACCATATCAGTATATTCCAGGATTTGAACCAGTCCTGAATTCTTTGATGCGGCTTGGGGGATAAAAACTACAAAAAACACGAACAGATCCTTTACCTAGCATCGGGATGACAAGTTCGTGTCTTTCGTGGTTAATAGCTCGTAGGCTGGATTCAGGGACGACCCTGGCTTTCTCTGCCCCTTTCCCCTTCCTAGTCAGTGGCCGCTGGCTATGAACCATTGCCTTTCCGATCGAACCAGGTCAGCCAGACACCACTGAGCAACCAGGAGTAGGCCCAGGTGCCGATGATGATCAGCGTAAAGGCGATGACCATGTCCATGGTGCTGCCGTTCAGGGAGAAGGCTGGGACATACCCGAACAGGAAGGGACCAAGGTAGAGAAACTTGGCGAATTTGAAGGCGGTGAAGGCGGTCTTCCACATATTGGCCTTGGCGATGGTGGCACCTGCGAAGGCCGCAATGCAGACCGGCGGCGTGATGTTCGAATCCTGGGACAACCAATAGACGATCATGTGGGCTGCGATGGGCTGGACGCCCAGCTCAGTCAGCGCCGGCACCGCGACCACGGCCGTGATCAGGTAAGCCGCAGTTACGGGTACGCCCATGCCTAAGATTAGGGAGGCCAGGGCCACCAACAGGATAGTCAGCCACAGCCTGCCATTGGCTAGATCAATAACGATGTCTGCGAAGGTGAGCACCAGGCCACTGTAAGTGAACACGCCGATAATGATGCCGATTACGCCCACCGTGCCACCGATCTTGAGGCTGGACAGAGTGCCATAGCGCGCAGCGATCACGAAGCGGCGCATTTCCGACCTGATATCCGCCCCTCGGACATGCCGCCTGTAGAGCAGAACGGCGGCGAGGATCAGGCCGTAGATAAGCGGCAGATTCCTCGTGAGTGCTGCCTGGAGCTCGGTTACCGCCCCCGCGCTGAGCAGCGGGGATAGGACGGCGGAAAGCCAGTGCGCAGGTACGCTAAGCACGGCTTTGAAAGCCGCGTCGACTGTGGACCCCAGCACCCAGCTAAAACCTGCTGCCAACCAACCGACAGCGAGCACGAAGAGTATACTATAGGCTAGGGACGGGTCGATTTTGGTCTCTCTTAGCTTATGGCTGACCAGGATGCAGGTCGCGAGCCCCAAGATGGCGGAATAGCCGGGCGAGTAACCGCTGAGCATGAAGATGGTGATGACCAGCAGGGGCGTGATATAGATCCACTCCCGCTTGAGGATTGCCATGGCGTCTTGTCCGGATTTCTCACCCCGGATGCTGAAGCGCTTGGCCTCATAATGGACCATCACATAGACGCTGAAGAAGTACATGAGTGCTGGAAAGACAGCCACCAGCATGATCTGGGCGTAGGGAGCGCCGGTGAGCTCCGCCATGATGAAGCCTCCCGCTCCCATGATAGGGGGCATGAACATACCGCCGATGGATGCAGCCGGTTCGATTCCACCCGCCACATGGGGACGGAAGCCCGCCTTCTTCATCATGGGAATGGTAAAGGCACCGGTGGATACGGTGTTGGCGATGGCACTACCCGAGATGGAACCGAACAGCCCGCTAGCGATGACGGATACCTTGGCCGGTCCTCCAACCCGGTGGCCTACTGCCGCCAGCGGAAAGTCAATAAAAAAGCGTTGGGCGCCGCTCGCCTCGAGAAATGCTCCGAAGATCACGAACAGGATAATGTAGGTCGCCAGCACATTGGCCATGATCCCGAACACGCCGTCGCTCTTGTAGAAGATGCTGGTGCACAGATCGGGGAAGGTATCGCCAGCATGAGAGATTGGCTCCGGGGCGTAGACCCCGTAGACGCCGTACAGGAGCATGACGGCACCGATAATGACGAAGACGTTGCCGACGACCCGTCGCGCCAGCTCGATACCGATCAGCACCCCCACCACGGCGATGGCTTTGTCGAGCGTCGTCTCGGCACCGGCCCGGTAATTGATGGCCTCGAAGTTCGCGATCCAGTAGCCGATACAGCCGATGGAGGCGGCGATCAGCAGATAATCGACGACTCGGCCGAACCACCCCGGTGTCTGGTAGATCATAAACACCAGGACATAGGTAACCAGGACATAGATGCCGCGGTGGAACTGGGTCGGCACCGGCTCAAAGACCGCCGAATAGGCGTAGAAAAGGACTAGGCCGAGCGCCAGTATATCGAATAGGCGTTGTTCTATGCGGGTAAGCTTCTCGAACAAGAACCACCTCCGAACCAGGCGGTATGGGGAATACGGTCACGGGTGGACAACCCGACGGTCCACCGGCCAGGGCAAGCGCGTATAAACCTTGGCTCTTTAATGGATTCCTGACTACTTTACCTTTGCTGCAGCGCCATGCCGCTTCTCGTTGCTAAACCGTTCGCTGTGTTCACCACATCCCATAGTCGCACTGCATGCTAGGAGTGTAGGTGTGGTGAGCCGCCGTATACAGGACGCGCCCAGCGGCGAACCGCATTGATGAGCCGGAAGCTGGCGACAGGTCGGTGATGACTGGAAACCAGGTCGGTAGGCACAGTCAAAGAACTCAAGCATCTGCAGAAATTTGCGCAATCTGCAGACAGATCAGGATTCAAAGCAATCCCTTCTCCTTCCAGCATTTCTCAGTGCCCGGACGCAAGGAGGTGACGATGCCCTTGATACCGGTCTTTACACTCATTTCCCTGAAGGTCTTTTTCTGCCTGACCAGATAGGCGAGATCCCCGCTTCGTATAGAGCTTGGACAGCAGATCATAGACGACCTCATTTGGGACCTCCGCATTGGCGACCGTTGGCAACTCACAAGGCCGAGTTCTGGAAGGAAGCAACGGTCCTGTCGGTGCCTTTGTAGGTTTCCGCTGGGATCTTGACCCGGGTAAAGTAGGGATATTTCTCATAGAAGCCGCTCTCGGTCGCGTCCTGGTCGAGATCCACGAGATCAATAGCATTGGTCTGGGCGAC
>Ga0066188_1000136_pt1 | contig 12082 bp, 4 predicted proteins | sample WorMetHERISLAND2_FD_61185 | JGI IMG/M metagenome (GOLD analysis project Ga0066188, IMG submission 61185) | Marine gutless worms symbiont microbial communities from Max Planck institute for Marine Microbiology, Germany - Olavius loisae HERON... | ecosystem: Host-associated > Annelida > Digestive...
GCATATATTGGCGTTTGCCAGTTAGCGCATATATTGGCGTTTGCCAGTTAGCGCATATATTGGCGTTTGCCAGTTAGCGCATATATTGGCGTTTGCCAGTTAGCGCATATATTGGCGTTCGCCAGTTAGCGCATATATTGGCGTTTGCCAATCAGCGCATATAAAGGTGAACCTCGTTGGAGCGCACCTGCGCCGACGTCTTGGCGGCGACGGCGACGCGCGCCGGCGGCAGCCCCATCTCGATGAGGGCGCGGAGCACGTTCTCGGCGTGGCGCCGCGCCTTGTTGGAGTTGAGTGCGACGCGGGCCTCGCCACCCGAGGTCGGGGCCACGTCGACGAGGTCGAAGACGGCGTCCGGGCGTTGTTCGAGAACGCGGCTGACGGCGTTGTATAGCGCTTGTTGATAGGGCACGTCGGGGCGGTCGAAGCGGATCACCACCAACGGCCGCTTGCCGGCCGTCGGCACAGGCGCCCCGGCCGCGATGCCGGTGCCGCCGCCGGCCGAGGCCAAGGCGATGTTCATCAGGCTGCCGCCGTAGATCTCACCCGACTTGATGCCGGTCGACAGCAGGTTCAGGTTGGCGCGCTCCGTCGATACGTAGTTGGTCTGGCGGCGCACGTCGTTGGTCACTTCCTTCAGGAGCCGGTCGATCAGCACGTCGGTGCGGTTGACCTCGTCCTCGAGGATGGCGAGCTGGCGGTGGTCCTCGTCGATGGCTCCCGACACGGTGAAAGCGGCCTTGGTCGATTCCAAGAGGAACGACGACATGGTCGACGAACTGGTGACGCTGGTCGCCAGGTTGTTCATCTGGGCGACGTCATTGGCCAGGCGGTCGAGGTCGGCCTGGGCGCTGGTGAACTGCTGGACCAGGATCGGGTTGCCCGGCGTCGTGCCCACCTGCAGGCGCGCGTTGACCGCTGCGATGGTGCCGTGGTAGCGCTGCGAATTGCCGACGAGCTGGCCGCGAACCTGCTGCAAGGTCCCGTTCTGGGCGGAGATCTGGGCCTGCAGGCGGCGCAGTTCCTCGCGCAATTCGACCACTTTTTGGCCGACGAAGGTGCTGGTGGAATCTCCCGGAGTCACGCCGGTCGGCTGGAAATCGCCGGTACCGAGCGCCGGTTGGGCACCAGCGACCGTAACGGGCGCGGATTTTGCCGGGACTTGCGATTGGGCTTCGGCCTGGGCGGCGCCTTGCGCTTGCCCTTGCGGTGGTGCTTCGGCCTTGCCGGCCGGGTCGTCACCGGCCAAAGACGGCCACAACGAATCGTCGGTAAATGAACAAGCCGGCAGTAAAAGAATGGCGCCGAGCGCCAGGGTCCGCAATCCGTTTGAAACCATATCGCTTGGTAGCCTTTGTAGTATTCGGTTCCCCTGTCGGAAACTTCTGATTTGATTATGAATCATTCGCCGCTCAGAAGTCTCTCTTTTTTTATTGCGAGAGATACTACTCAAAGCCTCCGGCCCCGACAAGTTCCTATTTTTCCTTGGGTTTTAGCCGTTTTTTACCCTATCGCAGATGCAAACAGGAACCTTGCCAAGGCCACCCGTCTTTAGTAGTTTCCACCATCCTCGCCGATGGCGGGGGAACGATTCGCCGAAAACCGGCGAATTTTGGCCTGCGCTCGTAGCTCAATTGGATAGAGCGTCTGACTACGGATCAGGAGGTTGGGGGTTCGAGTCCTCCCGGGCGCGCCAGTTTTTCTTCCTTCGTCCTCGATCCGCTAGCCATCCTGCAACTCCGCGGAATTTCAATGGATCTCACCCAGTTCAAGGAAACCCTCTCCGAAGATGAACCGCCGGAAGGCTTGTCGAAAACCCTCGAAGCCTTGTGGCGGGCCGCCAAGGGAGATTGGGACGGCGCCCACGGCCTGGCCCAGCAGGGCGGCGGCGCCGACAGCGCCTGGGTTCATGCCTATCTGCACCGCGTCGAGGGTGACCTCGGCAATGCCGCCTACTGGTACCGCCGCACCGCCCGCGAGGTCTGCCGCGATGCCCTGGGCGACGAATGGGACGCCATCGCCGCCGCTTTGCTCGAAAAATAATAACCGGCGTTAACCACCGATTTACCCAAATCGATTCGACTCTGTGGTAGAGATCGGGGTGAACATTTCAGGCGGATAGCCGCATGAACATGATTCCGCCCGGCGGAAGCGTCGACGTTTCCGAACCGGGGGCCATGACGAACACGGCTGTTGATGCCGGTTCGCCACTTTCGTTGACGGGGGCGTTGATGGGGGAGCCGGCGGTCGAGTTGCCGTTCGGCCAGTTTCCGGGCGCCGCCGCCTTCTTCGAAACCGACCCCGCCGAAACGGCGCCTCAGCCCGCCAACGCCTTCGGTCTCCGCTTCGACGTCGATAATGTCCCCCTCCGCTACGAGGTCGAAGTCGCCGAAGGGCCGGCCTCGACGCCAGTCGACGTCGCGCCGGATGTCGCGCCTGTGGACTCGGTGGGCGCGCCCGCCATCGAGTTGGCCCAGGCCGGCGAATCCATCGGGCGCGTCGAATCGGCCAAGGGCACGGTGAGCATCATGCGCACGGACGGCACCAAGGTCGACGTACAGGCCGGCACCGAGATCTTCCAGGGCGATACGGTGACGACCACCGGCGACGGCGCCGTCGGTATCGTGTTTGCCGACGATTCCACCTTCTCGCTGGCCGAGGAGTGGGAAATGGTCATCGACGAGATGATCTATGACCCCGGCACCCAGGAAGGCAACGCGCTGTTCCAGGTCGCTTCGGGCGTCTTCACCTTCGCCTCCGGGCAGATCGCCAAGACCGGCGACGACGGCATGCAGATCACGACGCCGACGGCGACCATCGGCATCCGCGGCACGTCGGGCGCCGTGCGCATCGGCAAGGATGCGCCGGATACCTATACGCTGCTGGCCGAGGAAACGGCCCGTGCCGAGGCCGGAATCAAGGGCCAGGCGCTTTCCGACACCTTGCTGGCCCAGGTCCCGGGGCCGCCGCCGTTTGTCGGCGAGATGAATATCATTACCCAGGTCGGCGGGATGACGCTAAGCCGCATCAACGAGACGACCCAGGTTTCCGGCCCCTTCTCGCTGCCCACCCTGCCGGTCATCCTGCCGCAGGCAGCCATCGACGCGGCCTATGCCAGCGCACGGGCCGTTTTGCCGATCTCGCCGATATTTGCCGCCCCGGGTGGCGGTGATGAGGGCGGCGACGCCGGCGGCGATCAGGGCGGAGACCAGGGCGGCGGTCAAGGCGGTGATCCGGCTCAGGGCGGTGGTGGCGGTGACCCGGAACAGCAAATCGAAGGCGATGCCCTTGTCGACCCCGGCGCCACGCCGGAAGGCGAATTGGTTGGTGAACCGGTGCCCGGGGAGGGGCTGCCGGGTGAGGGCGAGTTGGTCGGCGAAGGGGTCGGACCGGACGGACCGGTCGACGGCGCCGATGCGCAATTGGCGGCGGCCGGCGCCGCGGCGACGACCGAAATCCAGAACACCTTGGCCGCCGATCCCAACGCCTTCGGCTCCGCCGGCGCCATCAACTCGGTGATGGGTGCCGTCGTCGGTCAGTCTTTGGGCGGCCTCGGCGTCGGCGCCGGCGATCCGCTCGATGCCGGGGACGGCGACGGTCCGATCGGCGGGGATGGCGGCGACTTCTTCCTTGGCCCGTTGCCCGGCGAATTGCTCGGGCCCGGCGATTTGTTCGGCCCTTTTGACCCATTCGGTCCTGGAGACGAGTTCATTGACCTGGGGCCACCACCAGAAGACGAGGAAGACCTCCCTCCACCGCCGCCACAGGACACGGGCCCTGTCATTAATGCGACCAGTTTCTCCGGCGTCGATTCCAAGGACCTGCTCCCCGGCGCCGACAACGTGTTCACGGGGTCGGCGTCCGACGACGCGCTGACGCTGTTCGGCATCGCCGATCTGGGCGATTCGGTCGACGGCGCCGACGGCAACGATACGGTCAGCTTCGACAGCGGATCGAACGGCTTCAGCCATACCCTGACCGTCGATCATGTCGAACAGGTCTACGCACCCGACGTCGGCAGCGGCAACCTCTTCACCCTGCTCGTCAACGGCCCCGACCCGGTGACCATATCGCCGAGCGAGATCGGCACCACGCGCATCGACGGCACCTCCTCGATCGGCGAGATCAACGACCAGCACTTCACCATCTCCGCCGCCATCGACGGCTCGACGGCGCAGATCGAGATCGAGGGCGCCGAGGGCAACGACTCGGTGACGTTCAGTTCCGGTAACGATACGGTCCAGGAGCTGTCCAACGTCGAATACGTTCACGACCAGGGCGGCGACCTGACTTTCCAGGGAGCGGTGTCGGGGGTCACCATCTCGACGGCGGCGACCAGCGGCACCCTGACGCTGGCCGATTTCACCAACACCTTCACCATCGGCCAGACGGGGATGCGCTCGTCGTCGGTCTACTGGACCTCGGTGGTCGGCGGCAACGCTCCCGACACCGACCACATGACGGTCAGTGCGTCGGGCGCCAACACCACCATCAATTCACTGACCAATGTGGAGTTCCTGACCGGCTCGACCAGCGGGGGCAGCACCTCGGTCCGCTTGGGGGGCAGCGGTCAAAATATAAACGTATCCGGAACGTTTTCGACCCTTATCGGTAGCGGCGAGACCGACGTCGTTACGCTGGGTGACGGAACCACCAATACCATCAGTAATGTTTCCGGTATCGAAACGATCATTGGGGGAACGGGAAACGACACCGTCGCCTTCACCGGTACGGTCAGTTCGGTGACCCTGGAAGGGGCCATCGAACAGGTCACCGGCAGTTCGACGGCGGATACGGTGGTCCTGTCCGGCAACGGCGCCACCCTCGGTGATATTTCCGCTATCGAAACGATAACGGGGGGCAGTGGCAACGATACGGTGACGGTGACGGACAGCACCGCCGTGCATCTCTCCGGCGGTGACGGCAACGATACGCTAACCGGCGGCTCCGGCGGCGACACGCTCGCCGGCGGCAGCGGTGCCGACACCTTCGAATACACGGCCATCGCGGACTCGGAACCGGACGATCCCAACCACGACGAGATCACCGATTTCGTCGCCGGCACGGATACCATCTACCTCAACGGCCTCAAGACCGGCACCTTCTCCTACGTCACCACCTACGGCGACGGGTTCACCGGCGGCGGCAATTCCTCGGCCCGCTTCAACACCACCGACAACATCCTGGAGATCGACGCCAGCGGCGACGGCAACAAGGACATGGAAATCGGCCTGACCGGTCTGTCCGGCACCTTGAGCGCCGATGATTTCCTGGTCACCGCCAGCGGCGATACGGTGGTCAACTATTCGGGCACGGCGAGCTACACCTTCACCGGCAACGCCGACCTGCTGTTCGGCAGTACCGGTGACGATACGCTTACCGTCAGCGGCACCGGCACGTCGGCCGACACCGTCGACGGCGGCGCCGGCACCGACCACATCAACCTGTCCGGCGGTTCGACGACCTTCGCCGTCACCAACATCGAATCGATCACCGGTGCCGCCAGCGGTGACACCTTCACCATCGCCAACACCATCTCCGGCGTGGCGTTGCGCATGGGCGGCGGCGGCTCGACGGATACGGTCAACCTGGCCGATGGCGGCAATACCTTCAGCGCCTGGGAGGACATCGAGGTCATCAACGGCGGCAGCGGCAACGAGGTGGTGACGGCCGATTCCCAGTTCTTCAACGACATCACCCAGTTCGGCGGCAGCCGCACCCGGCAATACGACCTCGGCGGCGGCACCGATACCATCACCATGAGCGGCTCCGCCGACGGCATCGCCGTCGCCAACGTCGAGACCGTCGACGGCGGCGGCGGGTCCGACCGCCTGGCGCTCTTGGCCGGCGGCCAGTCGGTGACCGTGACCAGCGTCGAGACCATCTTGGGCGGTTCCGGCACCGACACGGTGACGCTGGCTGATGGTAATGAGACGGTCAGCAGTGTATCGGCCGTCGAGACCATGGTCGGCGGCTCGGGGACGGACTCCGTGACCCTCGCCGACAGCGGCGTCACCATGACCATCTCGGCGATCGAGACGGTGACCGGCGGCTCCACGACCGATACCATCACCATCACCGGCTCGGGCGGCGCCATCTCCCTGTCGTCGGTGGAAAACCTGACCGGCAGCGGCAACGACGACAATGTGACACTGACGACGGCGCTGACCAACGGCACTTATAACCTCGCCGGCGGTACCGATTCGGTGGTTCTGGCCAACGGCACCAACAGCATCACCTTCACCGACTTGGAACGCCTGACCGGGAGCACCGGCGCCGACACCATCGTCTCAAACTCCTCCGACATCTCCGGCGGCACCTATACCGGCGGAACCGGCACCGATTCCCTGCAGTTCACCGGCGGCGCCACCCTGACGTCGGCCAATCTCGCCAACGTTTCCGGCTGGGAGACCTGGGTCCTGGGCACCGACGCCGTCTACGACATCGAGCTCAACGACGCCAACGTGGCCTCCGGCGAGACCCTGACCATCGACGCTTCGGCGGTGACGACGGCGACCAACGCCCTCGAGATCGAGCTCGACGGCAAGCTGATCATCACCGGCGGCGCCGGCAACGACGACATCCTGGGCGATCATGGGGTCGACCGGCTCAAGGGCAATACGGGCAGCGACATCCTCACCGGCGGCGGCGGTGCCGACACGGCGGTGATGCTGGGCGCCATGACCGGCTATTCCATCGGGCAAAGCAATGGCTCGCAGCAGGTGGTCGACACGGCGACGGGCACCGACGGCGACGACGGCACCGATACGCTCCGCGGAATCCACAACATCGAGTTCACGGACGGCACCATCCAACTCGATCTCGGCAATGTGCTGACCTTCGACGGCTCGAACGATTCCATCTCCATCACCCAGACCGGTGTCGCCACGACCAGCGGCGACTTCACCTATGAGGCCATCTTCAAGACCTCGACCTCGGCGCTGATGAAGATCATCAAGTTCGGTGACGTCGCCGGCGCCACGGACGACCAGGCCGGCGGCATCACCGTCGGTTCGGACGGCACCATCTCGGCCACGTTGAACGGCACCGCCGGCCAGAGCTCGACCATTACGGTCAACGACGGCAACTGGCACCATGTGGCCGCCGTCATGCAGAGCGGCACCTTGACCGTTTATGTCGACGGTGAAGTGGCGGCGACCAAAAGCGGATACAGCCCCGACATCGACGGCAACGAGATCGTCATCGGCCAGAACGGCGCCAGCTCGCAATGGTTCAACGGCCAGATCGGCGAAGTGCGCTTCTGGAACGACGCCCGCTCGTCCACCGAGATCCAGCAGAATTTCGAGATCACCCTGCAGGGCAACGAGGCCAATCTGGTCGGCTACTGGCCCCTCGACGACACCGGCTCGACCGCCGAGAACATCGTTTCCGGCGGCGCCAACGGCACCATCTCAGGCGCCACATCGGGCAGCTCCACGGACCGCCCGGTCGGCGAGATCGAGGGCATCACCGGCACGTCGGGCGGCGATACGGTCACGCTCTCGACCGCCTTCACCGACGGCGAGACCATCGACCTCGCCGGCAACACCGATACCCTCAACTTGGCCGACGGCGGCAATACGCTGACCATCTCCAATACCGAGACGATCATCGGCGGTGCCAACGACGACACCTTGACGGTCACCGGCGCCACGTCGATCAACGGCGGCGGCGGCACCGACACGGTGACCAACACCGGCAGCCTCAATCTCAGCGGCGTCACCCTGACCAACGTCGAGAACGTCACTTTCGACAGCGACAATAATACGAGCAACGCGACCCTGACCCTGGACGGCTCGACGGCGCTCGGCAGCGCCACCATCACCGGCGGTACCGACGACGACGACGACATCAGCTTCACCGGCAACCGCGACTTCACGTCGAACACGCTCACCAACATCGGCGGTATCTTCGGCGGTTCCGGCAACAACACCCTGACCCTGGGCAGCAATACTTTCGACGGCACCGACCACGAGCTCGACCTGGGCGACGGCACGGATATCCTCAATCTGGCCAACGGCGGCAACACGGCCTCCGTCGACCGCATCGAAACCATCACCGGCGGCACCGGCGCCGACGTTCTGACAGCACTTTCCCTGTTCACCACCGGCTCGACAGTCGACCTCGGTGACGGCACCGATACCCTCAACCTCTACAACATCGGCACCAACGTGATGTCGATCCTCAACGTGGAATCGGTGACCATGGGTGCGGGCGACAACGCCGTATCGCTGGAGACCGCCGTCAGCGGCATCGTCATCAACGGCGGCGCCGGCACCAACATCGTGCAGATCACCTCCGGCACCCACTCGCTCGGCCTGACGTCTGTCGAGGTCCTGCAGTTTGCCACCGGCGGTGCGGAGACGGTGACCCTGACCAATGCCCAGTCGGGTTTGTCGATCAGCATGGACGCCGGCACCGACAGCCTGCAGTTGGCCGCCGGCGGCAACACGGTGACCGTCACCGGCGCCGAGACCGTAACCGGCGGCGGCGGGGCCGACGCCGTCACCGCCAACGCCACCGACATCTCCGGCGGCTACTACACCGGTGGTGCCGGCACCGACACGTTGCAGTTCAACAGCGGCGGCACCCTGACCGCAACCAATCTCGCCAACGTCTCGGGCTGGGAGACCTGGACTCTGGGCGCCAACGCGGCTTACGACCTGACCCTGAACGACGCCAATGTGGCTTCCGGCGAGACCCTGACCACCAACGCCTCAGCGGTGACGACGACGACCAACGCGGTCGTGATCGACGGCGCCGGCGAACTGGACGGCAAGCTCGACATCACCGGCGGTTCCGGCAACGACACGCTAGACGGTGGCGCCGGCGGAGGCGATCGGCTCAAGGGCAACACCGGCAACGATATCCTGGCGGGCGGCGGCGGTGCCGACACGGCGGTCATGCTGGGCGCCATGAGCGGCTATTCCATCGGCCAGACCGGCGGTGCCCAGCAGGTCGTCGACACGGCATCGGGCACCGACGGCGACGACGGCACCGATACGCTCGCAGGCATCCACAACGTCGAGTTCACCGACGGCACCATCGCCCTCGACCTCGGCAACGTGCTGACCTTCGACGGCACCAACGACTCGGTGCAGACCGGCGTCGCCACCGGCAGCGGCGATTTCACCTACGAGGCCTGGTTCAAGACGACGACGGCGAGCGGCAACATCCTGCGGTTCGGCAGCGCCGTCAACCAGAACGGCTCGATCGTTATCGATTCCGGTGGTCAGTTGAAATTCGCGTTGGCCGGAACCGGCGGACCGACAGCCGGTCCCGTCATCACCGACGGCAACTGGCACCATGTCGCGGCCGTCATGGACAGCGGCACCATGCGACTCTACGTCGACGGCGACGAGGTCGGCACGCTAGCCGGGCAAAGCCCCAACGTCACCAACAACAACTTCTTCATCGGCGTCAGCAACGCCAGCAACAACTACTTCACAGGGCAGATCGCCGAGGTGCGGTTCTGGAACGACGTCCGCACGGCAACCGAAATCGACGACAATATGGACAAGACCCTGGTCGGCAACGAAAGCAATCTCGTTGGCTACTGGCCCCTGGACGACACCGGTTCGACCGCCGAGAACCTGGTTTCCGGCGGCGCCAGCGGCACCATCTCCGGCGCCACCTCGGGCGCCTCAACGGACCGCCCGGTCGGCGTTATCGAGCAGATCACCGGTACCTCAGGCGCCGACACCGTGACGCTGAGCACCGCATTCACGGATAGCGAAACCGTCGACCTCGGTTCCGGCACCGACAGCGTCACCCTGACCGGCGCCAACACAATGAACTTCATCAACACCGAAACCGTCGTTGGCGGCAGTGGCGGTGACGGCCTGACCTTCACCGGCGCCGGTAATGTCGCCATCACCGGCGGCGACGGCGCCGACACCCTCAATCTCAACGGTTCCGGAACCCACACGGTGCGTTATACGGCGACCTCGGAATTCGGAGATTCCCTAACCAGTTTCGCCGCCGGGGCCAGCGGCGACGTCGTCGATTTCGATGTAACCGTGAGCCATGGCACCAGCACCGGGTTCGAATCACTGACGTCCAGCGGCACCGTCGGTGCCAACACCGCCGTCGTCAACATCACGACCAACATCACCAACTATTCGACGGCCGGGGACGTGGCGTCGGCACTCACTTCCCTGGGCGGGTTGTCGTCCGGCGACAAACTGCTGTTGGCAGTTGGCAACGGCACCGATTCGCGGCTCTGGTACTGGAACGACGGCACCGGAGGCACATCGGACGGCAACATCGAATCAGGTGAACTGACCAACGTGGCGACGGTGTCGGCGCTCGACAACGACAACTTGACCGCCGACAATTTCGATGGGTTCTCCTAGGCCGGGTCGCCCACCATCAAGCCCGTTCAGTCCCCGTGTTCCTCGTGGCGCAGTTCGAGAAGCGCCCGGTTGTAGGCGCCCATGACGTCGCGGTGATGCACACAGCCGCGGAAGGTCATGGTCTCGACGTCGTCGACGACGGCGATGTGCTCCTCATGGGTGTCGCGCATCAGGGCCAGCGCCGTCTCCAGGTCATCATCGGGCGTCAGCACCGGCGGATGCAGCCGGGCCACGTCGCCGGCGTTGATGAGGTCGTCGACGTCATGGTCGAAGGCGGCCTCTGAGAGGTCGGTCAGGGTGACGGTGCCGTAGAGCTCACTCTCGCCGCGCAGAACGAAGATCTCGCCGACGATCGATTTTTGCAGGCTGGTCCGCAATTCACCGAGGCTGACTCCCCAGTTGACGGTCTCGGCGTCGTCCGCGATGACGCGGCCGACGCGCACCGATCGCATGATCTCCGCCTCGAACCCCTCCTTGATGTTGATGCCGCGGCGCTCGAGCTGGACGGTGAAGAAGGACCGCCCGAAGAAGTGATGGGTGATTTCGGAGGCGACGACGACGGCGATCATGACACCGAGGGTCAGCGCGTAGTTGCTGGTCATCTCGAAGATGATCAGGGTCGTCGAGATGGGGGCGCCCAAGACGGCGGCCGCCATCGCGCCCATGCCGACGATGGTGTAGGCGCCGGGACCCGACGAGAGCTCCGGAAAAACGGCCGTGGCGAGGATACCGAAGGCGCCGCCGACCATGGCGCCGATGACGATCGACGGACTGAACACGCCGCCGCCGAAACCGAAGCCGATGCTCAGTGCCGTGGCCAGGATCTTGGCGGTACCGACGGCGACCAAAAGCCAGAAGGAGAACTTCTGCAGGAGTGCCGCCTCCGTGGTGCCGTAACCGACGCCGAGCACCTGCGGAAAGGCCAGCGCGATGATGCCGACGGCGAGTCCGGCGAAGGCGGGCCGTGTCCACGGCGGGACGGTCAGGCGTTCGGCCAAAGATTGGGCCGCGAATATGGAACGCATGAAGACGATGGCGGCGATGCCGGACACCAGGCCCAAGAGGACGAAGGCCGGGAATTCCCAGAACGACGCAATGATCTGGGTCTCCAGGGTGAACGCCGGGAAGTCGCCGAAGACGCTGCGCGACACGGCGGTGCCGGCGACGCTGGAGATGACGATCGGCGCGAAGGCCTTGAGCGCATAATGGCCGACGACGACCTCGCTGGCGAAGAGCGCACCGGCGATCGGTGCGTTGAACGACGCCGCCACCGCCGCACCGACGCCGCAGCCCAAGAGCGTGCGGGCCAAGGACCGGCTCAGGTGCAGGCGCCGCCCGACCCAGCTGCTGAGCGCCGCGCCGAGATGCACCGCCGGGCCTTCGCGGCCGACCGATGCTCCGGAGCCGATGGAAACGGCGCTGATCAACGCAGCACCCCAGCCGCCGGAATCAGCAGGATGTGCCACCAGGGGATGGTCTCGGCGTGTTGGAACAGGCGCTCGGAGGCGGAGCCGAAGAGGCCCAGCTGGACCAAAAGGATGAATTCACGGAACAGGATGATGGCGCCGCCGGTCAGGCAGCCGATGACCCCGCCCAAGACCGACAGGATCAGATGGTCGTTGCGCAACAGGCGGCGCAACTGCGAGAGGATCCGGTGATAGGAGAATCGTGACCTGTTCATAGCTCGTCAGGTCGCGATTATAGAGTGATCTGGTGTTAAAAACCTA
>Ga0066188_1000151_pt1 | contig 11652 bp, 8 predicted proteins | sample WorMetHERISLAND2_FD_61185 | JGI IMG/M metagenome (GOLD analysis project Ga0066188, IMG submission 61185) | Marine gutless worms symbiont microbial communities from Max Planck institute for Marine Microbiology, Germany - Olavius loisae HERON... | ecosystem: Host-associated > Annelida > Digestive...
GGCTACCTTGATCACCGACGGGTTACCTCGGCATGCCAAAGGTGCTGCCCCACACCGTCATCGAGCATCAGGGTTGGTGTGTGGACGGCGGTAGTCACACCAACACCATCGAAGGTTTTTACAACCTGTCTTTATTTCGCTTGTCGATAAGACAACTGGCTGCCAGCGTATCCGAACGGAACGTGCTCTTGTCGCCATTCTTGAGAAATTCATCGCCAAGGAGCTCCAACTGTGGACACGCATTTTTCCGTATGAATTTTACAAGCAAATATTCCAAGTGAAAGGGTGGCCTGGCCCAGATAGACACAAACCGACCTTCTGTTATCGGTCATCATAACCAATGATTGTTTACAAGCGCTTAGCTCCGAGTATACTTGAGGAGTTGCGGAATCTAACACTTGATTAGACCACAGGGGTAGAGGAAACATCGACACCTCCAATGGTTCACCCCGGGTTCAGGGTATCCAATGGAATTGGGTGACGATCAGTAGTGAATGTTAGCTAATTTCTAAGACCCTAATTTAGGAAATTCCGAAGAATTTAGATGTGCTAGAACCTAAAAGGTAGGGTAATTATGGAACGTAAGACGCAAATTCGAAGTCCAAGAGCTACTATGAAAACCCTATTCGCATTTATGCTTACCCTATTCGCCGTCACGCTCGTGACCCTACCGGATGCTGCCGAGTCCAAGCGCTTCGGCGGCGGCATGAGTCTGGGTAAGCAGTACCGAAGCACACCGCATACCCCGCCGCGCCAAACTCGGCAGGCCGTACCCAATCGTTCCCAGACAGCAGCTGAAGCCGCCGGCCGTACCAATGGGATGGGCCGTTGGCTCGGTCCCTTAGCCGGATTGGCCGCCGGCGGCTTGCTTGCATCTCTGTTCTTCGGCGAAGCCTTCGAGGGCTTACAGATCATGGACATCTTCCTGGTCGCGGCCCTAGCCTTCGGTGGCTTGATGCTGTTCAAAGCCATGCGCCGCGGCCGTCCTGCGACTGCCGCGAGCGGGGTCTATGACGGGTCGGCAGACAAATGCGGCGGGTCAGTTCCGGGTATGATGCCGCCGGCGCTCGGCGATCTGACCCGAGTTGAACCCACCGCGGACGATAACGATGCCCCGGCTTGGTTCGACGGGCTGGGATTCCTGGCGGGCGCTAAGGACCACTTCATTCGGCTCCAAACCGCCTGGGATCGGGCTGATTTCCGGGATATCCGCGACTACACCACCCCTGAGCTTTTTGCCGAGCTGGAGCGCGAGCGCAATCACCTGGGAGAGCAGGTCCAACACACCGAGGTCGTGACCCTGGACGCGGAGCTTGTCGGAGTCCAGCGCGACGGCGACCAGGTCGTAGCAAGCATCCAGTTTTCCGGGCTGATCCGCGAGGAGCAAAACACGACCGCAGACCCCTTCCATGAGACTTGGTACGTGCAGCACGCCTGGGACAGCAACGCAGGCGATTGGCTCATCGCTGGCATACAGCAAGCCTAGGGGGTGTTCTCAACCGACAACCTGAATCCGTACGGTCAACTCCAGGGTTGAAGTTAACGATATGGTTTTTCTGAATAGCAGAATTTGGTCCCTGCATCCGCCAGATGACACGGGCACTCTTAGTCTACCGAGCAAAACCACTGTTACCCCTAATTGAGAACACCCCCCAGCGAGACTTAGTGGTTGGACTTCCTTTATCGCTCATTCAGGAAATTTCTTCACAATGAGTAATCCATTCTCTCGCCTGGTCCGTATCAAGGTGCCGGAATCCATCGATTGTGACCCCTCCGGTAAGAATGCCACCTTCGAGATCACCATCCTGGCCGATGGGCGGATACCTTTCCCGCAGGTCATCTTGTACGCCCAGGATCGGCAGCACCTAATCAAGGAGCAGATGATCACAGCGTCCGGCGCGGACGCGGACGGTCAGGTCACCTATGTCGCTTCCGTACCCGCAGGGCTCACAGGACCAGGGGAAGTCGAGATACAGGCGGAGGGCTGTCGGAAATCGGATTTGCGGCAAGCCGGTGGCAGCGACTGGATCAAGGAATATCTGCGGGTCTGGATTCGATCGGACGCTGCGACGGGCGGGCTGGCAGCAGCCGTCAAGGCCCCCAAGCCCAAGCCGATACACAGGGCACCTCTGAAGCCGGGAACCTTTAGTACGAAGCCGAAGGTCTACTTCGGTATCCACAAACACATGCACCAGCCTTACTACCAAGCGACCGACCGCAACTACTGGGACAGCGAAAAAGAGGAGATCTTCAGCTCCCGCGGGGGGCCCTACACGGAATTTATCCCGGCGGCGGTGCGCCAATACATCGACGGCGGGCTGCCCCATGCAGGCTTGTCCACAAGCTGGAGCGGCACCCTCATCGAGCAGCTCAACCGCTGTGCCCGCGATGGCCTGTGTAGCGGTCGTTTCGGCAATTGGACTGGAGAGCTGCGCCGCATCGCTGCCGAACAGACCGGCTTGGGGAACCCGCGGGTCGATTTCACTGCCTTCGGCTTCTTCCACCCCCTCATGGCACTTATCCCGGGGCGTAACGTCGTCGAGCAGATCGCCCGCCACCGGGAAATGGTGCGCAAGACTTTCGGGATCGAGGTATCCAAGGTGCTGTTCCCGCCGGAGACGGCCTTTCATGTACGCATGATCCCGGCCCTCAATCAGGCCGGCATTAATGCGGTCATCTACGACTCGATCCACCGCTCCCGCACCTGCAAGGAGTACCCCTATGCCGGTATCAACGAGGGAATGCTGCCCCCCAACCTGGCGGATCAGCGCAACCCCCCGGCCAACGATTGGCTTCAGCTGCACAACATCTGGGCCGGTTCCCAAATCGCCCCCAGTCTCCTACGGCCCGAGTATGTGCAATACGAAGATCCCGATGGTCAGCTCTACAAAATCATCGCCGTGCCCGCCGAACGTTACATCGGCAACGAGGACGCCCGCGGCGGATTCGGCGCCCTGCAATACCCGGACGTGCTGGGACAAGTCTATGATCGGATCCTGGCCACCGGGACCTATGACCCCAAACATCCCCCCTTCTTCGTCTTGCATTCCGACGGGGACAATCACGGCGGTGGGGCGGAAAGCTATTACAGGCACAACACCGGGGCCCTGGTAGACTGGATCAGGCACGATCCACGCTTCGACCTGATCACCATCCGAGACTACCTGAGGCTGTTCCCGCCCAATCCCGACCGGGCCGTCCACATCGAATCCGGTTCCTGGAGCGGTGCCGACAACGGCGATCCACAGTTCATAAAATGGTTCAGCCGTTACAATGAGCCCTACTCGCCAGACCTAAACTCCTGGGCCGTGCTGACCGCGCTGCACAACGCCGTCCACACCCTGGAAGACGCGGCGATCAGCCGTGCGAAGCTGGGCGAGGCCTCCCGCCTGATGTTAACGGCGGAGACCAGCTGCTATTGGTACTGGACCGGGCAGACCAAGTGGGACTCCCAGGTGACCAATGCGGCCAACGCCGCCTACATCCTGATCAAGGGCGACCTCGACCAGCTCGTCTCCACAGGCAAGGACGGAACCGGGCCAACTATCTTCCCGCCCTGGATCGTTCCGGAAAACCCAGGCGGTAAGAAATGGGGACAAGGCTGCCTCGAAGACGCGGCGCGCCAAGGTGTGGTGCACAGCTTCATCCACGACGTGTCGGGCCTTGATCGGGTGTCACTGGTACTGCGCACAGCTAAGGGCGAAAAGACCATCGCCATGACCGACTGGGGCCCCTATCCGTCTCAGACTGGCCCTAGGGTTACGGCGCGTTTCTTCACCGCAGAACTGCCGGTAGGCACCGGTGAAGTAAGCTACTACATCCAGGCTGAGGACAAGAAGGGAAACCGATCGCGCAGCTCCCTGGAGCGGGTCTATCTGGCGTAAACGGCATGGTCTAGGAATCCACCTCGACCTGCGTCAGCGTTTGCAAATGCAGGGGCCGCAAAAGGACACCGAACGAAATCGCCGACTGGATGACTTTCGTCTGAAAGCCTTGGTGATGATGAACGGAGCCGTGTGTCAATCAGGTGCGAAGCTACGGCAGAGGTTGCTAATTTGTCCTCGAAGATCTTGATGTAGACCCAACGGATAGCGCGATCAGTGGCGGGAAACGGGTTGGTGTGTTTGTCCTGGTCCGGGCAGCATCGACGTGCACAAAGCCGGGGGCGTAGTTCTTGAAGGTCTTGTGGGGAACGTCTGCGCACCCTCCTCCTGGGGTAGCAGGATCTTGAAGGTTGGAGATCCCATGGCGGCGCAGACGGCGGTCCAGAACGGATCGGGAAAGGTCGGGGTATAGGTAGTGGATAAACTCATAAACTCACGAGTTACCATCAAGAGGTAATCAAGCGGCAGCAGCAGCGTCTTGCGCAGTCCTGCGACCGCGGCGCTTCCTGGGGTTGGGGGTGAGCCGGCACCGGGTGGGGAGCGTATGCGAGCCATCGGCAACGCCGTCCCGGCGCTCCTAACGGTAGATGGTATCCTCACTTACACCCAGTTTATCAGCTAGCTGCGTGACGAACTGGTTGGGACGCATGAATGTATTGGCGGGTCTTCAGAGTCATGGTGGCATCGGCATGCAAGTGGATGTTCATGGTGCGTTCTCCAGTACAGACGCGCCTAAAGTAGTTCCATGACCTCTCGGGCACGCAACGATGACTCGATCTCAGAACCTGTTTACGATCTTTGTGTCGAAGCGATTTCAATACAAAGGCAGCTTAGGAAATATGGTTTCCGTCAACGGCACGTCTGAATAATCAATGGATTAGAGTTACCTTGATTGGTGAACATACCTATTCTCCAAGGTATCAATAAAGGAAGAACGATGGGAGATTCCTACTCAAGTGATATATGTTGAGAGCAGTTCGGGTCCATCCAAGCTTTATTCCGAGCAAGTCAAGAAGAAGATTAAACCGCGACTTGTTGACCTATATGATGTTTTCTGCGCTAGTTTGTATGTATTGAAAAGTGGATTCTTAGAGCCTATGCAATCATCTGGGACCTGACACTGGCCTAATTCGAGGAGATTACTATGGAATGTATTTGTGTACCAAAGGTACATTGTATCAATGTATTTCAAGATATTATTAAAATTAAACACAGGATAATCAGGAGAAGTCGATCTTGAAGATCCGGTAAATTATTGACGATTGCCTGACAATCATTCCAGTGGATAATGGCAATCCCATTGCCATCCGATTCAAGCACTTCGAGTTGCTTACAAGAAACGGAGGTGACTCATTTTCACATTCTTTGAGTAATGCAGGATCCTGTGATTCTGAATTTCATTCCAGATAAAGAAGATCCAGCCCGTAAATACTCTGTTTCCTAGCAGGTCCAATTCAGGTAGCGATCGACAAAAGGTTATCTGTGATGCATAGATTGGCTTAATCAGAAGCCGTCTCGGTCGGTGTGTAGAAGCGGTGGCTGTCAAAGGGTGCTCGGTTCTTAGGCGTGGCGTGGATGGCATGCAGCAACTTATGCAGATGGCACAAACGCACCTGAAGCTTCTTGAGTCCACGTTTATCGATGTTAAATGGCGCTGGCATCGGCGACGCCGGTGACATTAATGAGCAGCTCGAAGGTGTCCTGTAGCGCAGGTGTTCAATCCGAGCGTCGAGTTGGGCAATAACACAAAAAGTGATTGATTCAGCAATCGAAGAAATACATCGGATTCGCGAGGGAATCTCTGAACGGTTCGATGACAACATTGCAGTAATTGCCGAGGATGTGGCGCATCGTCAGACAGCGTCGGATCGTCCGGTGTAGAAACCAGAGACGCCTGATAAGAGCTTCCGAATTCAGGCCCCTGGTCATACCTCTAGAACGGATAGCAGCTATGGCTCTAGCCGCTACAGTGCGGTAATAACCAAAGACATAGAAGATGAAGATGACTTTGAGAAGCTGTCAAGCTTGGCGATGGTTGAAGGTATTGCTCAACTAAGCAGGTTACTCCTTCCTCCGAACCCGAACTCAATCAAGTATCTTAGGCTTTCTGTCGCCCGTCTTCAAATAGAGGACACGCCACTCGGCCCATTATCAGAAATAACACTAGGGGTTCTTAAAAAGAATAAAGCTTTTGTATCATCAACTACTTCGGGGCTCTAATTGACGTTCGGACCGGCCTTATTTATGGCGTGACAGAAGCCCCTGAAAGGGAAGAACAGCGTACAACTATTTGAAACTCGTAGGACGCAATTGACGAGGGAAGAATTAATTCTGAGAAGTCAAGCTTTAGAAGCTTAATCAGCGAGTTTGAAAAGTTATAGAACACCACTTCTGACAAGTACCTGCAGACTCAGGTAGCATTAGCTCGTTGGTACAAAGTGATGAAGCGATACAAATATTAGCTCCTTTTCAGGGCTGCATACGCATTTTCCTTCTTCCAATCAGGCCGGGGAGTTGGATGTCTTCAATATCGGCGGGAACAAAGTACGCTTGATCACAACTACTCACTACAATCGTCGTAAGCTCTAAATTCAGGCGGTGCTCATACACGTGGAGTACGATTAGGGGAAGTGGAAGGAGTAGGTATGGAAAATATCGAAGTTCAAAATATACCCAACTCTTGGCCACTGATTATTGGAATGATCTACGTGCCGCACACGGAATAAGAGTACGAGTATCTAATTATATTCCTCAATAGTTTAATAAATGAAGTTGGAGAAGACGAGTCACACCTTCTGGCTTCACTATAGCGGCTAACATTTGTATCCAGCCGACCGCTTCGGTTGCTACCGCTCTCTACGTGTCAGCTAATGCTTAGCACTAGCGAGATAATAGAAAAAATTAATGGAGAAAATAGGTTGTCGACTTTTCCGAGCACTTTCCAGAAATTAGTCAGAGGCTACTAGGGTGGCACTGCCTGGTCCAGACGGAGTTTAGTCATTTCCGCTAACAAATCATTCCAGCGGACGGCTGATGCAACTACTGAATTCAGTCTTTAGCTTACAAGGAATTTCAGGCAGACAATAGTATAGTCTGCGCTCAAACGCTGAGAGGAGCGCGTGGGAGTTATCTGGTATTGAGGAATGAACGCTGGCGTGCAGTACAGGTTACGAAAACGAATGGTAACGAGTGTATGGATCTCGCATGAGGTTGTGTAAGAGATTCTGCTTCATCCTGCACTGGAGAAGGAACCTTTAAGAGTATCGTGTGAAACCATGGTTGATTCTGGCTGTAGCAATAGCGGGCTTTCGTACCGAAAGCACACCTTCCATTTAAGCATGCAATCGATTTTGATCTAGGCCGACAATTTTTTGAGGCAGCCCGGAAAGGTAACATTGATCTAGGTGTTAGGGTATACAATCAGCGATTACTCTATGTATTCGTATTGAACGAGGTTCGTATCCAGCATCCCGGTGAGGCACCTGGTAGCGCTGACCGTGCGACCGATCTGATAGTCGGTGGTATCCAGAAATCCCGGGTGGATGATGAAACAAGCGCCAGATCTGCTCGGCTCCGGTCCCGGTGCGGGGAAGGCCGGCTACCCAATGGGTAGGCGACCGACTCGAGTTCCGTATGTGCCTTGAAATGACAGGTCTTGATCAAGATACCGCTCCATTGGACCGACTTGCCCACATGACCACCGTGGTGGATACCACGGACGGGGTAAGGGAGGGGGTGCCCGCCGACCGGCGCTCAACAAACATCGCTTGCACAGCTTGCTAGGAAAAGCAGGGTCAGCAGAAGCAGGGAATAGACAATGGAAGATCTGGAGTGCCGCATCAAGGTGATAGCCGAAGGTTCCGTATTACCAGTACCAAGGGTGCCAAGGATAGTACCAGGGGTAATGCCAAGGGTCCGGGTAGAAATAAGGCGGTTCCAGCAGCGGTTCCGGCCACAGGTAAGGTTGATCGACCGCGACTACCGGATAGGAGTAAGGATACTCGCCGATGGGTCGGGCTTCTATGCGCTGTAGGTATCCGGTTACGGTGAGCAACCGCTTTTCAGGGTATTCTGCTGGATCAGCGAATCCCGCCAGCAGGGCGATGAAGCGGCCTGTGCCGGGCTCCTTTCCCCGCGGCTTTCCGCCCGAGTCTAACGGGCGGGACAGGATCTCAATCTCGGTGGTCTGCGTGAGGTTTCGGACCGCGACGATGGTACCGCCCCAACGCACTCGTCGGTCGAGAAAGCGATCGGGTTCTTGTTGTACTTGCGAAACCAGAACCGGTTTTCCCGGTGCCTTGCCAATAGTCGGGGGGGCCGTGAGGAGGCGCAGCCGGTAAGCAGCAGGACTGCGACGGAGAGAAGGACTCTGGCTTGCCGCTTACACAACAGCAGGATGGACGGTTTCGATTCCAATTTCATCGTCGCGGGGTATCGTGGCTGCCCTTGGAAAAGGCGGTCACGGGGATACCACGGCGCATCGGATGATGCTTATCAAGCCCTTTTAAACAGGCTTTGAGCTCAATCTTGATCCATGGTTCTTAACCACAAAAAGGCACGAAATTTCGTGTTCTTTCATGTTCTTCGTGGTTCTTACGTGCCCAGTTCTAGCTCAGGGCTTGATATCCTCGAAGACCTTGACGACCTTGGTCACACCAGGCACATAGCGGGCCTTTTCCACCGCCGCCTGCGCCTCCCACGGGTACACCAGACCCATGAGAAACACGGTACCTACTTCGGTAACGACCTTGACACGGGTCGGATCGAAACCTGGGATGTCGATCTTCATCAATGCGAGCTTGACCCGGGCAGTGATTAAGGCGTCCTCGCTTTCCCGTGCAAAGCTCGCCACTGGTCTGATTGTGACCTCGTCGATCACTTTTCTCACCCTCGGCAAGCGGGCTACCTTCCGGGCGAAGCGATCTCTGATATATTGGGTCTCGGCCTGGCCGGTGAGGAGCACCCAATGATTGTAGCTCGTGGTAGAGATGCGGCTATGCTTGTTGATGTCTGGGTTATCGATCAATAGCTTGGCCGCCGAGTGTTCAGTGTACTCGTCTTCCAACACAATGCGCGAATTGCGCCGTTCATGGGCTACCGAGGCCGCGGTGGCGCCACCGAGCAAGAGAACACCGCACCCCTGCAACACAGGAAGAAGGGTGAAGCCCAGCACCAGTGTTGTCTTCAATACCCGCTTGTTCAGCATTTGGAGCAGCGGAAAAATATGCTTTTGCAGATCATTGCACATTGAATGCATTCTGGGATCCAGTCGATTATGATTGTTGCCGCTGATCGCGATGACGCTGATCAAAGCGGCAAGCCAGTTTGGTCAGATGGTGCTGCAGATAATGGACCGCAGCCGCCGCGAGTCGGTGTTGCTTATGAATGTTGACAGTACCTCCACGAACACCAGGGTGCCCCTCTCGCGCATCACTAGAGTCGATCTCACCGCGTCAGCAGCGGCAATCGCGTTTCCAGCAAACGCAAGCCCTCTGCCTAAAAGTGAGTGCAGGTGCTTCGCATCGTCGCTGCTCCTTGCCGATTGATTGGTAGTCGGTAGCAGCAAGGATAGGGCACCCAGGGGATGGAGCGCGAAGCCCTGTTAGAACAACATGCAAAGACCCTCTTCCATGACATAGAGCTGCGGCAGCTTCTTGCTCAGGCCCCTGGAAGACACGGCATCATCCGGCGTCTGCTCGATGAACTAGGGGGCCTCGACGAAATTCAGTCCCACCAGATAGTTGTGGTCTCTGGATCGAAATATCCGTCATAAATACGGAAGGTCGCGTAAACTCGCGTCTTGAGGCCGAGCTTGCTCCGGATCTAGACCCATGCCCGGCGCGCCATCTTGTTAACCGTACCTGAAAAATCCACAGCCTTGGGGTTGAATGCCTGGGCCGCAACCAGGGTCCATCCTTGGACCTTCCACTGTCAGCGAAACACCTGCGACATCTGGTCTCCCCACTTTACCCCTGAGGTACAGGAGTAGTAGGGCCTTACGATGGTCTTCGCCCCAGACCTTGGCGGCTACATCGCCTACCTCGTCTTCCGGCGCGAGGGAGAACTGGTAGAAGTTGAATGGTTTGACAGCAACCGTTACCTGATCCAGGTTGGTTGCGTCCGCGAGCTCCTTCACCGCCGGTCTCTGCAGCAGACCGATCGCCAAGCGTGTGCTAGCCCTAGCGGCCTTAGCGACCCATCGCACTAGGGCGCTGATCGAGCCGGGGGTGCTGCCATAGGGGTGCAGCTTGGGCCACTTCCCCTCTGGGTCCGCTTCCTGGGCGGCGACTACTCCGGCGCGCACCACCTTGGCGGCACCAGCAAAGCGGCCAGACTCGGGGAGCAGCACGGCCAGGGTCTTGTTCTCCTGACCCCGGTAGCTGCCGGTGACGAAGCGGCCGTGCTCGGAATCTGCCTTCGTCCACAAGCTACCACAGCCACTTAGGGCAATGATAGAGGTGGCAAGCAGGGACAAGATGGCGATGCGGGTGGTAGCAGTCGAGCCGGTTTTCTGGAACATCTTCGGTCCGGTGCTTGATCCTCATAAGAGACGGCCTGAGAACTAGCACTTTGATTGATAGATCCGGGGGGATTCGCCTTCAACCTATCTAGCCGGATGGAAGACAAGTCCAAATCATAAAAATCATGAGGTTAGTTTTAGACAGCCTCTAGATAGTTTAGGAGATTTTAGGAATACAAGTGCTTTATAAGTCTAGCATACTTTACGTGGTAGCGACGCCCATTGGCAATTTAGGGGATATGACTGATCGCGCCCGCCAAGTGCTCGCCCAAGTCGACCTGATCGCCGCCGAAGATACGCGTCACACTCGCCGCTTGCTAACCCATTTCGGAGTTAAGGCGCAGCTCTGCCCCTACCACAATCATAACGAGGCACAAATGGCCGAGCATCTGCTCGCCTCACTCGCCCAGGGTCGAGATGTCGCCCTGGTCTCGGATGCGGGTACGCCCTTGATCAGCGATCCCGGTTTCGTGCTGGTTCGGGCGGCTCGGCAGCGTGGTTTCAGCGTGGTGCCCATACCCGGTTCCAATGCGGCGATCTGCGCCCTTTCCGCCTCCGGCCTGCCCTGTGATCGCTTCCTGTTTCTCGGTTTCCCGCCGCACGCTGCGGCCAAGCGCCGTGCGTGGTTGACCAACCTGATTACCGAGCCGGGGACCCTGGTCTTCTACGAGTCCGGCGGCCGTGCCGCGGCATCACTGGTAGACATGGGTGCGATACTCGGCACCGCAAGGCGCGCCGTTTTGGCCCGGGAGCTCACCAAACATTTCGAGACCTTCATCCACGCCCCCCTCGGGGTGCTTGCCGAGCGCCTGTGTGACGACCCGGAGCAACGGCTCGGAGAGCTCGTTATCCTGGTAGAAGGCAGCCGCAAGACTGATGAGCCTGTCCAGGCAGCCGAGGAAGAACGGATCCTGGGAATTTTGTCCGATGCCCTCCCCATCAAACAAGCAGCCGCGCTCGCCGCCCGTATAACCGGCGGCAACCGGAACCGGCTCTATCAATTTGCGCTGCAGCGGCGAGAGGATAGGGTTTGCGATCAGGAGACAAATCGCAAACCTGTTCATTGAAGGTGACAATCCGGAGGTGCTCAAGCTCCTCCAGGAAACCTATTTCTAGCAAGGTCAAAATGATCGGGGCTGTCCTAGCTAAGCGAGATGCTTGGGCTAGGATTGCAGGATGTATGCGAGAAGAAGCCGGCTCAGTGGTTGGAAGCGTGATCGTTTGATGGAGCACTTTGTGGCGGGGACG
>Ga0066188_1000155_pt1 | contig 11552 bp, 8 predicted proteins | sample WorMetHERISLAND2_FD_61185 | JGI IMG/M metagenome (GOLD analysis project Ga0066188, IMG submission 61185) | Marine gutless worms symbiont microbial communities from Max Planck institute for Marine Microbiology, Germany - Olavius loisae HERON... | ecosystem: Host-associated > Annelida > Digestive...
AAGTCTTCCAGTCATGGTAGCGATGACGATGTTGATTACGGGCGATTAGGGCAGGTTGGCTCGCCGCCTCGGCGGACTTGCTCAAGCTGAGCAATACAATCTTCTTGCGTTGGAAATCGCCCGAAAACCTGTATATCATGACCCTAAACTAGGAAATTCAGTTTTCTTATGTGTTAAATGGCCACGATCCAATTTTTGGTAGTGGATAAATCCTAAGTGGTGAAGTCTGCCAGCACGACCCCATCCATCATCCCGGCAGGGAGTCCCGGAATCCAGCTGCCAGGGATGACAAAAGCAAGAGCGGAGGGAAATGCGAAGGAGGTCAGGGAGTAGATCAGCAGTGTTTGAGTTGCTCGTCGCTTGCCATGACCCTTGAGTAAAGTCGTCACCCATCATGAACGTTCAACCCCACCAGAACGCACGAACCACGCCGGCAATCGTCAGCACGGTCTGCAAGCAGCTTTCTCCTGCGCCTGATCAACACGGTGCCGTTCACCGTCGCTTAGGTCCTCACCGATAACGGCATAGAGTTTACCGACTGCTTCTGCACCCCAGGCCAACACCAGCCGACCAGCACCCAGATCTGTGCCGACACACACCTCGAACATCGCCTGGTCACACCCAGGACCCCCCTGAACTAACGGTATGATCGAACGGCTTCAACGGCGCATCGCTGCGGCCTTGGCACCGCCCGCTTCGACTCTACCAAGCACCTAGCCGATAGTTGCTACGAGAAGCAGCTGAACCTGGCATAAAATGTGTCTATAACCTGGCGGGATTTAGTAGCTATCTCAACGACTCGGCCTACAACCGGCAACCTTTTTCTCGAACTGAAAGACACGGAGAATGGAGGGAAGCACTCCGTATCCTTTGCGTTTCTGTGGTTCAGTGCTAAAGCAGCTCCTGGCACCCGGTCAGGTGCGCCCCGAAACCGCCAGATCAGGATTCCTGCTCGGTGTGCTCAGTGTTTTCTCCTTCCTCGTCACCCGCCCCTGCTGCTGCTTCTTCGTCGTGGATTTGGGCACCATGGACGACCACGACGGGGACATCCGGGTCTGGTACGCGGGCGAGCGTTACACCTTCAGGCAACGAAATCTCGGATAGATACACGATGTCTCCGATCTCCATCTCCAGCAGATCGACCTCAATATTCCGGGGCAGATCCTTGGGCAGACATATGATCTCAATCTCAGTGAGATTGCGGGAAACCATACCACCAAGCTTCACCCCCTTGGTATTGTCTTCATTGAGGAAACGCAGCGGTATCGTTTTGCGAATCTTCTCCAGCGCATGGACACGCTGAAAATCCACGTGCAGGATGAAGGGCTTTGCCGGATGGCGCTGCAGATCCTTGATGACAACCTCCTCGGTCTTACCTCCCACCTTGAGGTCCAGGACCTGAGAGTAAAACGCCTCGTATTCCAGGTACCGAACCAACTTGTTATGGACCAGACTGATCTTCTCCGGCTCCCGATCTGCACCATAGACAATGGCCGGAACCAACCCCTGACGACGCAGGCAGCGGCTCGCACCCTTCCCTGCGTCTTGACGGAGTTGCGCATTGACCTCAAAGTTCGCGCTCATGTTATTTTCTCCAACTCAACTGCGTTGCCGAAATACACCGTCCGTCCCGTAACCAGGACATAGGTACATATCTCGAATATACCACCCATGGCAACGGGTGGTTTGAGGCAGTTCCCACGATGAAGATCCGCGGGGAAGACCCGAATAGGGACCGGATGATACGCCTCAAATTTTCATTCTAGAAAGTGCCTTTTCATTTTCATTGTATCCATGAGGATCCACCATCCGAAAATCCGTGAAATAGTCCGGAATACCGCCACAACTGGTCGCCACAATGGACGCCGGTTCTTAACCAAGGTTCGCAATTCCGCATCCTTGCGAATAGGAATTCCATGATGAGCGGAGACGGAAGGCAATCAATAACGGTAATCTTCTTATGACCATCCTTCAATAGCTGCAATTATATAATAAAAAAACCATTGGAAGATGCAGGAAACATATGATTGTTTCCCCTTTGCTCAGAATAATTCTGTCCATAGTTAAACAATACAGTCAACAACCCGAATACCATGGGTATGGTAATGATAACAGAACGATCTGCGCCGGTACCAGTATAATTCCAAACATCACCGCCGATATAAACCGAGTGACCGAAATAGATCCCAACAATCAAGAGTTGCAACGCTAGCCTTGGTTTGGCTTCGCACAAGAGGTAAAGATAGGTTCTTAACATACGAATCGTGCTAAATGCTAGCGTCAAGTATTATTCCATCTCTCAATATGGGAAGTTTCTCCCGCTTCTTTACTCACAGGACGATGTTGCTTATCTGGAATCACAGCTATGGTACGCTTTCCATATAGTCGCTGAAAACCGCGGATTTTCTATACGCGGGTGGTCTGCGATCCCAAAGTATCCGGCACTTCGCGAGGTTCCTCTATTCAACGTAATCCAAACCTAAACTTTGATGGCAGATCTGAAGACAAACGCGCATAATTCATCTACCATCCAACACTGGTGGATGCTCGAAATCAACGGGTTCCGGTTTTTAAAATTTATTTGCTGTGACATTTGTTGAATTAGCACTGATAGATGGTAGTTCAAACCTTACTGCATTATCCTGGATAGGATTATTTGAGTACAGCACTAGGTAAATAGTAAAAACCGTAGAAGCTTGAACGATTACGAATGAACTACTTTACTCTATCACCTCTGAGATATACAACTACCACAATAAGAAGATCAGAACCGGACGATCAATGTCGATAGCTGCCTTGAACCACTTGGATTTCACGCCGATCTCAATCTTTAAAGGGCATCTTGGGACACTACCGATTCAAGTTTCAGTTTAACACCGACTAGTGCGAGTACCAACAATTTGTTCAGACGGATAAACGACTGAATAAGAAATTACTAAAGAGTACCTTGGAAAGCAGGTATTCTCACCAATCAAGAGACTCCAAGCCATTGATTATTAATAGGTACTGTAGACAAAAACCGTATTTTCCGAAGTGCCCTAAAGCGGATTACCCACTACCTGGCAGTAATCGTTCAGACTTCCCTTCAGAGCCTGATCTTAAAAACGAGAGAGATGATTATGTCCATACCGAGTCGAAGTCCAAGGAGGATCTGGAGCGACTACTCCCCGACATCTATCAATCTACAAACAAGGAGCTGACGGATTCCTCGTTCGAGATTCGGCGCATGGTTTCGGCAAGCAGTTCACCGATACTCAACTGGCGGATCTTGGAGCATACGGCTGCATCCTGGCGCAAGGGGATGGTGTTGGTAACCACCAGCTCATCCAGCATGGACTCGGCGATATTGGAAACCGCTGACCCAGAAAGCACTGGGTGGGTACAATAGGCAACTACCTGAACTGCTCCATGCTCCTTGAGTGCTGCAGCCGCTCGACCCAAAGTCCCCGCGGTATCCACCAAGTCGTCGATCAGCACACAGGTCCGGCCCTTTACGTCACCGATGATGTTCATAACCTTTGCTTCATTAGCCCGTGGCCGACGTTTGTCGATGATCGCCAGATCGGCATCGTCGAGCTGCTTCGCCAAAGCGCGGGCACGCACCACACCACCCACGTCGGGTGACACCACGAGCAAATCAGGATACTTCTGTCGCCAGATATCACCCAAAAGGATGGGTGACGAATACACATTGTCCACCGGTATATCAAAGAAGCCTTGGATTTGGTCTGCGTGCAGATCCATGGTGAGGACGCGATCCGTACCAGCATGGCCAAGCATCTTGGCGACGAGCCGGGCCGTGATAGGCACCCGAGCCGAGCGGGGGCGCCTGTCCTGACGCGCATAGCCGAAATAGGGGGTAACGGCCGTGATCCGCCTTGCCGAAGCCCAACGCAGGGCATCGATCATTACCAAAAGCTCCATCAGGTTGTCGTTGGTGGGAGCACCCGTGGATTGAACCACGAAAACATCGCGACCGCGAACGTTCTCCTGGATCTCCGCCACCACCTCGCCGTCGCTGAACTGACCCACGACGGCTTTCCCCAACGGAATGTTCAGGTAGGTTGCGATTTCTGCAGACAAGCGCACATTAGCGTTTCCGGAAAACACCATCATATGGTTGGCGGGCACGACTGAGCTCTCCATCAACACAAGGGCCATGAAGACCACAGAAGGTCAAGGTTCAGGGACATCCCCGGCCTCGCGTATCCGCACCGCTTTTCTCGATCTCCAGAATCGGATGGCCCTTGGCTACAAACCTCACGAGCCAACCCAAAACGCGAAATAAGAGCAGCAGCAACCAAATAGCTGGCGCACCGCGACGGATATGTAATCATATGGCTGGGGCGCCAGGATTCGAACCTGGGTATGCAGGGATCAAAACCCTGTGCCTTACCGCTTGGCGACGCCCCAATTAGAGAGCGGCGAGCGATTCATTCCGCAGGCGACGAAGGCGGAGAAACGCGGCGGAACCAAAGAACAGGCAGCGTGCGCTTGCGCCGCCGTCGCAAATGTACAGAACACACAGGCACCGGTTCCGGTAAGCCGTGGACGACCAACGTTGGCAAGCCAATCCAAGGCTGCCGAAACCTCACGATAGCGCTGCCGTACGACTGCCAGACAATCATTTCGGTCGTCGCCGGCAATGAAGCTTCCCATTGTGATGGGAGCCGAATTCCTTGTCAATTCTTTGTCTGAGAAGACCGCAGCGGTGGTCACCTTACACTGCGGTACCAGCACCAGATACCAGGGCTCCAGCAAATCAATGGGGGTCAACACCTCGCCAACCCCCTCTCCCCAAGCCGCACGGCTATAAACGAAAATCGGGACGTCCGCGCCCAACGTCGAGCCGAGTTCGACCAGTTCGGATTCGGAGAGACCCAGATTCCAGATTCGGTTCAATGCCACCAGTGTCGTTGCCGCATCCGAACTGCCTCCACCCAGCCCGCCCCCCACAGGCAGACGCTTCTCCACCCGGATATCGACCCCGAAACCCGTACCAGCCCGATCCCGGAGCAAGCATGCCGCACGCACCACCAGATCGGACCCCTCGGGGGTTCCGGCAAGGTTCGATGTGCGCCTGATCCAACCGTCGTCACGCGGCGTGAAGAACAACCAGTCCTGCCGGTCGATGAACTGAAATACCGTCTGTAGACGGTGATAACCGTCGGGACGTCGCCCGAGGACCCGTAGCATGAGATTAAGCTTGGCCGGAGCGGGCCAGGGATGCCCCGAGGGGAGAGCATTAGGGACTGCTGACATTTATCCGAATGAAGGCGATTGTGAGAAATTTTTCTCAGGGGGTGTTCTCAATTAGGGGTAACACGATGATTCTACCCAATAGACTAAGATTACCTGTGTCACCCGGCGGATATCATGGCCAATTTCTAATATTGGCAAAACCACCAAGTTAAGTTAAACCCTGGAGTTTTTACTTCACGGACTCAGGTTGTTGATTGAGAACACCCCCTGGCTGAAAGGTGCGGTGAGAAGGCTGGGGATCGGAACGTGTAAAGTTGTGGCGGCTAATCGAACGCAGGAGGTATTCGTGGTCCGGCTCTCGATCCAAAGCTACCTCCCAAGTACTCCGCGCCTCGTTGTGCTTACCTAGGGTCCAGAGCACTTCGCCCAGGTGTGCAGCGATCTCACCATCGGGCATCAGGACCAGGGCTTTGCGCAAATACTCCAGGGCCTTTTCCGAATTACCCAACCGGAATTGGACCCACCCCATGCTGTCGAGTATGGCAGGATCGTCCGGCTTCAGGGCCAAGGCGCGTTCTATATAGGACAGGGCCTCGGTAAACCGCTCGGTCCGGTCTGCCAAGCTGTAGCCGAGGGCATTAAGGGCCTCGGCGCTATCCAGGTCCTCGGCGATGATGGCCTTGAAGTCGTTTTCCATGACATCCAGCTGATCCAGCGAAAAGGCATGCAGGCCACGCGCGTAGAGGAGATCATGATCGCCGGGGAAGGCCTCCAATGCCTCGTCGTAAACGGCCATGGCCGCACCCGGTCGGTTCAGATCGGCCAGGACTGTACCCTCTACCAGGTAAATCATCGGTGCTTCTTCAGGCCATTGGTCACGCAGCTGGTGAAGGAGCTCGCGTGCAAGCTCCACCTTCCCCTGCTTGGCGCGCATCATCGCAGTCCGCACCCGGGCATCGATGGCGTGCTCACCCGCCACCTTCTGATACCAGGATACGGCGGCCTCCGGATTATCTGCTAGCTCTTCTACCTGTCCAAGGTAATATGCGGAGTCGCCACGGCGCTCGGCAGCATACAGCTGAGTGAGGTAACCACGGGCAGCTTCCAGATCTTCCACCTGGAGTGAAAGGATACCCAACGCGAACAGCACGTTTGGTACCTTCGGAGCATCGCGCAACATCTGCTCGAATAGGCTACGAGCGTGGGAAAACTCCCGCTCGTCGATGAGCAGTTGCGCATAGAATAGGCGTAGTTTCCGGTCGTCGGGGCTCTCGCTGAGGAAAGCCTCCAGAACTTGGCGCGCCCGCTTGCGATCACCATGATTCAGGAACAATTGAACAAGAAAGATTCGCGGCAGATTCCAGCCCAGACGTAGATCCGACGCTCGCCGTGCCGCGTCGACCGCGGCCTCGTACCGATCGGCACCGGCAGCCACGATGGCCTGGGCAAACCAGGCATCAGCACTCTCCGGGTCTCTGGAGGTCAGGGTCTCCATGAGCTGCAAACGCCGATCAGGAGGCTCTAGCTTGGAAACCAAGTGGGCCGCTCGACCATAGCCATCCCCACCCTCCGCCTCTACCAGCGCGATAATACGCCACAAGTGCTCCACCGCGGCGGGTACGTCATCGGCCCTGAGCCGTGCGTAGGTCGCCAACTGGTGGGCCCCGATCGCCTGGGGGGACAAGTCGAGCCACAGGTCTGCAGTCTGCTGCATGGCTGTGGCACTGTCGAGCATGAGGACCGCATTGGCCGCCAGCTCCGCCAATCGGGGATCCCGGGCCAAACGCGCACCGCGCAGGAAATGGACGAAGCCCATTTCCAGATCACCGCGCTGGGCGGCGATTTGGCCGACGAGAACAGCGTAGATGAGCTCTGCTGTCAGATCGGAAGGGCGCACGGTCATCGGAGGTTGCACCGTGGCCTCCTGCGTCTGCTGATCCGGTTTAGCTACAACGCCTGCAAGGCACTGGGTATCACCAATAAGGGATACCCCAGCGCAGTCAGTAACTGACAGTAGGAGAAGGAGGAAGAGATAAAAGCTGAATCGGCTTCGCATTGAGGTCATGTATACCAAATTATACATTAACGAATTGAGTATAGTATAACCGTTAAAGTTCCTAGTCAAAAAACCCAAATGGATTGCTTTTAACCGTGACAGCTTCTTAATTTAAGGTCTCCTGAAATCCGCGTCCTCACATGAACTGTATGGGTACCACTTGCATAGCGGCCGCCGATGCCGAAGAATCAAAGTAGATCCCTTTCCCGAAGGTATTATTCACAAGATGGCGATTCTGGCAGTCGGACTCAACCACAAGACCGCCCCCGTGGAGATACGCGAACGCGTGGCCTTCGGACCAGACATCCTGGTGGGTGCCCTGCGCAGCCTCACCGAACTCGCACCAATCTGCGAGGGACTCATCCTGTCCACCTGCAACCGCACCGAGATTTATTGCTCCATGCGTGCCGATGGAGGAAAGCCAGTTGCCGACTGGCTGGGAGGCTTCCACGGACTGGACCCGGCGCATCTCAAGCCTTACCTCTACATGCTGTTGGACCGCGAGGCGGTCTTACACCTGCTACGAGTGACCAGCGGACTTGACTCCATGGTACTCGGCGAGCCTCAGATACTCGGTCAGGTCAAGACGGCCTTTCAGATAGCCAACGACAGCGGAGCTACGGGCAAGCTACTGGGCCGGCTATTTCAAAACGCCTTCGCGGCAGCGAAACAGGTGCGCACGGATACAGCCATTGGCCACAGCCCGGTCTCCATAGCCTTCACGGCAGTCAGCCTGGCGCGACAAATCTTCAGCAACCTGAGCGCCCAAACCGCCCTGCTAGTCGGCGCTGGTGAGACCATCGAGCTCGCCGCGCGTCACCTTCACCAACACCGGATTGGGCGCATCCTCGTCGCCAACCGCACGGTCGAGCGCGCCCACGGCCTAGCCGTCCGGTTCGACGGCTTCGCCATCGCCCTGACCGAAGTGGCAAATCACCTCCCGCAGGCGGATATCCTCATTACTTCCACCGCAAGCCCGCTGCCTATACTGGGTAAGGGAACCGTAGAGCGGACCCTCAGACAACGCAAGCATCGACCTATCTTCATGGTGGATATCGCCGTGCCCCGCGACATCGAGCCAGAAGTGGGTAAGCTCGACGACGTCTATCTCTACACCGTGGATGACCTCCGGGATATAGTGGCGGAAGGCCTACGCTCGCGCCGTGAAGCCGCTGAACAGGCCGAGGAAATCATCGGTTTCCATACCGAAGAATTCCTCCACTGGCTGCGTTCCCTGGATGCGGTGACCTTGATACAGGGCTACCGTGACAGAGCCGAGCACCTGCGCGACCAAGTGCTCGCCAAGGCCCAGCGCCAACTCCAACGCGGCAAGCCCCCCGAGGAAGTCGTCGGCTTCCTGGCACACACCCTCACCAACAAGCTCCTGCACGGGCCCAGCGTCCGCCTACGACAAGCCGGACGGGAAGGCCAGGAGGAACTGTTAGTGGCCGCTAACGAGCTCTTCCGTCCCCACGAAAAATCGGGTTCTTCCTTATGAATCCCTCCATTTGCCACAAGCTCGAGCAGCTCACAGACCGTTTCGGTGAGCTCACCGCCCTGCTGGCCGATCCACAGCTCCAGGAGGACCCGCAACAGTTTCGCGGGCTGAGCCGGGAATACGCCCAGCTGGAGGTCGTGGTGGCCTGTTACCGGCGCTATCGGCAGGTCGAGGATGCGATCGCCGACGCCGAGGAGCTACTGGCAGACCCAGAGTTGGTGGACTTGGCCCGCGAGGAGATCGCTGCCGGCACCGCACGGCGCACAGCCCTGGAGCCTGAGCTGCAACGACTGCTGGTATCTCCGGATCCCCATGACCAACGCAATGTTTTCCTGGAGATTCGCGCCGGCACCGGGGGCGCGGAGGCAGCCCTGTTCGCCGCCGATCTGGTCCGCATGTATCTGCGCTTCGCCGAGTTCAAGGGTTGGTCGGTCGAGCAGATGAGTGAGAGCACCGGCGAGCTCGGCGGCTACAAGGAAGCCGTGCTGCGCATCAGCGGCGGTGGTATCTTCTCTCACCTCAAATTCGAGGCTGGCACCCACCGTGTCCAACGGGTGCCTGAGACCGAGTCCCAGGGCCGCATCCACACCTCAGCCTGCACCGTCGCAGTGTTACCCGAAGCCGAGGCCATCGATGACCTAGCGATCAACGCCAAGGACCTGCGCATCGATACCTACCGCGCCTCCGGGGCCGGCGGTCAGCATGTGAATAAGACCGACTCGGCGGTACGTATCACCCACCTACCCTCTGGGATCGTGGTGGAATGTCAAGACGAGCGCTCCCAGCACAAGAACAAGGCCAGTGCCATGTCCCTGCTGCAATCCAAGCTGCTGTCCCAGGCCCGGACCACTCAAGTCGACGCGCAGGCCCGCTCCCGCCGACTACAGATCGGCAGTGGTGATCGCTCCGAGCGCATCCGTACCTACAATTTCCCGCAGAACCGGGTTACCGACCACCGCATCAACCTGACCCTGTATAAGCTCGAAGAGATTATGACTGGGCAAATAGACCAGGTCATCGAGCCCATAATCCAGGAATACCAGGCCGAGCAGCTGGTCGCCCTGATGAACACCTGAGTCTGTTGAATACTAAGTCGTGTTGACGTTGGCGTAGGGCAGTTGTCAGGGGGCAGTTATACTGAGCAGGTCGGCGACGAAGTGGTTTCGCGCAGCGGACCGCCGTAGATCGGGCAGCTCTGCTAGCGGGGCTACCCCCCACCCGCTCCTAGCACAGGGTATCCCTCATCCTCAGAGCTTCCGTAACTACCCCTGGCGGACCTATATCTCCTTAAAATGAGGCTACCTAAAAACTAATCTATGTGATTCTAAATTTGGTAAACTGAATCAAGGAGCGAGATTAACCTAAATAGTCAAACTAAGTTGACCCAATAAACGCTTGGGTTTCCGTTCCTCAGCTCAGTTTACTCCCGACTATGGCCTACGGCTCTTTGTTTAGACAGCCTCTAGGTCATGTTAGCATTCTAGGGGGTCCACCACAGCGGAACCCCGAAATAATCAAACAATTAGCATAGGGTCCACTGTGCGGACTGCTTGGGTATCACGGCTATTTAACACCTGTAAAATAGTCGGTTAGATTTGAATGTCAACTGGCCCTAGACCCCCCGATACTACGCAGCCAAAGCCAAGTATCAGGAGGGTACTTCGAGAAGCTAGTGCAGTGCTGGCGGCGCTGCCTCAGGCCTCCCCTCTCCTGGAGGCGGCATTGCTGTTGTGTGATGCCACCGGGCGCACACGTACGGAGCTTCTGGCTTGGCCGGAGACCGAGCTCGCCGAGGTGGATCTGGCACGCTTCGAAGCCCTGGTCCAACGCCGCCTGGTTGGCGAACCCATCGCCTATATCCGCGGCCATCAGGCATTCTGGACCCTGGATCTGGAGGTCACTCCAGAGACCCTGATTCCACGCCCAGAGACGGAACTCCTGGTGGAGCTGGCGCTGGAACGACTCCACGCCGATGCACCACTCCTAATCCTGGACGCTGGCAGCGGGAGCGGCGCCATCGCCGCCGCACTGGCCTCCGAGCGCCCTGCCTGGACCCTGATCGCAACCGAGTACCATATGGGGGCTGCCTACATGGCCGGCAAGAACTTCCGTACCTACGCCCTCGGGAACGCACACGTCGTCAACTGTGACTGGTTGACGCCCATTGCCGAGCGGTCTCTAGACGCCATCATCGGTAACCCCCCTTACCTCCCCGATGCAGATCCTCACCTCAGACAGGGCGATTTGAGATGGGAGCCACGCAGCGCCTTGGCTACCAGTCCCGACGGGCTCAATGCCATCCGTACCTTGAGCACGCAGGCGACCTCGCGGCTCCGACCTGCCGGATTCATTGCCTTAGAGCACAGCCTCGACCAAGGACTGGCGGTGCGAACAATCTTCAGTCGGCATGGTTTCGAAGATATCCGCACCCATTCCGATCTCGGCGGCCGGGAACGGGCCACTACGGCACGGCTTCCCCTGTGAGAGTATCCGGTTACACCTGCGCACAAAACTTGGAAACAACCTGCATTGACGACCCCAAGGCAACCACGGTAAGGCCTGTGGGTGCATTCAGATACAAACTACAAATTACGCAAATCGGGTTGTTTACGCCCATAGAGGCATTCGTGTTAATTCATGTAATCGTTGTTATAACAGGACCCACTACGGCACTCCAATGGAGCGGTCGAAAATCACGCTGCGTAAGTGGGCCATCGCCATTTACCTGTCAGTCACCAGCTTGAAGGGCGTTTCGTCCATGAAGCTGCACCGCGACCTCGGTATTACGCAGAAAAG
>Ga0066188_1000157_pt1 | contig 11504 bp, 8 predicted proteins | sample WorMetHERISLAND2_FD_61185 | JGI IMG/M metagenome (GOLD analysis project Ga0066188, IMG submission 61185) | Marine gutless worms symbiont microbial communities from Max Planck institute for Marine Microbiology, Germany - Olavius loisae HERON... | ecosystem: Host-associated > Annelida > Digestive...
GCGTCATAGGTGATTTAGGCTATGCCTGCTCTATCCTGTTTGCCATCGAGAAAAACGAGATCAGATGCTTCATTCCGCGTCCCAACTATAAAAAGTATGGCTAGCTATGTATATAGCTCCTTTATGTTTGGCGCAGCAGCCCGGCAGGTCGATGACTACTCCACTTGGTGGAACACAGCGTCGATGAGGGTTTCCAACCAGGCGATTTTCATGCCGGAGATATCGGCCCGCCACGCAAGGTCGGGTCCCCTCAGATCTACCTACTTTCTGGCGTGCAGACGCAGAAATTATTCTGAGCGACAGCCTGCTGCGCCTGATCCATCACTGCAGCAAGCTCGAGCTCCAACGTCTGGGTAAGGACTGGAATTACGGGAAGGGAGCTTCCGCGAATGATCTGATAGACCGATCTGGAGCGGGTGGTCCGTGCGGAAGACCTACAGGTTGTAGTTGAGGATCTAACCTCCAGACCATTCTTCTACAAGCGGCTGCAGCAGAGCCTAGTACGCTATCGTTGCCGCTACCGGCTGGCCGCAGATCCCGGCGGGTCGGTCATTCAGGCCCTCCATGCATGACTCCTGCGTACCCATCATTCGCGAACATCTGCAGGCGATGGGCAACTTCACCGGTCCCTCCTCCGATAGCACTTTCTACGACCTACGATCAAGCACTCAAGGCCGCAGTGCCTGCGTTCCAGAAGCGCCATCATCTCGGGGCCGACGCCGTCGTGAGTCCAACGGCCCGAGCGGTCATGAAATTCCCGTTGCGAAGCGAGTAAATCAGACCCGCATTAAACTGGAGCGTATGTGCTGGATCTCCGATGGACTTCCCGACGACTTCTCATTAGTGAATATCCCGGAACAGCGAGTCAAGTTCTTTCATGACGGGCAGCTCATCGTGCATCAAGCAGCCGATACCGCCCAAAGAGGAGCCAGGTCACCAGAGGAGCAGGAGACTACCCAACCGCCGGTGTGTAAACCCACAGTCGTGACCTGTTTGACTTTTCCCCGCTTGATTTAACCCCCCTGCGAAGGGCGCTGGACGTGCACTAACCGCGCCGGGAGGCACCTATAACCCGAAAGCCTATCCGTCCTCCCGTGGAACCGAAGTGGTGTGGAATTGAGGCAGCTGGCCAATTTTAGCCAGATCTCAGCCGATCTCAATGGTCGATTTGAATGCCCGTCGGCGAGCATGGAGCGTGGGTTCAGTGTAGCCGTTGGGGATCTCCAAGCCCTTGAAGATCAGATCCGCCGCGGCTTGAAAAGCGACGCCGTCAAAGTTCGGTGCCATGGACCGATAGAGGGGATCGTCCGCGTTCTGACCATCCACCACCTTGGCCATGCGCTTTAGGGTCTCCATTACCTGATCCTTGTCCACGATGCCGTGACGGAGCCAGTTGGCAACGTGCTGGCTGGAGATGCGCAGGGTGGCGCGATCTTCCATGAGGCCGATGTCACTGATGTCTGGTACTTTGGAGCAACCTACCCCCTGGTCGATCCAGCGCACAACATAGCCCAGGATACCCTGGCAGTTGTTGTCCAATTCCTGCTGGACCTCCACCGGGATCCAGGTCGGATTGGCAACCACCGGGAACTGAAGGATAGTATCCAGGCGGGCACGGCGACCACCGGCGGCAAGCTCCGTCTGGCGCTCCGCTACATCCACCTGATGATAGTGCATGGCATGCAGGGTTGCTGCAGTGGGTGATGGCACCCAGGCACAGTTTGCACCGGCTTGGGGGTGGACCTGTTTGGTTTGGACCATGGCCCGCATCTCGTCCGGCATGGTCCACATGCCTTTGCCAATCTGGGCCCGCCCGCGTAGACCACAGGCTAGGCCCACATCCACATTCCAATCCTCATAAGCGAGCAGCCAAGGGCTAGTCTTCATATCTCCCTTGCGCAGCATGGGGCCAGCCTCCATAGCGGTGTGCATCTCGTCGCCAGTGCGGTCCAGGAACCCAGTGTTGATGAAGATGACGCGCTCGCGGGCAGCCCGGATGCATGCCTTGAGATTGACCGTGGTGCGTCGTTCCTCATCCATAATGCCGATCTTGAGGGTGTTGCGGGCGAGACCTAAGGCGTCCTCAACGCGCGCGAAGAGCTCCACCGCCAGGGTGACCTCTTCAGGGCCGTGCATCTTAGGCTTGACGATATAGATACTTCCGGTCCGCGAGTTCTTGTAGGCACCGAGCCCCCGCAAGTCGTGCATGGCTGCCAGGACAGTTACCATGGTATCAAGCATGCCCTCGAACACCGCTTCGCCGGTGGCCGTGAGCACCGCGTCATTTGTCATGAGGTGGCCCACGTTACGCACCAGCATCAGGCTGCGGCCGGGCAGGGTGAGCCTGGAGCCGTCCGAGGCCGTGAAGTCGCGGTCCGCGTCCAGCGTTCGCTCAATGGATTCCCCCCCCTTCTGGAAGCTCGCCTTGAGGTCGCCTTTCATGAGGCCCAGCCAATTGCGGTAGACCGCAACCTTATCCTGGGTGTCTACGGCGGCGACCGAGTCCTCGCAATCCTGGATCGTGGTAATAGCTGCCTCCAGGAGCACGTCTTTCACCCCCGCCAGGCTTCCCTTACCAACCGGGTGGGTGGGGTCAATTTGGATTTCGATATGCAAGCCATTGTGGACTAGCAGGACCGACTCGATGCATCCATTACCCCCCCGGTAACCGGCAAAGGCGCTGGTGTCCGCGAGTGAGGTCTCACCGCCTCCCTCTACGGTGACGACAAGCTGGCCTTCCGTTATTCGATAGCTGGTTACCTCCGCGTAACGACCTGCAGCGAGCGGGACCGTTTGATCGAGAAAGCCGTTGGCGTACTCGATCACCTTGGTGCCACGCACCGGATTGTAGGTGCTGCTACGCTCTGCACCGCCATCTTCGGGCAGGACATCAGTGCCATAGAGAGCATCGTACAGGCTGCCCCAGCGGGCATTGGCGGCGTTCAGGGCATAACGGGGGATGCTCACGGGGACCACCAGCTGGGGGCCTGCGATCCGAGCGATTTCCGCATCGACATGCTCGGTGGTAATTGCAAAGTTCTCTCCCTCAGGGACCAAATAGCCAATCTCCTCTAGAAAAGCCCGGTAGGCTGCGGGATCTGCGGTGGGCCCCGGGTGCTGCCGGTGCCATTCGTCAATGTGGGTCTGGAGTGCGTCGCGTTCGGCCAGCAGCTCCCGGTTACGGGGTGTGAGATCGCGGACAATCTCCCCGAAAGAAGTCCAAAATCGGTCTGGATCGACCCCAGTGCCGGGAGCGATTTCTTCCTTTACTAGGTCATAGAGGGGTTTGGCGACGCGTAGGCCACCCACATTGATGCGTTCACTCATAGTGTTGTCCGTTTTGTACAATAGTCATTCACCACCTGACCTAGCAGGTAGCTTGAAGTAAGCCCCCAATCAAGGGCTATGAGGGGTTGCCGATATTCATCGTTCAGGGCATGCTTCCGAATCAGGAACCGGAGATATTATCGCTGGAAATATCAGGGTTGTCGCAACGCCGTTCAGATTTTTGCCCTAGCCAGCGACCGCTCGTGGCACTAGGTCGTGTTGACATTTAGGAAAGTCCACGCAGCGGACCCTTCAATAATCAAATGATTAGCATAGGGTCCACTGCGCGGACTGCTTGGATTATGGCTATTTAACGCATAAAAAAGTTAGTTAGAGTTAAATGTCAACATGCCCTAGTACTTGGTTTCAGTCTATTTCTCCAGTACAACATAATCTGGCCTAAATTTGACTAGGCGGCACGCAAAGATCATTTCTCCTTAACATTGCAGATAGAACTCGCATGAGCTTAGTGTGCACATCCTCGGTAGTGAGTTGCCGATCAGTGCCAGCCTGTTCGGCATTGCGCCGCTGCGCCCAGGCAGTTACCTCATGGCGGAGTGTTTCCAGATCCGGGATGCGCTGGTTCAGACATCGCTTGATGAACACGCTCAATTCGATTTCGGGGATGTCCAACCAACTAGCCATGCTTGGGGGTGTAATGAATCTCCAACCGATCAAACAACCGCCGTGCTTCGGCGGGTGGAAAGGCTTTGTACTAAGGAGGTGGGAGTGTGGGTGTTCAACTGGTCCCAAATCAGCACCGCCTGGTCGGCATCGGCGTAATCCACATCAAGCAGCGCCTTGCCCTCCTGGGGGGTCAGATCGGGTGCCGTTTTAGTGGTGCGCACACTAACCTTGCGACGACCGCCCGAGGGTTCAGTAAGTTAACCGCCGTTCCCACCCGCTTGTATTCGTAGTCATGTAGTTATAGCGACACCGCTGACCTGGCTTAGCCGGGATGGCTGATTGTTTTTTAGGGGACCCGCACGACGGTCTCCGCGGCTAGAGCTGCAACTTCCACTTGCGTTCCAGGGCAGCTTCAAGCCCTTCCCCTACAAAGCGTTGCTGCAAGTTAAACACCGTTCGCGAGGTACACATGAACCGCCTCTGCGGTTTACATATCACGCCACTTCAGGACCCTCGTATCGAGCTTCTACAGCACAAAAGACTGCCGGGAAGACAACTACCCAAGGTCCCCGTTAAGTCACGAAGGATAACAGGGTAATTGTTCAAGGCACTTTATGGGTACCTTGAAAAATGGGTATTTTCAGTCATCAAGAGACTTGATCTATTGATTCTTCAGGCGTGCCGTTGCCGAAAACCGTATTTTTCAAGCTGCCCTTATCTCGGCTCACACCCAAGCCCGCTCAATGATGGCCCCGCCGAGGCACTCCCCGTCCTGGTAGAATACCGCAGCCTGGCCTGGTGTCACGGCTCGCTGGGGACGCATGAAGCGTACTCGACAATGGTCGTCTCCCAGCTTGGTGAGCGTACAGTCTGCGAGGGCTTGGCGGTGACGGAGCCGTAACCGGCAGTCGAACGGGACCTCGGGCGGTTCGGCGGTGATCCAATGCGGAGTGCCGCCATCCAGGCCCCTGCTCATGAGCAGGGGATGGTCGTGGCCCTGGACCAGGATCAGGGCATTGCGGACGGGATCTTTACGGGCCACGAACCAAGGTGCTCCGGCCCGGCCCACCATGCCACCGATACCTAGTCCCCGGCGCTGGCCTATAGTGTAATAGGCCAAGCCCTGGTGCTCGCCGATCGCCTGGCCTTCCGGGGTCTCCATTGGCCCTGGGGCGCGGGGTAGGTAGCGGGCCAGGAAGTCACGGAACCGGCGCTTGCCGATGAAGCAGATGCCCGAGCTATCTTTTCTTTCGGCTGTCGGCAGCCCGGCGTATCGGGCGATCGTCCGGACCTCGCGCTTATACAGATTACCGAGGGGGAACAGGCAACGGCCGAGCTGTGCCTGTCCGAGCAGATACAGGAAATAGGTCTGGTCCTTATGCGCATCCGCTGCCAGTCTCAGGTGCCAGCCCGCACGGTCGCGGGCTATAAGGGCATAGTGACCGGTAGCGATGTACTCGGCGCCTAAGACCTGGGCATACTCCAGGAAGGCGCAGAACTTGATCTCCCGATTGCACAGGGTATCTGGGTTCGGCGTGCGGGCAGCACGGTACTCGGCAAGGAAATGGGAGAACACCCGGTCCCAATACTCGGTTGAGAAGTTGACCCGGTGCAGAGGAATGCCGAGCAACGCGGCGACTTTAGCGGCATCCTCCAGGTCCGCGGCGGCGGTGCAGTGATCGACGGTATCGTCTTCCTCCCAGTTCTTCATGAACAGACCCTCCACCCGGTACCCCTGTTCCAACAGCAGCAAGGCGGCGACTGAAGAATCCACACCACCTGACAGCCCGACTATGACAGTGGTTCCTGAAAGCGAGGCTCGGCTGGCTCGGGGCATGGGATCCGGATCCTGGTTCACAGTGGTAACGATAGGCTTTCTCCGCGGATTACGCAGATTTTCACGGATTCTTTCGTTATATTCCCACCTCATGTGGGCTAGGTCCTGTTAACATTTAGCTCTAACTGACTGTTTCCAGATGTTAAATAGCTGCGATACTCGAGTGGTCCACTGTGCAGACCTTCTAAATGTCAACGCGATCTAAACTCCATCACTTTTCCATGGGTTCTTCCTGAACAAGCCCTAAGGGATCTCTTCAGCAGACTTCTTACCACGGGAATAGCGGCGGGGCCCTTTCCGACCGTACCGGCAAGGTCAGTGGTTTACCGATGGCGATCCCTTACGAATGTGACGCAGGCCATGTAACCCGTGACAATCCAGTCGCTGAGAGCGGTACATCACTTCCCTAAAAAATGTGGGACACGCGGCGAGTGATGTCGATAAGATCGTGCTCCACGATAAAGCTTTAGCTATCATATTACTCGTCATCTTGGCTTATCCTTCACGTCTATCTAACCACCGGTATCACGGCAAAAACAGAGACCCGAGAGATTAAACATCTTAGATAACTAGCCCACGAGGACTCGAAAAGTGATGCCCATGTCATGGAATCACAAGCTCAATACAAAGAGATTCGGCAGAGACAAGATGCGACCCCTAAGTTGTTCAGGGCACGGATCAAGATATGGTTGGCTCTCCTTTCGAGAGTAGAGCTGGAAAAGCCTATACACTCACAGCGTGAACAGCTGGATAACATAGCACAGAAAACGTCTGCACAAACGTAAATAATGCAGCTCAAGGTCAAAATTGATCAACACGAAAAGTCAACCGGACTAGAAGAGGAATTACAAGCAAAACGGATCGAGCGGGAACAAGATATAGAACGCAATCGATTCTTTTTGGACGCTTGTTTTCCGAGAATGTGACTGTTACCCCGGGAAGACATATACTTCTTCCGCTTTATAGCCTGTTAGAGCCTGTTTGCGATCTGTGGAGTAACAGAGCCAGGAAAGCCAAGCTCACAAATTGCAAGCTGGTATTGAGTTTCTGCTTGCAGATTTTCCATAACCTTCGGCACGTTTCCAACCAAGCAAACGAGCGCTCGACAACCCATCGTTTAGAAGTCATTGCAAAGGTGTGCAGTTCGTTTCGCCTAGCAACCTCTACCGTAACCCCCAGTACGTTCTGTACGGCATCGGCAAATGGTTGTCCCGTATAACCGCTATCAACCAGCATGTTCGTCACTGCGGAGCCTGATCTATCGGTGACATTATTCTTCACGCTTTGTGCAGCAACGATCACGAAGGTTGTCTTCTCGCCCCAGCCACTGTCGATACAGACCTCGCCAACCACATTTTTTTCATGCCTGCTCAAGCCAGCTCAGCTCATCATCGGAAAATTACGGGGTAGCATTCGCCATTGGAAGCCACTTTCCAACACCTTTCACCGACTGCCTTTGTGTCAGAATCACTCTGACACAAAGGTCGTAAACAGATTCTAAGCGGAAAAGACCCCGGTGGACAGGTAGCGGTCTCCCCGGTCGCAGATGATAACTACGATGACCGCACCCTTGAGTCCGGCACTGAGCATGAGGGCCGCAGCAACCGCGCCACCTGAGGAGATACCGGCAAAGATGCCTTCCCGTACCGCCAAACCCCGTGTTGTCTGCTCCGCCTGTCTCTGAGAGACATGGATGATGCGGTCCACGCCGGAGGGGTCGTAGATCTTGGGCAGATAGGCTTGGGGCCAGCAGCGGATGCCTGGTATGCTAGCACCTTCCTCTGGCTGCACGCCAATGATCCGTATTGATCGGTCTTGCTCCTTGAGGTAGCGCCCCGCACCCATGATGGTGCCTGTGGTGCCCATGGAGCTGACGAAGTGGGTGATGGTGCCCTGGGTGTCGCACCAGATCTCCGGTCCCGTGCCTTCGTAGTGGGCACGCGGGTTATCGGGATTGGCGAATTGATCCAAAATCCTGCCCTTCCCCTGGGCTTCCAGTTGCCGTGCTAGGTCGATGGCTGCTTCCATGCTGCCTGCCTGGGGCGTGAGCAAGATCTCGGCGCCAAAGCTCTTCATGATCGCGCGCCGCTCCAGGCTCATGTTCTTGGGCATGATCAGGACCATCCGGTAGCCTCGAATGGCCGCTGCCATGGCCAAGGCGATCCCCGTGTTCCCGCTGGTGGCCTCGATGAGGGTATCTCCGGGGGTAATTCCGCCGCGCTCTTCCGCGCGCCGGATCATGCTCAGCGCTGGGCGGTCCTTTACCGAGCCGGCCGGGTTGTTGCCTTCCAGCTTCACCAGAATGCGGTTATCCGTCTTTCCTGGCAACCGTTGCAGGCGTACCAGGGGTGTGTTGCCGACGCAGGCCTCAATAGTCGGGTTTTTCATGGATCTCCGTCCGCGGTGTGCGGGCTCGTTGATGACTCGATAAAGGCGATTGTGTACCAGAAGGGGGAGCCGGAGAAAGGACCGGTTAATAGCGAACCTGAACCCCGGCAAGGTACCAGTGCCAGATGTTTAGAGTGGGCGCTGAACATACATCTGCCAAGGGCCGAAAGAGACCTTGAAATGGAAGAGAGTCGAACAAACGCGGAATCCATTGCTACTAACTTGCCGGCGTGGGATAAGGCGGCAGCCCTGGAGGTAACCGGCGAACCCGGACCTTGCCCGCAAGCTGGTTCAAATGCTTGTGCGGAAGCTCTCTCAGGAGCTTTCCGATCTGCGTCGCTGCTTCCAGGCCAACGACTGGCTGCTTCTGCCTACCACATGCGCGGCGCGCGAACCAGCTATTGCGGCGTGCGCGCCTTCGATATCCATCTCAAGACGTTGGAGAGTTCCGTCTCCGGCTAAGGGTCTGACGGACTAGGCTCGCATCGAGACTGATGCTTACACAGGTGGTGCAAGAAACGGAACAGTTGACTCCGCACCGTGGAACCGACTGAGTAACAAGACAATGGATCGGCTGCGTATTTCAAGGCGAGTGCGTATGAATCGCTTCAAGATTGATATGATGTGGGTAAGAAGGTATTTAGCATCAAATGACATATTGTTGTGGGTACGCAAGGGCTTCCCCATGCGATAGCGGATGTCACCGACAGAGCAGGCATCTCGGTGGCCTTCTCTAACCATCGAGACAGCTTGTCAGTAGTGGCGAGCGTGCTGGTTGATGGCAGTTCATATGGGACATCCACTTGCCGATGCCGTACAGAACGCTCTGGGGGCTACGGTAGAGGTCGCCAACGTTTGCCTGGTTGGGAATGTGTCGAATCTTTCAATCAAGCATTGATAGGACCCGGATGCTCCATCGTGATTCGGATTGGTGCCCTCTCTTTGAAACTCAGTCGCAACCTTTCAGACAGGCCCTGTATAAAACCCCTTCCGTATTCCTCCAACCGTTCGGCTTCCTGCGCAAGGTCGAGCCCCTCTCCTGCAAAATCGATGGACAGTACACGGATTGTGTGTTCCTTGCCGTTATCGAGCTTCGCATAGATTTCCACGACGCTTCTTCCTCTTAAGCATCGATCTGAATCAGGAGCAGGTTTGGTAGACACCAGGGCATTGACGAGCAGGGCGAATTCCATCCCGCGGATCGATTGCCTATGCTCAGAAATCCAGATCTCACAGAGATCCAGTGTCACACCGGTTTCACACCAGAATCCATCGATAGAGTATGAAACCTCTGAGAATCTACGAATCAGGAAGTCGGTATCGAGATAAAAGAGCAGTGCACCGCCTTTCGGACCTTGATCTTTATCGAACAGCACTCGGTAAAGCGCCTGGAAGGCGAATTTGTAATTGATCGGTGTCAATCTTGCCATATCGAAAATGAAAGACTGGTACTCATCCTCCGTTATTCGATCCCTGGGAAATCGGCTTCCCAGCAAGTTGATAAAGGCGCGTTGAGATTCGCTCAATCGATATACGGAATCCGGGACCTGCGGCTGTAACACCAAGCGGTCTTCCTCGCAGGAAAAACGTTCTAACCAGTAGCGCGCGGAGCGCAGCCGTTTATGCAGGATGTCCTTATCTAGCATACTGGTCCTGGTCGTTGACCTGCGTTCGATTTCTCTCTCAACATCTATGTGTGGAAGCTGGAGTAGGGCGGTGAGTAACTGAAAACTCACCGGGTGATAGACCGTCGCTTGGGGATCGACTTCGATCATGTGCAGCGTCTTTTCTTGATCGGCTGTCGCTTGCCCTGACAAATGGGATTCCAGCAGTCGATCATGTTCGTTGTAGAGCTTTACTAAATAGTCGTAGTCGGTCGAGAAGTTTACGGCCTTTCTCGGAGGCGTTCTGATCATTAAAAAGCGCAGGACTTCCGGGGGCAGCAGGTCTGCCATTTCCCGTGCGGCAACCCCCACGGATTTGGATGAGCTCATCTTGGCTCCGCCGACCAAGAAAAATTCGTAAGGGACATTCAACGGGGGGTTCTCATCGAAGATGCCGCGCAGACATGCGGCCGCCACTTCTCTGGAACCGCCCTTAGTGCAATGATCCTTACCGGCACCCTCGATCGTGATGCCGAAGGTATGCCATTTCGCAACCCATTCCAGTTTCCAGGGCAGCTTGCCGTTCCCATCGAAGGGTGAAACCAACCCGCGGTTGCCACAGCCGACGGCCCAAGTCACCAGGTCCGACTTGCATTCATAGGAGACCTTCTTGCCGTCATAGTCCGTTACCTCAGTGACGCCGATTTTTCCACACCGTTCGCAGATCACCTGGAATGGAAACCAATTGGTCGGCCGCATGGCACGACTGACTTGCGCATAGATCTTACGGACGATATGGGCCTTTTTCAGGATGGCATCGATGGCTTCGTTGAACTGACCAGAACGATAGAGATCGCGCGTGCGATAGATCTCGGCGCCTATGCCCAACTCACTGAATATATCCAGGAACTCTGATATGTAATGATCGGCTAGGTCAGTAGCAGAAGATGTTTGCGGCGCGGGAACATTACATAATGGATGGCCTAGGTAGTCCTTTAGCCAGGGCTCCGCATCTGCAGGCAGTCCGTCCAATGGATCGAAATCATCGATTCCATAGGAATAGCTCGCGTCGAAGCCACGGGACAGGAGCGTCCTGTAGATCGCATCGTGGATCAATACACCACGCAGGGAACCCACATGTACCCGGCCGGATGGTGTCTTCGAGTCGTTGACGATCTGAGAGCCTGTCAGTCCTTCGATCAGCTTTTCGTTCCACATAGTCGCGATCTCTGGGTTTTTGCTATCAAATAAGCAATCAATGTGCCGTGCAGGCCAGAGGCTTTTGACGTAATTGTAGTGCCAACCGCTAATAGGATAAGACTAGCAGGATTAACAGGATAATTTATTTTCCAAATAACAATTATAATATCCTATTAACCTTGGAAATCTTGTATCATTAATAGACAGGTACAAGATATTAGGATTTACTCCTTACATACTAAGCACTACCTTTAGATAGACACAATTGGATCAGGAACAGTCGGTGATAGTGAACCAATTTCAACCGACTTGCATTAATTCGTGTTCATTCGCGGAGAAAGGCGATTATATACTTCAAAGGCCCACTTTCGGGGTTTGCAGGTAGTGTGCCCCTATGGTTTGTATCGATATAGAGGCTCTCCGCAAGCAGGCAGAACAGTATAAAGGCATCCAGGAAGTGGAGCTGTTCCTCGGTTACACCAAGGGGATGGAAGGCGTTCACATCAAGGGAACGTAGTTCC